>JAABUN010000594.1_pt1 | contig 90961 bp, 77 predicted proteins | sample 5559311 | NCBI WGS metagenome assembly JAABUN01 (sample SAMN10711877, study PRJNA513370) | rock metagenome | isolation source: Antarctica rocks | place: Antarctica: Victoria Land, Siegfried Peak sud | reverse complement strand
AATGATGCAAGTTCTAAGTCTTAGCTTATTTGAAAAATGCAGCTTAAAAGAGCTGTTTCAAAAGCAAGAAGCTAAAGAAGTTAGCAATCAGCAGTCGTTATTCTAAAAGTTAACGGGACAGTAGTGAATTTATTTAGCTAAGTTACTAAAATTTGCTAAATAACGGATAGTCATTTAAAATTTCAATTATATTCATTCTGATCCTGTTGCTGCTGGTCTTGGCAGATTTTTTGAAGATTACAAATATTCCTCCGTATTTTTTATCTTAAAGCTGAATGCGGATAGTCTTTTTAAACTTACTATAATGCGTAAAAATTTGTTGGTGAAGAACACCAAGAAATGCGGCGTAACAAGTTTTTTTAAATATGAAGAATTATATCTGTTCCTTTTGATCTGTGTTCTAAACAGTAACGGCCAATCTCTCCGTTTTAATGGCAGCAATAACTATGTGAGCCTTACCAATGCTGCCTCTCTTCGCTTAACCAGCTTTACCCTGGAAGCCTGGATAAAAGTGGAAGGAACCGGCGGTACGAGCAATACCGGTGCTGGAGGCGTTACGGCAGTGCCCATTCTAACCAGAGGGCGGGGCGAATCGGATGCACCGTCTAATGTCAACATGAACTATTTCTTTGGCATCGACCAGAATAAAAAGGTTACGGCTGATTTTGAAGAAAGCTCAGGTGCAAACCATCCCGTACTTAGCAAAACGTCTATACAAGATAATACCTGGACACATGTAGCGGTGACCTATGAACCTGCAGCCGCGGTATGGCGACTATATATTAACGGTATTTTGGAAACGACCAAAGACGTAGGCAGTAACATTATGCCTGCCAGCATCAGCATACAGCCCGCCGCTATTGGAACGGCCCTTAATTCCGGCAGTGTTCCACAAGGCTACTTTAAAGGTAAAATTGACGAGGTCCGGATCTGGAATATCAGGAAAACCGATTCTGCAATCCGTAAGGATTACAAAGCAGAACTTACCAGTGCTAAAGGCCTTATTGCCCGCTACGGCCCTAAATGAAAGCAGCGGCGCCATCGCCAGAAACTCCGTAACAAGTGCCACAAATGGCACGCTTATCAGCACGCCGGGATGGATTACAGGTTACAACAATTCAGCTCCTGGTGTGCCTGCTAATCCTTCGCCGGTCAGTGGCGCTTATTCCTCTCCTGCAGCAACCACCCTTTGTGCTACTGTGAATGACGGCAATAAGGATAAGTTACGCGTACGGTTTTATGGCAGAAAGAAGGTAACGAAGGAAAAGTTTACGATAGTGTTATTGCCAGATACTCAGTTTTATACGGCTGAGCTGCAAGGCAAAAATGGTGGCAATAACGTTATGTTTAAAAGCCAGACGGACTGGATTGCCAGGAACAGGGCCACTAAAAATATTGTTTATGCAGGACAATTAGGCGACTGTGTGGAACATGCAGACAACCTGGAGATAGAATGGAAACGGGCTGATACAGCTATAAAAACCATTGAAAGTGCGAGCCGGACAGGGTTGGAGAAAGGCATTCCATATGGCATCTGTGTAGGCAACCACGACCAGGCACCTTTTGGAAATCCCAAAGGCACGACTACGTTTTATAATAAGTATTTTGGGGCTTCCCGCTTTAGCGGGCGCCCGTATTATGGCGGTCACTCCGGCACCAATAATGACAACCATTACCAATTATTCAGCGCCGGCGGTATTGACTTTTTGGTAATTTGTCCCGAGTACGACCAGACTACGGGCTTTGCTGCTTCCGGCGGAACGCTCGACTGGATGGAAAGCCTGGTAAAAAGGTATCAGGACCGCAACGTAATTGTGCTGAGCCATTATGTGCTGACAATAGATGCCACGTTCAGCACGCAGGGCAGCGCTATTTATAACCGGTTAAAACGGTATCCCAATTTTATTTTAATGAGCGGCGGCCATATTACGCAACGGGATGGCGAATCAAAAAGAAGTGATACCTACAATGGTTATACTGTACATACCTTATCTTCAGATTATCAGACAAGGGCCAGAGGGGGTGATGGCCGCCTACGCATTTTTGAGTTTGATCCTGCAAACAAAAAGATTGCAGTGCAAACCTATTCGCCTTACACTAATAGCTTTGAAGCGGACTACAACAGCCAATTTACTTTAAATGTGAATTTAGGTGTTGCTCCCAAACCTTTTGCCTTTATAGCTGAAGTGGCCAATCTTACACCCGGTTCCAAAGCTTGTGTCAGTTGGCCTTCTCTCGAGCAAAATGCCGCTTATGAATGGTATGCAACCATATCTGATGGCGAAAGGACTACTACAGGCCCAACCTGGTGGTTTACTACCAAAGCAGCAACCACAAACACCGCAAGCAGCAACAGAGCAGAACCACAAACACAGAAGTTCAGCCAGCCTCCTTTAAAGAGATTATTTACCGTTTATCCCAATCCAAACGGCACAAACCGGGTAACAGTCTCTTTTCCTGAAGAAGTCAGCGGACAGGTTACTGTAGCCGTATTTGATGTAAAAAGCAATCTGCAGCTTAAAAGATCGTATAGAAACCCAGGTAATCGTATAAGCTTCAGCCATAACCTTCCCAGCGGTACGTATCTGATTCTTGTTAAGGCAGAAAATAGTGAGACCTCTCAAAAGTTTATTGTTATAAGATAACAACTATGCTGCTTAATGATTTGTTTCGTCTAGAAAGCATTGAAATAATTGTATAAAGACAAAAGTTAAGGGCGTTTGAGAGAGAAGCATTATCATCAAAGTTATAATTTTTAATGTTATTTAGTGGTGAGTTTCGAGTGTTCATCATGACGATAAAACCTTAAATACAAATTCTCGCAATGTAAAATATTTAACTTAATTACCAGTAACACTTAATGAGCAAAATTTAGAAAGGCTAAAGTTTACCTTACACCTCTCCCAACACTTCCTACACCTTCCTGTACAATACGCGTGCAAGCCAGTTACTGCTAATTATTTTTCTGCAGCCGACACATAATCATCTTTTTATTAATTAAACTTTCCTAACAATTTATCAATCATAAACTATAATATCTTATTTTGAAGAGCGATCCTTATTGTAAGTATACTATTCTTAAAAATTATGATTAAATCTTCTGTTTCTGTCTTTACTATACCTGCACTCATTTTAGTCCTCGTTTTGCCCGCTTCTGCTCAACAAATGGATACCCGCTCTTTAACCGTAGCCGATTACGAACACGCTGAAAAATTTTTGGTTTATAATACCTTACAACTTGTTGACAGGGGAAATGTCAAACCAAACTGGCTTTCTGATGATCGTTTCTGGTACCGTGTTTTGACAGCACAGGGAAGCGAATTTATTGTAGTTGATCCGGCTCGCGGAACCCGTGTTGCTGCTTTTGACCAGCAGAAACTCGCTGCCTCACTGGGTGCAGCTACAGGAAATAAATATGAAGCATTTCGCCTTCCTTTTTTGGCTTTCGATTATTCGCCTGATGGAAAATCTATCCTTTTCTCCGGTGCACAAAAAAACTGGAAATGTGATTTAGAGACTTATAATTGTACTGTCAATACAACTTCCGTTGCAGCAAAGGCCACCGCTCAGATGCAACCTGCTATATCTGTATCACCTGATAGAAAACGTGCAGTATTTATCCGTAATTTTAATTTGTGGGTTCTTAATGTGGCAACCGGTAGAGAAAAACAATTGACCACAGACGGTGTAAACGATTTTGGTTATGCTACCGACAACGCGGGCTGGAAAAAAAGTGATAATCCCATTGTGACATGGTCACCCGACTCAAAGAAAATTGCCACTTACCAGCAGGATCAGCGCAATGTGAGCGATATGTACCTGGTGCCGACAAACATTGGAAAGCCAAAGCTGGAGGCCTGGAAATACCCTCTTCCGGGTGACAAGGATATTGTTAAGATACAACGGGTTATTATAGAAGTAGATAATCCAAAAGTAATCCGCCTGAAAATTGCAGCTGATGCACACCGGGGAACACTTTGTGATGATATTTCGTGCAGCGGGAGCGAATTTGGCGATGTTGACTGGAGCAAAGATGCTTCTCAACTGGCATTTGTTTCCACTTCACGCGATCATAAGCAGGAAACGCTTTGGATGGCAGATGCTGCAACAGGAGCTATACGCCCGGTGCTTGAAGAAAACGTACAAACCCAGTTTGAATCAGGGCAGGGAAGTTTAAACTGGCGTTACCTGCAGGCATCAAACGAAGTCATCTGGTACTCGGAGCGTGATAACTGGGGACATCTTTACCTGTATGATGCTATAACAGGAAAGCTGAAAAACCAGGTTACAAAAGGCGAATGGACAATCAGTGAATTGCTAAAAGTCGATGAAAAAAACCGGACGCTGTATTTTTTAGCAGGCGGACGTGAGCGCAGACGCAATCCTTATTTCAGTCATTTGTATAAAGTAGGGTTTGATGGCAAAAGCCTTACTTTGCTTACACCTGAAGATGGTAATCACAAGATCTATTTATCACCTTCAGGTCACTACTTTATAGACAGTTATTCCAGGCAGGATGTTCCACCTGTAATGGTTCTACGAAATTGGAACGGTAAGCTGGTTATTAACCTGGAGAAAACTGACATTTCACGTCTTACCGCTACAGGCTGGAAACCTCCGACTCCGATTGTTGTAAAAGCCCGTAATGGTCAGATAGACCTTTATGGCCTAATGTACACACCTACCCACCTTGACCGGCAAAAGAAATATCCTGTTGTCAATTACATTTATCCCGGGCCGCAAGGTGGAAGCATTCGCAGTTGGTCTTTTGAAACTGCTACCCTCGATCACCAGGCTCTTGCTGAATTAGGATTTATAGTTGTGGCAATTGAAGGCTCCTGCAATCCTTTACGCTCTAAGAGTTTCCATGATATGTGTTATGGAAATATAGCTGATAACACTTTGCCTGATCAGATTGCTGGTATAAAACAACTTGCTCAAAAATATTTATATATTGATCTTGACCGTGTTGGCATCTGGGGGCATTCAGGTGGTGGCTATGCAACTGCTGCTGCCATGTTCCGTTTTCCTGATTTCTATAAAGTCGGTATTTCTGAATCCGGCAATCATGATAACCGCAATTACGAAGACGATTGGGGTGAAAGATATATTGGATTACTCAAACAGAATCCGGATGGTACTTCAAATTATGATGCGCAGGCAAATGAAAATTACGCAAGAAATCTGAAAGGAAAGTTGATGCTCGCTCATGGAATGATGGACGACAACGTTCCTCCGTCAAATACTTTGCTTGTTGTTGATGCCCTGATTAAAGCTAATAAGGATTTTGATCTGGTAATTTTTCCTAACAGCAGGCACGGTTACGGTGAATTCTCATTCTATATGGCACGCCGTCGTTGGGATTATTTTGTCCGTAATTTGTTAGGTGCAAATCCGCCTCAGGAATACGAATTGAAAAGTAAAATTGATCCGCGTAATATGGTGCAGTAAGTACCTAAAAAAATGGAATTGAAGTAGCTGAATGGGTTTATAGTAACAATGTATCATTAAATATTCTGGCATTAACTATGGAAAATGATGAAACGAGTATTATAAAAATGTTGCAATACGGCGTGTAAGTATTAATATTTAAAGCGACGGAAAGGCGTTTAACTGTTTGTGAATTTTCTAATAAAAAAAGAAAATGTGTTGAGGGCGTTTATGCATAGCTGTGCCTGCAGATACATCTACAAAGGCAAGACAGCCTATCTCCAGACCCTTTAAGGCCTTTTAGCGTACTCCACTTCAAAACATCCCTATGCAATTAAGGCATTGGACTTAGTTTTAGCATACAAAGGTCTAATGCCTTTGTTATTTCTGCCAAACTCCTTTTTATCCACCTATGTGAATATCATCAAAACTACCGGACTATTGATTATTGAAATAACCTAACTCACCTTATGCAACCTAATGATATAAAATCATTTTGTGCAGCTTTAGGTGTGGATAAGTTTTTAAGTTCTTCGTAAGCAGCTTTGAGTGCTGCCTGATAAATTTTAGTTTTCATAGCAAAATGATTCATATTGTTCCGCTCTTTGAGCCATTCTAATTTTGCATAAGCTAAAATGGATAGAATAAAATGATTGGTTTGTGCCTTAATAGTATGCGTTGGAGATTTTGCAAAACCCAAATTGCTTTTTACAGATTTGTGATACTCTTCTAAGCCCCACCGTTTTTTGTAGATTGTAGTTATCCGCTCATAACTTGCGAGGTACAACTCGCCGACTGTATCATCCTCGTTTTTGAAGACTTGCTTTACCAGCAACAGCGAAAAATCCAGCTCTTCGAGCCAAACTTCCACGGTCTGCTGCCCCGGCCAACATACTTCATTAATGCAAATAACAACATCTTTTACGGAAATTAATTTAAACGTATCTTTTCCTAAAAATACGAGGACACACTATATGACTATTATTTCAAAAAACCATTTACTCATTTGTCTTGCCTTTTTCGCCATACAGTTTGCAAACGCTAAAGTTACTTTGCCCTCCATATTTAGTGATAATATGGTATTGCAACAAAAAACGAATGCCGCTATTTGGGGTATAACAGGTGCCGGAAAAACAGTTACAGTCAATACCACATGGAGTAATAGAAAATATACCACAATGGCAGATAAAAACGGTAACTGGAAATTAAAAGTATTTACACCTTCCTACGGAGGACCATACGTTATTAATATTAATGATGGTGAAATAACACTAAAAAATGTATTGATAGGAGAGGTATGGGTTTGTTCCGGTCAATCTAATATGGAAATGCCTTTAGCAGGCTGGGGAAAAATACAGGACTATGAAAAGGAAATAGCTGCTGCAGATTATCCTGGTATAAGGTTATTGCAGGCAGAGCACGCTACAAGTAATGTACCCTTAAATGATGCCAAAGTGGCCAATGGAGGCTGGACACCCTGCACTCCTCAATATGTGGCAAATTTTTCTTCCGTAGCTTATTTTTTTGCACGGGAGATTTATAAAAAAACAAAAGTACCGGTAGGATTGATACATACTTCGTGGGGCGGTACAATAGCAGAAGCATAGACAAGCGGACCGGCACTAAAAAAGATGGCTGATTTTTCACAAGCCGTAAGCAATATTGAAAGTGCAGGTACAGCTAATGGAAAAGAAGATTATGAACAAAAGATGCAGGCGTGGCAAAAATCTGTCTACGATAAAGACTCAGGGTACGGTAACGGCAAGCCATTATGGGCAATGAATAATGCAGATATTTCAAGTTGGCAAAAGATGACATTGCCCACAACCTGGGAGAATGCCTCTCTCCCTAACTTTGATGGAGTGGTTTGGTTTCATAAAAAAATAATGATACCTGCTTCATGGGCTGGCAAAGACATTAAGGTAACATTGGGACCGATAGATGATATTGATATTACATGGTTTAACGGGGAAAAAATAGGGGAGACTGAAGGTTATACCGAACCCAGGGTGTACACCATAGCAGGCAAGTCGGTAAAAGAAGGAGAAAACGAAACTGGTAGTAAGGGTATTTGATGGTGCAGGTGGCGGTGGTATATATGGCGAGGCAAATTTGATAGCCCTGACTTCTGCTACTGGTGACAAAATATCCTTGGCAGGTCCGTGGCTGTATAAAGTAGGTTTAAACCTTAAAGATGTTCCGGCAAGACCTGCAGATATGAATGACCCCAACCGGGTAACCGTTTTATTCAATGCTATGATACACCCGTTTATACAATTCAGTATTCGCGGAGCTATCTGGTACCAGGGCGAAAGCAATGCCGGCAGGGCTTATCAATATAGGACATTGTTTCCTGCTCTTATTAGTGACTGGAGAAGAAACTGGGCTGAAGGTAATTTCCCTTTTTACTTTGTTCAACTTGCAAACTTTATGAAGGCTACCGACCAGCCTGCCGAATCTGCATGGGCTGAGTTAAGGGAAGCTCAGGTAAAAACATTGAGCTTAGTAAACACTGGTATGGCTGTCGCTATAGACATTGGCAATCCGGAAGACATACATCCAAAAAATAAGCAGGAAGTGGGGCGTCGTTTAGCGCTTATAGCACTATCTAAAATTTACGGGCAAAAAGTTACCTACTCAGGACCTCTCTATCAATCCCATATAGTAGAAGGAGATAAGATAAGGCTGACATTTTCAAATGTTGATGGTGGATTGAAATCAACAGAGGGAAACACACTTACCGGATTTGCAATAGCCGGCCCGGATAAAAAGTTCCGGTGGGCAAAAGCTACAATAGCAGGTAACCAGGTGGTAGTTAGCAGCGATGAAGTTGTTACCCCGGCTGCAGTTCGCTATGGTTGGCAGATAATCCCAATGGTAATCTATACAATACATCAGGTCTCCCGGCCTCCCCTTTTCGCACGGATGACTGGCAGGGAATTACTGAGGTTTCCAGGTGACCTATAGTACATGTTGACATAAGAACAAAAAACCGTTGACCGCCAACAATAAGATACTATTACAATAATGGAGAAAATGACACTTTGATAGGTATCGAAAAATGAGACCACTGGATTTGGCAGCCGAACCTTTCAGCTATGAAGAATATAAGAGAGTTACTGCAATCAAAATGCACATTTAAATAAAAAGGACAGCCTAAGCGTCCTTTAATAACGTTAACTCTAAAATAATAATTCAATATCAAAAAGTACTAAAAGTAAAAATTCAAAATTCAAAAAACCAACTAAAGTATCCGAAATTCTAAAATATAAATTTAATTCTTAGAAAAAAAGAAATAAAAACAGACAGAGTTAACGCACCATCGGTTATATAGCAATTTGCATGCCCTTCTTTTAAAATAGTTTATAATTGATAAAAGACCGTCAAAACTTTTAAAAACTAAACGGCTACTACCCTATGTTTTTTTATTGAGATTATTAACTAATTGGAACATTCTATAAAAGAATATAAATTGAACTGAATTTATTATTAATCAACAGCAGGTAAGTTAGGAATAAAAATGAGATATTTATCTACCAATGAATACTTTTCGGGACGTTCCTTATTTTGTGTGGTTAGCAGGCTGTCTTTTAATTGCCGTTGCCTACTTCGTCTTTGCCACAAAAGAAGTAAATTCAGCTAATTTATTCCTGACAGAATGTTTTATAATTAAATATGCTCATTCTATCATGCTGGCTCTATTAACATACATAGTTTTTATGATTACCTTTTAAAAAATAAAAGCAAAGCATTGAAATGAAATAAAAAGAGGAAACAAACCTGTAACTGAAATCCAATTATTATTAAATTTAAATTTTACCTACTGAAAAAAGGTTACTCCCTTATTAACAGCCTCTTATCATGAAGTTCATGCATCAACATTTACAGCCAATAAAATATAGGTTAGAAATTGTCCTTAAAATAAGGATGTTTGTATATTTATTATTCGAGTTCATCCACTGATGGACAAAACGAACTTTCAAATATGCCAAAACTATTATTAGAGTACAAAGGTGTACCTGCAATTTTAAACCATAGATTTAAGAAAATTGACAAAACTACTTTTATCACCGTCTATACAACCGGGCAAAATGACTATAAGCGGGAAGACTTCGAAGACTTAGAGAAAGCAATTGATTTTAATCCTCAAAATGCAACCCTTAAACTGGTATTCGTTTATTTGGAATCTAAAGATAATCGAACTAATTATGTAATTTATCAGTCAATCAATTTTTCAAACAACAAATTATTTATAAGCGATGTAGCAGACCTGGTGCATAAAGGGTTTAGGTTTACTGTTGATTTTGGACTGGAGGCTTTTCGCTTAAGAAAAGTTAAATCCTCTGTAACTACAGAACCAGTCTCAAGCTATGAAATAAGCTATATAAGACGCAAAACAATTACAGCAGAAACAAGTAAAACATATGAGTTACTAGAGTCTTATTATGAAATATTTCCACGTTTTAAAGATATTTTTCTGGAGACTCTTTTTATGTTAGATATAATGTCAGCCAATTATATAATTACAAATAAAGAGGAATTGGAAGCCCGATTTTTGCAGGCTAAAATTAAAATAGAAAAAAACAAAAAGCCCGAGAAAGATAAAACCTATTTTCAGGAAGATGACATCAGCGAACAATCGGAAGAACAAATTGAGTTATCCGGTTTAATTGGCCTAAATACAATTAAACTTGAAATTCAGGAGCTAAAGTCTTTAGCTCTGTTTAGAAAAAAAAGAATTGAATTCAAATTACCTGTTACGCCTTCGACATTACATATGGTTTTTACAGGAAATCCGGGAACAGGAAAAACTACAGTGGCAAGGCTTTTAGGACAAATTTATTACGACATAGGTCTTTTAGCTTCAAATAAAGTGGTTGAAGTAAGCAGAGGTGACCTTGTCGGACAATATGTGGGTCATACAGCCCCAAAAACACTAAAAGTTTTTGAAAGTGCTTTAGGAGGTATTCTTTTTATAGACGAAGCGTATTCTCTTTTTAAAACCGGAAATGATTTCGGTAATGAAGCAGTTGAGACCCTTCTAAAACTGATGGAAGATAATAGAGAAAAAATTGTAGTTATAATTGCAGGTTATCCTAAACAAATCGAAGAACTGCTTTCTTCAAATCCCGGATTAAAGTCAAGGTTTTCCAAGACCTTACATTTTCATGATTATTCAAAAGAAGAACTTATCCGGATATTTCAAAAGATGGTTGATAACTATCATAATCATTTATCACCGGATGCAAAACATAAAATTGACTGTTTAATTAACAAGTATTATCAATTAGGGTTATTTAATTCAAATGCAAGAGCTATAAGGAATATATTCGAGGAAACCATTAAAAGACAATCATTTCGGCTTTCACAAATTGAAAAAACTACGCAGGATGAAATAACTTGTTTTATTGATAAAGATATACCAGACGATTTACAATAGAAGCACAAATCTAAGATGATATTTGTAAAAGCAGGGACGGCATAAGAAGAGAACTCAGTCAATGGGAAGAACATTAATAAGGAGTTAATTTATATTAAATACAGGCTCATGAAACGACCAGGAATAATACTTATCCTTTTTATTTTTTCAATGCAAGTTTACAGTCAAAACTATGATGAATCCAGGGTAGCTGTTTATGCTTTGCCGGAAGTGCTGAAAACATCAGGTAATACTTTTGTAACCAATAAGATATTGTGGGAAAAAGTAAGAAGGCCTGAAGTATTATCTCTTTTTGAGAATAATATCTATGGGCAGATGCCTAGGACTTATGATAGCCTGACTTCTATAATAACAAATAAGCAGGCAGGTGCGATGGGGGGAAAGGCTCACCTGAAAGAAGTACAGATAAACGTTTTTAAAAACAACAAGTCAGTAAAAATCAATCTTGTTTTGTTTAGTCCTGCTAATCTTAAAGGTCGCGCGCCTGTCTTTTTGTTAATTAATAATCGGGATAAAAACAATACCGATCCTGCAAGAACAATCAAAAGTGACTTTTGGCCGGCAGAAATGATAATTGATAATGGTTATGCCATTGCTGCTTTTCATGTTAGTGATGTTGCCCCCGATAATAAAGATAGCTTTCAAAATGGCGTATTGCAGCTTTATCCTGAGCAAAAAAATGCAGATAACGGTATGAAAGCAATCGGGGCGTGGGCATGGGGTGCAAGTCGTGTAATCGATTACCTGGTAAAAGATTATGATATTGATGCTGGGAAAATAGCAATTGTCGGACATTCACGGGGCGGCAAAGCAGCATTGTGGGCAGCAGCAGAAGATCAAAGATTTTCAATTTGTTTTTCTAATTGCTCAGGCAATACAGGTGCAGCTTTATCAAGAAGAAAATTTGGTGAGACCATTAAAATAATTAATGATCATTTTCCCTGGTGGTTTTGCAATAACTATAAGAAATACAATGATAATGAAGAAGCCTTGCCCGTAGATCAGCATATGCTGATATCGTTAATAGCACCAAGGCCGGTATATGTGACAAGTGCAACAAAAGATCTATGGGCAGATCCAAAAGGATCGTACCTCTCTTTGATAAATGCAATAAAGGTTTACGATCTTTATGGAATTCACGTTCGGCTTATTCCGGAGCCTCCTCCAATTAACTCTCCTGTTATAGAGTCAAAATTGGGTTATCATAACAGAGAAGGAGTGCACAATCTAACAGCATACGACTGGGCACAGTTTATAAAGTTTGCTGATTACCATTATAAGAAGAATAGAAAATAGGGATAGAACTTTTTAATTATAATTCAACTACCTAAGATCCTTCATGATCATTCGGTTATAATCTTTGTATAGATCCCGTTCCCATTTTAGTGCGTGCATAAAAGCCTTTCTCTTAAATGGAGCAAAAATTTTTAGAATTGATTTTATCCTTGCCCGTATTTTAAAAGAAGAATTTAATGGAGCTTTTATACTTATTACTTTAGATAGAATAAGGTGTATTTACTGCTTTATTGTTTTTATTTTTGCAGGTATTATGGCTAAGAAGAATGAAGGGGTTGTAAAAGTTGCAAAAGAAACAGTTGCAGGCAAAATCAATGAGAATATATTTATAAAAGGCGCAAGAACTCATAATTTAAAAAATATAACAGTTGAATTTCCGCGAAATAAATTTATTGTAGTTACAGGGGTTTCCGGATCAGGAAAATCTTCACTTACCATTGATACATTATTTGCAGAAGGGCAAAGACGGTATGCAGAAAGCCTGAGTGCTTACGCAAGACAGTTTATGGCCCGAATGAATAAGCCGGACGTTGACTTTATAAAGGGATTATGCCCTGCAATAGCTATTGAGCAAAAAGTAAGTACACGTACGCCCAGAAGTACTGTAGGCAGCATGACAGAGATATACGATTACCTGCGCTTGTTGTTTGCACGGGCAGGACATACCATATCTCCGGTAAGCGGACGTGAAGTAAAAAAAGATGATGTAAAAGATGTTATAGAAGCTATACAACAGTTACCGGAAGGAACCCGTGTATTGATGATCGCAGTTCTTAAGCAACATGCCAATCGCCAGGTCAGGGAAGAATTAAACATTTTATTGCAAAAGGGATTTAGCAGAATGTATACCTCACCCCAGGCCTCTCCTTTAGGAGCAGAACTTGCTTCCCCCTCTCCCTTTGGAGAGGGCCGGGGTGAGGTTATACGTATTGAAGACCTTCTTGAATTGAATGACGAAGAACTGAAACAAAAAATAATTCCTTTGTCATCCGTCAGCCGCCAGCCGTCAACTTACATTCTCGTTGACCGCATTGTGAAAAAACAGTTTGACGAGGATGATATACATAGATTGAGTGATAGCATAGGAACTGCTTTTTATGAAGGTGAAGGTGAAATGTACCTGGAGGTGGAGGGTAATTCTTTACACTTCAGCAATAAGTTTGAGCTTGATGGAATTCAGTTTGAAGAACCTGTGCCCAACCTTTTTTCTTTTAACAATCCTTTTGGTGCATGTCAGGTTTGTGAAGGTTTTGGAATGGTGCTGGGGATAGATCCGGATCTTGTAATACCAGATAAAAGATTGAGTGTATATGAAGGTGCAGTAGCGCCATGGAAAGGGGAAAAAATGGGCCTTTGGCGCGAAAACTTCATTCGTGCTGCTGCAGCTTTTAATTTCCCTGTTCATACCCCTGTTGCCGATCTTACCAAAGACCAATATGATATTTTGTGGAAAGGGAACAGGTATGCAAACGGTATTAATGATTTTTTTAAAGAAGTAGAGCAGAATTTGTATAAAGTCCAATACAGGGTCATGCTTAGCCGTTACCGTGGCCGCACAAGCTGTCCTGAATGTGACGCTTATCGCTTACGCAAAGAAGCGTTGTATATAAAAGTTGGTGGACTGCATATAGGTGAGCTTTGCAATATGCCGGTAAAAGATTTATATGAATGGTTTAATGTTTTACAGTTAAATGATTATGACCAGCACATCGCTAAACGTATTTTAACTGAAATAAAAAATCGTATAAAAACATTGCTTGATGTCGGACTGGGATATCTTACTCTTAACCGCCTGGCAAACAGTCTCAGTGGTGGAGAAAGCCAACGTATACAACTAACCCGCAGCCTGGGAAGCAATCTCACCAATTCATTATATATACTAGATGAGCCTTCTATTGGTCTGCATAGCAGGGATACAGAAAGACTGATACTTGTGCTGAAAGAACTAAGAAATCTTGGGAATACAGTGGTTGTGGTAGAGCATGATGAAATGATGATGCGTGAAGCGGATCATATTATAGATATGGGTCCTTTTGCCAGTCATCTTGGCGGAGAAGTGGTTGCCGAAGGTGAGTATGAAGAGATAATCTCCAATGCTGAAAGCCTTACAGGTAAATACTTAAAAGGAGAATTGAAAATTGAACCTCCGCAAAATGTCAGAATATCACACCATAGTATAACAATCCAGGGTGCACGACATAACAATTTAAAAGATATTACAGTACAAGTGCCTCTCGATGTATTTTGTGTGATAACCGGTGTAAGCGGCAGTGGAAAAACTACACTTATAAAACAGGTGCTTGCACCGGCATTGAAAAAACTGAAAGGTGAATTTGCAGAAAAAGTCGGTTTTCATAAAGCCATTACAGGCGATCTGGAATACATATCGCAGATAGAAATGATTGATCAAAATCCAATTGGAAAATCTTCCCGCAGTAACCCTGTTACCTATATTAAAGCATATGACGAGATAAGAGACGTATTTGCAAAGCAACCAATGGCAAAGATGCGTGGCTTTCAGCCAAAACATTATTCCTTCAATGTTGATGGGGGCCGATGTGATGCCTGTAAAGGTGAAGGAGAGCAGGTGGTAGAAATGCAATTCCTCGCAGACGTACATCTTGTATGCGATGTTTGCAATGGCAAAAGGTTTAAGGAAGAAGTGTTGGAAGTGACTTATAAAATGAAGAATATTTACGAGGTACTGAACCTAAGTGTGGATGAAGCGATTGAATTTTTTAAAGATGAAAAAAATATAGCAAAAGCGATTCAGCCTTTGCAGGATGTAGGACTTGGATATATAAAACTTGGACAAAGCAGCGACACCTTAAGTGGTGGAGAAGCACAAAGGGTAAAGCTGGCAAGCTTCCTGGGTAAAGGAAAAGGCATCGGGCATGTATTATTTATTTTTGATGAGCCTACTACAGGCCTTCACTTTCATGACATAAAAAAACTTCTCGCCTCGTTTAATGCGTTAATAGAGCAGGGACATTCGATTCTTGTAATTGAGCACAATACTGATGTTATAAGAAGTGCAGATTGGGTAATAGATCTTGGCCCCGAAGCAGGCGACGAGGGAGGAAACCTTGTATATAGCGGAGTGCCCTCAGAGCTAAAATATGTAAAGGAAAGTTACACAGGAAGGTTTATGTGATGATTTTTATTTTTAGTCAACTTAGTTTTTACCTTCTGTTGTTCTTTAAAATGCAGAGTTCCGGGGAGGTTTTCGCAGAGAGTCACAGAGTTAATAATTAGGAGTTATAGTTTTAATACCTTTGACTCTAACAAAGGGAACTGTGAATATGGCAAAAATTAAAACAAGAGAAAATAACAGCAAAAGAGAGATTATAATTGTACAGGCAGCGAAACTGTTTAAAGAAAAAGGATACAAAGCGGCAAGTATGAGAGAACTGGCAACTGCCCTGGGGGTTGAGGCAGCGAGTTTGTACAATCATATTCAGTCAAAAAATGATTTGCTCAATGCAATTTGTATGAATGTAGCAAACCGGTATACTTCGCATATTGATAATATCGAAAATGAGCAATCAACTGCTATCCACAAATTTGAAAAACTGTTGAGATTTCATGTAAAAGAAATGTTGGTTAGCTACGAAGAAGTGTATGTAACAGACCATGACTGGAGAAATATGGAAGAGCCTTACTTATCAGAATACCGGGAAATGCGAAGAAATTACAGGAAAAGGTTTGCAGCTATTATTCAAGAGGGAATTGATAAAAAAGAAATAAAACCTATTGATGCAAACACTATTGTAATGATTTCTATTAATGCCATTGCAGCAGTTGATCAATGGCACAGGATTGTACATAAAGTAAACAGCAAAGATCTTGAAGACAACATCGTTACGATACTGGTTGATGGCATCAGGAATTGAATTAGTTATTTTGAGAAGATTAATGTATAAATTTTATACACTAAAAGTTTTTAAGTTCAGGTGTCTTAGTGGAGGGTGGAATAAAAAATAACTAAATGTATAAACCCGTATCCTTAATTTCGCGAAATCTTTCGCTGAAATGTCTAATACTTTATCGTCCAACGAATCTATTCCTTCTACAAAGAAAAAAGTTATCGTTTTAGGAAGTGGTCCTAACCGTATAGGCCAAGGTATCGAATTTGACTATTGCTGTGTACATGGTCTTATGGCTATTAAAGAATGTGGTTATGATGCTATTATGATCAATTGCAATCCTGAAACGGTAAGTACTGATTTTGATATTGCCGATAAGTTATACTTTGAACCTGTTTTCTGGGAGCACCTGTGGGAAATTATTGAACTGGAACAACCATATGGTGTTATAGTGCAATTAGGGGGGCAAACTGCATTAAAACTTGCAAGAAAACTACACAAAAAAGGGGTTAAAATTATCGGAACTTCTTTTGATAACATGGATATTGCCGAAGACCGCGGCAGGTTTAGTGACCTTTTAAAAGAGCTTAATATTCCTTACCCTGAATACGGTACGGCATACAATGCTGATGAGGCAATTGAGGTTGCCAACAAGGTTGGATACCCTGTATTGGTGCGTCCAAGTTATGTTTTAGGGGGTCAGAGAATGCGTATTGTAATTAATGATGATGAGGTAGAAAAGGCTGTAGTAAGCCTGCTCAAACACATTCCTGATAATAAAATATTAATTGACCATTTTCTTGACCGCTGCCAGGAAGCTGAAGTAGATGCCATTTTCGATGGTGAAGATTTTCATGTAATGGGCGTCATGGAACACATTGAACCTGCAGGCATACATAGTGGCGACAGCAATGCTGTGCTCCCTGCTTTTAACTTAACCCCATTAGTTATAACTACTATGGAGTATTATTCAGAAAAGATTGCACGGGCTCTGAATATAAAAGGTCTTATAAACATCCAGTTTGCTATAAAAGACAATAAAGTGTATGTGATAGAAGCAAACCCCAGGGCTTCGCGAACCACGCCTTTTATTGCAAAAGCATACCAGATACCCTATCTGAATATTGCTACCAAAATCATGTTAGATGCTGCCAAACTCAAAGACTTTACTTTTGAAAAAAAACTTACAGGCTTTGCTATAAAAGAGCCGGTATTTAGTTTTGACAAATTTCCGGGGGTAAGTAAAGAACTTGGTCCTGAAATGAAAAGCACAGGTGAGGCAATACGCTTTATTAAAGACCTTAGAGATCCTTATTTTCGGATGCTATATAAAGAACGGAGTATGCACCTGAGTAAATAGATTTCCTTAACCCAAATATTCTTTGTGTTAATAATAAGTTTATTTGTTGGTGCTAAAACTTACCTTTGCAACCCAAAAATCAGCAGGTCTTAATAGTCTGCTTTTATTAGAATATAACATAAATAAAGAAGTATGGCTACTGTTTCCAGGGAGAATATTGGACTGCTTAATGACAAATTAACTGTTACACTCTCCAAAGACGATTATCTGCCGGCATTTGAGCAATCAATAAAAAAATATGCTAAGTCTGCTAACATTCCCGGTTTTCGTAAAGGAATGGTTCCCTCAGGAATGATTAAGAAAATGCATGGAAGCAGTGTTTTTACTGATGAAGTGTTGAAAACAGTAGAAAAGGAACTTAATAAATATATACAGGAGGAAAAACCTGATATCATAGGGCAGCCATTGCCCCTCGATGCAGATGCACGTCAGTTGGATATGAACAACCCTGTTGATTATGCTTTTGCTTTTGAAATCGGACTGAAACCTGTAATTAATATTGACCTTAAAAATATCACCGTTACCCGACATAAGGTTGATGTAACAGAAGCAATGATTGATGAAGAAGTGGAGCGTTTGAAGGTTCGTTATGGCAAAATGACTGATCCTGAAGAAGTGACTACAGAGGATAATGTGCTAAATGTAACTTTTACCGAGTCTGATGCTGAAGGAAATGAGATTGAAGGTGGCATCAGTAAAGGTAATTCTCTTCTTGTTAAATATTTCACCCAAACTTTTCGTGAACAACTGATGGGAAAACGGAAGGATGATACTGTATTGTTGCAATTAAATCAGGCTTTTGATGAAAAAGAAAGAGAATGGATAACAGGTGATCTGGGAATTTCAAAAGAAGATATTGCTTCTTTGGAAAAGTATTTTAAAATGACTATTACCAAGGTTGGGCTGGTGGAAAAACCTGAAATGAATGAAGAATTTTTTTCACAGGCTTTTCCCGCACACCAGATTTTAAATGAAGAAGATTTTCGTAAGTTGGTTAAGGAAGGCTTAGAACAGCAATGGGATGCACAAAGCCGTAACCAATTGCATGACCAGATATATCACCAGTTGGTTGACAATGTTCAGATGGAGTTTCCGGAAGAATTTTTAAAACGTTGGATGCAAAAAGGACAAGAGGAACTGAAAACTGCCGAAGAGGCAGAAAGAGAATATCCTGCTTTCGTCAATTCTTTAAAATGGACATTGCTAACGAATCAATTAACCAATCAGTTTGAAATAAATGTAGAACCTGCCGAAATCAAAGATTTTGCAAAACAACAAATAATGGGCTACATGGGATCTCAACGCATTGAAGATGCTCCATGGTTAGACGGCTATGCTGAAAGCATGCTGAAAGACAAAAAATTTATTGAAAATACGTATTTCCAACTACAAACCACCAAACTGTTTTACGTTTTAGAACAACAGGTAAATGTAATTGAAGACCTGGTAACGCCTGAAGAATTAGGAGTTATGCAGCATAACCATAGCCATTAAAGCAGAAAAAATATAAAAAATAAGGTCAGGCGAGGGTCTGGCCTTATTTTTTTTGAAGTATCAGCTAATCAAACATAATGAATATTGTCTCATAGCCTACAAGTCAACGTGCTATTTTGTCGTATGATTTAATTTGCATAGTATTTGAGCTATAGCCTGTTCAGTTAACACTCTTAAAAATCACTATTATAAATTATTATAAATGAATTTTGGAAAAGAATTTGAAAAATATGCGGTTAAAGATCACCGGATCAGCAGTGCAGCATTGCACAATTTTCAACAGCACCAGGTTACCAATCTTACCCCATATATAATAGAAGAGCGACCTTTGAATGTAGCAAGTATGGACGTATTTAGCCGATTGATGATGGACAGGATCATTTTTTTAGGCGAAGGCATTAACGACTATGTTGCTAATATCGTTACCGCTCAATTACTCTTTTTAGAAAGCACCGATCGCAGCCGCGATATTCAGATGTATATAAATAGCCCGGGAGGCAGTGTCTATGCGGGTCTTGGCATTTACGACACTATGCAATTTATCGGGCCCGATGTATCTACTATTTGTACAGGTATCGCCGCAAGTATGGGAGCAGTCTTAATGTGTGCCGGAGTTAAAGGCAAACGAACAGCACTGAAACATAGCCGTGTTATGATGCACCAGCCCAGTGGGGGTATAGGCGGACAGGCAACAGACATCCAGATAACAGTAAATGAAATAAAGAAGATAAAAAAAGAATTATACGATATTATTGCTTTTCATACAGGAAAGTCTTCGGAAGAAGTTGCCAAAGACAGTGACAGGGATTATTGGATGAGTGCAGAAGAAGCAAAAGCATACGGTCTTGTTGACGAAGTTTTGCTTATTAATCCCCGCAAACAGAAGAAGGATAATCATCTGCCAGATACTTTTAAATAAAAACAGCATTAACACAATGAATATCTCAAAATATATTGTCAATCCGTTTAGGATGGACGACGAAGAAAAACCAAGGGAAGAACAACCATCTCCTGAAAGTAAAATATTAGCTAAAAAACTTGAAAAACAATTTTTCGAGAAAAGAGCAGTTTATCTATGGGGAGTGGTAGAAGATAAAAGTGCAAGAGATGTGGTAAGCAAACTTTTGCTATTAGATAGCGATAAACCAGGTGAAGAAATAAAATTATACTTAAACAGTCCCGGCGGAGTGGTCACAAGCGGCATGGTTATTTACGATACGATAAAAATGCTTAGCTCACCGGTAAGTACTATTTGCATGGGTTTGGCAGCAAGCATGGGTGCGATATTATTAAGCGCGGGAGTAAAAGGAAAACGTTCAATATTCCCTCATGGCGAGGTCATGATACACCAGCCCAGTCTAGGAGGATATTTTCAGGGTACAAGTGCAGATCTTGAGATTCAGGCAATCCAAACTCAAAAAACAAAAGAATTGGGAGCCCGGATTCTTGCAGATAATTGTGGTAAAACGTTTGACCAAATTATGAAAGATTTTGACCGGGATTATTGGATGGATTCTAAAGAAGCGGTTGAATACGGGATAGTTGATAGTATATTAGAAAAACTGTAGATACTTGTTAAAATAAGTACCGCTACTGAATAAGCTAAAACATTAAAGCTCATTTAGTAGCGTTTTTTTATATTTTTGTAAATCTTTAGTAGGTATTAGTGTTGTTGTATATTTTATTACCGCTGATTTCTGAAAAAACCTATGAAAAAGATAATATTATTATGCCTAAACAAAGTCATTTACATTGTTCGTTTTGCGGAAGAAGCCGTGATGAAGTGAAAATACTCATTGCCGGACAAGACGGACATATCTGCGAAAACTGTGTAGAACATGCCCAGGAGATAATAGCACAGGAATTACAATTGAAAACTGAATCGCAACCTGCTTCTTTCAAGCTCACCGTTCGTAAGCCTACTGAAATCAAAAAGTTTATGGACGAATATATAATCGGTCAGGATGATGCTAAAAAAGTATTGGCTGTAGCTGTGTATAATCATTATAAGCGTCTGCAGTATCGTCACACAGAATCCGATATTGAAATTGAAAAAAGCAATATTATAATGGTTGGAGAAACAGGTACCGGTAAAACGTTACTTGCAAAGACAATTGCACGCCTCTTAAATGTTCCTTTTGCTATAGTAGATGCAACCGTATTTACCGAAGCAGGTTATGTAGGAGAAGATGTTGAAAGTATGCTTACCCGTTTGCTGCAAAACTGCAATTATGACGTAAATGCAGCAGAAAGAGGAATAGTATATATTGATGAAATTGATAAAATAGCCCGAAAAGGCGATAATCCGTCAATAACGCGTGATGTAAGCGGTGAAGGCGTACAACAGGGATTGCTTAAAATGCTCGAAGGAACCGAAGTACTGGTACCGCCTCAGGGAGGCAGAAAGCATCCTGAGCAAAAAATGATAAAGGTAAATACTCAAAATATATTATTTATTTGCGGAGGAGCGTTTGACGGAATAGATAAAGTGATCGCCCGCAGGGTAAATACTAATGCTATTGGCTTTAACGTAAATAAGCAATTGCAGGACTACCAGAGAAAAAATTTATTGCAATTCATTAATGCACAGGACCTTAAATCATTTGGATTAATACCTGAACTATTGGGCCGTTTACCGGTAGTCACTTACTTAAATCCTTTAGATGCAGAGACGTTGAGAGCCATTTTAACTGAACCTAAAAACAGCATTATGAAACAGTACAACCGCCTGTTTGAGATTGAAGGAATAACCCTTACAATCGACGATAACGTGTACGATTTCATGGTAATTAAAGCTTTGGAATATAAACTTGGTGCCCGTGGATTAAGAAGTATTTGCGAAAGCATTTTAACCGACGCTATGTACGAGTTACCAAGTTCTGGTCAAAAAACATTGCACGTAACACTTGAATACGCCGAAAGGCAATTTGGAAAGAGCAAGATGAGTATGCTTAAAGTAGCATAGTTTTTTATATATTTTTTCATAAAAGCTCCAGGAATTTGTGTCGGGGCTTTTGTGTTTTATTTTGGTACACGCATCTGTTTTTCAATGGGTCATTGTTGCGTCGCATTACGTTCATCTACATATCTTTTTGCATCTTTTTCACCAATTTTCTTTTTCTGCGTTATCTGCGATTTCTGCGAGCCCTGTTTAGTATTTAATTTTATGGAACACTTTTTACATACCTAGCTATATTTCAAAACAAAATTCAATTAAAATGAACGAAATAGTAGAGCGTCTGACAAAAGAGGCAAACTTAACTCCTGAGCAGGCGCAAAAAGCACTTGAAACTATTGTAAACTTTGTAAAAGAGAAATTTCCTATGCTTGGCGGAGCAGTCGACCAGATGTTTACCTCCGGGGGCTCAGGTTTCGGTGGTTTCGGCAATCAATAATACCATAAGTTTTTAAGGAGGGAATATTCAGGTATTAATGATTTATCATGTCTTCCTGGGAAGTAAGATTAGATTGTATGACGGATAGTATAGGTTATGATTCGCAGAAATTGCCAGGAACTTCCGGTCGCGGATAAAAGGAATAATATATATAACAGGCTTTAGCCAAAAAACTAACACAATATGCTATATCCTGAAGTACTGATATATTTAATCCTGGAACAGGGAAATACACCCGCAAAGAAAACTTTTGCTGAAAAATATGAAGAATTTTTTAGATGCACAACATTTCCAAAAAGTTTTGACTAAAGCCAGTACCTAAATTTTTATAAAACCCTACGATCTGAAGGTCGTGGCAATTTTAACAACACAAATCGTCATAGAACCAAGATTATTTATTGCAGTAAACAAAAAAGGTTATTTCGTCCATTTAGAAATAACCTTTTTTTTGAATGATAAAACTAAAGTAAAACTTCTCTTGCAATAACCATTTTTTGAATTTCACTTGTTCCCTCGCCAATTGTACAGAGTTTGGAATCACGGTAAAACTTTTCAACCGGAAAATCTTTGGTATAACCATAGCCACCAAAAATCTGAACAGCTTCTGTAGATACTTTCACAGCCGTCTCACTTGCATAATATTTTGCCATTGCTGCCTGTAGCGTCATTTTTTTTCCCCTGATTTTCAAATCGCAGGCTTGCTGGGTCAGCAATTCTGCCGCCTCTATTTCAGTAGCCATATCTGCCAGTTTAAAACTAATTCCCTGAAAAGAAGATATAGGCTTATCAAACTGGTGACGTTCCTTAGAATACTGTAATGCTGCTTCAAAAGCACCTCTTGCAATGCCCAGACTCAATGCTGCGATTGATATTCTTCCGCCATCCAGCACTTTCATAGCCTGCCTGAAACCATCTCCAACCTCTCCTATCCGTTGAGCATCACTTATCCGGCAATTATCAAAAATCATTTCTGCAGTTTCACTTGCACGCATCCCAAGCTTATTTTCTTTCTTTCCACCTGAAAATCCCGGCGTTCCTTTTTCCACGATAAATGCTGTACTATTACCACTGGTACGAGGTTCCCCGGTTCGGGAGATAACGACTGCAACATCTCCTGAAATTCCGTGTGTTATCCAGTTTTTGGTTCCGTTCAATATCCATTCATCGCCTTCATGCGCCGCAGTTGTTTTCATGTTGCCTGCATCACTGCCCGTGTTAGGCTCAGTTAATCCCCATGCACCTAAAAATTCTCCGGCAGCAAGTTTTGGAAGATATTTTCTTTTTTGCTCTTCATTGCCAAATAACAAAATATGCCCGGTACATAAAGAATTATGGGCAGCAACGCTCAACCCTACAGAACCGCAAACTTTAGAAATTTCCTGGATGGCAGCACTATATTCAAAATATGATAAACCAGCTCCGCCGTATTCTTCCGGCACCAATACACCCATTAATCCTAACTCACCTAACTTTTTAAAAACCTCTATAGGAAACTCCTGCGATTCATCCCATTTCATTACAAAAGGCTTTATATGCTGAAAGGCAAAATCCCGTGCCGATTGCGCCACCTGCCGGGTCAATTCAGAAACTTCAAAATTCATAATTGCAAAAATTTATTATTGTCAAAATTATAAAACGACTAAATTATACTTAGTGCTATAACATGTAGACTGTAGTTTATATGAGTAGTTTATATAGCGAGATATGGGGCGATCTTATTATAAAGATCATCTGTTATGATATCAATCTTCCTGATATCTTCTAATGATTTATAATTTCCATGCTGCTGTCGGTAATTAATGATGGCATTAGCAATATTCCAGCGAAGATAAGGGTGGGCACGCAGCGCATTTAAATCAGCAGTATTTATATTAATTTTTTTCAGGTCAGGATAGCGGCACTGCAGCTGAGGTTTAATTTTCTGAAAGGTACTGTCGGGTATGCCATATGTTTCTCCAAGCTGGTTAACTGAACTAAATCCCCCGAGTTTTTCTCTGAAATTTATAATACGTGCCGCAAGCTTGCTTCCTATACCCGGCAAAGAGATAAAAGCTGTGGTATCTGCAGTATTGATGTCTATAATTTTTGTTCTTTTGATCTCTATTGAAGAATTACCCGTATATGCTGCATTGCCACGATTAGCAAAAGAAGTATTGGCAGAAGACTCTTTTTGAGAAATATGAATATATGGAATAAGCCTTTCTGCCTCTTCCTGTCTCAGGCCATAAATTTTTTTTATATCCTGCGGTTGCCTGAACTTATAACCTTTGGCTAAAAAGTTTTGGATAGTATTTACTGTTTTTTCACGAACACCTAATCTTTTCCAGCCATTAGCATCAAGGGTGTTCGGGTCAAAATCAAATAATTCTCTTTTGAAATTATTTCCATATTCATTCACCTTTGGCTGAGAATAATCAACATAATTTTCATCACCCCGATAGCTTTTATTAACATGTGAAGTGTCTACCACAATTTTTAGCTCAGCAAGCTCCTGCTGAAAAGCATCTTTACTAACTGAAACTTTTTTTATAGGAAAGTACCGGGAAAAAAGAAAAGAAACAGCACCTATCAAAAACATTATCATTAATCCATTCCTCTCTTTTGCAGAAAAAGTGAAATAATCTTTTACCACATTCCGCCACCAATATTTCATACTGCAATATATTTACAAATGCATTTTAATTAAATCAAACTTCAATCTTTAATCCGTCGTAAGCTAAGGCTATGCCTTTTGGTAACACAGCATTCACTGCCTTATGCAAACCCAACTGGTGGCTGACATGTGTAAAATAAGCTGTCGGAATGCCTAATTCCTTAACCAGATTTATTGCTTCCGGTAACGTAAAATGTGAAATGTGCGGCTCATTTCTTAAAGCATTTAATACAAGAACTTCACTACCCATAATTTTTTTCTTTTCACAATCGTCAACACGGTTGGCGTCTGTTATATAAGTAAACCTGCCAAATCTAAAACCATATACTGGCATCTTGTAGTGCCATACTAATACGGGAGTAACAGGAATATCTCCGATGATGAAAGGTTCTAAAGAAACCTCATGAAGATTTACCTTTGGTATACCAGGGTACTTTGTTTGTTGAAAGGAATAAGGAATTTCTATTCTTACACCCTCGAGGGACATCTTATTGCCGTAAATTTCAGTGGGTTTGTGCGAAAAGAACTGAAACGGACGCGTATCGTCTACTCCTGCAATATGATCTTTATGAGAATGAGTTAAAAGTATTGCATCGATATGCTTAACATTTTCCCTCAGCATCTGATACCTGAAATCGGGTGTTGCATCAACAATGATAGTTGTAGTTGCAGACTGAACCATGATGCTGCTGCGAAGCCTGGTATCATTAGGATCTGAAGAAGTACAAACCTTGCAATTGCATGCAACCATAGGAACACCAGTGCTGGTACCTGTGCCTAAAAAAGTTATCTTTAAATGAGGAAAGGTCACAATACAAACCTACAGGAAATTGACAATCTTATGCAAGAGAAAATTATCTAATAGTGATAAGCCCTGTTTACTGTTTTTTAAAATGATGCAATTAATTATGCTTTATTCTTTCATAGGAGACAAAGTGGAACCCTAAAAAAGAATTTCTTTAATAAAAACACCTTGATCTATTATAAATCTAACTCCTTTGTTACTGTTGCATTTGGGGTTTCAACACTTGCATTTTTTACAATACTCTCATACAACAGTTGAGATTCATGAGTGAGGAAATCGATGTTTATATTTATTTTTGGCAGTAAATCTATCAGAGTGTTTATTCGTCCTTCAACATTTAAAAATTTATTGAGCACCACTACTTTCTTTGCTTCCAGGATGCAATATCCGCTTTGAAATGTACCTCTTTCATATCGAACTATATATTGACCTTCCTCTAAAATCTTTTCTATTTTATTAAGTGTTGCCTGGTTATATTTCATACTGGAAGAATTTTGAAATCACAGAGACACCATACTACAGGAAGTTTCACCAAGAAGGGACAAAACCTCTATATTTTTCCATGTCTTTATGACTTAGTGGTTCAAAGAAAAAAAATAATAACCTTTTCGTATTTATGATACTTTACTAACCATTTTTATCACCGGAACTATCATTTCTTCCATACTTACCCCACCGTGCTGAAAGGTATTGCGATAATAATTAACGAAATGATTGTAGTTATTTGGATAGCACAGGAAACCGTCTTCTTTAGCAAAAATAAAAGATGAATTTACATTCGGAACAGGTAAACCAGCCTGTCTCGGGTCTTTAAAATACAATACATCTTTATTATCGTAGTTTAAGTTACGTCCATGCTTATAACGCAGGTTAGTGGTAGTTTGCTTATCTCCTATTACTTTGTATGGAGTCTTTACTTTTACGGTACCGTGATCGGTGGCAACTATCAGGTTAACTTTCTTATCAGCGATCTTTTTAAGAGACTGGTTAAGTGTTGAATGTTCAAACCAGCTTTTTGTTATGCTGCGGTAGCTTATTTCATCTCCTGCCAGTTCTTTCAGCACTTCCATCTCGGTACGGGCATGACTGAGCATATCTACAAAATTATAAATGATTATATTCAAATCATTTCCCATCATGTTATGAATATTATTTGCCAGATGCAATCCGTCACTATTATTGACAACTTTTGTGTAAGTGTATTTCATATTATCCTTACGCAATCTTTTCAAAAGCCCTTTAAAAAAAGTTTCTTCAAATAGGTTTTTACCTCCCTGCTCATCATCGTTTTTCCACTCTATGGGAAAATACTTTTCAATCTCAATAGGCAGCAATCCACTAAAAATAGCATTCCGGGAATATTGAGTGGCTGTGGGTAAGATGCTGTAAAAAGTTTCTTCTTCCAATATTCTAAAGTTTTCTGCAAACAGGGGTTGTATAGCCTTCCACTGATCAAACCTCAGATTATCAATTAATAAAAAAAAGGTCGGAATACCTTTTTCAACATGCGGCAACACCTTATACTGCAATAAAGTGTGGCTCATAATAGGAGCATCGTTTCGTGGATCAACCCAGGAAGTGTAGTTGCGGCTGATAAATTTGAAGAACTCGGTATTTGCTTCCTGCTTCTGGCTGTGTAATATTTCCTGCATTTCGGGGCTGTCGCTCTTTTCCATTTCCAGTTCCCAATATACCAGCTTTTTATAAATGTCCATCCATTCGTTATAGTCAGGATTATTATTAAGCGCCATAAACAGATCTCTGAACTGGCGTTGGTAAGCAGTAGTGGTTTTTTCAGCAACTAATCTCCGGTTATCAATAATCTTCTTAAGACTCAACCACACCTGGTTTGGATTGACCGGCTTAATCAGGTAGTCGCTAATCTCGTTACCTATTGCGTCATCCATTAAGTTTTCAGTTTCATTTTTAGTAATAAGCACAATAGGTATCTGAGTGTTAACCTCTTTGATCTGTGCAAGTGTCTGAAGCCCGGTAAGGCCAGGCATACTTTCATCCATCAAAACAACATCAACGAGGTTATCCTTTACATATTCAACAGCATCAAACCCATTGGTTAGTGTATCAACTTCATATCCCTTATTTTCTAAAAAGAGTTTTTGACTTTGTAAACTTTCTATTTCATCATCAACCCATAAAATTTTACCTAATGACATAGTAAACAGTATTTTGGTGCGTAATTCCTCAAAATTACCCTTTTTAAGATAGCCAATAGTAGATTTGCCGTCTGTAAGTCTATTTTAACAACAAGTTTTTCAATGCCCGTTAAACCGCGAAAGATTATTAATGATCCTGTTTATGGTTTCATAACTATAAATCACCCGCTTATTTTTAAAATCACCACTCATACTTATTATCAGCGGTTAAGACGAATTTATCAAATGGCGCTCGCCCATCTGGTATATCCCGGAGCTGTACATACGAGATTTCATCATTCACTGGGAGCATATCACCTGATGAGTAATGCGATAAGTGAACTGTACAGTAAAGGAGTAGAAATAACTGCGGAAGAAGAAGTGGCAGTGAAAGCTGCAATTTTATTACACGACATTGGTCACGGACCTTTCAGTCATGCATTAGAGAATATTTTATTGAAGGGAATGCATCATGAAACGCTGAGTTTACACATTATGCGTAAGATGAATGATGAATTTGGAGGCGAATTGCAGATGGCCATAGATATTTTTACAGACAAGTATCCAAAGAAATTTTTACACCAACTGGTAAGCGGGCAATTAGATGCAGACAGAATGGACTACCTCACAAGAGATAGTTTTTTTACGGGTGTAAGTGAAGGCGTTATCGGATATGACCGTATAATAAAAATGCTCGTGGTAAACAATGGAGAACTGATGGTGGAAGAAAAGGCAATTTACAGCATTGAAAAATTTTTAGTTGCCCGCCGACTAATGTATTGGCAGGTTTACCTGCACAAAACAGTGCTGGTTGCAGAAAAAATGCTGGTAAAAATAACAGAACGCGTAAGAGATATATTTGATAAAAATGATCTTTTACTTAAGACAGGAACATCAGTAGATTATTTTATTAATGAATTTGACGGGAAAATGAATGAAAAGGCTTTACAACATTTTGTAAAGCTTGATGATTTTGACTTTATGCATGCTATAAAAACCTGGAGTTTACATTCGGATGTTGTTTTAAGCACCTTGTGCAATGGAATTTTAGACCGAAAATTATTAAAGATTAAACTTGAGGCGCAACCTTTTATTGAAAAAGTCGTGCATCAAAAGTCGCAGAATACTTGTCAGAAGTTGAATATAAATGAACAAGAAGCGGAATACCTGGTATTTACAGGCGAAGCTGTAAATACTACATATAAAACTAAGGATGAACATATAAATATATTATTTAAAAACGGCCAGGTAAAAAATATTTCACAAGTTGATAACGCCCTAATTCAGAAAACCCTGTCGAGCCCGGTCAAAAAATTTTACATTTGTTATTATGAGTAGTGTTGATTACTAGTGTCGCCTTAAATAGAAATTCAACTGCAGCTAACCTTTTAGCTCATTCGCTAAACTCTTAAATATGACAATTACTGCCAAGGAAATAGCGGTTTTAATCAAAGGAAATATCGAAGGAAGTGCGGATAGTGCTGTAGTTAGTTTTGGAAGAATTGAAGAAGCACAAGATGGACAACTTGCATTTTTAGCTAATCCGAAGTATGAAGATTTTTTATACTCTACAAGAGCATCTGTAGTTATAATATCAGATAAACTTGAACTTAAACAACCGGTAGAATGTACCCTGATACGTGTACCTGACCCGTATTCTGCTTTTGCCAGTTTATTACATTATTACGAGCAATTGAAAACGCAGCAACTGAATGGAGTTCAGGAACCCAGTTTTATTTCCCCAAATTCTACCAGAGGTGACAATGTATTTATAGGAGCATTTGCTTATATAGGAGAATCAAGTGAAATTGGAAATAATGTAAAAATATTTCCCGGAGTGTATATTGGGAACAATGTAAAAATTGGTGATAACTCACTTTTGCATCCCGGCGTTAAAATATATCATGATTGCGTTGTTGGTAAGAACGTTACTATTCATGCAGGAAGTGTTATTGGTGGCGATGGCTTTGGCTTTGCACCACAGGCAGACGGATCATTTAAAAAGGTACCGCAGATTGGAAATGTTATTATTGAAGATGATGTGGAGATAGGTTCAAATGCGACGATTGACAGGGCAACTATAGGGTCAACCATAATCAGGGCAGGTGCAAAACTTGATAATTTGATTCAAATAGCACATAACGTAGAAGTGGGTTATAATACTGTTATCGCGGCTCAGGCAGGCGTAAGTGGCAGCACTAAAATAGGCAACAATGTTATGATAGGAGGACAGGCAGGGGTGGTTGGCCATATACAAATCGCAGACGGAAGTAAAATAAACGCTCAGAGCGGGGTAAGCAAGTCTATAAAAACACCAAAATCAAGCGTAACAGGCTCTCCGGCCTTTGATTATACAAGCGCCCTTCGCAGCCAGGCTGTTACAAGAAACCTACCTGAAATGGAAAAACGTCTTGCTGATCTGGAAAATAAGATAAAACTGTTATTAGAAGAAAGAGAGGCAATTAATCAATTAGGGTAAACTCTACCATTCCTATAATTCTAAGGTTATAAAAGTTATATAAGAAGAGCTTTTCAATATAATCCGATACTTTTCATATTTTCGTGCCCTTTACAATTATGAATAGTAGCGGACAATCTTTTCAACATACTATACAAGATGAAATAAGTATATCCGGAGCAGGCATACATACCGGTCAGTCGGTTACTATGCGTATAAAACCTGCAGATCCAAATACCGGCATTACTTTTCAGCGGGTAGATCTCGCGGCTAAACCTTCGGTAAAAGCAGATGTAGATTTTGTCGTTGAAACTAACCGCAGCACAACATTAGAGAATAATGGTGCACGGGTCAGCACTATTGAGCACCTCATGGCAGCACTGGTGGGAATGCAGGTAGATAATGCTTTAATAGAAATTGATGGTGAAGAAGTGCCTATATTAGACGGAAGTGCTCAACCATTTGTTGAAGCGCTGGAAAAAGCAGGCGTACAACAACAAAATGCTGCTAAAATTTATTATAATATTGAGCATAATATCACTTTTACCGATGAAGAAAAAAAGGTTGAGATGGTAGCGTTACCATATAATGAATATCGTATAAATACACTTATAGATTTTAACAGCCCTGTATTAGGAACACAGCATGCAGCAATAAAAAGTATTACTGATTTTAATACAAATATCGCCCCTTGCAGAACTTTTTGCTTTTTTCATGAATTAGAATGGCTTTTATCACATAACCTGATAAAGGGAGGAGATATTAATAATGCTATTGTAGTGGTAGATAAAGAAGTAACTGAAGAACAGGTAGAAAGGATTTCAAAAGTATTTAACAAAAAAGACGTACAGATAAGTTCTGAGGGAATTTTAAATAATCTCGAGTTAAGGTTTCCCAACGAACCGGCAAGACATAAGCTTCTTGATGTGGTTGGAGACCTGGCATTGGTAGGATTTCCTTTTAAGGCACATATAATTGCTAACAGGCCTGGTCATGCAAGCAATGTAAAGTTTGCAAGGAAGATTAAAGAACATATTAAAAAATATAAGAACAGGCAAGAGGTTCCGAAATATGACCCCAACAAACCTGCTATTTTAAATGTTCAGCAAATCGAACAGGTCTTACCGCATCGCTATCCGTTTCTGATGGTTGACAAAGTAATTGAACTTACAGAAAAAGTTGTTATTGCCATAAAAAATGTCTCCTACAACGAACCTTTTTTCCAGGGTCATTTTCCTAACAATTCAATAATGCCCGGAGTTTTACAAGTAGAAGCCCTTGCACAGACCGGAGGTCTTCTTGCAATACCCAGAGATACTGAAGATAAATACGATACTTATTTTTTAAAGATAGAGAATTGTAAGTTTAAGCAAAAGGTTATCCCTGGTGACACACTTATCTTAAAGATGGAATTGCTGCAACCAATACGCCGGGGTATTTGCGAAATGAAAGGAACCATATTTGTCGGCGATAAAATTGTTACAGAAGCTACATTGGTAGCGCAAATTGTAAAAAGACCAAAAGCATGAGCATAAGTCCGCTTGCGTATATTCATAAAGATGCAAAAATCGGTGAAAATGTTACAGTTGATCCTTTTGCAGTTATTCATGGCGAAGTTTCTATAGGAGATGAAACCCACATCATGTCTCATGCTGTCATAATGAACGGTTCTATCATAGGGAAAAATTGTGTTATTTACCCGGGTGCTGTAATCGCTGCCATTCCGCAGGACTTAAAATTTGTCGGGGAAAAAACCACTGTTGAAATAGGAGACGGAAGTACTATACGTGAATGTGCAACAGTAAACAGGGGAACAAAAGACAAATGGAAAACCGTGTTAGGAAAAAATTGTCTCATAATGGCATATGCTCACATTGCCCATGATTGTATATTAGGTAATAATGTTATTCTTGCCAATGCTGTACAGTTAGCCGGACATGTAGAAATAGGAAATTATGGTATAATGAGCGGGTTAAGCGGAGCTGTACAATTTACCCGTATTGGCGCTCATACTTATATAGCTGGACATACCGTAGTAAGAAAAGATGTTCCGCCCTATGTAAAAGCAGCACGTGAGCCGATGAGTTTTGCAGGAATAAATACAATTGGTCTTCAGCGTTCTAAATTTTCTTCCGAAAAAATTCAGGAAATAACTGATATTTATAAGATATTTTTTATTGAGAAAAATACAACTACGCTGGCAGTTCAAAAAGTAGAAGCATTTTTTACTCCTACCCCTGAAAGGGATGCAATTCTCCATTTTATTAAAGCTTCCAAGACCGGTATTATTAAGCGACCGTCCAAAACCGAGAGCGATGAGGATAAACCTTTTTAACGCCGGAAAACGCTTTAACAGAGACTGGATATTCAGAAAGGCACACTTAACTTTTTTACCTGGTCATACCTATGCCATAACAGGTTCTAACGGCAGTGGCAAAAGCACATTGTTGCAAACACTTGGAGGCAGTATGGAAATAAGCGAAGGAAAAATTGAATGGGAACATAATGGCACTTCTGTAGATGCAGATAATGTTTACAGCCATCTTACTATCGCAGCACCTTATGTTGAAGTGATTGAAGAAATGACTGCAGTTGAATTCCTGCAATTTCACCAACAGTTTAAACCGTTACTCCAAAGCATTTCAATACCAGAAATTATAAAACTTATTGGATTAGAAAAAGCTGCAGCAAAACAAATCCGTTATTATTCGTCAGGTATGAAGCAACGAATTAAACTTGCACAGGCCATTTTTTCTGATGCTCCCCTGCTGTTGCTTGATGAGCCTTGCACTAACCTTGATGTCAGTGGTTATGACTTGTATCAAAAGCTTATACAGGATCATGCTGCCAATAAAACGATAATTGTAAGCAGCAATGATGTAAATGAGTTTTCGTTTTGTGAAAAGGTAATTAATATTATGGATTATAAACGAGTATAAGTCTTGGTTATATAATTTTTGGTATAATACTATTGATAAAAAAACCTTGACCGGTTAATCTTCAGGTCACGCAAAATTCCTGACTTTGGATTGATCGTAATGTTGAAAGAACGGTACAGACCAACAGGTGTAAGGTTAATTGCCAATTGCCAGCAATGCATTTCACGGGTTATAAACATGGTAAGTGTCTGTATTTTACTGGTAGTAAAATCAAAGTAGGTATTTCCGCCCAGTTTCCATCGGGGAGTCAAACTGAAATCACCATTCACGCTTACATTAGAATAAGTTTTAGACAGCACAGTTCGATTTACGCCATATTGCTTAGAGTAGCTTAAGGAAAATGATAATTGTAGTGACCAGGGAATATTGAAGTCCGTATATTCTGCAGGATTGCTTCTCACGTATTCCAGTTGCCGCTGCTGCTCGTCGGGTGTCATATAATCATCCTCGGATAATCTCTCTTTATCGGTTTTACCGTCTTTGCTCTTACTCTGAAATGACGTTGATACTGCAAGACTTGCATTGGTTATTCTCCCGGGTCTCAATAGATTATCTTTAAACATAAGTGCCGAACGTCGAATTCCACGGGAGTCAATTTTGTACGGATCAAGGCTGGCAGAAGCAGTAATATTTATTTTTTCAAAAAGTGTACTTCGGGCATACAAACTAAGGTTACTTAAAGGAAAGCTATCGGTTCGTTGAGGAATAAGATTATATGAGCCGTTGAAGCCAAAGCCATCAATGAGTCGTATTTTTTTGGTACCGCCTTCAGATGTATCTTTTTTGTCCCTCACTTTCATTTCCAAAGTATTGTCAACGCCAAAGCCGATACCTCCAAACCTTCCTTCACTAAACGTTCCTATAACGCCACCCGCATACTGGGAATAGCGACGACTATAGGTAGTGTCACTATCATACTGAACATCGTGATAGCTGCCCTTTTGCATATCCGGTCTGTAGTTAACACTTAGGCTAGGTCTTATTTCGTGACGTATCGCCTGAATTTTACTGGATTTACTAAATTGGTAAGTGCCAAAAACCCTTGTGCTGGCCGACATACCAAACTGCATTTGTCTTGCTGTATATAATCCTCTTGATATAGTTGTATCTACTCTTTTTTTACCGGTATCCCACGTTTGAATTAGTTTTTGGCCATACCAATGTTCTTCATAAGAAACACTGGGTGCAAGCTGAATAGAACCCATTTGAGGCAGTGACAGAGTAATAGGAATAACATGCGATGCACCATATTGCGCCGTATCTAAAATTCTTCTAATGCTAAAAGATGAATCATAGAAAGACATCTGGTTCTGAAAATTTCCGGTATACCCTACCCCCAGCTTTTCATACCATTTTTGCGTGCCAACAGCTTCCTTTCTTTGAAACGGATAAACGGTCAGGACATTAAAACTGGCAGTAGGGAGATTAAGGTTAACTAAACCTAAATTAGCATTTTGACTATGGTTTGCACTAACCGAAAGGTTATATTTCCCACCCCAGTCTTTGGCATAATTTATCGAAGAACTTAAACTATTCTGAAAGTTTTGTAATGAGTTATTGGAAACATACCGGTTGAACTTAGTACTTCCTGCATTTACGTTAGCTGAAAAACTGGAACCAGGCCTCGCTTTAGTGTCCCTGGTATGGCTCCAGTTTATCATGAAAGTTTTACTTTTTGTAAATTCCTCTTTTGAATAGCCTCCGCTGTTAAGTATCTTAGTATTCTGAACAGAAAGGTTTAAGCTTCCATTGTACTTATATCGCTTCAGGTATCGTGAAGCAAGGTTCAAATTCCATCCGCCATAACTGTATATATTACTTCTTACTGTCACGTCAAAATTGTCACTGAGAACTTTATAAAAACCAAGCCCTTCTAATCCGAGCCCAAACTGTTCGCTCGTTGCAAATTGCGGAGGTAAAAAGCCGGAATGTCTTCCGCGGTTTAAGGGATAAATTCCAAAAGGTATACCTATAGGTACAGGCACACCTTCAAATTCAGGAGAAGCAGGACCCGAAACGCCTATCTTGTTACTGATCATTTTCATTTTACGCGTTCTGAAAGCAAAATGCGGCGTATCAAGATTACATGTAGTAAACCGGCCCCGCCAAGCAAAAATGGTATTATCATTTATTTTTTTTATGGTATTTGCATACACATACATTTCACCCTGCTGCAGGTATGTGCTTTTTGTCAATCCTTTTTGTGTACGTGTATTATAAAAAATAGAGTCACTCGTGCTCTGCATATCACCCTGCACAAGTTTGGGTTTATTTAAAGGATTGCCTGTTGTATCTGTCGATCCGTATGCTGTAAGCAACTGCTTCTCCTGGTCAAGCTGAATGGTTGACGCAGTTACTTCTACATCAGTGTACTTGGCATTTGCTTTTCCGTATAAAATAAATTCTTTTGTTGGTATAATAAGTACACCGCTGTCTTCTGCAGCATAAGTTACCGGGGCAGTAAGTGAGTCTTTCGATAATTTTACATTAAATGTATCACTAACCTGTACAAGACTGTCTCTTCCGGTTGTGTCTGCAAAAGCAGCAGAGTCTATCGAAACGCCAAAAGTTCTTTTTGCAGCAGAGTCAATTATCTTTGGACGTTTAACAGGGGGAGGCGAGTCAACTGTTGCCTGGCGGTCTTGAAAAGCAACTTTATTCGACTTATGTTGAGCATTGACCTGGCTTGTTATTATGAAAACAATAGCAATTAGCGCTGAGGCTGATATTTTTTTTGGCCTAACTTTACATTGCTTGCTCATGGGTAGTTAAGCAAATTTATGCTTTAAAGCATTAATGATGTGTGAAGATTAAATCAATTAAAACAGTAAAAACGACTAAAGGAAATTCAGTATGATTAAAAGACTGTTTGTAGTTATTCTCATTTTTTGTGTTCTCCCGGTTTTCTTCTCCTTTGCAACAGATCCAAATCAGTTAAATAAAAGACAAGCACTTAAAACCATTATTATAGATGCAGGTCATGGCTTGCCAAACCGCAATGCTGAAGGAAAATACAGTTATGAATCTGCGCTCACTCTTGCAATGGCTTTAAAACTTGGTCAGCGGCTTAAAGAAGTTGTACCGGAATGTAATATTATGTATACGAGAACAGATGAAAATCTTCCTGCAGGATTTACAGAAGTAAAGGCTGCAAATCGTTACCGTGCTCAATTTGCTAATGAGAATCGTGGAGACCTTTTTATATCTATTCATGTTAACTCTGTCAAAGACAGGTATCAAAGGAGGATAGAAGGATACAGAGCTGAAAGTTATACAGCAACAGTTGGTAAAGGCAGAAAAAAAAGAAGAGTAAAAAAAATAAGGTCTGTCCCCATATATAAATCTTATAAATTATCCTGTAACAAGGTCGGTACAGAAACCTACATTTGGGCAGTAAATAAATATGATCAAAAACAACAGTCAGTAGGCTCAAGAGTTGATGATGATGATCAATTTGGTGAACATGACTCTACCGGTAATTTTTTAGAAACACCTGATGCAAAAATTTTAGCTTCGTTACGTACAAAGAAATATTTTGATCAAAGTCTTGCCATAGCAAATTTTGTGGAGGAAGAATTTAAAAAAGAGGGACGTACCAGTTACGGGGTTAAACAACGAAACAATGAAGGTATTTGGGTACTTCAGGCTACAAACATGCCAAGCATACTGGTCGAAACCGGATTTATTTGTAACCCCGAGGAAGAAGATTATTTGAACAGTGAAAAAGGACAGAATGAAGTTAGTTATGCTATAATGAGAGCTGTTTTAAGATATAAACACTTAATAGAAACTGGTTCAGATATAATTACTGAAGATACAACTGAAAATAAATCTGTTCAAATAACCGAAAATAAAAATTAAAAAAAACCTTTAGATTTATTTATATTAAAAAATAAATTTGATTTTATAAATAACAAAAGTGAAAGTATAAGCAAGATGAAGAGAAATCTCATAATTATTTTTGGAATATTGTTATTATGCTTTCAATCTACCTTTCTTTTAGGATTTAATTCATTTTATGAGAAAGCAAGATTAAGAAAGGTGATTATTGATGCCGGTCATGGAGGTCATGATGGTGGTGCAGAAGGCAGGTATTCAAAAGAAAAAGATATATCTCTTGCTGTAGCTTTAAAGCTGGGAAAGCTTGTTGAAGATGAAATTCCCGATATAGAAGTAGTGCAAACCCGTAGGCAGGATATTTATCAGTCGCCTCCTACCAAAGCAAATATTGCCAATTTCAATAAAGGTGATCTATTTATAAGTATTCACTGCAATAGTGCGCGCCCTGTAAGACATTCTGAATTAACAGGATACAGCACCGAGGTTTACTACACAGGAAAAGGAAGGAAAAAGAAAAAACATACAAGAAAAGTTCCCAGGTACCGGTACTGGACAACGCCAAATGCTGCCAAAGGAACTGAAACTTATATATGGGGGGTGCAAAAAACAGGCATGAAAGAAAAAGCTATGCGCGAAAATGAAGCGCTCTACCTGGATAGTGCAACCGCAAACTTCGTAAAAGACTTTGACCCTAATACTCCTGACCGTATGATTTTGTATTCGCTGAAAACGCAGCAATATTTTAACCGCAGTGCAAACCTTGCTTTAACGGTAGAAGATGAGTTTAAAAGAGTGGGCAGAATAAGCCGCCAGGCACAACAACGCCAGGTTGGTATCTGGGTATTGCAGGCGGTAGCAATGCCAAGCATATTGGTAGAAACCGGTTTTATCAGCAATCCGGAAGAGGAAGATTATTTGAATAGTGATAATGGGCAGAGTGAAATTATACGTTGCGTGGTTCAGGCATTAAAGCGATATAGGTATTCCCTTCAAAATCAATCTTCCCCGGTTACCAGCAACAATTGAAAGTAATTGTATAACAAATGCTTTAAGCTTTTAATTATTACTTTTGCAATAAATTTTAAAATTGTTGGCATTTTGGCCTCTAAAAAGTCTCTTAAAGTATTTCTATGAAAATTAATAATGAAACAAAAGTTGGTGCGCTTACTGCACTTGCAATAACACTTTTAATATTAGGGTTTAATTTTTTAAAGGGAAAAAGCCTTTTCAAAAACGGTAATTTTATTTATGCCAAGGTAAAACAAGCTAAAGGGCTGATGATTTCGAATCCAGTATTAATAAACGGTCTGCAGGTGGGAAGTGTATACGAATTAGAAGAGGGTAATAAAAACCTTGATAATATTATCATAGCTATAAAAATGAGCAAAGAAGTTAATATTCCTGTTAATTCGGTTGCATCAATAACAGGTAATCCGCTTGGTACGCCAACTATTGAGATAAGCATGGGTGACAAAAAAAATTATCTTAAAAATCATGACACGATACTAACTGCAGATAGCGCCGGATTCGTAGGATCAGTAACAGCTAAACTAACACCTGTAGTTGACCAGGTAAAAGTAACTGCTCAAACGCTTGATTATTTAATGAAAAACATCAACAGTATATTAGACCCTGCTGCTAAAAACAATATGCAGGCTGTACTTGCCAATTTTAATCGTATTTCTGCAAATCTTATTGTTACTTCCGCTTCCTTGCAGACTTTACTCAAACAACAAACAGGAACTTTATCAAGCTCAATGACTAATTTAAATTCATTTGCGAAAAATCTTGCAGGTAATAATGATAAGATAACTGCTACAATGACCAACCTCGAAACGTCTACACGCAATTTATCCGAGGTCGATATTGACGGCACTGTCAAACAATTAAGAGCTACCGTTGAACGATTAAACACAACAGTTGAAAAAATAGACAGTAAAGATGGCTCAGTAGGACGATTGCTCAATGATAGTCAACTATACGATAACCTTGCCAATACTACCCGCAGTCTTAATATTTTAATGGACGATATTCGTGTAAATCCTAAAAGGTATGTTAGCATTTCTATCTTTGGCGGTAAAGCTAAAAAACAATATCTAACTTCACCGTTACCGGCCTCTGATACTACCGCAGTAACCATGAAATGATAAAAAGCTATTATTTAAAAAAAGTTCTGTTTTTATTTTTTACGGCTCTTTCAATTCGTGCCATAAGCCAGGTTCCTGCGACTGACACTGCTAAAGGGAAAAGACTTGATATCATTACAGCAGATCGTGAAAATCTCCAAAAAATTGGCGGCAAAGATTTTATTTCCCTTGCCGGTAATGTACAGCTAAAACAAGAGTCAACTTACTTTTATTGCGACAGCGCCGTACTAAATCAGGCAGCTAACACTATTGAGGCTTTTGGCAACATACATATAAATGATGCCGACAGTGTTCACACTTATTCTCAGTACCTGAAATACCTTGGTAAAGAAAAGACAGCTTACCTTAGAAAAAATGTAAAGCTGACGGATAGCAAAGCTGTTTTAACCACTAATGAACTCGAATATAATACGGCTACCAAAATCGGTACATACGTCAAGGGCGGCAAAGTGGTAGACGGCACAACAGTCCTGACAAGCATGGAAGGATACTATTATGGCGAAACAAGAGATATGTATTTTAAAAAGAAAGTTTTTTTAGACGACCCCCAATATAAGGTAACTACAGATACGCTTCTTTATAACACCTACACTCAATTGGCCAGGTTCACAGTCCCTACAAAAATTGTAAGCGGAAAACGTGTTGTACATACATCTGAGGGTTATTACGACATGAAAAATAAAAAAGCTGTCTTTGGCAAAAGACCAGTTGTAGATGATAAAGATTATACCCTAACTGCAGATGACATGGCTTATGACGACTCAACAGGTTTTGGTGAAGCACAGGGCAGTGTTGTTTATAAAAGCAAGGATACCGTCAATGCTTATACGATTCTTGCAAACAATGTAAAGTCTAATAATAAAACAGGAAGTGTACTTGCAACTCAAAAACCTCTGATGATCGTTAAGCAGCAGAGAGACAGTATTTATATAGCTGCTGATACTTTATATTCAGGTAAGCTTACCGAACTTGAAAAATTCAGAAAAGTACCTGATATATCAGATACGCTCCATCCTGTTATAACAAGTACAACCAATGCAACTGATAGTAACAGCAACCGGTTTTTTGAAGCTTATTTTAATGTAAAGATATTTTCCGATAGCATGCAGGCTATAGGTGACAGTATGTTTTATAGCTTTCGGGACTCTGCATTCCGTTTATTTAAAAACCCAATTATGTGGGCACAGGAAAATCAAATTACAGGAGATACTATTTATTTATACACAGAAAATAAAAAGCCAAAAAGATTTTATGTTTTTGAAAATGCTTTAACAATAAACCGTGCAGAAAAAGAATTATATAACCAGGTAAAAGGCAACACGATCAACGGACTGTTTAAAGAAGGAAACATTGAATCTTTCAGGGCAAAAGGCAGCGCCGAAAATATTTATTATACTGCAGATGAACAGGGCGCATTTATCGGTGTGAACCGATCTACTTCAGATGTGATTGATGTAACATTCAGGGAAAGAAAACCATACAAAGTAGTTTTTAGAAATAATCTTCAGGGTACCCTTTCTCCTATAAGGCAGATAAATACTGCAGACCTTCGGATAAGAGGATTTAAATGGTACGATGAAAAAAGACCCAAAACTAAATTTGAACTTTTGGGAAACTAAGTTTCTTGTATTTGTTATATAATATCACCATGTTCATCCTCTTCGAAAAGCGCTATATTATTATCTTTATTTCACCTCCAGATTTGGGAGTCATTCTTTATTAATTAAAGGGATAATTTATTCTGATAATAATCTAGGATTTTTAATCTGAATATATAATCATATTTTGTTAAAATAAGATTTGCATTCGCCCTGTCTACATTATTCTTTGCTATCAGATAATCTACCTGGTTAATAGCTCCGGCATTAAACCTTACTTCTGCTGTTCTGAATGACTCTGAAAAATCTTTTACCTGTCGTTGTAAAGTTTTATACTTTTCCATTGCTGCGGTCATATTAAAATAAGCCTGTTCTATGTTTTGGCTTAATTGTGTTTTTACGGTTTCCGCTGATGCTTCTGCATTCTTTAAATCAATCTTTGCAAGTGCTACCCGGTTTTTTGCGTTGAATCCGTTAAAAATAGGTACTCTTATACTTAAGTAAAACTGTGTATTGTAATTATTATTAAACTGGTCTCCATAGCTTATTTTACGACTAGAGTAATTTGTCCTGGTAGTCATTACAGGCACTTTTGCTCCTCCGACATTTACATAATCGCCTGAAGAAGTTTCTACCGTATTCACTGGTACAGATCTCATAGCAGCATTAGAATAGTTGGTGTAAATACCTCCGCTTAAAGCAACAGTGGGATAGTAATAACCTTTTGCAACCTGTACACTCTTCATCGCGCTTTGTTTTCTAAATTCTGCTGCTTTTACAATGGCTAATTGTTTTATAGAAATATCATATAAAGATGCAGGATCATTATTATATCGTAATGTCAGGGTATCAGCAGTCATTTTTTCTACCTCTGTAGTGCTGTTATAGGGTACATTCATAAGCTGAGCTAATGAGAGCTTTGCTGAGTTTAAGGCATTTTGATTATTAACAATAGCTAATTCATCGTTTGCTAACTGTCCTTTTAAATCATATAACTCAGCAGGAGATATTGCACCAGACTCATGCATAGTATTTAATCTCTCCACCTGCCGGAGTGTTACCTCAGCCTGGTTTTTTGATTGCTGCAATTGTTCTTCGTTATTCAAAATTTGCAGGTATGCCAGGATTACGTTTAGCGTTACATTGTCTTTTGTTTGCTGAAGGTCCATTTTGTTAGCCTGATTGCTAAGTGCGTTTTGTCTGATAACATTTTTTAACTGAAATCCATTAAACAAAACTACGGAAGAGCTAAGGCCATAGTTAGCAAAAGTTAGCTGCTGATTTATATAAGCGTTGGTAAAGGGATCAATGCTGCGCCCCTGGTTTATACCATGACCTAAGTCACCCATTAAATTAGGAAGCAGGTTTGCTTTTGATTGATGGAGGTTTACCTGCCCTGTCTGCATTTGCAGGTCACTCTGCCTTACCAGCAGATTATTATTGATAGCAGTCTCGACACATTGCTTTAGTGAAAGTTTATTTTCATTGCCTGATTGAGACGATACTTTAAGTTGCCCTATAACAAATAAACCCACCAGAGAACCTATTATTCTTTTTTTCATTGTTTTAATTCTTTTAAAAAAAGTCCATTATGGTAAGGCCTAATTTTCTATACGTCCATCAAGCAAATAAACAATACGGCCGCCGTATTCTGCATTCTTTTCTGAATGGGTTACCTGTATTATTGTTACCCCTTCTTTGTTCAGTTCAGTAAAAAGTTCCATTATTTCCTCTCCTTGTTTTGAATTAAGATTGCCTGTTGGCTCATCTGCAAGTATAAGTTTTGGTTTTACTATCAATGCACGGGCAATGCCTACCAATTGTTGTTGCCCGCCTGATAACTGAGAGGGAAATAAATCTTTTTTACCTACTATCTGAAACCGGTCTAATATATCTGCAACCATCGCTTTGCGTTCAGATGACTTTACATCCTGGTAAAGAAGAGGTGTTTCAATATTTTCATAAACTGTTAATTCATCAATTAAATGATATGCCTGAAATACGAATCCAACATGCTGTTTATATATTTTCGAACGTTGCTTTTCTTTTAATGAGTGCACGGGTTCTCCCATAAAAAAATATTCTCCCTCATTAGGTTCATCGAGCATGCCGATCACATTCAACAGAGTTGATTTACCAGAACCCGAAGGACCCATTATTGAAATAAATTCCCCTTCTTTTACTGTAAGATTAATGTCTTTTAAAATAAATACAGGTTTTCCTGCCTGCGTGTGCCATTTTGAAATATGTCTTAGTTCTATCATTGTTGTGTTACGCTTTGTCTATGTTAGTTAATATATGGTGAGTACAAACTTGGTTTTTTTATAGCCATCCTGATTGCCAATAGGACCCCTTTTTATGAATACATATTTGCAGGAGCAGACTATTCGAATAACCGTCAAAAGTTTATCTTCAAAAAGTTGTTTAAATGTATTTTTTGATACCAGCTTTTGTTTTCATAGCAACATCTTGCGACGCATTTCGTTCATCCGCAAGTCATTGGGCATCTCCTGGCTTCAATGAATAGCGTCTACTAAAAATTTAAACAGCCCTAAATTATTATTGCATTCTTTTTAGCACCTTCACTACTTTCAATTGCAGCTTTTAAATAATTGCTTAAACTCTAAAAATTATTTGAAGCTTTAATTTCAACTTTATCAACCTACATCCTTTTACTGTCAACAATATGCCAAAATCATAATAAATTGGTTTACAGGTAAATAAAGTGTAGAGCATACATCCTTTGTGTCATTTGTGATACAGTAAGTGTTCGTTTTTGATACACCAGTTGCAGACGGCATCACATTGAAACATCAACTTTAAAAGTTCTCTTTGCAATTTATTTTTATAGACAAAACAGGAAGGAGCATTAGTTGAGGCAAGATTTTTAGACAACCAAAATAACGTGAATGCGGATGGATCTTAAAAGAAAATTAATGTTGCAATATTAATCTTAGAGCTGCTTTTACAAATTTTTGTTTTAGTGCTACATTTCTTTCATAAAAAAACCAATAATAAAAAAGAGGATTTATTAATCCTCCTTTTTATTATTGGTTAATATCATCTGGAAATAAACACTGATCAAGGAAAAGAAATTCTAAAGCATAAAAAGCGTTTATCATTTGTAACTACGAAATCAAATATTTCTCATTATACTTATTTTCGTAACCGTAACCGTATCCATATCCAAAATTACCTTTAATAAATCCCCTTGGCTTAATACCGTTAAAAACTATTGCCAAATTCTTCAAAGGTTTAAACTTGTTAGTTTCATCAAGTGTTTTAATAAATGTTTTTGGGGTATATTTATGACGAACAACATAAAGAGTTAAGTCACAAAAATCTGACAAAATATAGGCATCAGTAACCGGGTTAACAGGTGAAGTATCAATTACAATATAATCAAACTCTTCTTCCAGGTATTGAAATAACTCTGCAATTTTGCCATTTAAAAGAAGTTCTGTGGGATTGGCTTTTGTAACACCGGCAGCTATAATAAACAGATTATGAAATTCTGTTCTTTCAATTATCTTATGAGGATCTATATCTTCTTCTAAAAATCCTGCGACACCTGCAGAATTGTTTAACTTAAATATTTTTGAAAATTGAGGGTTACGAATATCCATATCCAGCAAAACAACTTTTTTACCTGACCGTGACAAGCTTAAAGCAAGATTTGAACTTATTAAACTTTTACCTTCTCCGGGAATGCTGGATGTTATTAAAATTTTCTTTTTTTCAATTGTTTTGCTAAAGAGACCCGCTGCGGCTCTTAACTGCCTGAACTGCTCCTGAAATACCCGGTTGTTTTGACCTTTTAAAAACATACTTTTCTTCTCATTGAAATAAGCTATCTCTCCAACAATAGGAGTGCTCGTATACTCTTCTATCTGTGAACGAAATAATACCTTATTGGTAAACATTTCTTTTGCCAAAACAATCCCAATACTAAAGGCTATGGCAAGTACAATGGAAACGAAATAAATAATACTTTTCTTAGGACTTATTGGCTCCCCGCCAGCTTGCGCAGATGCAATAACTCTGCTGTTATCAATATTAGAGGCGTAAGCTAAAGCTGTTTCCTCCTTTTTTTGTAATAAAAAAGAATAAACATTATTTTTTACTGATTGTTCCCTGCTGACATTTACCAATTCTCTTTCTTTTTGCGGCAAAGAGTGCAGGGTAGAGTTATAAGTTCTGTTGGTAGATGATAAATTATTTAATCCTGCCTGCAGGTTAGCTCTTTGATTTCGAATGTTTTCTAATATGCTCGGCCTTATCTTTTCTATCTGAACAGATACTGATTGTACCAGAGGATTATTTACACCAGTAGTTTTTGTGAGCCGGTCGTATTCAGTTTCTAATTGATACAGATTATCTAAAAGTTTATTAAGCACAGGGTCATTTATACCTAAAGTAGAGGGTACAATTCCTGTAGAATTACTTTTACTTTTTACATATCTTTCTACCTGGTTTAAAACTTCCAATTGCAAATTTACCTGCGCCAGCTTTTGATCGTTTTCGGTAACGTTTTGCAAGTACATTCTTCCCTGTTCTCCCAGATCAGTTATTCCTTCATTTGCCTTATAGTTTTGGATCTGTTTTTCTACTGAACCCAATGCGCCTGAAACTATACGCAACCTTTCGTCAACAAATGCAATCGTATTTTTAGCAAGATTATTCTTATATTCTATTGCAGCATTTTTATAACTGTTCATTAGTGTATTTAAAACATCCTCACCGCGCTGAGGTACTTCATCTGTAAGGTATAAATTTATAACACTTGATGTTTTGGTTGCAGAAGATACCAACAAATTACCGAGAAAAGAGTTTGCTGCTTTTACAGGAGGGATTAAAGAGAAATAAAGAGGGTTTGTGGTAGATTTCGTATGGTTTTTATTTTTTGTAAACTTTAAGTTTCCGTAGGGTGTAGATACAAACTGATTAAGCGGGTAGGACCTGGAATCTATAACTACAGTGTTGCCTGAAGGATTATAAGTGAAATATATTGAGTCTGTCCTGACTATTTTTTCCGGGTCATCCACCTCAATAGTAACGGGAGACAATGTATAAGCAGAAGTTGGAGGACTGAATTTCTTCTGTACGAAGACCTGCGCGTACAAATGTAAACTGTCAACAACATCCAGCATTATTTTTCTAGAGCGCAGTACCTCTATTTCGTTGTCTACTACTTTGTTGGAAGTAAGTAAGTTAATTGACTCTTCTATTTTGTTTTCATCAGCACCTTTTTTTTGATCATTAATTAAAATGGTGGATGATACACTATAAACCGGATTAGTGTAGGAAAGGTAGGCCCATGCACCTGCAAAAAAAATTATTATAGAGAATATAAACAGAGGCCAGTAAGGTAAATACTTATAGCTCACTTCTTCCAAAAATGAAGAACTTGAATTCTCTGTATTTTGTTCATTATTCATCGTATTGTTATTTATCATCTTAGTCATGTAATCATTGAATTTTTTAACCCAAATATTTTTTAACTCATATAAATAAGTGTCATTACCGTAGGAATAACCTCCATATAAGAAGTGTCATTACGGATAAAAAACTAAAGGCCAAGGGTAGGTTTGATCTGACACCAGATGAACCAAATACCTTCGATTTATTTGGTTCCGCATATACAATATCGTTTGACTTAAGGTAATAATATGGAGAATTAAAAATATCTCCTGAGTTTAAATCAATTCTTTTTAATAGTCGCTTATCTTTTTCTTCTCTTATAAGTAAAATATTATCCCTGCGGGCAAACAGAGTAAGATCACCTGCCATGCCAATGGCCTCAAGAAGAGATATCTTTTCATTTGGTACAGATACTACCATCGGGTGTGTAACCTCTCCTAATACTGTAACCCTAAAATTAAGCATATTTATTACTACTATCGGATCAATCAATAATTTTTTATCTTCCAGGGTTTTACGAAGAAATTCTCCGAGTTCACTTTTAGTTAAACCAGCTGCCTGTATTTTTCCTAAAAGAGGAAATTGGATAGCGCCATCCTGCTCTACAAGATATCCTACCGAATTTCTAACACTTGTTCCCGAAGTAGGACTTGAAGAAGATCCGGGATTATTAAAAATTTGAGAGGCTTCAGGGTTTAGGCTGCTGACGGTTATGCTTAATAAGTCATTGGGAACTATGGTTTGTTGTAAAATAGGAGTTTTATTATCATATATTCCCTCCGGTTGATTATTAAAATATGCAATTTGTTTCGTGTTGGTACAGGAGAAAAGGAAATTGGTTATTAAAATAAAATGCAAAAACAGTTTAAAAGTGTTTGATGTACGTTCCTTCATAAAGCTATAAAATAAAATAACAGGGTGAAATTTTTAATACCAGTTACTAAACAAAGAATTAAAAAAATGTATTATGTTAGGCACAAAAATATTCTCATTTAGTTTAACAGACAAGATTTTATTTAATTTTAAGAATTTGTAATATTAAGTTCTTTAACAGAAGCAACTAAATTGCAGACTTTTGTAGCCTATATGCTAAAAGTTTACAGTAAGTTGCACTTCATATAAATAATTCCAAACTAAAAAGGCGGAGGAAACTCAGTAAGATGAGCAGAACTTACAGAACAATTAAAAGAACAACTTACAGAACAATTAAAAGAAACTTACAACGTTCGTAGCATAAGCAACGTTCATACCAAAAATTAAGTGAATGAAGGGATTATTATTTTAAAAGATAAAATTAAAGAAAAGAAAGTTGGTTTTTTTAGAAATATATCTAAAAGCCTAAGCAACTTTAGAATGAATTTATTTAATATCTAATAAGAATAAGAATTAGAATTTATTATAAATTAGTATTATAACAATTAAAATATTAATAAAAACTTAATAAGGTAAAAAGTATAGTGAGGTTGAGTATTGAAGAAAAAAGTTATTATTTTAATCGCATAGGGCATGATTTTAAGAAGATGAGGACGATGAAGTTTTATTGGTTAAACATATATATTTATTGGTAAATGCAAAAAATTGTACCTTTTTGTTCTGGCTTAGAGTTATAATAACTTCTTTAATTGTGATATTAGGGGCTGTGAACATATTTTTGCAGCAGTAGAGATTAAAAATTGTTATCAGAAAAAGCAATTTTTAAATGAAATAAAGAAAACTATTTATGGTTGACCGGTTTAAAATAACAATTAAAGAGGATAAAAAAAGCAACAAGACAGAGGAAATTACATTGAAAAAAAATTTGGGTTTCTATTTGAAAAAGTATCAGTTACCTGCATTTGCCCTGCTATTCTCTTTGGTATTATTAATGCTTTCTATAGTTTATTCCGCCAAATCTTCAAAACAAACCTATAATATAAAAGTAAATTTTCAGGACTCTCTCACTATTACCCCTGAAGGATGGTTAAAAGATTTTGGACAGCCCTTCGGTTTGCATACTTCTCCTTATTACCGGGCTAACGGGATCATTTATGGATGGTTAAAAAAGTCAGATAAAACTCCTCTTAACCTTACTAAAAACGGAAGGAACCGAAAAACCCCTTCGAATGTTTTACTGGCTACTTTAATGATCATGCAGGGCAATGATATAGGGGGGTTTACCGGAATTGCTGATGAAGGAATATGGGAAGCCCAGGTTGCTGAAGGAAACTATGAGGTGACTGTAACTGCCGGCGATGGTGCCTATACGGATAGCAGGCACAGTATAAATGTGGAAGGCGTGAGTGCCATATCAGGCTTTGTACCCACTGCCAGCACCAGATTTAAAACTGCAACTATAATCGTGTCTGTTTCTGATGGATATTTGACCATTGATGCCAGTGGCGGGGTGAATACCAAGATAAGTACGATTGTTATACATCCTTCAGACAGTAAAAGGCCTTCAGTAACGTCTATAAATCCTGAGAACGGTTCTATATCTGTAAGCGAACATACCTCTATATCTACAAGTGTTTTAAAATTACCAAACGGCGGAATAAATAATGCTACCATTACCTCTGCTTCTGTGTACCTGACTGAGGAGAAAACCGGTTTATTGGTGGCAACAAATGTTAATGGTACCGGCGGCGGAGATGCTATAACATTGGTGCCTGCTTCTCCATTAAAACTCAGCACTACTTATAGGATAAATATCAACTCAAAAGTAAAAGATTTATCAGATTCTTCATTTATACCCTATTCCGGTACATTTACCACCGGCTCTGGCTCTACCACCAGTCTCGTTGCTGCCCGTTTTGATAAGATTGATCTGCCTAATACTATGGGCCAGTACTCAAGCCTTACTATTGGTCCTGATAGTAAGCTATATGCCTTGGCCATAGATGGGTTAATTAAAAGATTTTCTATAAATCCTGATGGTACATTATTGCCTCCTGAATCATTATATTCTTTGCAGGATGCCTATGGTGCCCGTACTGAAAGACTGGCTGTTGGTTTTACCTTTGACCCTTCCTCAACTGCCACTAATCTCATTGCCTGGGTTACGCACTGTTCGTTTGTCTTTGAGGATGCTCCTGACTGGGATGGTAAATTAACCAGGTTAAGTGGGCCCAAATTGAAAAACGTTCAGGATGTGCTGGTACATCTTCCGAGATCTACTAAAGATCACCTCACCAACAGTATAGCATTTGGTCCCGATAAAGCATTATACTTTACACAGGGCAGTAATACCGCAATGGGGAGCGCAGATAATATCTGGGGGAAAAGAGATGAAAATTTACTTTCCGGCTCCGTTCTCAGGTTAGACCTTGCAAAACTTCGAAATCTTCCTTTGGATATTAAGACCGATGAAGGCGGAGGTACTTATAATCCTTATGCACTAAATGCCCCTTTGACCATTTATGCCTCCGGTACCCGCAATGCTTATGATTTGGTATGGCATAGCAATGGCAACTTATATGTACCGACAAATGGCTCAGCCGCAGGAGGTAATACACCTGCTTCCGTAAACGGCACCTTAAGACCTGATGGGACTATTTATAATGGACCGCATGTGCCGTCCCTATCATCTGTCAAGCAAACTGAGAAAGATTTTCTTTTTAGAGTGGTAAAAGGAGGATATTATGGTCATCCTAACCCCTTAAGAGGCGAGTATGTGATGAATGGAGGAAATCCTACCTTCGGTATAGATCCCGCAGAGGTCAATCATTACCCTGCAGGCACTTTACCTGACCCCAACTGGCGCGGTTATTCTTTCGATTTTCACAATAATACCTCTCCTGATGGAGCAATAGAGTATAAGAGTAACACTTTTAAGGGAGCAATAAAAGGCAAATTACTGGTAGTAAGGTACAGCCAGCATGATGATATAATTACCCTAACTCCGGGCGGACCGAATAATGATATTATAAGTGCTACTGAAGGTTATTCTATTAAAGGATTTTCAGGATTTATTGATCCTTTAGATCTTACAGAAGATACAAAAAATGGTAATATTTATGTCTCCCAGTTTGGTGCTGGTGGTAAAATAACTCTTTTAAGACCAATAGAATAAAATAAAATACATTCGTTAAACATATTTCCTTATGAATAGTTAAGCAAGTTTATGAATCTATTTACATCTTTTAATACAATGCATTAAAAATATGATAAGAAAAATAAATTTCTGTCATTCTTAAATATTGGTGGTAACAGAATTTGTTGGTAGAAAGAATAATAAATGTAACCGTATTTGAAGTTGTAGCAGTTGCCTTTAATTGACGGAGCTAACAAATAAATACTCAATTCCCATAAAATACCGCTGCTCATTCGTAACTCTTATTCATTTCTTATCTTCGCTGTCTTTATGCAGGAAAAGAAACCAATTGTAATGAGTGGGATAAGACCAACAGGATATTTGCACCTTGGCAATTATTTTGGCGCCATTCGCAATTATGTACGAATGCAGAATGAATTTGAGTGTTTTTTTATGGTAGCCGATTTGCACTCCTTAACCACTCATCCGGATACGAAAGAACTGAAAGCTAATGTGCACAGGGTATTGGCAGAAAATATTGCCTGTGGTCTTGACCCTGAAAAGGCTGCTTTATATTGCCAAAGCCACGTTTTTGAAACATCAGAACTTTACCTGTACCTGAATATGCTGGCTTATACAGGTGAGCTTGAAAAGACAGCTACATTTAAAGACAAAGTACGCTTACAGCCGGAAAATGTGAATGCAGGTTTGCTGACTTATCCCGTTTTACAAGCCGCAGATATTATTCTTCACCGTGCATCATTGGTTCCTGTAGGTAAAGACCAGGAGCAGCATCTTGAAATGGCCCGCAATTTTGCAAACCGGTTTAATCGCAGGTATGGCAATGTTTTTCCTGAACCTAAAGCATTTAATTATACTAATGAACTGGTAAAAGTGCCTAGCCTCGATGGTGCCGGTAAAATGAGCAAAAGCGAGAACCAGATGGCAACTCTTTACCTGGCAGATAGTGATGACCTGATAAGGAAAAAGGTGATGAAAGCGAAAACAGACAATGGTCCTGTTGAGCCATTCTCTAAAAAGCCATATTATATAGAAAACATTTTCCTGCTTTTGAAACTTGTTTCTGATGATGAGGTGATTAATAAGTTTGAAAGCGATTACAACAACTGCAGCATTCGCTACGTTGATATGAAAAAGCAATTAGCCGAAGACATGGTGAAATTTATATCCCCAATTCGCCAAAAAGTGCAGGGGATTTTAGGCAACGATACATACCTAAAGCAAATTATGGGAACCGGTGCAGCAAAGGCAGGAAAAAGTGCAAAGTCTACTATGCTGCTCGTAAGGGAAAGTATGGGGCTTAAATACTTTTAAAAATCTTTACTTTACTCAACTTACTTTTAGAAATCACTGGTAATCATTCTTAATGGAAAAATTAAAGAAACCAAAGCATATAGCAGTTGCAGGCAACATTGGCGTCGGCAAAACGACTTTAACAGAAGCGCTGAGTAAACATTATAAATGGATTCCACAGTTTGAAGACGTAGCTAATAATCCATATTTAATGGATTTTTATGAAGAAATGCCAAGATGGAGTTTTAACCTGCAGATATATTTTTTGAACAGCCGGTTAAACCAGTTACTTGAAATTGAACGTGGAACAGAAACTATAATACAAGACAGAACAATATACGAGGACGCTAATATTTTTGCCCCAAACCTTCATGATATGGGTTTGATGAGCAAAAGGGATTTTGACAATTATTACCAGTTTTTTCAAACGTTGAAATCAATGGTCAAGCCTCCTGATTTGCTCATTTACCTCCAGGCATCTGTACCAACACTTGTAGGGCAGATACAAAAAAGAGGAAGAGAATACGAAGAAAACATACGATTAGATTATTTGAAAAAACTAAACGAATACTATAATAAATGGACAGCAAGCTACAGGGAAGGCCCTTTGTTGGTGATTAATGTAGATAAGAACAACTTTGCTGAAAATGAAGAGGATTTGGGAGTGATTATTAATAAAATTGATGCTCAATTGTTTGGTTTATTTTAGTTGCATCAAATAAGAAAAAAAGGTCCTGGCAATTCTAATAGTTACTGCAGTTCTTTCTTTTAAAACTTCTTCGCGAGAAGAAAAAACGTCACCTTTTCCTGACTGCTTTCACTTGCTTCTTAAATTTTCTTTTATATTGAAGCGACAATTTTATAATTATATTATATTAAAATATATTAATGCTTTAAGAAACAATAATATATCAGTACCAACTCTTCTTACAATCTCATATCATTCAGCAATTATTTTTTTAACAACAAATTCAGTTTATGTTTGTTCTAATTAATATTTGCAACTACAACAATACAATATGAATAGATTGTTCTACACACTTAGCTTAATAATTATAATTTCAGTTAGTTGTAAAAAAAATGATTATGAGATTAAAACACCAATTGTTGCCGTAGATCTTGTAATACCCAGGGATTCAGTTAAATTAAATCCATATGGTTATGCACCACTTTCAGCTCTCGTTAATTTTTCGTCACCGGTTACAGGTAAAACTGTAATTATTGTAAAAGGTAAAAATGGATCAGCTTCAGATATAGAACATGTTTTTAATGATGATAGTTCTTATCATTCAGTTCCGGTTATCGGGTTATATGGAGATTTTCTAAACACTGTTGATTTTAGATTGATAAATAATAAGGGAGACACAGTCGCAAAAACATCTATAAATATACAAACAGGGCCTCTTCCTCCCAACATGCCTGCAATAGTCTCTGATGTTAATCAGGTAGGACAAATTGAAAAAGGTGTAAACCTGGTAAGCAATTTTAGCGCGGGCACTCCTCTGGTTTATACGCCAGGTGCTCCTCAAATTCCTTTAATGGTTGATAATTACGGAGATGTCAGGTGGCTTCTTGATTTTACCACTCACCCTGATTTAAATACATTGTTTTATGATAATGGACTTAAACGGTTAAGAAATGGTAATTTTTATTTTGGTGACTGGTGGAGCAACAAAATTTATGAAGTTGACATGTTGGGCAAAATAGTAAATACCTGGGATTTTAGTGCAACTGGTTTTGTGTTTCATCATGAGGTTAGAGAAAAGCCTGATGGAAATTTTATAGTTTCTGTTACAAAAAAAGGTTCCGGAACAATAGAAGATTATATTATTGAAATTGACAGGCAGACACATAGTATTAAAACGGTTTGGGATCTGAAAGAGTCATTAGATAGGGAAAGAACAGTCTTAGCGGATGGATTTTATAGTTATTCTGACTGGATGCATGTAAATTCAGTTTTGTATGACTCAACAGATAATACCATAATAGTATCAGGTCGTACCCAGGGTGTAGTAAAATTAACTTTTGATAATAAAGTAAAATGGATATTATCGCCACATACAGGCTGGGGGCCGAACGGCAGAGGTGAAGATTTGACTCAATTTTTATTAGCACCATTAGATGCCGCAGGAAACAAGATTACAGATACTGCAGTTTTAGATGGCTTTGTTAATCATCCTGATTTTGAATGGACCTGGTACCAGCATTCCACAATAGCTCTCCCTAATGGTAATTATATGTTTTTTGATAACGGTTCTGTCAGAAATTATGATCAGTCAATTGGAAGATACAGCAGGGCAGTTGAATATAAAATTGATCCTGTAAATATGACTATTCAGCAAAAATGGCAATATGGTAAAGAACGGGGATTAGAAACATTCTCTCTTATAGTTTCAAGTGTGCAGTATCTGCCCGCTACCAATCATGTATTATTTTCTTCCGGCTTCAGGGTGCAAAATACCAATGGACTTGGTGGTAAAGTTGTAGAAATTGATTATGCTACCAAACAGGTAGTTTCACAATTAAGTTTTTCAGCAGCAAATCAGTGGGGGTTCCACCAGGTACAACGTATAAGTGCTTATCCATAGCAGACAAATGCAGATCACTATGCCTGACCGGTCTCAATTAGTTCATTATTACCTTTACACATGTTCCTGTTTTTAGGGTTGTTTTTAAACTGACCCCTTTGGGAGTTGTCTCATGCTGCCAGGTATGGGCTTTCTAAGGCAATTTGCATAGTTGATGGCATAAGAATTATGTCATTTTAAACAAAAAGAATATTATGGACAAGAAAAATAAAGGATTAGCCGACAACCAGAATGGAGAATTTATTTTAAATGAAAGTGGTACCTCCGTAAGCAATCCTGTAGTAGAAGAAGGAGAGATTGAGAAGTTTGATGAAGTTGTTCCTGATCATAAACCGCAGGAAGACACAGAGGAAATTTCAAGTACGGAGGATGTGTAGGCGTTTTAGCTTTCAGCAAAAAGAACGATTAAAAGCGTAAGCTTTTTTAAAAATTTTTTCAGTATGCCCGTTTAAAACAGGTGTTTAAAAAAATTATATTATAAGCAAAGCTCATCCTGATATGAAGATGATCAGGCATTACATTAATGGCTAATAATTTATAGTCATGCTTTTGAAGAATACCTTGCATATATTTATACAATTGCATCTTTCTATTCTTTTTGGAGTAAACCTCTTCTTTTTTTTAACTGAATAATGCCTCATATTAATTGCACGTATTTATTATCAGGTAAGAAGTTTATATGCATCCTTATAAGGACTTTAAGTTATTGTTTGATTTGACACTACAATAGTGTTTAACAATACTGTCTGTTCTTTTCAGTTATTTTTTCTTACAAGGTGAAATGCTTTATCGCGGAATATGCAGCAGATATTTTTCCTTAAAAAAATCTTCCTGAAAAATTTCATCAATAGGTATCATTCTTGGTTTTACTGCGCTTTCTGAAATTTCCTGTACAAGATCTCCGCCTTTCAGACAAATTAAACCGTTTGGTAATTCCTGTTTATTACCTTTTTTTATTAGCGGGTATCCCCAGCGCCATAATTCTTTAATCGATGCAACAGCCCGCGATACAACAAAGTCAAACTGCCTGTTTTTTATTTCTTCGGCACGGGCATGCTGAGTAGTTATATTGGTTAAGCCAACCGCTTCGGCAACAGCATCAACTACTTTTAATTTTTTAGCAATGCTATCAACAAGATAAAACTGAACTTCAGGAAAAAAAATGGCTAAAGGTACACCGGGAAACCCACCGCCCGTTCCTATATCTATAATTTGAGACCCAGGCTCAAACTCTATAACTGCCGCAATAGCAAGCGAATGCAAAACATGTTTGAGATAAAGACTGTCAATATCTTTTCGGGAGATAACATTGATCTTGTCGTTCCAGTCTTTATAGAAGTCAAAGAGACCAGCAAATTGCTGTAGCTGCTTGTCACTAAAGTCACTGAAGTATTTCAGAATGATCTCCATTCAATTTCAATTAATACTTATTAAATTTTTAATTTTCCCTTCATTCAGTTCCATGTTTTTTTTTCTTTTTTAAACAACGAAGGAAGAAAAAGAATATAATATAGACACATCCATAGCTCAAAGAAAAGAAACATCGGAAACAAATCGCTCTCGTTTAGTTTTTTCATTGCTTTAAAATAGATGAATGCTTGCCAGATCAATTTAACAGCAGCAATGGAAAGAGTTATCTGCCAATTAAAAAAAACAGCAGCTAAAACAGTGAAGGGATAAAATAAAAATTGTGTTGCAGAATACAATCCTAAAAGAAATTTGTGTTTGCCCCGATAATATTTAGCTGTAGAGTAGTGCCTGTTTTTCTGACTATACCATTCTTTCCAGTTTTTTTTCCCCTCACTTAAAGTATGCGCATCATGTTCGATAACGATAGAAGTATTTCTTTTGTTAGCAACTTTATTAATAAAGAGGTCATCATCTCCGCCAGGTATATTATTGATTGCAGAAAAACCTTTGTTACGTAAAAAAACATCTTTTTTATAGCTTAGGTTTCTGCCGACACCCATGTAAGGAATACCCGCTAAAGCATAACTTAAATATTGAAGTGCAGAGTGAAAGGTTTCAAACCTTATTATTCTGTTAAGCCAACTCTTATATTTATGGTAGCCGCCGTAACCCAATACAATTTCTGTTTCGGGTTTATAACCATCCTGCATTAATTGCATCCAGTTTTCACTTGCCGGAACACAGTCAGCATCAGTAAGCAGTAGCGTTTCGTACTTGGCAGACCTTATTCCCATGCTTAAGGGAAACTTTTTCCCTGCCATTAGCTTAACTTCCTGCGTAAGTTGAAGTGGGGTTAGGTTTTTAAAGGTCTTGCGAAGTTCATCGAGCAGGTATTTTGTATCGTCTGCAGAGTTATCATTAACCAAAATAACTTCATTTGAGGTGCGATAATTCTGAACAAGCACTCCCGGAAGATTTTTTATAATATTATCGGCTTCATCACGTGCACATATGATAACAGAAACAGGCCGTTGTTCGTTGTGAAGTTTATGTGCAGGTTTGTAAAAAGCAAGACGGCTGAAAAAGCATGCATAATAAAGAAGTTGAATAAATGTAACAAGACAAAATGCTCCGAAAATAATCTCCCGCCAATACGTCAATATCATAATCCGGCAAAAATAGGGTTTGAAAAGCAGATAGAAGTTGCAGGATACAAGTTACAAGTTTCAGGTTGCAGAATACAAGTTACAACCTGTAACCGGTATCCCGTAACCGGTATCCGGTAACCTCTAACCAGCATGCAGCAACAAGCAACCAATTCCTCCTTTCCGTACTTTTGCCGCTTATGCCCGCATTACAATTTGAACTACTGCATACACAAGATCAATCTAAAGCAAGAGCAGGAAAGATAACAACAGATCATGGTGAAATTGAAACGCCGATATTTATGCCTGTAGGTACGGTCGGAAGTGTAAAAGCAGTTACACAGCAACAGCTATATAACGATGTACAGGCACAAATTATTCTCGGAAATACTTACCATCTTTATTTAAGACCCGGACTTGAGGTTTTGGAAGCGGCAGGAGGTCTGCATAAATTTATGGGATGGGACAACCCGACCCTTACAGACAGCGGCGGTTACCAGGTTTTTTCTTTAGCAGCAAGCAGAAAAATTAATGAAGAAGGGGTAATGTTTCAATCTCATATTGATGGAAGCAGGCATTTATTTACACCTGAAAAGGTAATGGATATACAAAGAAAAATCGGAGCAGATATTATAATGGCTTTCGATGAATGTCCTCCATACCCCAGTGAATATAAATATGCTAAAGACAGCCTGGAACTGACGCACCGATGGCTTAACCGTTGTTTTACAGATTTCAATACTACGCCTGCTATGTATGGATATACACAAAATCTTTTCCCTATAGTGCAGGGAGGAACTTATAAAGATTTGAGGACAGCCTCCTGCCAATATATTGCTTCAAAAAATGCTGCAGGAAATGCTATTGGCGGGCTTAGCGTAGGAGAGCCAATGGAAATAATGTATGAATTTACAGCGCTATGTTGTGAAGAATTGCCTGCAGAAAAACCACGCTATCTAATGGGGGTCGGAACCGGGTGGAATATTTTGGAGTGTATACATTTAGGTATAGATATGTTTGATTGCGTAATGCCAACAAGAAACGGAAGAAACGGAATGTTATTTACTACACAAGGAATTATTAATATAAAAAATAAAAAGTGGGCAACAGATTTTTCTGTAATTGACGATCGATTGCCAAATGAAGTGAGCCAGTATTATAGCAAAGCATACGTGCGTCATCTTTTTGTTGCAAATGAAATTCTTGGCCTTCAACTCGCAAGTATTCACAACCTTGCTTTTTATATGTGGCTGGTAAAAGAAGCAAGGAAACATATTGCAAATAACACTTTTGTAAGCTGGAAAAATGAAATAGTGCCGGTCTTGCAAGAGCGGTTATAGGACCACGATTTATTGGATTTATTGAGATTAAAGATGAAATAATAGAACTACGATGGAAGTATTTGTATGACTAGAATGAAAGAAAAGAATGTGTTCGGCAGATAATGTGGTTATCCCAAAAAGAGGAATTTATTTATAGGAGTAAATGAGAATAAAATCTGTATTTTAATCTGCGCCCTTTGCAAAATCTGGGAAAAAAATAAAAGGTGAAAAAAGCCGAACAAAGATTTCCCAATGAACGAAATGCGACGCAACAAAAGCCGAATCAAGGAATCAAATGTTTGTATTAAAAAAATAAAAGGTCTTCTTCTTTCCCTCAATTAACAACTTGTTTCTTCTTCTCTCAGCACTAACTTCTATCTTTGAGCACCGCTAAAATGCATGAAAAAAATTGACTGGTATATACTTAAGAACTTACTTATTACTTTCTTCTATTCTCTTTTTTTATTTGCTTTTATTAGCGTTGTAATTGATATCAGTGAGAAAACAGATGATTTTGTAAATTCGGGCCTAAACTTTACACAAATAGTAACCCAATATTATTTTGGATTCGTTCCGCATATACTTGCATTACTTTTTCCGCTTTTTGTATTTCTTGCTACAATCTTTTTTACCAGTAAGATGGCTGGAAGAAGCGAAATTATTGCTGTTTTGGCAAGTGGTACCAGTTTCAATCGTTTTTTGCGGCCATTTCTTTTAAGCGGAATTATATTAGGTGCTATTTTGTGGTTAGGTAACCGTTATGTAATACCAAAGGCAAATGGTATAAGAGTAACTTTTCAGGCCAATTATGTAGATAAAAATTCGAGTTATAACCCTTTGGTAGCCAAAAGAAGCAATATATATCTTCAAATTGATCCTGCAAGTTATGCCGGACTTAGTTATGATACTGCATCAAAATCAGGCACCTCTTTTTTCGTTCAGCATATAACAGGAAATAAAGTAGATTATAACTTACGTGCAGAAACAATCAGATGGGATACTGCGCATAATAACTGGATATTAAATAACGTAATTGAGCGACAGATAAATGGACTGAAAGAAAAAGTAACTATGACGCCGGCAATGACAAAGACTTTTACTTTTAAGCCTTTCGATTTAAAGCGTGATGAGTATGCAAAAGATAAACTAACCACTCCTGAATTAGACAGGTTTATACAGTTTGAAGAACAACGGGGTGTAGAAGGATTAAATGCATTGAAGGTAGAACGTAATCGGAGAGATGCTACGCCTGCATCAGTTATATTGCTGACTTTCATTGGTGCTGTAGTAGCAAGTCGCAAGGTGCGTGGGGGCAGCGGAGTTCACCTTGCTATAGGCTTTATAGCAGGCGCTACATTTATCTTAACTGACCGCTTTTCCACCATATTTTCTACCAAAGGCCATTTACATCCTGTACTCGCCGCATGGATGCCCAATATTATTTTTGCTTTTGTTGGTTTTTGGTTTTATAAAAGATCTCCGAAATAAGGTTGTGCTGATTTTCATAACATTATTACAATACTTTTGTTAAAGTATATCATTGTTTTATTTATCTTGGTCTGGTAAATTGTAGTTCTTTTTTGAATGTATAGAGCTTACTATTTTTACTTTTAAAATAAAAATTGTCTGGTCATGGTAATAATTAAAGACAGGTTTAAGGCAAAAGCTGATGAAGCTAATCTGGAAGTTAAGGCTCTTTTAAAAGAGCACGGAAACAAAAAGGTAGGTGAAGTTACCCTTGCACAAGTGTACCAGGGTATGCGTGGAATTACCGGTCTTGTATCGGAGACCAGTTTATTAGATGCACAGGAAGGGATACGTTTTCGTGGATATACCATCCCCGAGCTGCAGGAAAAACTTCCAAAAGCCAAAGGCGGAGATGAGCCTTTGCCGGAAGGTTTGTTTCACTTAATGTTGTTAGGTGAGTTACCGACTGAGCAGGACGCAGAACAAATAACCGGGGTATGGCAACGCCGGAGTCATGTACCTACCCATGTGTTTGCAACTATTGATGCTTTGCCTGCTGATACACACCCCATGACAATGTTTGTAGTTGGTATTATGGCTTTGCAAACACAAAGTTGTTTCGGCAGCCAATACGCAAAGGGCATGAATAAAAAAGATTACTGGAGCGCGACTTTCGATGACTCTATGGATCTGATAGCACGCCTGCCACGCATTGCTGCCTACATATATCGGCGTAAATACAAAAATAATCAACATATACAACCAGACGGCCTGCTTGACTGGTCGGGCAATCTCGCTCATATGATGGGTTATGACGATGAAAGCTTTCGTGAACTAATGCGTTTATATATGACCATTCATGCCGACCATGAAGGTGGAAATGTAAGCGCTCATGCCACGCACCTCGTTGGCTCTGCTTTGGGCGATGCTTATCAAAGTTTTGCTGCAGGTATGAATGGCCTGGCAGGTCCATTGCACGGCCTTGCCAACCAGGAAGTGGTTAAGTGGATTTATGAAATGAGGGAAAAGTTAGGAAGTGACAGCCCAACCAAAGAACAAATTGCTGATTATGTACAGGAAACTTTAAAAGCAGGTAAGGTAGTTCCTGGCTATGGTCATGCAGTGCTTCGCAAGACAGATCCCCGATTTACAGCACAAATGGAATTTGGCAAAAAGCACATGCCGGATGATGCTTTGGTACAAACAGTCTGGAATATTTATGAAGTGGTACCACCCATTCTTAAATCTCTTGGAAAAATAAAAAACCCGTGGCCTAATGTTGATGCACATAGTGGTGCTTTATTGGTGCATTACGGTCTTGTAGAGTATGAATTTTATACTGTTTTATTTGGCGTAAGCCGTGCACTTGGTGTGCTTGCCAGCCTTATTTGGGACAGGGCTTTGGGCTTGCCTATTGAAAGGCCAAAAAGTGTTACAACAGAACTTATAAAGCAATGGCTGGAAGGTAAAGGTGAAGTTTGGGAATAATATTTTGCTACAGGTAATAATACACGATGACTGCTCAAAGACAAAAAACAAAATTTAATTCTCTTCGAAAATGGCGGGTAATAAAGGACGAAGGAATTAAAAAGAAAAAGCATTTTGACTTTGTGTCATTTCTGATTTTTATTCTTTCAATGTTCTGCTTATTTGGTCTATTGAAATTTTTCGGCTTACGTTTATTGACTGGAGAGTTATAGTTGTTCCTGTTATTCTTGTTATACTGTTAACATTGAGAAAATGACAAGTTCAGTTACTTAACTTCGTTTCAATAATAATAAGGTTTGAAACTAAAGCGCACTACCTATTTCGGCATCTTGTGAGGTAACCAAATGTTTCCTACCAAACATCAACCAACTGAAGTCTTTGGTATTGAGAATAAAGGGGATTTGCAGTTGGTAAGATATGAAAACCTTCTGCTTTAATAAACTCTCATAGACTTTTAAAGGGCATTGTCTTTACTTGCATAAACCCGTTTAACTGGTAGCAACTGTTTGAATTGATATAATCTGAGCAGTAATAAAGATAAAAGGTATTTCTCTACCTTTTTCATCTTACTTTTATCTTAACATTTTTATTTTTCAGGCAAAGCTTCTAAAATTAAAATTTATAAATTAAGGGTTATCTGCGGTTAAGCCTTTCAGATAGTAGCAGGATCCGGGTGTACCAGGTGTTGACGATAAGGACGCTGTAGCAGTGCATTAGCTTCAGGATCGCTTGTAATTCCACGCTTTTGTGGGTCATACACAAGTGGACGGCCTGTTTTCATTGACAAATTTGCAAGAATACAGCTTGCAGTAGAGATATGTCCTTGTTCAATATCTGCTACCGGCCGTTCACCTTTGTCAATTGCACTTAAAAAATTAAGCATGTGTAATCTGTTTGCAGGAGCGGTATGTAGTTCAATCCTCGGTTCTTTAAGATCTTCGGGATATTTTTCCTTTTCGTAAATTACGTCTTTGTGAATCTTATCTCCCTTACCTTCTGGTATAAAATCATACCGGTAAACGCTAGCCTCTAAAGTGCCTTTATCACCAAAAAGCTTAAAGCCCCAGGGGTAGTCAGGATCGGCAGGAGTACCCCATGTCCGATGCTGCCAGACACAGTTAAGATTCTCATATTCAAATAAGGCAGTTTGAGTATCTGAGATATTAGATTTACCTCCTTTATCAACATAAATGCCGCCTGTGGAACTAACGCGTTTAGGCCATCCAAGATCTAAAATCCATCGTACTGCATCAAACATATGTATGCACATATCCCCCACTATTCCGTTGCCGTATTCCATAAAAGCACGCCACCAGCCAATATGCGGCAGCCCGTCATAAGGACGTAGAGGTGCAGGGCCGGTCCACATTTCATAATCAAGAAAATCCGGCACGGGTACTACCGGAGGATTACTGTTGTTCCTCATATGATAGTAGCAGCACATCTCTACATGTGACACTTTACCCAAGAGACCGGCATCTACAATATTCTTTTTAGCCTCTATAAGGTGAGGTGTACTTCTTCGCTGCGTACCTACCTGCACCACACGATTATACTTACGTGCGGCAGCTACCATAGCTTCTCCTTCCATTACATCAACGCTGATTGGTTTTTGTACATACACATTTGCTCCTGCTTTCATAGCCTCAATCGCCTGCAGTGCATGCCAATGGTCAGGTGTTCCGATAAGTACAATATCTAATTCATTTTCCGATAACATTTTTCTGTAATCGTTGTATAAACGTGGCGTTCTTCCTGATTTCAATCTTTGACTTACCATCGCCGCTGCTTCTGAAAGTTGTTTTTTATCAACATCACAGAGAGCAACTACATTAACAGGTGCAACCTGGATTAACCGAAACAGATCGTTTTTACCATACCACCCTGTACCAATTAAGGCAACGCGAGGTGTTTTCAATGGATTAATAATGTCCATACCACTAGCGCCAAGGGCAGTGAGAGCGAGTGATGCCGCAGTTCCTTTAAGGAAGCGACGACGGTTAATATTGAAACTATTCATTAAAAAGTCGGTGATATTTAATTAACTCTTGTTGTTTCGGTATTACACTTACATTATTTTACAGCTCCGGTGTAAATGATTTGTCTACCTCTTTGAGAACCGGTCCAGGAATAAATAGCGTTCCTGGTGCTTTTCAGCTTCTGCACGGGTATTGACATTTACATTCATGACCTGAACAGTGCTGCTGCTGTTTACAGCAGGCCAGGTTGGTAACCCCAAACCATTAGGGTTTCCTGTTTTTATAAAGTTTGCAAAATAAGCCTGCATAATTTCGGAAACCTTGTAATCTTCGGGTTGCCAGTCATATACCCGGTTAGTAGGTAAATTACCCAGGGCATACTCAATTTCAGCAGAATGAACCGCACCACGGAGGGCAGGCATTTTATTGCCAGTTGAGTCAGAACTTTTAATGACTCCACCTGCAAGTCCTGCAACAGCATTTCCCATCTCTGATCTCATTGAAGGGCGTGGCCGGGAGTAGAGGTAACGGTACACGGGCTTGCCACCAGTCTTGCTTTGTAAATCCGACCATTTCCATGTGCTGTAGCCAATAAATCTATCACTTGCAAGGGCAGTAGCGGCTTGTTCCACATTCTCATTATTTGAAACCCCATAGGCTTTTAAGACATCAGCGGCATGCTCATTATAAAGTTTTTGAACTGCTCTTTCATAATTTTCCTTCGTCGGTTTATCCTGCCCCATCAGTGCCCTGTAGTTCATCTCCTCAGAGTTCCATCCTACAAGCAAAGGTACATGAGCCTGTTCACCTTTTGAGTAAATTTCGATCGGTGATTTGGGAAAGAAAAAACCGTCTACAGTTACCGGAAAGCGCGGTGTTTCTGGTTTTGCTGTAGCTTCGAGAACTTCAGCAGCAGGCATTGCACGGAGTGCAGCTAATGAGTTGGCTCCGATACTGCTTGCAAACTTAACTCCGATCTGCTCTGCTTCTTTCAAAGGAACAGGCGGATTAGCCCCAAGTAACGAACCACTCTCTCCAATTGCACCTGCAATCAGATTTTTAGACAAGGGCGATGCCATCTGAGCGCTTACAGCGAAGGAGCCTGCAGATTCTCCGGCAATGGTCACCCTTTTGGGATCACCTCCAAAGGCTGCAATATTTTGCTGAACCCATCGCAAGGCAGCACTCTGATCCAATAACCCGTAATTGCCTGATAAGTGTTGAGGCGATTCCTTAGTTAATTCAGGATGTGCAAAAAATCCGAATACGGAGAGACGTTGATTTACAGTAATTGCAACAATACCTTTGCGGGCCATACTTTCACCGTCGTATCTTAGTTCAGACCCGTCACCCGCCACAAAACCACCTCCAAAAAAATATACAAGAACCGGAAGGTGTTCATCTGCAGATTTAGCAGGTGTCCATACATTTAAATATAGACAATCTTCACTCATACCATTGGATCGGAAATTCATATCGCCGAAGAGCGCTCTTTGCATAGCCCGCGGGCCAAATTTGTCTGCTTTCCATACCCCTTGCCAGTTTTTTACCGGTTGCGGCTCCTTCCATCGCAACTCTCCAACTGGTGGTTGCGCAAACGGGATTCCTTTAAATGTACGAATGCCTGATTCATTCGTCCCTTCAAGTGTGCCATTAGCGATCTTAACTACAGGTGCTGTATTTTTATCGTCTGATTGGCCAGATACCGTCGATATTAACATAACGGCAGGCAGCAGCAAAGAAATAAAAAATTCTTTCATTCAAGCAATTTTAAAGTTAGAAAGACTTTTAACAATTAGCCGAAGTTAAGCAGGGATTGATTAATTATCTTATTATCATCTATTTATTTACATGAACTTTAAACTTGAAAGTCAATGAGAAGATCAAAAATTATTTATTTGATTGATCTTATGTTAATAAGCTTACCCTTATTAACTGAACATAAAACTGTCAACGCAACATTCCTGTTATTATAAATCCGGAAACCTGGATTTCCTTTTTATTTTCCGGCTTTTTCAAGTTCGGCCATTGTCCATGGTTTGTTTCTTTCAACTGTTTGCGCTCTTATCTTCTTTACCTCGTCTGGTTTTACCATAATTCTCGTCAGGAACTCACGTGACATACGACCCGGGGAACGATTAGTCATTCCTAAATCGTAACGCAAATAACTTAATACTGATGCTATCCATTCATCGTTATTTGAACTCATGGACGGCATATCAACCGGATAGGTTTTGCCATTAACAGGGCCTGTTAATCCATGAAGCAAAATCATGATAGTTGTATCTTTGTGACCAATTAAGCGTCGGAAATCACCGACCAGCGGCGGGGCTATCTTACTGGGCAAGCCTTTGCCGTCTGAGCCATGACAGCTAGCACAAAGTGATCGAAAGATATTAGCTCCCTCCAGTATCATCTTTCTGTCAGCAACATCCAGACTACCTAACTTAATTCCAAACTTTTTTATTTCTTCATTCCTTACAAGACTGCTTTGAACTGCGGCAAGCATTTCATTGCTTGGGCTCATTTCCATTATATTCTTTACTATATCTTTTGCTTTACCAGCTTTGGCATAATTAAGCGATAACATTAATTGGGTGCGCACATCATAACTTTCATCACCTTTCAGTTTTCCCAGCTTATCAATTACCTGCTCATCATTCTTTTTTAGATAAGGCTCGCTTATCCATATAGCCGCTTTTCTTACCTGTGCGTCTTCATCTTCCATTGCTTTCAATAACAACTCTTTATCTATAGCTTCTAATCCCTCCAAAGTCCATAGTGCATGAAGCCGCCCCAGGGCAGAAGGTTTATCCGTTAGTAACCCTTGCTGTCCCAATGCTATTTGCTTTAAAGCAGGAACTACAGACTTATCGCCCCGAAGCACTATTTCTTTTTGGGCATTATCCCGCCACCAGCCGTTTGAATGGTTGAGATAAGTGACCAATTTGGATACAGGCTCGTTCAGCATTTGAGGTTTTGCACCTCGTTGCATTCCATCATATACCAGGCGGTATACACGGCCAAACTGTTTATTCTTCTCCAGGCCGAGGCGTTGTATTTGAGGACGGAGATAACTATCTGCTTTTGTCCATTCGCCTTCCTGGATAATACCGCGATTCATATCTACAATATAAAGGCAGCCATCCGGGCCGGTATACGTATTTACAGGACGGAAATTCATATCTGAAGAGGCAATAAACTCCTCCTGTTGATAAGCATTTTTAAGCGTTACTTTTCCATCTTTATTGATTACTTTGGCCCGCCGTATAATACGGGCCACCGGCTCATTAATCAAATAGTCACCAACCAGGCTAGAAGGAAGACGATCACCCCTGAAAATGGATTGACCATTACCGGCAGTAAAATGATTAAGTGTTGTATCAGCACGTAACCTTTTCAATCCACCCTGAACATCAGGGGTTTTAATAATGGGCCAGACCGAACCAAAAGTAGAATCATCATAGGCATCCCCAAACTCTAATTGCCCGTAAACCGGATTGATCTGGAATCCTGAACCTGCATTTTCCCCACCTCCCCTGCTAAAAAAAAGACGGCCATAATTATCATGTGTTAAACCCCACTGGCCATTAGAACCGCTCACAAGGGAATCTGCTTCCAGACTGCCATTTCTGTAACGAAAACGTACCGGATCTACCGTAACATAAATCCAGTTATCTACATTCCAGTCCAGACCGCTGCGTTGGTGCTCGAGGTTTTTTGTATCAATAGCATTGTTTTGATAAACAATTCTTTTTTGGTCTGCCACACCATCACCGTTACTATCCCTATAAGCATAAATGTTATACGTGTTGGTTTCATTAACCAGGAGCTCTTTGCCAACACACAGGATCATACGTGGTAACCTTAATTTATCAATGAATACAGAACTTTTGTCCATTTTGCCATCATTATCTGTATCTTCCAATAGCATAATACGGCTTATTGAATCCTGCTCACGGGTAGCATTTACATCCTGCATGTACGTTTCCATCTGCGCTACATACATCCGCGCATTACCATCCCATGCAATGGCGACAGGTTCTTTAATCATAGGTTCGCTGGCTACCAGTTCCATATGGTAGCCCTTAGGCACACGAAAGGATTGTAAGCTTTCCTTGGGTAAAAGGTGAGCCGGAGAGGGATTGGAATCCACTATGCGTGATGTGGCAAAGCCTTCTTCTTCCTGTTTACTTTTATTAGTATTGTTAGAAATGGTGCAGGTAATTATCAGCAGAGGAAGGGCAGTAATAGCCACTACAGTCCAAAAAATTTTTGGCATCATCGTTAGTTAAATTATAGCAGAGGGTTAAAGTCTCTGATTAATATTTTTGAATTCAATGTTATCTGGGTTAATAAATCGTTGAAACGATTTTTGAACGGTTTGCTTTTCTATAGTCGCAGGTTTAAACCTGGGGCTGCGAAATTGCAATTTCTCTCTCAACGGCTTCAACCTTTTCTTAACTAAACGACATTGATTTTTGAATTACAAAAAATAGTAAAAATATTCCAACAGTTTAAATCTCTGCTCTTTTAAACTATTAGTTTAATATTTAAACTTTGTGATATATATTCACTTACTAATTGCGGGGTTAAAAATATCGAAACTTTTTAAACTTAGTAAGTGAAACTATATAGATTTAAAAATTCCTGTTCGCAATACTACAGGTCCAATTAATCCCGATTCCAGCAAAGGTGAGTCTTTATGATAATGTTTCCACGTCGTAAAGGTGACACGACCATCAACAGGTTTTGGTTGTCCTTGCTCATACCAATCCGGCAATTTAATAATACCACCTCCGCTCAAACTCGCAAATGGTCCGGTTGCCGGTGCAGGTGGCGGGAACTCATACATTTCAGGCACCTGTTCATCACCAATTAAACGGTTAGGCCATAAGTTAGTTACTTTAACCTCCAGGTTGTTAACGCCTGTTTTTATAGCCTTGGTTATGTCAACTGTGTACGGTCGTTTCCATAAAATACCCAGATTTTTACCATTTACACTAACCTCGGCAATTACCTCTACCCGTCCCAAATCCAGGAACATTCGTTTATTATTTGTGAGCGTATTAGCAGTGATACTAAAAGATTTGCTATAAGATGCAGTTCCGGAAAAGTATTTAACCCCGTCTTCAGCGTGTTGATGCAGCGATATTAATTTCGGCAGCGTTATCTGTTCCGGCGCTCCCATGTCAGGTGGGAAATTAATTTTCCATGAGGCAGTAAGGTCAATAGGTTTACCAATCCCTGAAACCTGCATAGAAGAAGTTTTTCCATTGTTATCTTCGAATGAGTACTTGCCTTCTTCCCATAGTAACACGCCGTTTTTATTACTAGTTGAAATTTCGACAATAGGTGTCTCGTACAGTTTAGGCGTGACTTTGGTCTGCGTGAGTTGAAGTATTCGCTCTTCATTTAATGCTTCGGCAAACAATTTGGGCTCGCTCATGTCTCCATTATAATATGAAGCGCCGTCACTTAGCCAGGCTTTACCAATACCAGGATGCATGATATCCCCTGAACTCTTTCCTTGCTGTATAAGCGTACCATTTACATAAACCGCTGGTGCTCCTTCTTTATAACATACCGCTACATGTGCCCAGCCGGAAATTTTTGCAGGTGCTGCCAGGGTTAGTATTGGCTTTCCACCTCCCCGTGTCCAAATGGCTACACCATTTCTACCAACAGTCAGCCCGCAGGTTTGATGTCCTTTACCGTAAAGTTTTTCACCGGAAGGAGGATAAATAGCATAGTAATCAGTCCATGCATTCCGCGCTACATTACCAGCAAAGTCCCTGGCACTTAACATAACATCCATTTCAGGTTTTACCTACAAGCTAATCGTAAAGGTATTAGCGACATCTTCATAACGAGTCTGTTGTACTGCCGGAAATGCTTTTGTTGCTAATACAGTCTTGCTGTCTTTAGTTATTGTTTGTATGTGGTTACCCAAAGTCCGGGAACGGAAAACAACGAATACAGAACCGGAAGGTTCCAATTGGACAGGCACTCTAACCCGTCCATCGGTCATATCATATATTGTTACCGCAGTCGTTTTGCCCGTATTTGGATCCCATAATTCCGGTTGCTTACCATCTACACGAAAGGTGCACACTAGTTCTTCTGTTGTTCTTCTTTGATTGGCAATAAAGTAAACTTCCGAATTTTCAATGCGGCGATGTATATAAGTAATGGGTGCATCTCCTGAACGGGAAGATACCTCAAAATCAGGTTTTATATTGACTTTATCCAAAACGGTTTGTAACGGAATTCCCCAGAATACTTTGCCTGCACCTGTAGTGTTTTCCGTAACAGAAGTTCCATTAATCCTTCCCCATAATTCATTGGTGATACGATTGAATTCTGCATCATTATCTGTATAACCGCTAAGTCCTTGTGTTTTCAGAGGCTTTGCTCCTACCAGCACCATTCCCTGGTTCACCATATCTCTTAGTTTGCGAAGCAATTCAAGCGATACAGTTGGATAATTCTGAAGTACAAAAACATGGTAACTCATACCCTCAGGCAGCACAATACGGCCATTCTCTACTTTTGTTCGTTTCAAAAGTGTCTCTGCATTTATTAAATCATAATCAAATCCTTCAGGAGGCGCAGGATTGAGTCCATCGGGGTAAACTTTTGTATAAGTAGCCACATCTTCACCAGTAAAATACAACAAGTCTGCCACGAATAAGCCTTGCTGCAGCAAATACTGGCAGCGAGCCATATAAGTCATCCAGGCCTTACCCGGATTCCACCATGTATTAGTACGTTCAAAATGAATTCCCCAGGAACCCATGGTCATTCCAGGCAATGCAGTTGGGTGTGGCTGGTGGGCATAACGGTGAAAGATAACTCTGTTGAGCCCTGGGTGTACATTTTATCACCTAAAGGTTTCATAGCAAACGGGTACTCCTGCCATTTGGCTGATTCAGGTTCACTTGTAAAAGCTTCAGCACCCACTGTCTTTTGCCCGTTAATATGTACGATAGAAGAAGCCAGTTTTGTTGTACGACGCATGGTGTAATTATTCTGAAAAATAGATGAAAGTCCGTTCCAGAATTCTCCCATATTTACATCTACTCTTGAACCTATTTGCATTTCCTCCATTGGACCTCTGTCATAGGGCTCAGTATAAGCAATTATTTTTTGCTTCCTGCATAGCTCTGCAAACCTGCCATAATAATTGTCTGCCAAGAGGTCGGCTTGCGTACGCCGGACATCCCAGAGAAAACGGTCAGACCCATCAGTACTGCCTACAATACGGCCTGTCATAGCGCGTAAGTATTTCTTAAGGTCATAGCCTTTACGCTTTTGGAACTCCTGTAAAAATTGCGGTGTCCAGTTTTGCATGCCTACTTCCCAACTGTCTATGAGCAGTCCAACTTTTCCTTTTGCGGCCAGTACACCCAGTGCAGGCAACAGATTTTGCATCATTTTATTAAAATGAAAATCAATAGCTCCAGCATTAAATTTATCACACTCCAATCCAATGCCGGTATCGGGCGCAGAGCGATTTAAGGTGCCTAAAGGTGTATGCCCGATCCTTAAAATGGTCCAATTACCAGCAGGGGATTTCCAATCCAGTTTCCCGTCTTTATTCATGTATTGGGATATATCCAAAACAGAATTGGGGTTAATTATGGAATCTTTTGATACTTCTTTAATAGTTTCCTTTACAGGTGCAGTCTGCCAAAAACCTCCCGTGAAGTTTGCTTTTGTCTTCCAATCAGAGATATTATCAGCTCCGGAAAATCGTACCTGAGTATATTGTCTTGGCTGTGACGATATTAAACGGAAATATTTTGCCCTGATTGCAGAAAATTCTGCGGTAATGAAAGCGGGTCCTGCAGTGCCTCCGAAACCGCCTCCAACATTAATAGTTGTAACTTTATTAAAAGTAATACCATCATCAGAAGCTTCCAGGGTTATGGGAGTACCTCCAAAGCCGCCTGGACCAGCAGTCGGTGTTGAAGAAGTTACTGCAGACCCTATAAATGCTATAGACTTCGCTTCAAAAGCATTAAGGAATTCAAGCTGCAGATAAGCAGTTTGATTACTCTCGGTTGGAAGAACAGTTATACCCTCGGGTCTTCTCCCGTTAAGCCTTTTATATTCACAGAACCATTACCTGTAGTAGCCTTATTCAATAAAGATTCGAAAGATGCTTCACCAGGTAGTGAAGGGTACGCCAGCACACATACATCCCGGTAATAATCCAGCTTCGTAAATGGCTGGGGTAGATTTATATTAATTTGTTGGCCACCAATTGGGTAGGCCTCACTCCAAGTTACCTGCTGCATCGCTAAGTCCGGAGTAATCCACGGACCGCCGCTGGATGACCATCCGGGGCAATTGTGCATTGTAAACTCCAATCCCAGACGGTCGGCTTCTTTAATGGTATGCTTTTTAAGCTCGATCCATTCAGGGCTCAGATAAACTATAGGCCCTTTGGGAATAAGGGTTCCTGCATCAAAATTTTGAAAGCCTCCAACACCGACACGCTTCATAGCCTCAAGATCAAGAGTAATCCCTTCTTTGGTAACATTACCATTCATCCAGTGCCACCAGGTTTGAGGTTTTGCTGATGCAGGTGGATTCCTGAAACTATTTTCTAAAGATGAATTTGTTTTTTGACCAAAAGCCTGAACAATACCAGACGGAGTAATTATCGTTAGCAATCCGGCAGTACCGGTTGTTTTGAGAAAGGAACGTCTTTTCATGAGTTGTTATTGCAAACGAATTTATTGATAAGATTTATGCATTTGCAAGTGTTTTAATAAAATCTTTAATGCTCATTAACTCATGATCTTCTGCAAATTGTTGTAGCTCGTCGTTATACTTGCAATAGGATCAGCAGGCATATCATGCTCAACAAAGAAATGTTTCATGCCGGCCACTTCTGCATTAGCAAAAATTCGTTTAAAATCTACCACACCAGTTCCTACAGGTTGCGGCCCTTTCATATCCTTGTCTATATCTTTTGCATGCCATAAATGGAAACGACCTGGATTCTTTTTAAATAATTCAATAGGATCTACCCCGGCTTTGGTAACCCAACAGAGGTCCAATTCCATTTTAAGCGTATCAGGATCTGTTTCTGATAAGAACATATCATAAGGCAACTTTCCGTCCACGCTTTTAAACTCACGGTCATGATTATGATAAGCCATAATAAGACCTGCTTTTTTTGCCGCTTCTGCAGTTTTATTTAGAGTATCAATAGATTTTTTTAATTCATCTGATGTTTCTATAGGTGTACTGGCACATACCAGGTATTCAACGCCTCCTTCTGCTGCTTCGTCTACCAATTCCTGCATATTTTCACGAAGATTGCGCATAGGTGGAATAGTTATAGGCTTACCATCAGCGCCCACAGGCATCTTTGCACCGGGAGGTAATTTAAAAGGTGCGCCAAGTACATGATGCGCTTTCCATGACATTCCAAGGTCTTTTATCATGGCTGCAAATTCTTTTGGCTTCAATCCATAATAACCGCCCTTTTTGCTGAATGCTGATTCAATTTTCTTGTATCCGATACCAGCCACTTTTTTTAAAGTGCCCTGAACATCGTTATCAATGACATTGAACAGTGTATAGAGTTGCAAACCCACCTCTTGTTTCGTGGCTTGCAAGTAAAAAGCAGCTTGCATTTCTTTTGTCAATACAAGGCCGCCCAAAGCCAAAGTACTTGATTTTTTAATAAAATCTCTTCTGTTAGACATAGCAATCTTTTTATTAATAAAAATTGTGTAATAATAATTTAAAAAACTAATGATTAAACTAAGTAAGAATTGAAAACTGAATTTATTTAAGGTTTATTTCTTTTCCTCCCGATAAAAGCCACCTGCCGTTACGCTTTACAAAAAAGGCCGTAATATCCTGTTCTGTTTTTACCGGAAGACCATACACGATTATTTTTAGTATTTGCCTGCTTTTTAAGACAGCAGTCTCACCTGTGATCAATACCCGCATATTTTCATTCGTCCATGACAGGTAACTTAGATTGCCAGAACTGATTCTTTTTATATTTTCACTTTTATTAATTTGTATATTAAAATGTGTGTTCCAGACAAAATTATCTGAGTGTATATGCTCAAGTGTTTCCAGGTCTCCATGAATTACTGCCTTCTTATAAATTGCAAATGCCTCTTTTATTTCATCTTCCTTCATTATAAGTTATGTTTAAAACCGTCATACTAATTGGCCCTGTTTTATTTAATTAAAATCAAATAAAACAGGGCCAATTGATAATTATTGCATAGTATCCGAACCAGTCTGTGTACCGGTATCATTGTTCTTACGTTTAAACAAGGTTGCATCTATTTTACCAAAACGATAAGCTAAGGTCAGACGCACCATTTGAGGATCACGTAAACGGCTGTAATTCTGGAGGAAATATTGGCTTTCTGAATGTAAATCAGTTTTGCGGGTTCTGAAAATATCGCTGAAACTTAAGGTGGCAGAAGCTGCATTATTCTTTAAGAAAGATTTTTTTACAGCAATATCTACTCCGTAAAAAGGCCTGATATATCCCTGAGCTGCACTTTGAGCCTGACCAAAACCACCAGGGCCACCGCCAGGTCCGCCACCAGCACCACCACGTGCACCCGGAGGTCCGCCAAATCCACCTCCGCCACCGGGTGTTAAGTTGGTTTTAGACTGATAGGTAGCGGAAAGCTGCATTGTGAAATCAGCAGGAAGTTTGAAATTACTGTTGAACTTACCAAACCAGCTCCACAAACTGTTTTGTGATATTGCAGAGTCTGAAGCATTGATAGTGGAATTATACAGGTTTAGATTTGTTGTAAAATCCCACCATTTGGTTGGATAAATCTGAGTCGTCAATTCCGACCCATATGATTGACTTGAGTTAGCGTTAATATAAGTATTTATAATAGCTTCTTTCGAGGTAAAAGGATTGATTTCTCTATTCGCGAAACGTGTTATAAGATCAGTTGTCTTCTTATAGTACAATGAAGCCAGGAACATGTTATTTTTTGTATAGGTCTTGGAATAAGACAGTTCCATGGAATTAGTGAATTCAGGCACGAGACCAGGATTGCCTTTGGTAATGTTAAGCGGGTCGGTATAATCAACAAAAGGAATCAACTGGAAGAAATTAGGACGGTTAATACGCCTTGTATAACTCATTTGAAGTTCCTGCTTGTCATTCAATTTCTGGCTTAGAAAGATGGATGGAAATAAGCTAACAGGATATTTGTTACTAAACTTATCACTGCTTTTTGTAAGCTCACCGGTATAATCCGAACTTTCTGCACGCAGGCCTAATTTGTAACCAAAATTCTTTATGCTGCTGGTAACGCTTACATAAGCTGCATATACATTGTCGTTACTTTTATAGTTGCTTGCAGCAGAGGGAATAACAACATAGTCACTAAGAGACTTATCAAAATAAAAATTATCATTATTGTTTGTTCTGCTGCGGATGGCAGCCCGTACACCTGTTTCCAGTTTTGTTTTTGATGTCAGGGGATTTACAAAATCGGTCTGGAGAATTATATTATAATCACTTCCGTCTCCTGCTATTTTTTGCAACGCTGATTCCTCAACTGAACTGCCTGCGCCATTGGCAAAAGTGTTGGTAGTATAAAAAGAGTTGTTTTGGTTTTTGCCACTGAAATAACTTGCATCAGCAGTTAATTCTTTTCCTTCCTTAGGAAAAATATATTTTAAACCAAATGCGCCTCCCTGGCCATTGAAAACACGGTTGACGGTTGAATTGCGTTCGCTATAGCTTTTAATCGTTGCAGCATTATAAAGGCTGTCTGTATTAATGTTGATAAATTCATTCGGCTTAAATTCACCATGAACCTTAAAACCTGCCAAAGAAAGTGTAGTGCGGTTAGTGACAAAGTAATCAAAGCCGGCACGTCCAAAAACAAAAGCGCCCCGGGTTTTATTGTAATTATTCTGGTTAATAAGTGTTTGAGGAGTGTCTGCAAAGTTTAAACGATTAGTGACGCCGGTGGTAACACCTTTCATCTGGTTGACATTTACACTTGCAAAAAAGTTAATTTTACCTTGTCTTAAATTTATGTCTGCACCGCCGTTTACTGCACCGCGTTTATCTATACCTGCACGTAGATTACCATTATAACCTGTTTTTTTGTTCTTCTTTAAAACGATGTTCAAAATACCTGCGCCTCCACCCGAAGCATCGTACTTGGCTGAAGGATTTGTAATTACTTCTACATTTTCAATAGCATCTGCAGGAATCTGGTCGAGGGTTAATGTGGTGGGCCTTCCATCAACAAATATTTGCGGAGGGCTATTGCGCAATGCAACATTGCCATCTATATCAACATTTACGCTTGGTACGTTTTTCATAACATCAAGGGCTGTTCCGCCTGCACTGACTATGTTTTTGTCAACACCAAATACTTTCTTATCAATATCCAGCCGCATCCCGCTTGTTGAAGTAACTGTTACTGTTTCCAATTGTTTAATGTCTGTTAACAGGGTTATTTTGCCAAGGTCCTTATCGAATGAAGGCATACCCATACCTGCGGTTGGGGTTTGAGAAGGAGTTCCGGGTTTATTGCTACCTATAAAAGAAACAGCTTGCTCAACAGGTTTATAACCAGTGGCTGAAATCTTAAGTTTCAATGTTCCCATAACAGGTAACTCGTCAAATTCAAATTCGCCATTCGCTTTTGTGCCAATGCCTTTTAGCAAAACCTCTTTCATTTTTTTATTTGATGCATCAACCCGCGTGTGCAGCAACATAACGGAAGCATCGCTGACAGACTTACCACTGCTATCAACCAATTTTCCATAAACACGTCCAATGTTAGGTAATGCCTGCCCGGCTTTACCGTTTGGAGGCGCACCCTGCGGCATTTGTGCCGATAAGTTAAAGATGGAGCCTAAAAGGCAGGTTATTAATAATAATTTTTTCATATAAAGAAATTTAAGTTGGTGAGGTAACGAAAATTTAAGAGTGATTTTCAGTTACCATACAAAAGTATATCGGCAGTTTTCTGAATTGAATAAATTGAGACGAAAACAAAAAATGTCACGACAAAAAGGAAAAATAAAATAAAAGGGTATTATAATAATATGGAAAATGCTGAATAGACTTGTTGCTGATGAACGAAATGCGTCGCAACGATGATACATCGGAGTGGTGAAGCCCGTATCAAAAAAAAGAAGGTATTTAAAAAAGTATAGAAAAACAATGATAACAAAAAAGCCGGAACAATAATTGTCCGGCTCATCAAAATACTTATTGGTTTGTTATCCTTTATTCATTTCTACATTTACGGTAAGGTCTACGTCTTTGCTTACTCCCAAACCACCAGCTTCAGTAGCTTTATCCCATTTTAAATTGTAATCAAAGCGATTGATAGTAGTTTTTGCTTTGAAACCCGCTTTTGTTTTGCCCATCATGTTTGCCGTACCTCCATAAGTCACATCGAATATCACTATCATTATCTGTGTCAATGGAATTTACATCTACAGTAAAGTTGATTTTAGCATCAGAGTAATCAGCTTTTGTACCTTCCATAGAGCCGTCAAAAAGTTTAAAGGTTCCCTCGACTTCAGACACTACAAGGTGAGTTACTGCAAATTTTACATTAGAATGAGCTTTGTCTATAGTCCATTTAACAGCCTCGTCAGGGTAAGAATGAGCTACTTTTTCTTCACCAGGTGTGGACTTTTCAGACGGTATAAAAGCAGAAGAGAAAATTGTAACTGCCGCAATTACTGTAGAAGATAAAAGAATGCGTTTCATAAAAAAAATAAAGTTTTAAAATTAGTGTTATGTACAAGACAAATATATCCGGGAATTATTTTAGTAATAATTTAAATAGACGAAAGAGAAAAAAGTTGCGACGAAAGAGAAATATTAACTCTTATTTAAATAGAAAACTATGCTTAATCCAATTGTTTTCCCAGCAACGCCATTACCGCCTCTTTATAATTTTCACCTACAGGAAGCTCATTTGTTCCTATAAAAATACTATTCTTTCTTACTGCGGTTATATAATCCTTTGATACGATGTAAGATTTCTGTATTCGAATAAACATACCGGAAGGCAGTTGCTCTTCAACACTTTTCATGCTCATGCGGGCAACAATTGATTTCGGGGTACTTTTTAAATGAATTTTAATGTAATCCTTTAATCCCTCTACCCACATGATATCAGCATGAACTACTTTTATATGGCTGTAATCCACGTTCAGAAAAAAGTACGGCTCAGCTTCTTTTGCAATTTCTGCTGGCTTATTTTTAAGCTGAAACAGTTCCCACGCTTTGTTACATGCTTTTATAAACCTGTCCAGCGGAACAGGCTTAACAAGGTAATCAACTACATTAAGATCATAACCTTCCAGCGCATACTTTTCATATGCAGTGACCAGGATGAACATAGGCTTAATTGCAAGACTTTGAATAAGCTGCAGTCCTGTAAGTCCCGGCATTTGTATGTCAAGAAAAACAAGATCAACTTTTTCCTCCTGAATAATATTTATTGCTTTAATAGCATTATCACAAGTTGCTACCAGTTGCAGGTAAGGCACTTTCTTAATGTTATCCTCCAGCAGTTCAAGAGCTAATTCTTCATCATCTATTGCGATACAGCGAAGCATTAGTGCAGGTTTAATTGTAATGAAACAGAAAAATGATTGTTTTTATCGATAATCAGCAATGTATGCTCATTTTTATATAGTAAATTTAATCTTCTGCGCACATTCTGTAATCCAATCCCTGATGTTTTATCTTTTATTTCCTTTGTTAAGCTGTCGTAATAATTACTGACCATAAACTGCAGTAAATTATTTTTTGCTTTCAGTTCAATGTTTATTTCGGCATTTTGTATCAGACCTGTTCCGTGTTTAAAAGCATTTTCGACAAATGGTATCAGCAGCATCGGTTCTATAAAATAACTCCTGTCAAACTCTTCCATGCATAAATTTACTTTAACCTTGCTGCCAAATCTTTGTTTCTGCAGATCTATATAACTCTGCAGATAATCTACCTCACGCTCGAGTAAAACCTTTTCTTCGTCCGTTTCATACAACATGTATCGTAAAAGGCTCGATAGTTTTATCAGAGAAGGTTCCAGCAGGTCAGATTTTTTTCTTGCCAGTGAAACCATATTGTTAAGCACATTAAACATAAAATGCGGACTAACCTGTGAGCGAAGAAAAGCAAGTTCAGTTTTCAAATTTTCTGTCTCTTTCTCTTTAGCTCTTCGATCCGATTGTAACCTGTCCCGAAACATAATATAGGTCGTACTACAGGTCAGAATGAAAAGGCAGGGAAATATGTAAAAGAATACAAAGCCGCCAATCCGGAAGGTATGTTGAGGCAAAAGCAATTCAAAGCTTAACCAGTTCATAAGGAACAGCACAGCAAAAACCGGTATGAGAGACAGAGCATAATTAAGGTACTTTTTCTGGTGTATAAGTCGCGGTATAAGTATGTACGAATTCACATAGAACAAACAAACCCAGGAAAAACAATTAACGAGGTACTGGTAAAAAAAATGAGTTCTCTCGGCCCTTTGTTGTGGGTTTGGAGCAGTTTCATGTTCAGGACGTAATAATGAAGGCAATGAAAACAACAACAGCCAGAAGGCCAGGTGAAGTAAAACAGTAAACCATTTTTTTGAAACCCGTAAAAAATTCATAAAGCAAGTTAACACTTAAGCAAGACACTCTAAACCGCTTGCGACCAAACATTAATTATTAGCGACAAAAATTATAAAGAGGCGGTTATAGGGTGAAGTCTGATTGGTTGTCTCGAACCATCCTACTTTAATGCGCACGGGATTTAAGACTGCAGTTTGTGAACTTTTATAGATTATGAAGAAAAAGAACGAGAAAGAATAGTATCAGTATGTTTAATGCGTGGAGGGTTGTATAATTGTAGTGGCTTTTCTACAACTACTCCTTGTCATTGTTTACCCGTAAATATTTTTTTAAATATCTGCGCATTTACATTTAAAATAAGAACGGAGAAAATTTTCGTAACTTCTAACTTTTAAACTGTCATCTGCAAAAATCAATATTCATCCATAACTATTTTCTATGGCTCTTATACTTCCCGTAAATGATAAGATTCCTGCAATGGGTTCAGGTTGTTTTATAGCGCCTAATGCGACTATCGTTGGCGATGTAATCATGGGGAGCGAATGCAGTGTCTGGTTTAACGCCGTTATACGTGGTGATGTCAATTATATAAGAATGGGCAATAAAGTAAATGTACAGGATGGTGCGGTCATTCATTGTACTTACCAGAAAAACCCGACAAATATTGGTAACAATGTTTCTATCGGTCATAATGCTATTGTACACGGATGTACAGTACATGATAATGTGTTGATAGGAATGGGAGCTATAGTAATGGATGGTTGTATTGTTAACAGCAACACCATTATAGCTGCAGGCGCAGTAGTGCTCGAAGGTACAATAGCAGAACCTGGAAGTATCTATGCTGGTGTGCCTGCTAAAAAAGTAAAAGACATCCCCCCGGAGAAAATCAGCGGTGAGATAGATCGTATCGCAAACAATTATATTAAATATGCTTCCTGGTTTGAAAACTATAATGCGAATAAATAAGTTATTGTGTGAAGTAAATAGTAGTGCAGCTAAGGCGTTTATAGACGCGGTTATCGAATATAATGATTGCGAAAGACAAAATTTTTTAGGCATTGCCAATAAACCGGGGAAAGAAGGCAAAGCAAAAGTTATCGCTAAAGAACAAAACAATTACACTATTGACTGTTCTTAACCTAGAAGGTGATGGCTAAAAATGCATTAACTTATAATCGACACTCAATATGCAACAGCAATTATAAGGACAATATGCAGCGGCTTAACTTGCTTCAGTATAAGCGCAACTTTCTAATAATTTTTGTCTTCCATTGTATCAAGAATTGTCATATAACTAACGTATCTGTCTATATGAATTTTCCCTTTATTTAAATCATCTTTTATTGCACATCCCGGTTCATTTATATGCATGCAATTGTTAAACTGGCAAATCTGTAAACGTTGTCTCATTTCGGGAAAATAGTGCGATAGCTCGTGCTTTTTTATATCAACAAGACCAAACTCTCTCAGGCCAGGAGTATCTATTATTTTGCCTCCTGATGGCAAATCAAACATTTCTGCAAAAGTAGTGGTGTGCATTCCTTTGCCGCTCCAGTTACTAACTTCTTTTGTTCGTAAATTCAACTCTGGAAAAATTGCATTTATCAAAGACGATTTCCCTACCCCGCTATGCCCGCTCAGCAGTGTTATTTTATCAACCAAAAGATCTTTTACCTCATCTATGCCGACATTATCTACAATGCTGGTAAGTAAAACTTTATAACCGATCGTTTCATAAATGCTTTTTATTTCCTCAAACTTTTCCAATTCTTTTTTACGGTAAACATCTGCCTTATTAAAAACAATAACTGCAGGCAAATGATAAGATTCGCAGGAAACCAGGAACCTGTCGATAAATCCCTGAGATGTTTTAGGATCTTTTACTGTAGCAAACAAAAGGCTTTGGTCAAGGTTAGAAGCTATGATGTGATGCTGGTTTTTATTGTGTGGAGAAACCCTTGCAATATAATTTTTACGATCATAAATAGTGGAGATTGTTGCCGTATTTTCCAATTCATTTTCGGGTTCCATTTCTACAAAGTCGCCTACAGCAATAGGATTTGTAGACGTCAATCCGCTGATCTTTAAAACCCCTTTAATCCGTGCATTAAATTGCCTTCCTTCTTCATTTTTTGCAATGTACCAGCTTCCCGTTGATTTATAAATAAGCGCCTTCATTCATTCGAAGTTAAGGCAAGTAAAAATTACCACGCACTTAAAAATAAACTTTTTGGATTAAGTATTTGATTTGCAAACCGTTCATCCTCCGTAGAAATTATTTTTATTCAAGGCTTCTCTATATAAAACACAAATAAGACTAAAAAACGCTATATGGGGAAATGTTTTACATACAGTAAATCTGTAAAATTGTTTAGAAGAAGCCATTGAAAATTATTTTTGAATTGTAACTTTTGTGCCTATAGATATCATATCAAATAGCTGCTTTACATGTTCATTTTTCAGACTAATGCATCCCTCAGTCCAGTTTTGATATTGGTCTACAGCATTTTCTTCGTGCGGCCATGTTCCGTGTATACCTATGCCACTTCCTTGCCTTGCATTCGCAGGAATTAAGCCTTGTTGTTTCCTAAGATTGAATATATTGATATCAGCAACAGTAGGATAGTCAAGACTCATATAACGACACCACTTATTATGAATTCTTTTATTTATAATTGTAAATGTGCCTTCAGGTGTTTTACGATCCCCTTGCACCAATTTGTCTCCCTGGTCATTATTGCCAAAAACTACAGGATACGCTACCAGCCAACCTTGTGCATCGTACACATTTAATTCATAGTCGCTTTTGTCAACCACTATATAATAAGCACTCTTGCTGTCGGGAGAATAGAACGATGCGTTGGCAACAAAGACGAGGGCAAGAATTAAAAAGAGACGAAGGGGGATCATACTATTCTAATGACTTTTTATATTATCTGATGGAAAATTACCAAGAACATTTAAAAAGCTTCTACTTTTCACAAAAGTTTACGAAGTCTTAACCGGGACAATGGAATTGTGCTGATTATATCTCCCTTGCTTTTTACGAAAAATGCTGATTTTAAAATTAGGCATCAATTTTTCATGCATATTTATTACAAAAGTTTTAATCAGGAATTTAAATGTTAATTAAGATATCGCAATTTTCCTTAAAAAATAATAATAGTTTAACCGATGAAAAAGTTTAGAACAATTTATGGTCTCGGACTAATGCTGGTCCTTATGAGTTGTGATTTTAGTAATGACGGACAAAATAAAAAAACTTCTACTGCCTTCGCTTCCCCCATTGCCACATCTGCTGAAAGCGGAAAATATAACCTTGCTGTAGCTTTCCCGGCACTGGAGTTTGAGCAGCCGGTAGAATTGACAAGTCCCAGGGATAATACAGACCGGATATTCGTAATAGCACAAAAAGGAATAATACATGTACTTCCAAATAAACCGGATGTAAAAAAGTCGGCAGTTTTTCTGGATATATCCAACCAGGTAGAAAGCGGGGGTGAAAAGGGATTATTAGGATTAGCCTTCCATCCTGATTATAAAAGCAATGGTTATTTTTATGTAAACTATACAAGTGGCGATCCTTTAGAAACGGTGATTTCGCGTTTTAAGGTCAGCGCTTCTAATCCCGATATCGCAGACCGGAAAAGTGAAGTAGTATTGCTTCGATACAGACAACCTTATGATAACCATAATGGCGGAAAAGTAGCTTTTGGCAATGATGGTTTCCTTTATATAGCTGTTGGCGATGGAGGCAGCGGTGGTGACCCCGGAAACAGGGGGCAGAATCGTAAAGAACTATTGGGGAAAATTTTACGTATTGATGTAAATAAACCTTCCGGAAATCTTAAATACAGTATCCCTGCTGATAATCCTTTTGCGGGAAATAAAGAAGGATTTCGCGAAGAAATTTATGCTTATGGAATGCGTAATCCCTGGCGTTTTAACTTCGATCGTCAAACAGGTACACTTTGGGCGGGTGATGTAGGCCAGAATAAAATTGAGGAAATAGACATTATTGAAAAAGGAGGCAACTATGGCTGGCGGATTATGGAGGCTGATAAATGTTTTCAATCTGATGATTGTGACAGAGATGGTTTAAGTACACCTATATGGAGCTACGAACAGGGAAGCGAAACCGGTCGTTCAGTGACTGGAGGCTATGTATGCAGGGATAAAAACCTACCTGACTTAAACGGTAAATACATCTTCGGCGATTTTGTATCCGGCAATATCTGGGCGTTAACTTACGCAAATAAAAAAGCAACAAAGAACGAACTTATTACTAAGCTGTCTGATGGATTGTCTTCATTTGGTGAAGACAGCAATAACAATTTATATGTATTAGCCTATGGCGAAGGAAAAATTTATAAAATCCAGGGACAATAAGTGATCAAAGAGATTCTGACTTAAATTATGACAGATGTACCTGTTAATAAGCGTGTTTTTTTTGTTACCAGCAACGGAATTTCTATTAGCCATCCTTCAGCCTGGTCCGTTAGTATTGCAGGGTCGCACATTTCTTTAGCAACATAAAAATCAGGAGGTTCATTTTGTTTGGTTTCAGCCTCTTTAGGTCAATGTCATTTTATTAAGAAAACGGCTAAAGCCGTTGAGAAAAGAACTCAAATTTTGCAGCCCCAGGTTTAAACCTTGGGGGTATGGAAACAGCAAACCAATCAAAAATTGTTTCAATGATTTATTGCTTCTAATTAACATTTGCTCTTCAGAACGGTTTGGAGTTCTCTTTATTGAACAGGTTTTATTAGTGTATAAGTTATGGATATAAAAGAACTTGAAAAGGCAATGTGGGCAACGGCTAAAAAGCTGGGCAATAACCTGGATGCGGGTGTACACCGGCATATTGTATTAGGATTGATTTTCTTAAAGTATATAATAGATGCATTTAATCAACAACAGGAAAATTCAATAAAAGGTGAAGAAGCCTCTTCTTCTAATTCAACGGTACCTAAGAAACCTGTCCTACACGATCCTTTTTGTTTAGCCGATAAAGCACAATGGACTTTTTTACAAAGCAATGCCGGACAGCCCAACATTGGTTTACTTATAGACGATGCAATAGATACTATTGAAAACCTAAATGAGAATCTTAGAGGGATATTACCTAAAAACTACGCACAGCCTGGTTTAGATAAATCAGATTTAGGTGAATTGGTGAGCCTTATAGGAAATATTGGCTTGAAGAAGCAAGGCCAGGAAAAAAAATATCTGTATGGGCGCGTATACGAATATTTTCTTAAACAGTTTGCGGAAACTGAGGGCAAAAACGGAGGTCAGTTTTATTCGCCGCCAAGCGTTGGAAAATTGCTGGCAGAAATGTTAGAGCCCCGTAAAGGTTGTATATACGATAGCTGTTGCGGAACAGGAGGGATGTTTGTTCAAAATGAAAAATTTATTAAAGAACATCATGGGATGATTGGCAGCCAATCATTTTACGGTCAGGAGGCTGAACCTGTAACAGTAAAATTAGCCAAAATGAATTTGGGAATTCATGGTATTGATGCTGATCTAAAATTGGGTAATACTTTTACAAACGACTGCCATCCCGGCCTTAAAGCTGATTTTATTTTAGCCCACCCGCCTTTTAATATGCGCGACTGGCAAGGTGACCGGTTAAATGATGATAAACGTTGGCAGTACGGAGTACCACCTAAAGAAAATGCAAACTATGCGTGGTTGCAGCATTCTATCTCTAAACTTAGTCCTGCCGGAATAGCAGGCATTGTGTTGCCAGGCAGCACCATGTACAGTAAAACAGGTAAAGAAGGCGAAATAAGAAAAAATTTAATTGAAGATAAGCTTGTTGATTGTATGGTAGCTTTACCCTCGCAGCTTTTTTATAACACCGATGCGCCTGCCTGCTTATGGTTGCTGACAAGAAATAAAACCAATAACAGATACACAATTGCAGTCAATGAAATTCTTTTCATTGATGCCCGAAAGTTGGGAGAGTTGGTTAGCCCCGGAAGCAGGGTGTTAACAAATGACGATATTTCCCTGATATCAAAAACCTACCATCGCTGGAGAAACATTAATGGTGACTATACCGATATTAAGGGTTTCTGTAAGGCTGTGTCAATTGACGAAGTAAGAAAAAATGCCTACGTTCTGGACCCCGGAAGATATATAGCTGAACGATCTGTTAAGAACGTTTTATTTGCTTTGCTTACTATGATTTTATTTGCCTTTCTTTATTTCTTTATTTTCAGGAATGGTTTGCTTACCTCAAAATCTGCAATAAAAGATACGGCAATTACGGTACAACCTAGATCCATGAAAGACAGCGTGCAAACAAAAAAAAGAATAAGCAAAACAGTAATAAAAGGAAAAGATGATTCTGCCAAAGTAAAAGACAATTTTGCCACAAACCGACTTGAAAACAAATCTATTAAAATAAAGCCGGACGTTGCAAAAACTTCACCCGCAAGTGAGGTAAGTTCACCCCCGGCAAAAACTTCACCTCCAAAGGCAATAAATCCATCTTCTGCAACACGCTATAAAGTAATCTCAAAGGCTTATTTTTATGATCAACCTAATGAAGGCACACGTCGAAGAGCTTTCATCAATCACTGGAACAATTCATATGCTGACATTAAAGCTTTAGAGGAAAAAGACGGTTTTATATACGTGGTTTTTACCAATCATTTGAATCAAACATCAAGGGGATGGTTACGGAAGAAGGATCTGACTAAAAATAACTGATAAAATAGGAATCCAGGAACATGAAGAAAAGGCAAAACGAAAGAAGACTGAAGATAATGGTTAAGAAAACTGTAAGGTTTAAGTCTATGATTAAATCTGACTAAAATCAAATAAATTAGCAGATATTGCCAAAATAAAATCTTTGATCAACATTTCTATCTAAATTAATTAAACTAGTTTATTTTCTGCTGTTTGTTATGAAATATCTATTTAAAACTATTATTTTGTCTTTTCTTGTTTCGTCCGGGGCTTTAGCACAACGTCCGGCGGCCACTATCCCAGATTTTGATTTCTACAAACTTGATAACCGGCCGTTTACAAAAAAAGATCTTGCCGCGTCAAAAATGTTACTTTTTGTTTTTTTTGATGTTACCTGTGACCATTGTCACCGGGCTATTCAACAATTTAATAATCGTCATACTGAATTAAAAAATACCGCCGTATATTTAATCTCGTTAGATACTAAGCCAGCAATAACTAATTTTTTAAATACTAATGCAAAGAATTTAATAGCAATGAAGAATGTTATTATTCTGCAAGACTTAAAAAATCAATTTATTACCCGCTTTCAACCAAGAAAATATCCCTCTGTTTTCCTGTATTCTGCACAGAAAAAACTGATCATGTACGATGATGAGGAAAAAAACGTTCCAAAGTTTTTACAAAAAATAAACATCACCACCCGAAAGCAGAAGTCTGTATAACACTATCAAAACTTTTAATTGCCAGTATCATATCGATAGCAAACCTGCAGCTATACACACCCGTTGAAAAAGACCGTCAACATTTTTTAGTATCTCAACTTTCCGAAATCCATACTGGCGATTATAAATGTCACTATTGGTGATATTTGTAAGTAGCGAATAAAGCTGCCCGCTTTTTTGGCCCTTTGCTCTGCAACGCCTTGCAAAAACGAAACAGGCCCAAGGCAAACAAATGAACACAAGCATAGAAAAAGCATCGTACAAATGCCCGTGACATGTGTACTGTTGTATCATCAGGGGTTTGTTTTTTGTATAGCCAAAAAGAGGGTCGGTAACAAAAACTCCTGCGCCTGTCAAACCTATTCCTACTAAGGCGATAAGAAGCGAAAACGGGGTTTTCTTCTCCTTCATCCTATCTAATGTTTGCCATCCCCAAGAGTAAAAGAGTCCTGTTAGGATAAAATTTGCGATTTGCATCTAGCTATGTTCACCAAAAGAAAGAGAACCTGGGCGGATAGCGCAGAGTGCTCTAATAAGCCCTTCTATTAAAACAAGCGACAGGAATATCGGCCTGCTATGATACCGCAGAGCAACGAATATTTTTTTAATGATTGACTTTTGATTTTACGTTATAGCCATTTTTATTTTTTGAAAACTTATTGCCTCTTCGCAAAAGATAAAAGACTTTTTTATTTATGCTACATTTTGTGTAGCATTGCTACAGAATAAGTAGTAAATGAAATTTCCTTCACCTGGTACTCCCGTTAGAGGATCGAAAACAGGCGTGCCCATCATGGCTTTATTAGACTTGTTGGGGCGTAGTTGGGCAATGGGCATTATTTGGCACCTTAATTCCGGTGCAACCACATTTCGGGAGATTCAAGTATACTGTGAAAATATTTCACCTACGATCCTTAATAAAAGGCTCAAGGAATTGACGATTGCCAATCTAATACAACGGAGCACAGACGGTTATCAGCTTACAAAGAAGGGTGAAGAATTATACAGCATGATCAGTCCATTGGGGAAATGGGCAAAGGCTTGGGCCAAATCCATAAAGTATGAATCTTCAAAGGAAGCAGCACGCTAGTGTAGAACGGCTTTGTTGAATGTTAAGAAAGGCTTGATTACATAAAAAATCAAAACAATATGCATACACATCGCTACAACATTTCTGCCGCTTGGACAGGCAATATCGGTCAGGGCACCTCTTCGTACAAAGCGTATGAACGAAACTATACATTCGAAGCGCCGAAGATTGGGGCACCTTACCAAATATTGCAGTGCTCGACGGGAAGGAAAGGAGTTTGATAATACTAGGGAAAAGAATAGCTTGAAAGACAAACTTCCGCAGGCCTGCGCAAATGAAAGTAATTGATTAAATACATCAGCCTAATAATGGTTTAGCATAATTAATTTTCCATACGACAGGGAACCGCAACTATTAATCAGTGCCCATGAAAAATCGGGTTTGAAAGCATTGAAGCACTACAGACGAATATTTATTTTGAGGGCGTTTAAAGAAATAAAAGAATGAAATGATTTACATAGCGCAACTCATTTACATCATTGAAGGGCAGGAACTGATATTTGACCAGTTTGAAAGCATTGCTATACCGGCAATTGCAAAATACAATGGACGCCTCTTGCTAAGGGTAAGACCATCTGAAACGTCTTATATAGAATATTTGATAGACAAGCCATACGAAATACATCTTGTAGAGTTTGACACAGAGCAGGATTTTGAGAATTTCAAACAAGATGACGAACGCAAGAAATTTTTGCACTTGAAAGAGCAATCTATTAAAACAGCCTTCTTGATTAAAGGAGAAAAATTGTAACACTAATCTTTGTATGAGAGTTATCCCAAAACCAAAGCCAGGAGAATATCCTGCATACGCGGAAATGTATATGAAACTGCTGCCGGATGACGGCAAAGTTTTGCAACACCTGCAGACTAATTTTCATGCGATAAGAGATTTTATTTATGCCTTGCCGGGAGAGAGATTACTTCACAGGTATGCAACCGGAAAATGGAGCATTAAAGAAACACTGGTACACATTGTAGATGATGAACGCATATTTTCATACCGCGCCTTACGTTTTGCCCGTAATGAACAACAAAACCTGATAGGCTTTGACCAGGATGCTTATGCTTTGTATTCGGATGGCGACAACCGCGACCTGGATAATATCTTCGAAGAATATGAGGCTGTACGCAGGGCAACCATTGCATTATTTGATGGTTTGCCGGAGGCAGCTTTTTTAAGAATGGGAAAGGGTACAGGAACATTTAACAATGCTACGGTAAGGGCATTGGCTTATCATATTGCAGGACATGAATTGCATCATTTCAATCTAATCAAAAACTTATATCTATAGTAATAATGAAAGACCACAATTACACCACAATCATTACCTGGACAGGCAACAAGGGTACAGGCACCAGTACATTAAAATCATATGAGCGGGATCTTACTATGGCTGTAGCTGGCAAACCAGAGATACCTGGGACATCCGAAGTCTCTATAGAAGGAAACAAAGTCCGTTATAACCCGGAAGAGCTGCTCCAATGCGCGATATCATCCTGCCACATGTTGTCGTTTTTATACCTCTGTGCTAAAAACGAAGTTGTTGTAACAGCTTACACAGATCATGCAATCGGAACTATGCAAGATACGCCTGATGGTGGTGGTCACTTCACGGAAATCATTTTAAAGCCTGAGATCACTATAGCCGGGGATATTGATAATGAAAGGCTGGTCAAACTTCACCATGAAGCAAATAAGATTTGTTATATAGCCAACTCTTGTAATTTTCCTGTTTACCATCAACCTGTATATATCCAGGCAACTGCCTGAGATTTGTTCTGTTTTGTAAATTTTAGTAACCCACTTTAATGTACCATCATTATGAAATCATTTTACCTTCAGATATTAGAATATAATTACCATTTCAATCAGAAATTGATCGAGGGTTTTTTAACTTCTAATGAGTTGGTGTCTAAGCGTGCTGTAGCATTACTCAATCACCTTATTAATGCACACCAGGTTTGGAATAACAGGATATTACCGGCAGATACATTATATGGAATTTGGGAACAGCATGTTACTAATGTATTAGAAAGCATAGACCATAATAATTATGAAAAATCTATTCGAATAGTAAACGATCTGGAATTGAACAGCATTGTTCAATATTCAAATTCTAAAGGAGAAACTTATAATAATAGCATTCAGGATATACTCTATCATATCGTCAATCACGCTACTTATCATCGCGGTCAAATCGCTGCTGAGTTTAGAAATTCGGGAATAGAACCTTTAATAACCGATTATATATTTTATAAAAGATGAAAGCGTTAGCAATATGTTTTCGTGTGTTGATTAGTTGTTTTGGTCGCTGGCATCAATAGTAATTCATGTAATGGTGGCATCAATTAGTTAACGGCAAACTTAGAGCGACACCCTAACTAACCAATAACTACCTTAACTTGTATCAGCTATGGACAATAATTCACAGCGGACTTTTTAAATGGAAAAATTTGCTATATAGAAATCTCAGCTTTGGACTTACAAAAATCTTCAAAGTTTTACGAAAACAGCAAGGAAGTACAGGAAAAACTTCTCAATTGCCCATCAGCAGATGATATGGTTTCATTAGTGAACGATTATATTTTAACCCTAATCAACAAGAAAAGATTCAATACTTCCAGAATTCATTTTGCAACAACCATTATCAGGGAAAATTTAGCATCTGACAATTTGAAATCAGTGCAGGATAATTTATGTGTTACAGAAAAAACACTACAAAGAATGTTTGAAAGCAATGTTGGCATTTCACCAAGATTATACAAAAGAATTTGCCAGTTCAATGCTGCATTTCAGCAACTAAACCGAAATTTTTGAAGCTGAGTGATATTGCTTATAACTACAGCTATGCCGACCAAAGCCACTTCATTCGCTCTTTCAAAGAATTTACAAACCTTACCCCAAAGGAATATTTAAAGTTTAGCACACCAAAGTCCTGATTGTAAATGTCTGTTTCATTCTATTTTTATGGCCTGCTGCCGGGGGTAGTTTTGGTGTATTAAATAACCAAAAAACCTTTCACAATGACAAATCAAATTTATCCGTGCTTGTGGTTCGACAACCAGGCACAGGCAGCAGCGTTTTTGAACGTGCAAAAATTACTGACGACAACCAAATGGTGGTAACTTTTGAATTGAACGGAAAGAAATTTATGGCGCTTAACGGAGGTCCACAATTTCAATTTAATGAAGCAGTTTCATTTGTAGTGGAATGTGATACTCAGCAGGAAATCGACCACTACTGGAAAAATCTTTGCAGATGGTGGCAGTGAAGGAAACTGCGGTTGGCTAAAAGACAAATTTGGAGTTTCGTGGCAGATTGTTCCCAGCATTCTTCCAAAATTGCTGAGCAACCGGGAAAAGGCTCCTAAAGTAATTGAAGTTTACACAAAGATGAAAAAATTCAATATCGGGGAACTGGAAAATGCATAAACCCCCACTTTACAACCAGGAATAAAAGCTGTTGCGGAGCTTTTGTTCTTCTTTATAACAATAAGTTCACGAACAAGAGCTATAAAATCAGGACTGTCAGAATTTGATCTTAACACCTTTATCATATTTTGTTTGTTTAACTTGATTAGAATTTCCATTCAACTGACTGGTTGTTTAGATATTTATACTTGTCGACGTATATGTACAATCTTTTTTATGAGCCAGGCTGTGGTGCTACTATTTTTCATCACTACTGTCCCGTTAATCAAAACAGCATTTCGTTCAAATGTAGTATAGTTAAGGGTTTTGCTATAGTTCTTTGATTTTTCGATTTCAGCTTAAAGTGTCTTTTTTGCTATTGAAATTAGCAA
>JAABUN010000593.1_pt1 | contig 91139 bp, 93 predicted proteins | sample 5559311 | NCBI WGS metagenome assembly JAABUN01 (sample SAMN10711877, study PRJNA513370) | rock metagenome | isolation source: Antarctica rocks | place: Antarctica: Victoria Land, Siegfried Peak sud | reverse complement strand
ACCAGGTACACCGCGATCGCCCGCAGGTTCGGCCCGTACACCACCGGCCCATCGACCCCGGCCGGCGCCGGGGCGGCCGTCAGGTGCCCGCAGCCGCACGCCAACCGGTGCATCCGGTGCTCGGTGACGGTGACCTTGACCGGCGGGACGTCGCGGACCTGCCGAACGTTGACCCCGACCGTGTCGGCGCCAGCCAGCGCAGCGCCGCAGCCCGCACAAGCCTGCGGCCGGTGCTCGATGACCTCGTCTGGATCGGCGACCCGTTCCAGTGCCGAACCCGGTGCGCCAGGCTGCTTACCCGGCTTGCGTCCGCTGGCCCGGCGCGTAGACCTGCTGGGCTTGACGAACCCGTCCTTGGACGGCGGCATCGAGCTGTTACCGGAGTTCATCCCCAACCGGCGCGCCAACTCCGCGACCTGCCCCGTCAGCACCTCGATCTGCGCGGCCTGCTCAGTCACCACCACGAGCAGCTGCTCACGCGAAAGCTGCTCCCACCCGGCCACACCCGCATGATCAGACCCAGCGGCCGCCGCGGTCCGGTGACACGCCGACACACAGTCACACCAGCCTCACCAGTCACACCGCACCGGCCCGGCCCAAGTCCAGCCCAGCGACGACCTGAATGGTTACCCCTGCGCAGTCAGTCCTCCAGGGCCACCTGGTGACCGGCGGAAGCCTCGTTCCTGCTTCGCCCGGCGGCTCGGTCGAGCAAGCCCTCCGCACCGGCGAGCTCGCCCAGGACGTCGGCGGCTGCCCGCTCGGCGCGCAGCAGCGCTACGCCCTGACCGGCGTAGACGCATGTGACGTCGAAGTTGCCGTGCTTCCGGGCCGCACTGAGCTCGGCTGCCGCCACCTCATCACCCGCGAGCTCGTCCTCGCGGCCGACCCAGCGGTCGAAGAACGCATTGCGCAGGGCACGACCGCCGTACTCCGGTGGCCAAGCGAGGCGCTGCCCGGCGTCGAACACACGGCCGTACGCCGTGTCCGTGTCCGTCGCCGCCAGGAGCCGCTCGCGCGCGCCTGCCGAGGTCGCCGCCTCGGTGCAGGCGAGGAACGCGGTCCCGGCCCACGCGCCGGCCGCACCGGCGGCGAGCACTGCGGCAAGGCCGCGGGCCGTGCCGATGCCACCGGCCGCGAGCACCGGGACCTGCACCGCGTCGAGGACCGCCTGCAAAAGCGGCAGCGTGGCCACGTCGTTTCGTCCGTGGCCGCCGCCCTCACCACCGCGAGCGACGAGCACGTCAACACCCGCCTGCTCGGCGGCGACAGCCTCCTTCGTCGTGCCGACCTGGGTCGCCACGACGATGCCTGCGGCCTGCAGCGGCGCGATCCACCGCTCGTATGGGCCGTAGCTCACGGACACCAGCGCGGGCGTCTCACCGGCGATGACATCGACGAGCGCGTCGTCCTGCGCGAGAGCCCAGGCCATCAGCCCGACACCGAAGCGGCCCCCCTCCCGCGCGGCAGCGCACTGCTCGCGCACCCGGTCCGGCGTCGACGTCGGCCCCACACCCAACATGCCTAGTCCGCCCGCAGCGGAGACCCCTGCAGCGAGTCGGCCGGTGCTGACGCCGGCCATGGGCGCCGCCACAACAGGAACGGTCAACCCGAACCGCTCGGTCAGCCACGTGCGCACGGCCCTCTCCTTCCCGTCGGTTGCTGAGAATGCCACCGGACCGACTCGTCCACGCGGACGCCCTACAAGCACCCGAAGCCGGGCCGAGCAGGCGCCGCGCTACTCCAAGGAGCCGGCAGGCGGTGCCCGTCAGTCGCCGCGGATAAAGGACCGGGTCGGCCATACGTGCGGCTGGGCAACGTCCGCCTCTGCCGCGACCCGGACGGGGTGGGACAGCTTCAGCGGAGGCGCGCACAAACCACCGGGACAGCTGGGCGGCGAGACCTGCTGCTCCTTGCCGACCCGCCTCGACGAGACGCTTCACGGACCCATGGCAGGACGGGCGCCTCCGTCGACGGGTACATCGTCGGACCGGACGGCGGGTTCGATTGGTCGGTTCCGGGCGAGGAGGTCTTCCGCGCCCACATCGAGGAGATCCGCGACGTCGGCGTCCACCTCATGGGTCGGCGGCTATACGAGACGATGCTGTGCTGGGAGACCGCTGAGCAGGACCCCTCGCTCGACGACGCGGAGCGAGAGTGGACCGCGCTGTGGAAGCCGCTCCCAAAGGTGGTCTTCGCCTCGTCGCTGTCGTCCGTGCAGGGCAACGCCCGCCTGGCCACCGCGACCTGGCGGAGGAGATCGAGCGCCTGCGCGCTGAGTCCGCAGAGGGCGACATAGCCATCGGTGGCGCGGCTCTCGCCTCGCAGGCTGCCGCGCTTGGCCTGATAGACGAGTACCGCGTCTGGATCTACCCCGTCCTGGTCGGCGGCATCCCGTTCTTCCCGCATCACGAGCGCCAGGTGAAGCTGGAGCTGATCGAGACCCGCACCTTCGGATCGGAGGTCCTCCGCCTCCGCTACGGCGTCACGCGCTGACGGAGGCGGGGCAGCCGGTCGTCGCGACCCGGGACCCGTGCCGGACGGGGAGGAACCCACACGCCACCGGGCGGCCGTCCACTTGCACACGTCCGCTTCTGCCGCTGAGCGCTCGCCCCTACCGCGCGGGCGGGGCAGTGCGCAAGCGTCGTTCGCACGCACTGCACGTCGCCGCGCTACCCATCTCCGACGGTTCCGCACCCTGTCGAAGCCCAGCTCTACGGTTCCCGGCATGACCCACCGCCTCGCTGTTCAGCGCAAGTTGTACGAGCTCGTGCGGGGAGGCTGAGCGTCTCCAGGCGGCTACCTGCTCGGCACTCATGACAGGGCAGGCAGCGGACCTGCCGTTACGCCGAGTTCCACACGGCTCTCGTGCCCGTGTCGAGGGCAATGAGGTTCACGCGGCACTCGTCCGGGCGTCGCAGCGTCAGGACCTTCATAGACCTCTGCCTGACTACCCAGAAGGCCTCTAGATCTAGATCGTTCGCCGGGAGTCTTGCCCGCGCTCCACCAGGTCTTGCCCAGAGTCTTGCCCACTGCCACCGGCACTCTTGCCCGCGAGTTCACTTTCAAGATCAAGTGTCACAGCGACGCCCCGTATCGCACCTACTTGGAGCAGAGGGACATCGCCGACGACGTGTCGGCGCGACCTTGCGCCGTGGAGGACCACGTGGACAAGTTGCTGCTCACGCCTAGTGAGGCCGCCCAGGTGCTTGGCATCGGCCGGTCCACGCTCTACCAATTCATGCGCGCCGGCACTGTCGCATCTGTCCGGATCGGAAGCTGCCGGCGCATCCCAGCCGCGAGCTTGCCAGACTTGATCGCTCAACTACAGGCGGACACCTGCGACGGCGTCTGGCGATGAACCCGCGGGTCCGCCCACCGAGCCCTCGCTCGTCCGCGATTTTCGCCGCCGCGGCACACCGGCAGCATGAACTGGGCTACGCCTTCCTCACGAAGAGGAGTGCCTGATGAGCCGTCGCAAGTTCGGAGCCGTCCTTCGGCTGCCCAGCGGGCGCTGGCAGGCCCGGCTGCCCGGCCCCGGCGGGGAGTTGTTGCCCGCGCCGCAGCCGTTCGCCACCAAGGCCGAGGCCTCGCGCTACCTCGCGGCCGTCGAGACGGACATGGCCCGCGGCCAGTGGGTCGACCCGCGCGGGAGCTCGGTGCTGCTGTCGGACTACAGCCGGGCCTGGCTGCAGGAACGGACCGTGCGCGGTCGGCTACTGGCGCCCAGGACGACGGACACCTACAGGAACAGCCTCGACGCGTGGATCCTTCCGACGCTCGACGACCTGCCCCTGGACAAGATCACGCCAGCTCACATTCGGCGGTGGCACGCCCACGTCAGCAGCCAGACTGGCGTGAACGCCGTCCGTCAGGCGTACGCGGTGCTACGCGCAGTCCTGAACACGGCCGTCGCCGACGAGGCCCTGCACCGGAACCCCTGCCGGATTAAGGGTGCGGGACAGGCGCACACCCCCGAACGGCCGCTACTCGGACTCGACGAGGTCGAGGCGCTCGTGGCTGCCATGCCCGTCGAGCTGCGGACGCTCACGACGTTGGCGTTCTGGGCGCACACCCGCCTGGGGGAGGTTTTGGCCCTTCGACGAAGCGACGTGCTGCTCGAGAACGCGCAGCTGCGCATCGAGCGCCAGGCGGTCGAGGTGGACGGGGAAGGGCGCCCGCATCACCGAGCCGAAGGCCGGCAGTCGCCGCACCGTCAGCCTGCCGACGCCAGCCGTGGACGCGCTACGGCAGCACCTGCAGACCCTGCCGCCTGGTCTGCCGAGCGCCTCGCTGTTCACCCGGCCCGACGGCTTCGAGCTGCGCGCCCACCACGTGCACTACGCCTGGAAGTTCGCCCGCCTCGAGGCAGAGCTGCCCAACGCCCACTTCCACGACCTGCGTCATGCCGGCCTGACGCTGAGCGCGCAGAGCGGTGCCACCCTCGCCGAGGTAATGCGGCGAGCCGGCCACAGTTCAGCGGCCGCGACGATGCGCTACCAGCATGCCGCTCACGAGCGTGATGCGGAGATCGCGGCTCGTCTGTCTGCCCTGGCCGAAGAGCGCAGGAACCGGTCCGCCGGCAGCGACTGAACCGCTCACCGTGGTTGCCGAGTTCTGCCACATCACAGGTCCAGGCGGCGAAGTCCTCGGGCGGAGACCGCATACAGGAACGGTCCAGGCCTCGCGCAGGCCTGCGCCAGGTCGTCGATCACCGCGAGGTACTGCTCCGCCATGGCAGCCGCGCGCAGGTTGCCACCGGTGAGGCAGAACGCCTGAACGCGGTGGGCGACGACCGCAGCGCGCTCGGACGGGCGATACCGGATGCGCTCGTCCTTCATGAGCACAGGCCACCCCCGCTGCCCAGCCAGCTCCAGCCACTCCGTGTCCGCTACACCCTCGTCTGCTGGGATGCCGTACACCTCGGCCAGCGTGTGCAGCCGCAGCCCCGCGTCGCGGAGCAGTGCTGGGACCTGACGGCGACCGAGGCTGCGGTCCAGGAACAGGTCCGGCAGGCCCTCCGGGCGGCCGGCTGGCACGGTCAGCCGGCGACGCGGGTGGCGATCCGGACGGCGTCCTCGAGCTCCACGCGCGGCACGCCGTACTCCTCAGCGACGACGTCGAGCGGCTCACCAGCCCGGAAGAGCGCCAAGGCGTCCTCGAGGCGCGCCCCGCCCCGGGCGAAGATCGGCTGGCCGAAGCCGCGGTCCGGGTCGACCACCACCTCGGCCACCTCGTACGCCGGTAGGCGGATGAGCTGTACGTAGCCGTCGTCGGCGAACTCCAGCCGGCGCAGGTAGGCGTCGACGACCTCGTTGAACACCCGCTGGTCGCTCCGGACCACCACGAGATCACGCGCGGCACGGGCCGCGTCCTCGTCCTCGCCGGTCTCGGCGTAGTCGTACAGCACCTCGGCCCCGTCGGTGTAGAGCCGGCTCGAGGCCAGCGCGTGCTGGAGCCCCAGCTCCTCGTCGAGCCGGGCCAGTGCCGGCCGGATGCGCTGGAGCGGCACGCCTGAACGCCGCATCGCGGTGAGCACGAGCCCCTCGGCCAGCCCCACGAAGGGGATGACCGGGCCTCTGCCCGGAGACTTCACGGTGGTGAGCACCGGGGAGCCGGTGACCGCCGGTCGTCCCGTGCCAGCGCGCCGGTAGCCCTTGGCCCACGACGTCAAGGTGGAGGCCGGGACATCGAGGTAGCGCGCTGCCTCGGCGACCGTGTAGAGCGGCGAGGAGAACCGGTCGAGCGCGGACGGCGCGTCGCCGAGGAGAGCTGTCACGATGCTCCACCTCCTGTCTCCGGCTGTCCCTCCATCTTGTCCCACGAGCCGCCGACAACTGGGTCGACGGAGCCGTGCGAGGTCCACGAACGTGCACCGGCGTGCACCATGATCCATCCCGCTATGGCACGCGAGTGGCACGCCGGGCCGCATTCGGCCCATCTGGATCTTCCGGCGGAGTTGCCTCCTACAGGGCAAACCTGCAGGTCAGGAGCGGAGGGCGAGGGATTCGAACCCTCGAGGAGCTTGCACCCCTAGCGGTTTTCAAGACCGCCGCCATCGGCCACTAGGCGAGCCCTCCCGGCACGCCGACTGTAGCCAGCCGCACCCCTTCGGACCGCTCAAGTTCTCCCCCGACGCTGCCGAGAAGACCCGGGAGCGCACGGCACCCGACCCGCGGCCTCCGCACTGCTCGTCGCAGCGCGGACCGCCCGACCGCACGGAGGAACCGCGTGCGCCGCCTGACCCCGGCCCTGATCGCCTTGCCCGTCCTGCTGGCCGTGCTCCCCGCACAGGCCGCGGCTGCCTCGGCACCGGACACCTTCGTCGCCGCGGAAGCACCGGCCCGCCAGGTGTGGAAGGGCAGCGGCAAGGACGCCCCGCTACAGCCCGGTCCGAGCGTCGTGCGCCCCCGTGCGGACCGGCCGACGACGTCCACGTTCGTCGTGCGCTACAACGGCTTCACCACCCAGCAGAAGGCGGCCTTCCAGCTGGCCGTGGACGCCTGGTCGAAGATCGTCGTGTCGTCGGTGCCCATCGTGATCGACGCCAGCATGGAGTCGCTGGACCCCGGCGTGCTCGGCTCCGCCGGTCCCGCCGGGGCCTACCGGCGCACCGACGCCTCGCAGAACAGCTCCTACTACGTCCCGGCGCTCGCCAACGCCCTGGCCGGCAGGGACCTGGCCACCACGCAACCCGACATCGCGGCCAGCTTCTCGAACGACCCGGGCACCTTCTTCTTCGGCACCGACGGCCAGGTGCCGAGCGGCCGCTACGACTTCGCGACCGTCGTCCTGCACGAGATCGCCCATGGGCTCGGCTTCCTCGGTGACCTCGAGGTGGTGCGGGGCCTCGGCACCTACGACGACGGCGGCGCGCCACCCACGCCGTTCTCCTTCGACCGCTTTGTCGGGGAGCGTCGCCCCGAGGGCACCCGCCCGGTCATCGGGCTGCCGCGCCCGAGCGCGGCGCTCGGCAACGCGCTGCAGGGTGGCGCGCTGTACTGGACCGGCGCCTCGGGACGCAACGGGGCCGGCGGTAACGCGCCGAAGCTGTACGCCCCCTCGCCCTGGGAGGACGGCAGCAGCAGCACGCACCTCGACGAGACGACCTATCCGACGGGGACCGCGAACGCACTGATGACCCCGTGGGTCGACGCCCGTGAGGTGCTGCGCGACCCGGGTCCGATCGCCTTCGGCATCCTCAAGGACATCGGCTGGGGGCTTTCTCAGGCCGCCGACCCCGACGTGAGCCCTCCCCTGCCGCCGCAGATCAGCGCTTCTGCGTCGAAGTTCCAGCCGCTGAGGCCACGGCGGGTGCTCGACACCCGCACCGGACTCGGCGGGCACGGCACCGTCGGACAGGGCGGGACGCTCGACCTGTTCGTCACCGACCTGGCGGACGTGCCGCAGGCGGTGACCGCCGTCGTGCTCAACCTGACGGCGGTCGGCGCGACCCGCTCGACCGACGTGCGCGCCTACCCCGGCGGGTCCGGCGCCGCGATGCCCGGTGTCTCCTCGCTCAACGTGAGCGCCGGGCAGACCCGCGCCAACCTCGTCACGGTCGCCGTGGGGCCGGGCGGTGCGGTACGGCTGCGCAACAGCGCGGGCAGCGTGCACCTGGTCGCCGACCTGGCCGGCTACTACGCGCCTGCGGCGAGCGCCGGCTTCTTCGCCGTCGACCCCAAGCGGGTGCTCGACACGCGCACCGGCGGCGGCAGCGTCGGGCCGTTGCAGACGCGGGACGTGCGCGTCGCCGGCGTCGGCGCAGTGCCGGCCAGCGCCACGGCGGTCGTGGTCTCGCTGACGGCCGTCGGCGCGAGCCGGGCGACCGACGTACGGGCCTACGCCGCCGGGCCGGGCGCGGCGCCGGGTGTCAGCAACCTCAACCTGGTCCCGGGTGGGCCGGTGCCGAACCTGGCCATCGTGCCGGTGGGCGAGGCCGGTGCGATCCGGCTGCGCAACGCCTCGGGACAGGTGCACCTGGTGGTCGACGTCTTTGGGTACTTCTCCGCCGGCGCCGGTGGCCAGCTGTTCCGACCGCTGTTCCCCACCCGGATCCTCGACACCCGCCCTTTGCGACTCGGGGAGATGGCTCCCGCCGACCTGATCACGGCCGATCGGGGCGGGGTGCCGGCGACGGCGACGGCGGTGGTGCTGAACGTGACCGGCATCGGCGCGTCCAAGGCGACCGACGTCCGCGTCTACCCCAGGTCGCAGGCCGATCAGGACCCGCCGACCGTCTCGACGCTGAACCTCGCTGTCGGCCAGACCGCCGCTGATGCCGCCTACGTGCGCACCGGCGCGGGCTCGGCGGTGCGGCTGCTCAACAAGTCCGGCGAGGTGGGACTGGCCGTCGACGTCGCCGGCTGGTTCGGTCCGGCCTAGGAACGAGGCGCCTTCAGGAGTGCGGGGCTCCGGTCGAAGCACAGCCGAGCCCTTCGCCGTCGTCCTTGGAGCCCACCCGTGCCCGTCCTGCCCGCCCGCGTGCGTGTGCTCGGTGCCGGCGTGCTGTTGCTCGCGGTGCCCCTCGCCTTCGCCGGCCAGGCCGCAGCGGACGGCCCGGCGCCGGCAACGGGGCTGTCGGCCGGGCAGGACGGCGACCCGTCCGCGGCAGCCACCCCCCGCGCCGCCGTACCGAGCGGCTCGGCCCGGGGCAGCGCCGCGCTGCAGCGCCAGGTCGACGCCCTCAACGCGGAGATCCGCCGTACGAGCGACGCGCTCGCCGCCGGCGCGACGCGCTTCGGCCGAGCGCAGACCCGCTTCGAGGCGCTCACCCAGCAGCAGTTCGGAGCCCGCGACCGGGCCGAGGACAGCGCGCACGACAGCGTCGCCGCGCAGCAGTCCGTCGACGTGCTGGCCCGCGCCGCCTACAAAGGCGGGATGCCGCCGGCGGTGTCGGCCTTCCTCAGCGGCGACCCGGGCTCGATGAGCCAGCTGGCCTACGTGCAGCGCTCCCTCGACCGGGTCGGCCGGGAGCGGGCCGACGACCGGGCCGAGATTCGCACCCGGCAGGTGGGGACGCAGGCGGTGCTGGTGCGCGCCGACGTCGATCGCCGCGCGGCGCTCGCCGCCCGGGACGCCGTCGACGCCCAGCTGGACGAGCTGACCCGCACGGCCGACGCGCTCACCGTCCGCCTGACCGCCGCAGCGGCGCAGCTCGAGGCGGCGAAGAACAAGGAGCAGCAGGAGCTCCTCGCCAAGCGGGCGGGTGAGGAGCGGGCGCGCCTGCTCGCCGAGCTGGCTGCCGCCGAGCGACGCAAGGCCACGGCCGCGACGACAGCCGGGACGCCCTACCTGCCGGGCGCCGACGTCGCCGGTTCGGGCTGTCAGCTGCCGACCGGCCTGGAGGGCAACGGCTTCCTGTCCGGCACCGGGCTGTGCCCGCTGTCGGTCGGGCGCGGTCACCGCCTGCGCACCGACGCGGCGCTCGCCTTCAACAAGCTGAACGCCGCCTATCAGGCGCAGACCGGCGGTCCGCTGTGCGTCACCGACTCCTACCGCTCCTACGCCGAGCAGGTCGACGTCTTCAAGCGCAAGCCCGGCCTCGCGGCGGTCCCGGGCACCAGCCAGCACGGCTGGGGGCTCGCGGTCGACTTCTGCGGCGGCATCCAGACCTTCGGCGCGCCGGCGCACCAGTGGATGAAGGCCCACGCCGAGCAATTCGGCTGGGTGCACCCGCCGTGGGCCGAGCCCGGCGGCAAGCGCCCCGAGCCCTGGCACTGGGAGTACGGCCGGCGCAGCTGAGTTCGTCGGAGCGCGTCGCTAGCGTGCGCGTCGAGGGTCGGGGCGTGACCGCCGGAGTGCCCATGACCCGCCCCCGCCCGTACCGCGCCGACCGGCTGCAGGTCTTGGCTGTGCCGGAGCTCGTCAACGTCGACGACGCCGGGGCCGAGCTTCCCGCGCTGCTGCTCGCCCGTCGCGGCGGGCGCGTGTTCGTCGCGGTGCGCCGCGGCTGGGGCGACAGCGTGCTGCGCTGGCTGCCCTCGACCGACGTGCGGGCGCCCTCAGCGGGCGGCGACGAGCAGGCTCTGCGCCCCGACCCCGAGCGGTCCACGGGCGTCGGACAGCACACTGGTCGCAAGCCCCGTGCCGCCCGCTGACACCGACGTGCCGGCGTCCAGGCACACCCACTCGCCCTCGGCCGCGCGGAACTGGTGCACCGTCAGCTCGGGGTTGATGAACAGGTGCGTCGCCGGGTCCAGCGCGCTCGAGATGCCGTTGCCCGAGTCGGCGATCGCGAGCACGCGGGTCAGCGGGCTGTTGTCCTCGCCGTCGACGAGCGGGTAGCGCAGCCGGGTCCAGATCGTGGCCGGACCGGGTTCGCCGAACACCCCGCTCACCGGACGCCACTCGACGGCCGAGACGTAGCCGTCGACCCACCCGTCGGACGGCGGCGGCTGCGCGGTCGACGGCAGCGGCGCCGGGGTGGGCAGCGTCGTCTCGACGCTCTGGTCGGTGCTGCGGATGCGCCAGGCGTAGGCGCGGGCGACGTCGCGGCCACCGGCGGCAAGCGTCGCCTCGACCAGCTCGACGCTGCGGCCGGGCCGCACGACCCGCGCGTTCACCTGCAGCTCGCCGACGGGTACCGCGCCGAGCAGCTCGACGGTGACGCGGGCGACAGCCATGTCCGGGCGCGGGCTGCAGCGCTCCACCGCCCGGCCGAGCAGCGCGCTCGGCGGCCCGCCGTGCTGGGCGGCGGCGTCCCAGGGTCCGGTCGTGTGCACGGTGGCGCGGTAGCGCTCGTCGCCGAGCGGAGCGAAGAAGCAGTCCATCGCGGCACCGTACGGGGCGTCTGCCCCGCTGCGTGCCACAGTGACGTCATGCGCGCCATCACCTTGCCCGAGCCCGGCGGTCCCGAGGCGCTCGTCCCCGCAGATGTCGACGACGCCGTCGCCGGCCCCGGCGAGGTGCTCGTCGAGGTGGTGGCGAGCGCGATCAACCGGGCCGACGTGCTGCAGCGGCAGGGCAACTACCACCCGCCGCCCGGCGCCTCGCCCTACCCGGGCCTGGAGTGCTCGGGACGCATCGCGGCGCTCGGCGAGGACGTGTCGGGCTGGTCGGTGGGCGACGAGGTGTGCGCGCTGCTGTCCGGCGGCGGCTATGCCTCCCTCGTCGCCGTGCCGGCCGGCCAGCTGCTGCCGGTGCCGGCCGGGCTCAGCCTGCTCGACGCCGCGGCGCTGCCCGAGGTCGCGTGCACGGTCTGGTCGAACGTGTTCATGACCGGCAAGCTCGCCGAGCACGAGGTGCTGCTCGTGCACGGCGGCACGTCCGGCATCGGCACGATGGCGCTGCAGCTCGCCGCGGCCCGCGGCATCCGCGCGCTGTGCACCGTCGGCTCACCCGAGAAGGCTTCCGCCGCCGAGGATCTGGGCGCCGAGCGGGCGATCCGCTACCGCGACGAGGACTTCGTCGAGGTGGTGCAGGAGCTCACCGACGGACGGGGCGTCGACGTGATCCTCGACAACATGGGCGCGGCGTACCTGCCCCGCAACGTGCAGGCGCTGGCCACCGGCGGGCGACTGGTCGTCATCGGCATGCAGGGCGGGACGAAGGGCGAGCTCGACCTGTCGGTGCTGCTGCGCAAGCGGGCCGCCGTGCACGCCACGTCGCTGCGCGCCCGACCGCTCGCGGAGAAGGCCGCGATCGTCGCCGCGGTGCGCGAGAACGTCTGGCCACTCGTCGAGTCCGAGCAGGTGCGGCCGATCGTCGACACGGTGCTGCCGCTCGACCAGGCCGCCGACGCGCACCGGCTGATGGAGAGCAGCACGCACATCGGCAAGATCGTCCTCGAGGTCTGAGGCGGTGGCCGACCCTGACCTGCTGGCCGCGCGGCTGCAGGCTCGGGTGGGTGCGAGCCGGCTGCTCGTGGGCCTCGCCGGGCCGCCGGGGGTGGGCAAGTCGACGCTGGCCGAGGCGATCGTCGAGCGGCTCGGCCCGCAGGCCGCGCTGCTGCCGATGGACGGCTTCCACCTGTCGGTGCGGCTCACGACCGCGCTTGGGCGGATGGAGCGGCGGGGCGCGCCGGACACCTTCGACGTCGACGGGTACGTGCACCTGCTGCGCCGGGTGCACTCCGGCGGGGCGACCGTCTACGCCCCCGCCTTTCACCGCGTGAGCGGTGAGCCGGTCGCGGCCTCGATCGCCATCGGGCCCGCGGTCCGCATCGTGCTCACCGAGGGGAACTACCTGCTGCTCGACGAGCCCGGTTGGCGCGACGTGCGGCCGCTGCTGGACCTGGCCTGGTACCTCGACGGCGACGACGGGGCGCGCGTCGAGCGGCTCGTCGCCCGGCACGTGCGGCACGGCCTCGACGCCGCGCAGGCCCGGCGCTTCGTGCGGGACAGCGACGAGCGCAACGCCGCCCTGGTCGCGACAACCCGGGACGCCGCCGACGAGGTGCTGCGCTCGCCGGAGGCGTAGCGCGGGGCCCTCGATGCCGGGCCGATCCCACGGCCGCCGGCCACCCGGCGGCGTGGCTCAGGCGGTGGGCGCCGAGGGAAAGCGGATCCGTGGTTGCCCTGACGACCACGAACTCACTATGCCGACCGACGAGGCTCGCCCAGGCACGCCCCGACCCCTCGCAGCCAGCACTTGGCGCTGCCCGTCGGCGTAGCGCAGTACCCGTGACCGCCATCCCCGCACGGGCATCCCGCTTGTCGACGATCTACCTCTCGTTGGGATCCCGCCCGGCGTGTCAGGCCCCACAAGAGGTAGATCGTTGCGCCCGGCGGCTCGATCCGGCCGCGTCCAGCAGCCGGACGGACACCAGACGCGCGGGCTGTAGCCGGTGTGCCCTACCGCGAAGCCGGCAGCGGGTAGCCCCCGCCCTCGACCACCGCCGCCGTCAGCGGCGCGGCCAGCTCGGCCAGCCGGGCACAGCCGTCCTCGCCGAGCGCGGCATACGCCGAGACGCTCAGCTCGTCGGTGCGCTCCTCGATGCGCTGCCGACGCGCGCGGCCCTCATCGGTGAAGGTGCCGTCCTCGTTCAACCAGCCGCGGCGGGCCAGCTCGGCGACCGCGTCGTCCCACTGCTCGTCGCTGTAGGCGCGGGTCTTCTGCAGGCCGCGGCGCAGCCAGCTGTCACCGACGGCCACGTGCACGACGGCCGACTCGAGCCCGCTGAGCCCCTCCACGACGAGCGCGGCGAGGTGACCGTCGCCGCGGAACTCGCGCAGCAGCGTCTGGGCGTGCCACAGCGCCAGGTGCGGGGTGTCCGGCCAGTCGAGCCCGGCGTTCGCGGCGTACAGCGGCCGGCCGTAGGGCACGCAGCCGGTGCTGGCCGTACGGGCGAGCTCGGCTGCCTCGGCGACGTCCGGGCTCTCGAGCAGGTCGCCGCACAGGCGGCGCAGCGCCCGGTCGACGGCGCGGAGCCGGGCATCGAGCACCTGCTGCGGGCTCGCGGTCTCCCACGCACCGGCCATCCCGAACTCGACGGCGAGGCGCGACCAGTTGTAGAAGGTCGCCTCCACGACGTCCGGCCCGACCGGGCCGAGAGCGGCCGCCCGGGCCGGGAAGTAGCCGGCGGCGCGGTTGCCCTTGACGTCGTAGCCGAGGGCGGCGTACTCCTCCTGTCCCTCGGGGACGAAGTAGATCATCGCGTGCAGCGGCTCGACGGCCTTCCAGGTGCTGCGGGCGAGCTCGGGCGTGACGGTCATGGATGTCCTCCTGAGCACTACAGGGCTGCGAGCAGCCGGTCGACCTCGTCGTCGGTGGTGTAGCAGACCACACCCGCGCGCACCGCCCCGCCGGAGTCGGCGAGCCCGAGCGCGATCATCAGCTCGTAGGCGTAGTAGTCACCGAACCACACGCACACGCCCTGCTCGCCGAGCTGCGCGCTGACCTGCTGCGGGGAGCGGCCGCGCACGGTGAAGGCGAGCGTCGGCGTGCGACGGGCCGGCGCCCCGACCAGCGTCACGTCCTCGCGCGCGGCCAGGCCCGCCAGCAGCCGGTCGAACACCTGCTGCTCGTGTGCGCCGATCGCGCCCATCGCCGACAGCACCTGCGCCCGCCGTCCGGAGCCCTCGCCGTGCGCGGCGAGCCAGTCGACGGCCGCCGTCACGCCGGCCAGCGCGGCGAAGCTCGGCGTGCCGAGCTCGAAGCGGTCGGGCACCGCGTCGCTGCTCGGCACGAGCTTGTCCGGGTGCAGCGTCTCGAGCAGCGCCGGGTCGCCGACGGTTGCCGCCAGGTGCGGCCCGTACCACTTGTAGGCGCTGCAGGCGTAGAGATCGGCGCCCAGCTCGGTCACGTCGGTCGGCAGGTGCGGCGTCGCGTGCACCCCGTCGACGTGCACGACCGCCCCGACGGCGTGGGCGAGGTCGGCGACGGCCCGCACGTCGGGGCGGGTGCCCGTCGCGTTGCTCGCCGCGGTGATCGCGACGAGCCGGGTGCGCTCGGTGACCAGCTGCGCGTACTGCTCCGTCGGCAGCTCGGCGGTGTCGACGTCGACGTCGGCCCAGCGCACGGTCGCGTCGGCCCGTTCGGCGGCCTGCACCCACGGCCGCACGTCGGCGTCGTGGTCGAGGCGGGAGAGCACCACCTCGTCGCCCGGCCGCCACGTGCGCCCCAGCGCCGCGGCCAGGCCGTAGGTGTTCGCGGTCATCGACTGGCCGAAGACCACGCCTTCCGGCCGTCCGCCGACCAGGTCGGCGACCGCCTCGCGCGCCGCGTCGACGATCGCGTCGGCGCGCCGGCTGCTGGCGAACGGGCCGTGCCGGTTGCTGACAGCCGCGCCCATGGTGTCGGCGACGGCCGCGCTCACCTGCTGCGGCACCTGCGTGCCGCCGGGGCCGTCGAAGTGGGCCAGGCCCTCGGCCAGGGCGGGGAAGTCCTTGCGGGCGGCGGTGACGTCGAAGGTGGGCATGCGCACACCCTTCCCCGACCGGCGTGCGCATGACCACGCGTGAGGCATCCTTGCCCGCATGAGCGAACCCGAGCAACAGGACGTCGAGCAGCGCCAGGTGACGGTCGTCGGCAGCGACGGCGAACCTCTCGGCAGCGTGACGATGGGCAGCGACGGGTCGGTGGAGCCGTCCAAGCAGCAGAGCCCGGCCGACATGATCGAGCAGCCGGCGAAGGTGATGCGCATCGGCTCGATGGTCAAGCAGCTGCTGGAGGAGGTGCGGGCCGCGCCCCTCGACGACGCCTCGCGCGGCCGGCTGGCCGAGATCTACCGCAGCTCCATCGCCGAGCTGTCCGACGGCCTGGCGCCCGAGCTGCGCGAGGAGCTCGGCCGCCTGACGCTGCCCTTCAGCGAGGACACCGTGCCGAGCGACGCCGAGCTGCGGGTCGCCCAGGCGCAGCTCGTCGGGTGGCTGGAGGGGCTGTTCCACGGCATCCAGACCGCCCTGTTCGCCCAGCAGATGGCCGCGCGCGTGCAGCTGGAGCAGATGCGCGGGCGGGCCGCGCTGCCCCCCGGCGCGATGGGTGCGCCCGGCTCCCCGGGCGTGCCGCTCACGGGCGGCACCGGTCAGTACCTGTAGGCCGGACTCAAGGGCTAGCCAGGTAGTCGCGCAGCTGCCGGGCCATCGAGTAGGTGAACGTCACGCGCCCGTGCAGCACACCGCCGATCTCGAGCGGCGCCACCGGAGCGAGGCGAGCGAACGGGGAGCCCTCCGGGAAGTGGAAGGAGACGTCGCGCACCTGCGCCTCGCGCAGCTGGGCGACGAAGGGGATCGGGATCTCGAGCAGCTCGCTGATCGCGTTCGCACCACCGCCGGCTGCCGGTACCTCACGGTGCGCGTAGTAGTTGAGGTGTCCGCCCAGCACCCCGACGTCCTGCGTACCGACCTCGGCGACCACCTCGATCGCCGGGGCACCGTCGATGGACAGCCGCGAGGTGAGCTCGGCGCCCTCGTGGGTCCACGTGCACTCTCCGGGCAGCGCCGGGATGCCCGAGGTCTCCCGCGCGTAGGTGCGCACACGGGCAGAGCTGGCCCAGTAACCCACCCAGAACCGGCCCGGGATCGCCAGCGCGCCGTCCGCGGCGAAGCTGTCGTGACCGGCCACCTCGATGGTCAGATAGGTGAGGCTGAAGGCTCCGAAGCCGCTCGTCTGGCCCGGATCAGGGCACTCGTACATGTTCATCTGGACGAGGCCGCTCTCGTGCGGCTCGAGCCCGGGCGGCAGGAGGTCGGCGAGCGTCTGGCGGTCCGCCCGGTAGCCGACGATCAGCATGAGGACGTCCTTGAGCAGCTGTGGAGCTGGTGGCGACCAGGTCCCGCCGGCCATGCCGCTGTACCGGTCCATGTCCTCGCGCCCACTCATGGAGGTGATGCTAGTCACAGTGAGACGGCGGCGACGCGCTGACGTCCATGGACGTGGCCGGCGGCGCACCACAGACCCACGGCGTCTGCGCCCGATCCAGCATGCGATCGGCGAGCTCGCCGTACTCCTCCTCCAGCTCGGCGACGGGCCGCGCCCCGCCGGGCGAATACCACCTGCTGATGCCGTTGAGCATGTCGAGCAGCGCCAGTGCGGCCAGCTGTGGGTCCGCAACGTGCAGCTCGCCGGCGCGGGCCCCGGCGGCGATCACCTCACGTACGCGCCGCTGGTAGTAGCGCCGGTGGCCGTCGATCTCGGCCCGGTGCTCCGGTGTCAGCAGGCTCATCTCCTGCAGGCCGACGAGGTGCTCGACCCGCCGGCGGCACAGGTGGCGCACGTGGGCCCGCACCAGTGCACCGAGCCGTTCGCCGGGGGTTCCCGGCGCATCGAGCAACGGGAGCTGCTGCTCCACCGGTTCGCGCGTCACCGTCAGGGCGATCGCGTAGAGGATCTGCTCCTTGGAGGTGTAGTGGTGGTAGAGGCTCGCGCCGCGGATGCCGAGGGCCTCGGCGACGTCGCGCATGCCGACGTTGCTGTAGCCGTCCCGGGCGAACAGCTGGGCGGCAGCGGCGGCGATGTCGGCGCCGTGCAGGCGCGGGCGGCGCGCGGGCGCGGCGGACGGGGCGGGTTCGGGTTGGCTCACGCCTGGGCGGGGGCAGGCACCGACGCCCGGAGCTCCCGCTTGAGCACCTTGCCCTGCGCGTCGGTCGGGAGCGCCTCCACGAGGTGCACCGCCTTGGGCGCCTTGTACCCGGCCAGCTGCGCGCGGCAGGCCGACACCAGCTGCGCGGGGTCGAGCTCGGCGCCTGGCGCCGGGATGACAAAGGCGGTCACCGCCTCGGTCCAGTACGGGTCGGGCACCCCGACGACGGCCGCGCGCAGCACCCCCGGCTGCTGGTGCAGCACCCGCTCGACCTCCTGCGACGACACGTTCATGCCACCGGACTTGATGACGTCCTTGCGCCGGTCGTAGAAGAACAGGTTGCCGCGCTCGTCGATGCGCACGATGTCGCCGGTGTGCACCCAACCGTCGCGCAGCGTCTCAGCGGTGCGCTCGGGATCCTTGAAGTAGCCGAGCATGACCGACGGGCTGCGGCACAGCAGCTCGCCGATCTCGGCCGGCGCACCGGAGGAGTCCACGACCTGCACCTCCAGGTGGCTGACCGGTGTCCCGATCCAGGTGGGGTCGCCGTCCGGCACGTCGTCCAGGGTGGTGAACCAGCCGACCGACCCCAGCTGGGAGAGCTCCGACTGGCCCCAGTAGGTACCCCACACCGCGCCGCCGGTCGCCTGCGCCCAGGCCGACACCACGTGCGGCGTCACCTGGCCGCCGTAGGTCAGGCAGCGCCGGACCGTGCCGACGCTCGACGGCCCGAAGTCGGGGTGACCCGCGAGCGCGAGGTAGAACGTCGGCGTCTGGGCGAGCACCGTGACGCCCTCGCGCCCGATGACCGACAGGCTCGCGGCCGCGTCGGTCGTGGCGGGCAGCACCAGGGTCGCGCCCATCATCGTCAGCGTCGTCATCGAGCCGATGCCGGCGATGGTGTGGAACGGCATGACGAACAGCCACGTGTCGTCCGGTCCGGTGCCGAGCCCCCAGCTCCAGGCGGGCGCGGTCGAGATGAGGTAGTTGCGGTGCGAGATGAGCACGCCCTTGGGCTCGGCCTCGGTCCCGCTCGTGTAGACGAGCAGGGCGACGTCGTGCTCGTCGAGCTCGACGTCCGGTTCGGTGTCCGGCGCCGCGTCCAGGGCGGCGTCGAAGGACTCGCCGACCCCGTCCACCGCCGGACCGATGACCAGCACGGCGAGCCCGGCGGGCAGCTGTTCCCCGAGCTCCGCGACGAGCCCGGCGAACTCCGCGCCGACGACCAGCAGGCGCGGTTCGGCGTGCTGCAGCTGTTGCAGCACCTCGGCGGCGCCGTGCAGGACGTTGACGCCGGTGAACACCGCCCCGGCCTTCAGCGCCCCGTAGTAGGCGACGACGACGTCGAGGCCGTTGCGGGCGAGCACCGCCACCCGGTCGCCGCGACCGACCCCGCGCGCGAGGCATACGTGCGCGAAACGGTTCGCCAGCGCGTCGAGCTGGCCGTAGCTGCAGGTGGCCCGCTCGCCCTGCGGGCTGTAGGTGATGAAGGCGAGCTTGTCGCGCTGCGTCCGGCCGTGCCGGCGGAGCTGATCTCCGAGGGTCGCCCGGCCGAGCGGCGAGCGGTGCTGCGCCGGCAGCCCCGTCACGCGCCCGCCGTCATCGGCTCGGGCGTCGGCTCGGCGGCCGGCTCGAACATGGGCTGGTCCCACGTCTCGAGCGAGACGATCTGCTCCACCGGGCTGCGGGTGAGCCGGGTCGGGAAGGCCAGCTCGGGATAGCCGATGCCGACGTGCGCCGCGGTCAGGAACTCGGCCGGGATGCCGAGCAGCTCCTTGACCTCCGGCTCGCGGATGCACAGCAGGGTGGTGACCGCCGTGGCGACACCGTGCGCGCGCAGCGCCAGGCACAGGTTCTGCATGGTCGGGTAGATGGACGCGCCGCCCACGACGCTGAGCCGATCGAGCGCGGTGTCGGTGGGGTGCAGCCCGCCTTCCTCGGCGCACAGCACGGCCAGGACGGGTATCTCGGCGAGGTGCCGGGCGAAGTAGTCGGCATCGGTGACCGTCTTCGGCAGGGCGTCGGCGCGGATGTCGCCGTCGAGCAGCCCCTGGTAGTACGGCTCCCAGAGCGGGAGGTACAGCTCGGCCAGCGCGCGTCGCCGCGCAGGATCCTGGACCACCACCCAGCGGACCGGTTGGCGGTTGCCGCCCTGCGGTCCGAAGCGCGCCGCGTCGAACGCCTGGCGCAGCACCTCATCGGGCACCGGGTCGGAGCGGAAGCGGCGGCAGGTCCCGGTCGTGCGCATCGCCGTGGTGAGGTCCATGGACTGCTCCTACCTGTCAGTCGTTAGGTGGTCGAACGCCCACCATGGTGTGTCGCGCACCACACGTCAAGCGCCTGTGCCCGTCAGGGTCGCCGCCGCCCCTCGCGGGCCCGGCCGCACGTCCTCAGTGGCTAACGGCTGTTACGGTCGGTACAGGACACCGCGCGCGACCCCTTCACCGTGGAGCTGCGATGAGCCCCCGCACCGATCGATCGGCGGCGAGCGACCAGGACCGGCTCGAGCGGGCGGTCGCCGCCGGGAACGTGCCGACGCTGCTGGCGGTGACCTACCAGCTGACCGGTGACCGGCGTTGGCTGTCCGAGCGCTTCCGTCCCACCCGCAGCAAGGGCATGGACGACAACGACAGCGGGGGCCTGGCTCAGGACGCGATCCGCGAGGTGCGTACCGGCGCCGTCGAGGCCGTCTCGGCCTGGGCGCACGGCGAACCGGCCGCCGTCCCGGCACCGACCGGCGCCGAGCTGCTCGCGCTGCTGAGCTTCTGCGTGGGCGAGCAGGTGCCGCCCGAGTACGAGGCGATGACGGCGCAGGTGGCCGGTTTCCGACCGGAACCGGTGCGTCGGGCTCTGGCCGGCCACCGCCTCGCGCACCCGGTGGTCGTCATCGGCGCCGGCGTCTCGGGGCTGCTCGCCTCGATCAAGCTGCACGAGGCGGGGATCGCGCACGTGCTGCTCGAGAAGAACAGCGAGATCGGGGGATCCTGGTGGGAGAACCGCTATCCGGGGGCGGGCGTCGACACCCCGAGCCACCTCTACTCGTTCTCGTTCTTCCCGCGCCCCTGGACGACGCACTTCGGCAGGCGCGACGAGGTGCAGGGCTACCTGCTCGACCTCGTCGAGGCCTACGACCTGCGGCCGCGCATCCGCTTCGAGACCGAGGTGACGTCCGCTGCCTACGACGCGGCCCGAGCGTGCTGGCGCATCGAGGCGACCCGGGCCGACGGCTCCCCGCTCGTCCTCACCGCGAGCGCGCTCGTCACCGCCGTCGGCCAGCTGAACCGTCCGCGCATCCCGGACCTGGCCGGGCTCGAAGACTTCGACGGCCCGCTGTTCCACTCGGCCCGCTGGCCCGACGAGCTCGACCTCGAGGGCAAGCGGGTCGCGGTCGTCGGCACCGGCGCGAGCGCCATGCAGATCGTGCCCGCCATCGCCGGGACGGCCGCGAGCGTCACGGTCTTCCAGCGCTCACCGCAGTGGATCGCGCCGAACGCCGACTACTTCCGCCCCTTCGACGAGGGCAAGACCTGGCTTGTCGAACACGTGCCCTACTACCTCGAGTGGTACCGCACCCGCCTTGCCTGGACGTTCAACGACAAGGTGCACGCCACCTTGCAGGTCGACCCCCACTGGACCGAGCCGCAGCGCTCGGTGAACGCGGTGAACGATGCCCACCGGGCCTTCTTCACGTCGTACCTGCACGCGCAGCTGAAGGGCCGGCCCGACCTGGTGGCCAAGGCGCTGCCCACCTATCCGCCCTTCGGCAAGCGGATGCTGCTGGACAACGGCTGGTTCGCGGCGCTGCGCCGCCCCGACGTGTCGCTGGTCGACACCGCCGTCAGCGCCTTCACCGCGGGCGGCGTCGTCAGCACCGACGGACGAGAGCACCCGGCCGACGTCGTCGTGCTGGCCACCGGGTTCCAGGCCAGCCGGGTGCTGCACCCGATGCGCATCGTCGGTCGCGACGGCGTCTGCCTGCGCGAGCGCTGGCACGACGACGACGCGTCGGCCTACCTCGGCATCACGGTCCCGGACTTCCCGAACCTGTTCCTGCTGTCCGGCCCCCACACGGTGCTCGGCCACGGGGGCAGCTACCTCACCATCGCCGAGGCCCAGGTGCGCTACGTCGTCGACCTGCTGTGCCAGCTGGCCGAGCGCGACCTCGCGTCGGTCGAGGTGCGCAAGGACGTCCATGACGCCTACAACGAGCGCGTCGAGGCCGCCCACCGCGCCATGGTCTGGTCGCACCCCGGCATGAGCTCGTGGTACCGCAACCGGGCCGGTCGCGTCGTGGCGAACCTCCCCTGGCGCATCGTCGACTACTGGGCCATGACGCAGCGCGCCGACCTCGGCGACTTCGCTGTCGAGCCGATCAGCCCACCGTGACCGTGCGCGGATCGATCATGCGGTGCAGCGCCAGGACCGTCACCGCGCCGTAGATCAGGTGCGGCACGGCGTCCTGCGCGACGCTCGACGGCGTCCAGGAGCGCGGGTCGGTGATGCCGACGGCGCTCATCACCCCGTCGCTGAGCGCCATGGCCCCGAGGCCGAGGCCGGCCGCGGCGACCGGGAACGGCACCTTGACGCGCAGCGCGCGCAGCACCCCGCCGAGCGCGCCGACGCCGAGGCCCACCCCATAGCCGGCGAGCGGGCCCATGCCCTCCAGGCGGTTCTGCCGCGCGTCGGGGTTGCCGGGGACGGAGCCACCGACGGACTCGACCACCGCTTGCGCCGTCTGATCGGGCGTGGCGCTCGACGGCGTGCCCTTGACCGCCTGCTGGGCGTAGGTGAGGGCGTTGAGCGCGGTGGCGCCGGCAGCACCGGCAAGCAGGCCGCTGGTGAGACCGGACAGGACGCGGGACATGGGTCCTCCTGGAAGGTGAGCAGATCGACGCGGGTCGCGCCGACCAATCCGGCGTCTTCCCCGTGCCTGCGCTTCCACGCCTGAGCGCGTGGTAACGGTGCCGAGGCGGGGTGGGTCGGCCGGCGCGTGGGGTGGGCGGGGCGTGGGGTGGGCGTGGGGTGGGCGGGGCGGGGCGTGGGGTGGGGTGGGCGGGGCGGGGCGGGGCGTGGGGTGGGGTGGGGTGGGCGGGGCGGGGCGTGCCAGGGCGGCGGGTGATCAAGCCGATCGCGCCCCGGCAGCAAACACACCGGCGCGCCACCTGCCAGCCCACCAACCAGATGATCCAAAGGGGTGCGGACCGGCCGCACGGCGACCCAGGACGACGGTGACCCAGCCCAGGACGACGGCGGCCCAACCGCGCCCACCAGTGATCAAGCAGATCGCGCTCCGGCAGCAAACACACCGGCGCGTCGCCTGCCAAGCCGCCAACCAGATGATCCGAAGGGGTGCGGGCCGGCCGCAGACGGCCCGGGACGTGACCGACGCACAAGTGGGCCCGCGGGGTGGCGCCGGACGGGCCGCGGCGAGCGAGCGACAGGCGGCGGGGCGGGGCGGGGCGGGACACGGGCAGGATCAGGCGGGGCGGGGCGTCAGAACCAGCGCTCTAGCACGACCGCGACCCCGTCGGCGTCGTTGCTCACCGTCGTCTCGTCGGCCGCCTCGAGCACCTCGGGGTGGGCGTGCGCCATGGCCACCGACCGACCGGCCCACGACAGCATCGGCAGGTCGTTCGGCATGTCGCCAAAGGCGATCACCTCGGCGGCGGCGATGCCGTGCTGCTCGGCGAAGGCGGCCAGCCCGCTGGCTTTGGTGATGCCGACGGCGCTGATCTCGAGCAGCCCGTCGTTCGAGGAGTGCGTCAGCTGCGCGGTCTCGCCGAGGCTCTGCCGGGCGGCGGCGAGCAGGTCGTCCGAGTCCATGCCGTCGAATCTCGCCAGCAGCTTGACGGTGCCGGAGGCCAGCATGACGTCGAGGTCCTCGACCGCTACCTCGCCGTTGTCCCACCGAGGCACGTATACGCGCTCGCGCGCAAAGCCGCCGGGCATGCCTTCGACCGGTCCCTTCTCGACCGCGAAGCTGATGCCGGGCAGGTCGCGGCGCAGAGCCTCGACAACGCCGGTGGCCGCCTCGGCGTCGAGCAGGTGCGCCTGCACGACCCGCTCGGTGTGCAGGTCGTAGAGCAGCGCGCCGTTCGCGCAGACCGCCAGGCCGCGGTGCCCGGTGAGCTCGGCGACCGACGCCATCCAGCGCGGGGGGCGGCCGGTCACCATGACGAACGGCACTCCGGCCGCCTCGATGCGGGCCAGCACGTCGATCGTGCGGTCCGACAGCGTCATGTCCGAGCGCAGCAGCGTGCCGTCCAGATCGCTGGCGACGAGCCGGGGAGGAGAACCCTCGCTCACCGCAACACTCCTGCTCGCTCGAACAGCTCGCGGCACACCCACTCGTACCTCGCGGGGCACCGCACGCAGTCCTCGCTCACTGGGGCAGCAGCTCTTTGCGGCCGGCGAGCCAGGGGCGCAGCGCCTCGGGCATGTGCACCGAGCCGTCGGCGCGCTGATGCACCTCGAGCAGCACCGCGATGGTGCGGCCGACCGCGCACAGGGTGCCGTTCAGCGTCGCCACCGAGCTCAGACCGCCCTCACCGCGCGAGCGCACCGACAGCCGCCGGGCCTGGAAGTCGGTGCAGTTGCTCGTGGAGGTCAGCTCGAGCCAGCGCTCCTGCGAGGGCAGCCAGGCCTCGCAGTCGTACTTGCGGGCCGCGCTCGCGCCGAGGTCGCCTGCCGCGACGTCGATCACGCGGTACGGCAGCTCGAGCAGCGACAGGAACGCCTTCTCGTGCTCGAGCAGCCGGGCGTGCTCGGCCTCGGCCTCGGCCGGGTCGACGAAGCAGAACATCTCCACCTTGTCGAACTGGTGCACCCGGATGATGCCGCGGGTGTCCTTGCCGTGGCTGCCGGCCTCCCGGCGAAAGCATGAGCTGAAACCGGCGTAACGACAGGGCAGCTCGTCGAGCACCTCGCCCGAGTGGTAGGCCGCGAGCGGCACCTCGGAGGTGCCGACGAGGTACAGGTCGTCCTCGGCCAGCCGGTAGACCTCCGGGGCGTGCGCGCCGAGGAACCCGGTGCCCTCCATGGCTTCCGGCCGCACCAGCGCCGGGGCGATGACCGGGGTGAAGCCGGCCTCCACCGCCTGCCCCATCGCCAGGTTGATCAGGGCCAACTCGAGCAGCGCGCCCCAGCCGGTGAGGAAGGCGAAGCGGCTGCCGCTGACCTTCGCCCCCCGCTCGGTGTCGATCGCGCCGAGCGCGCCACCGAGGTCGAGGTGGTCCCTGACCGCGAAGTCGTACCTGGGCACCTCGCCGACCTGCTCGAGCACGACGAAGTCCTGCTCGCCGCCCGGCGGCACGCCGTCGAGGACGAGGTTCGGCACGGCCAGGTGCGCCGCCCGCAGCGCCGCGTCGACGTCGGCCTGCGCCGCCTCGGCCTCGCTGACCTGGGCCGACAGCGCCTTGGCCCGCGCGAGCACGGCGGGACGCTCGTCGGGGCTCGCGCCCTTCACCGACCTCGACACGGCCTTGAGCTCGGCCCGCAGCGCGTCGGCGCCCGTGACGGTGGCCCGGCGGCGCTCGTCGGCCGCCAGCAGCGTGTCGACAAGCGCCGGGTCCTCGCCCCGGGCCACCTGCGAGGCGCGCGCCCGCTCGGGCTCGGCGCGCAGCACGCGCAGGTCGATCACGGCGTCCTCACTGCCGCAACGCTACCGGGGTCGCCCGCTACGGTCGGACGTCCGGGACGAGCCTCAGGAGGAGCCATGCGCAGCAGCCTGTTCGGGGAAAACCTCGAGAGCACGAGCACCGAGGCGATGGCGCTGCAGAACCCCCGCATGCTGCGGGTGCGCCTGGACGGCGAGATCATGGCCCGGCAGGGCGCGATGGTCGCCTACCAAGGCGAGGTGCAGTTCGCCTATCAGGGCGCCGGCGGGCTCGGCCGATTGCTCAAGAAGGCCGTCACCGGTGAGGGCGTGCCGCTCATGCGGTGCACCGGCCGCGGCGATCTGTTCCTCGCCCAGGACGGCAACGAGCTGCACATCCTGGACCTCGACGGCGACAGCGCCGGCGTCACCGTGAACGGCGCGAATGTCCTCGCCTTCGAACCAGGCCTGACCTGGGACATCCGGCGGGTGGAGGGCGCGTCAATTTTCTCCGGCGGCGTGTTCAACATGGTCTTCACCGGCCAGGGCCGGTTGGTCGTCAGCGCCTACGGCACCCCGGTCGTGCTGAACACCGCCGAGGCGCCGACCTACGCCGATCTGCAGTCGGCCATCGCCTGGTCGGCCGGCCTCACGACCCGGCTGGTGCGCACCGCAGGCGCCGGCGCGCTGATCGGACGCGGCAGCGGCGAGGCCTTCCAGCTCGCCTTTCAAGGGCCGGGCTTCCTCGTCGTGCAGGCGAGCGAAGGGCCGGTCGTGCCCCCGCACAGCCACGGCGGGTGAGTCGTTGCACCGGTGCTGCGCCGGCGTTCGAGTAGCGGGTCGCCGGGCAGGTTGGTGGAATCGACCGCGACGCTCCCCAATCGGACTTCTCGAGGTACCTGCATGAGCACCCACGTCTGCGACAAGACGCCTGCGCGACGCCGCCCCGGCACGCTGGCCGGCCGGCTGCGCGCTGCCCTGTCCGACGGCCCCGACGCACTGGCACCGCTGGCGGACGCCGAGCCCGTCGACCGGCGCGCCCGGGCGCTGACGCTGCTCACGATCTACGACCTGCACACCGCTCCGCTCGAGCAGCTCGGGGAGACGGCCGCGCTGCAGCACCACCCCGTCGTCGCTGGGCTGAAGGTGCGCCTGGAGCGCCCGTGGCGGGAGGAGCTGGACGCCGCCTTCGCCCAGGACGTCCCGCTCGACGGCGAGCCCGGCCCCGACGAGGTCGTCGCGGCGATGCGCGCCGTCGCCGCCCGCGACCGACTGCCCGCGGCCTACCGGTGGCTGGCCCGTGAGGCCGACCACGACCAGCTGGTGGCATTCCTCTCGCTCGAGGGTGGTCCCGACGGTGGCTTCGACGACCTGGTCGCGCAGTGCCAGATCGGCCTGTCCGGCACCGCCAAGCTCGAGCTCGGCAAGAACTACTGGGACGAGATGGGACGGGGCGACCTGGCCGGCGTGCACACCCAGCTGCACCACGACATGGCCGACGCCCTCGACCTGTTCGCCGTCCCGCGCGAGCAGCAGCCGGTCGAGGCGCTCGAGCGTGCCGCCCTGTCCGGGCTGCTGGCGACCAACCGCTACCTGCAGCCAGAGATGATCGGCGCGCTGGGCCTGCTCGAGCTGCAGGCCGGTCCGCGCTGTCGGCTCGTGCTGCAGGCCTTCGACCGGCTGGGTGTGCCCGCAGCTGCCTACCCCTTCTACCTCGAGCACGCCGAGGTCGACCCGGTGCACGGCAAGGACTGGATGGACAAGGCGATCACGCCGCTCGCCGCCGAGCGCCCGGAGTGGGGACCGCGGATGGTCAAGGGCGCATGGTGGCGGGCCCGGGTGAACCTCGCCTTCTTCGCCGCCGCGAGCGCCGGGCTGCAGCCGCAGGCTGCCGCTGCCTAGCACTCCATCCGTAGATCGAGCAGGATCGCGCCAGCCGGGTGACTGCCTAGGGTGCTGACCATGACCACCGCGCCCGAACAGCCGCGCCACCGCGTCACGAGCGAGGTGGGGCGGCTGCGCACGGTGCTGCTGCACCGGCCTGGTCCGGAGCTCTCCCGCCTCACCCCGCGCAACAACGCCGACCTGCTCTTCGACGGCCTGCCGTGGGTCGGCCGTGCGCAGGACGAGCACGACGCCTTTGCGGCCGCGCTGCGGGCGCACGACGTTGAGGTGCTCTACCTGACCGAGCTGCTCGTCGAGGTGCTCGAGGTGCCGGCGGCGCGCACCGCGGTGGTCGAGGCCGCGGTGGCGCCCGCCGTCGTCGGACCGGCCCTTGCCACGGTGCTGCGCGCCTGGCTGCTCGACCTGCCGAGCGGCGCGCTCGCCCGCGTGCTGGCCGCCGGCGTCACCCACGACGAGCTGCCCGCCCACGGCGCGGACGGCGTGGTCGCCCGGCTGTCGACCGACGGCGAGTTCGTCGTGCGGCCGCTGCCGAACCTGCTGTTCACCCGCGACTCCTCGGTGTGGGTCGGCGACGAAGTAGCGGTGGCGAGCCCGTCGATGCACGCCCGCCAGCGCGAGCGCACGCTCACCGGTGCGATCTACCGCCACCACCCGCGCTTCGCCGGCACCCGGCTGCTCTACGGCGAGACCGATGACGAGGCGTGGTTCGAGGGCGGCGACGTGCTTGTCATGGCGCCGGGCGTGCTCGCCGTCGGCACCGGCCAGCGCACGACGCCGGCAGGCGTGGAGGCCTTTGCGCTGCGGGCCTTCGAGGCCGGGCTGGCGCACACCGTGCTCGCCGTGCCGATCGCGCAGGAGCGGGCGACGATGCACCTGGACACCATCTGCACGATGGTCGACCGCGACGCCGTCGTGATGTTCCCGGCGATGGCCGACAGCCTCGCGGCCTTTGCCGTCACCCCGGACGGCGACGGCGGCTTGCGCGTCGCCGACCCGCGACCCTTCCTCGACGTCGCGGCGCAGGCGATGCGCATCGACCGGCTGCGCACCATCGATACCGGGCTCGACCCGGTCACCGCCGAGCGCGAGCAGTGGGACGACGGCAACAACACCCTCGCCATCGCGCCCGGCCTGGTCACCGCCTACGAGCGCAACGTGGTGACGAACCACGCGCTGGAGCGGGCCGGCATCGAGGTCGTCCGGATCGCCGGCAACGAGCTCGGCAGCGGCCGGGGCGGTCCGCGGTGCATGAGCTGCCCCGTGCTGCGCGACCCGCTCGACGCCGGCTGAGGCTGCGGCGGGCTACTGCTGCTGGCCGTACCCCTGGCCCGCGGGCGACTGGCCGTACTGGCCGTACTGGTCGTATCCGCCGCCGTAGCCAGGTCCGCCCGTCGGCTGGCCGTAGCCCTGCTCGCCGGTCTTCGGGTTCGGGCCGTGCTCGTTCGCTCCCGGTGCGCTGTCCTGCACGAAGAAGACGAGCAGGACGATGCCGCCGACGAGTGGGATCAGGCCGAACAGGATGTACACGCCGGACTTGCCGGTGTCGTGCAGCCGGCGGATGCCGGCGGCGAGGGTCGGCAGAAACGTGGCGAGAGCGGCGAGGCCGTAGAACAGCGGATAGGTGCCGACCGCCAGGTCGAGAGCAGCCCCGACGGCGACCGCCAGGACGCCGGCGAGGTAGAACCACCAGAACTCCGAGCGGCGGGCCCGTCCGGAGAAGTCGACGTACTTGCTCAGGCAGGTGCGGACGGCGGTCACGAAGTCCATGGGGTCCTCAGCTCGACGACGGTCACTTCGAGACCGTGCTGGAGCAGGAAAGTAGTGGCTCACCGGCGAGCGCACCATCCCCTGTTCGGGTGAGTCTGTTCGGGTGAGCCGCGCGGCCCTCAGCGCAGGGTCAGCTGCCGCGACAGCAGGCCGGCCCGGGCTCGGCGCTCCTCGGACGTGAGCGGCCGGTCGTCGGCGAGCGCCTCGTCGAGCCGCTCGCGCAGACCGCCCACCGGCTCGGCGAGCGCGGCGGCCTCCCGGTCGAGCGGCAGGTCCCACACCGGCACGAGCAGGCCGTGCGCGCGGAACGATCCGACGTAGCGGGTGTCCGAGCCGATGCCGAGCGCGTCGGCGACCGACAGCCGCGCCAGCGCGTCGAGCAGCGGCTCCTCGTCGTGCGGCAGCACCCAGCGCAGGTGGCAACGTTCCTTCATCCGGCACCAGTAGGCCGACGTGACGCCCTCGACGCGGGCCGTCGGGATCACCGAGGCGTTGGCGCGCTCCATCGAGGCCGCGACCTCGCCGGTGGGGTCGGGCGCCCCCTGCACCCAGTAGTCGAAGCCATCGTGCAGCTCGGCCTCGATCGGGGTGTCCGTGAGCAGGTCCTGCAGACGCGAGCCCGGCCCCGGCGGGCCGGGCGGCTGCACCGGGTTGCCGTGCGGCGCCGCCAGCGCCAGCTCGAGGGCGTAGGCGAGGTCGCGGCTGACGTCGCCGCTGCGCGCGGCCACCTGCAGGCCGAGGTAGACGGTGCCGTCGGCGCGCACCAGCGCCGGCCAGGCGAGCGGCAGCACCGTGGAGACGAGCACCGGCCGGCCGGGGTCGTCCACGAGCGGCAGCGGCGCGGTCGCTGCCGGCACGATTTCGCGCAGCGCGACCCACTCGGTCTCGTCGGGGCGGCCGGCGAACGGACGCGTCACCAGCCGCTGCTGCTGGGCCCGGGCCTTGCCGTGGCAGGCCTTGTACCGCTTGCCGCTGCCGCACGGGCACGCCTCCCGGCCGCCGACCACCGGGACGTCGCCGGTCTGCGCGCCCGGGGCGGGCGCGCCGGTCGGGCGGGGCGGGGGACGGCGGCGGGCGCTGATGACGGGCTCCTTCTCTCACGACAGGACGCTGGGAACATTAGGCCGGTCAGCAGCCGGCGCCCTCCCCCGGTCTACGTCGATCCGACACGCCTCGAAGCGACCGAAGCCTGGAGAAGACGACCACGGGGACCGCCCACCGGGCGTGCCCCGGCCGCCTCGGGCATGCTGCCTGCCATGTCGACCGTGCCGTGCCCCGCGTGAGCGTCGCCGTCGTCGGGACCGGCATCTCCGGCGCCGCGTGCGCCCGGGCGCTGGAGGCCGCCGACCTCGACGTCGTCGTGCTCGACCGCGGCCGCCGCGCCGGGGGCCGGATGGCGGTGCGCACCTTCGACGACCGCCCCGTCGACACCGGCGCGTCCTACCTCACGACGTCCGACAAGCGCTTCGGCGCGGTCGTCGACGGCTGGTTGCGCACCGGCCTCGCCCGGCCCTGGACCGACCGTTTCCACGTCGCCGGACCGTCCGGGCTGGGACGCACAAAGGCCGGGCCGACCCGCTACGGCGCCCCCGCTGGCCTGCGCAGCCTGGTGCTGGACCTGCTCGCCGACGTCGAGGTGACCCAGCTGCACGAGGTGCGGCACGTCGGCCCAGGCCCGACCCTCGACGGCACGTCCTACGACGCCGTCGTGCTGGCCATGCCCGACCCGCAGGCCGAGCGGCTGCTCGACGACGAGCTCACGCAGGAGCGGGAAGCCGTGCGTGGTCGGGCGTGGGAACCGGTGCTGGCGCTCGCCGCGGGCTTCGCCGACCGGCGCTGGGACCACGACTTCGACGGCTGCTTCGTCAACGACTCGCCCGCGCTCGGCTGGATCGCCGACGACGGCCGGCGCCGGGGCGACGACGCAGCCGTGCTCGTGGCGCACTCGACCTCGGCCTTCGCCGAGGAGTGGCGGCACGATCCCGACAGCGCGACCGAACAGCTGCTGGCGGCGACGCAGGCGGTGCTGCACGTCGCTGACCGTCCCAGCTGGACCTTCGTGCAGCGCTGGGGCATGGCCCGGCCGGCCGGACCGCGCGACGCGCCGTTCCACCTCGGCGCGTCCGGGGTCGGGCTGTGCGGCGACGGCTGGGGTATCCCGAAGGTCGAGGGAGCGTGGCTGTCCGGTCATCTGCTCGGCACGGCGCTGGCCCAGCAGCTCAGCTGACCGCTCAGGCGAGGTGCGCGCGCACCCGGGCCGGTTCGTTGCTGATCACGACGTCGACGCCGAGCGAGAGCACGAAGTCGATGTCGGCGGGCTCGTCGACGGTGAACACCTGCACCCGACCGCCGCGGGCGTGCACGCGCTGCACGTAGCGGGGGTGCTCCCTGAGGACCTCCAGCTCGACGCCGGCACTGTCGACGCTGGCGGGCAGCAGGCCGTCGCGGTAGCGCAGGGGCACCCGCTTCATCAGCAGCACCGTCGGCAGCGCAGCCGCCCGCAGGTGCACCCGCCGCAGCGAGGTGACGGCAAAGCTCATCACAGTCACGGTGGACCGCGCCCGGCTGGTCGGGCGGTCCAGCCCGAACGAGGCAAGCATCTCCAGCAGCATCTGCTCGACGAGCGAGCCGTAGCGCGTCGGGTGCTTGGTCTCGATGTGCAGCCCGACCCGTCCGCCATCGACCGTCCGGCTGTCGGCCGCAAGCTCGACGAGGCGCTCCAGCGTCAGCACCCGGGAGCGCTCGGCGTCGTAGTCGACGTCCTCTCCGCCCCTGATGGCGGCCTCGCCCGTCTGGCGGGCCTTCCACGAGGCGAAGTCGAGCTGCTCGAGGTCGGCGAGCTCGAGCGTTGACAGCACGCCGCGCCCGTCGCTGACCCGGTCGATGCGCCGGTCGTGCACGCACACGAGAACCCCGTCGCGGGTGAGCCGCACATCGCACTCGAGGGAGTCGGCGCCCTCGCGGATGGCTGACTCGTAGGCGGCGAGCGTGTGCTCGGCGTGCGCCCCGGACGAGCCGCGGTGGGCCACGACCTGCACCGGACGGGTGCGACGTTCAGTCACGCGCCCGATACTGCCCGTCCTGGGCTGTCCCACCCGAGGCGACGCCCGCGAGGTCGCTGAAGCGCCCGGGTGTGTTGCGCGGTAGGCAGCCAGCGCACCCGCGCCAGCAGGTCGGCGACGTAGGCGGGCGCAGGTGCGTCGGGTCGACCCGCCCGTCGATCTGGGCCGGAGCCAGTGCTGCGGTGCTGCCCTCATGTGGTGCGGCCGAGCGGTGTCCGCCCCCACGGCTTGACGGTGACCAGCAAGGCCGCGACGACCAGAGCGGCGCCGGAGACGAGCGCCGGGAACAGCAAGTCGATCCGTATCCCGCCGAGCCGTTCGACGAGAGAGGCATCCGGCCGCAACGCCTCCACGGCCGCCGCGCTCACCCGTGGCCGGAGCAGGACGAGCACGAGGGCGGTCAGCACGACGTTGATCGCGAGCTTGGCGACGACCCACCACCAGCGCAGCAGGCCCCACCCGGCGCCGACGCTCAGCACGATCCCGGTCATCAATGTCGCCAGCCCGAGGACGAGCAGGAGCGGCACCGCAAACACGCCGATGGCTACGTAGGACGCGGCGATCCGGTAGGGATCCGTGCTGATGAGACCGGTGACGGTGAGCACCGCAAGCACCATGTCGACGCCGAGCCAGGCCAGGGCGGCCGCGCTGTGACCGAGCGAGAGCAGCCGGCGGCTCCTGCGGCCGAGACGAGAACGCCGGCGAACGGCGGTGGGGCGTCGGCGACGCGCGACCTGCGCAGGAGCGCTCACGTCACTGGCTCGGGCCGGTCGGCGACGTTGCGTCGCAGGGTGTCGAGCAGGGCTCGCAGACGCTCCGCGTCGCCCTCGTCCATGTCCCTCTGCAGGCGGGCGTCATGCGCGACGGCCGCCCGCCGCAGCCGGTGGAACAGCGCGTCGCCGGCGTCAGTCAGCTCGACGAGGTGCAGCCGTCGGTTCGCCGGGTCTCGCTGGCGGCGCACGAGCCCCCGCGCCTGCATGCCGTCGAGATGGTGGGTCAGCGTCGGGCCCTTGACGTCGACCGCCGCTGCGAGAGCGCGTTGGCTGCCGGTATGACCGCTCTTGAGCCCGAGCAAGATCAGCCAGACCGGCAGCGAGCCACCGGCCTCGACGAGTGCCGCGTCGAAGGCTCGGCTGACCGCCTTGGACGTGCGGGTCAGGGCGACGCCGAGCGGCAGGTGGTGGGGACGTGGCATGTCCAGACGCTATCTCATGCTTCGACGTCGAAGCAACGGCCCACGGTCCGCGGCGAGAGTTCAGGCGCGAGCCGCTCGTTGAGATGGATGATCTTCCGGATAGCGAGTTGGCAGCGGGCGCGCCGGCGTGTCGCCTGTCAGGCCGCCAAGGAGAAGATCCATGAGGACGGCCGGGACCACGGGGGGGTGATCAAGCGGATGCAGGTTCGGCAGCACTACACCGGCGTGTCGCCTGCCGGGCCCGCCAAGACGATCCGCGAGGGTGCGCAGGCGGCGCTGGGGAGAACCACGCCCTGAAGGAGATCCACAACGGTCTGGCCTGCGAGTTTCAGCCGCTACGTGCCGCCTGCCCTCCTCAGACCGTGCCCATGTCGAGACACGAGGGCGTGTCGCTTCGCGGCATAGTTTCCGCCGGCGCGGTCATGTCCGCGCGAGCTGTGGCGAGTCCGGCGACGAGCTCGGCCGCCTCTGCAGGCAGCAGGCGGACCGTGGCCACGCAGGTGTCCGCCTTCCAGGTGCTGACGATAAGGAAGCCCGCCTCAGCCCGGGCGGACACACGCACGGCGCGCCCCTCGCCGCGAGCATCGGCTATCCAGCGTCCAGCTGCCTCGCGGGTCGTCACCACCTGACCATGACGCCGCGCAGCCCGGCCGTCAAGCAAACCCGGGCAGCTCCATGACCGGGCCACCCCCCTGAACGCGCCACCGCACCAGCATGCAGGAGGGCATGATCTTCCAGGTAGCGAGGTGGCGCGCCGGCGTCTCGGTTGCCACAACGCCGGGGATGAGATCGGCGGCCGTGCCACGCCGATGGCAGACCTCACGCGAGGGTCGTCGCGTGCGGGGGCGGCGGTCGGGGCGGTATCGCTTCAGCGCGCGCAGGTGGTCAGGCAGGAAGCGGCGACGGCCGCGCCCAGGTGCGCACGTGCTCGGGGACCGCTGCGCCCGGCTCGAGCTCGGGTGCGGGCACCGGCGTACCCGGCACCGTCACGATCGGCAGGACTCCGGCCCAGTGGCCGAGCGCCAGGTCTTCGTCATCGTCGACCGGCGGACCGGTACGCACCTTGGCCGCGACCTCGACGAGCGGCAGCGCCAGCACCGCGGTCGCGGCCAGCTCGCGCCGGTCGGGGGCACGGCTGCCGCTGGCCCGGCCGCGGGCGATGTGCTCGACCAGCGCGGCGAGCGCCGCCCGCTTGTCGGCCTCGTCGTCGACGACGGTGGCCGTGCCGTGCGCGACGACGCTGCGGTAGTTCACCGAGTGGTGGAAGTGCGAGCGGGCGAGCACCAGGCCGTCGACGAGCGTCACCGTCACGCTCACGGGCAGTCCTCCCTCGCGGGCCCGTCGCAGCGCCCGGGCCCCGGTGGAGCCGTGCAGGTACAGCGTCGAACCGATCCGCACGTGCAGCTGCGGCAGCACGACCGGGCGGTCCTCGACGACGTAGCCGAGGTGGCACACCAGCGCCTCGTCGAGGATGGCGTGCACCGTCTCGGCGTCGTAGGCCATGCGGTGCGCCGAACGGGTCGGCGTGGTGCGCTCGGTCGCGCTGTACGTGGTCATGCGGCACCCTCGCGGGGACGCACGAGCGGGTCCACCCCGTTGACGACGTCGAGCACCGGCTCGCCGCCGATCGCCCGAGCCAAATTCGCCGTCGTCTGCCCGATGATGCGCATCGAGGCCTGCACGGTCGAGCCGGCCGTGTGCGGGCTCAGCAGCACACCGGCCGTGGTCCGTAGCGGCGACTCGGCAGGTAACGGTTCGACCTCGAACACATCGAGCGCCGCCGCACCGACCCGCTTGCTGCCGAGCGCCTCCACCAGCGCGGCCTCGTCGACCAGCTCGCCGCGGGCGGCGTTGACCACCAGCGCCCCGCGGGGCAGCAGCGCGAGCCGGCGGGCGTCGAGCAGCCGGCGCGTCGCGGGACCCAGTGCGATGACGACGACCACGACGTCGCTGCTGGCGAGCAGGTCGTCGAGCTCGCGGAAGGGCGCAGGTGCATCGTCGTGCTGCGAGCGCGACCAGTACGCGACCGGGCAGCCGAACGCACCGAACAGCGCCGCCGCGCGGTGGCCGATGGCGCCCATGCCCACGACGCCGACGCGCAGGTCGGCCAGCTCGCGTCCGCCGAGGGTCGTCTGCGGCCAGTCGCCTCGCCGCACCGCCGCTTCACCCTCGACGGTGCGGCGCAGCAGCGAGAGCGTGGCTCCCACGCACCACTCGGCGACGCTGGTGGCGTTCGCTCCGGCGCAGTTCGCGACCGGCACTCCGGCCGCCGCGCAGCGCTCGAGATCGATGCCGTCGGTGCCGACGCTCGGCTGCTGCACGAAGCGCACCCGCGGCCCCGGGTCATCGACCCGCAGCGACGGCGACCAGTCGCCGATAACCGCATCCGCCTCGGGGAGCAGTCGCTCCACCTCGGTCTGCGTGCGCTCGGTGGGGGTGAGCAGCTCGACGCCCTCACCGAACAGCGACGCGAGCGCCTCGTGCGGCAGCGGCGGCAGGGCCAGCACCCGCCAGGGCGCGCTCACGCCCGACCGGGCCGGGCCTGGTCCGGGCCACGGTCGAAGAACTGCGCGGCGGCGATGCGGGTCGACAGCGACCACGTCGGGTAGGCGTGCACGGTCTGCGCCATCCGGCCGAGCAGCGAGCCGGCGCGCATCGACAGCCCACCCTCGGCGATGAGCTCACCGGCCATCGGCCCGACCGCCGTCATGCCCACCAGCTTGCCGAGCAGCAGGCCCCCGACCGGTCCCGGCACGGCAACGAGCTTGACGAAGCCGTCGGTCTCGCCGGCGGCGCGGGCCCGGTCGCCGTTCGCGTCCCAGAAGGTCGAGACCATGACCTTGTCGCCGTGCTCGGCCACCGCCTGCGCCTCGGTCATGCCGACGTGACCGATCTCGGGCTCGGTGAAGGTCACCCACGGCAGACCGGTGTCGTCCCAGCTGCCGCTCTGCCAGGGCAGCGCGCCGGCAAAGGCGTTGCGGGCGGCAAGGCGTCCCTGCTCGTCGCCGACGTGGGTGAACTGCAGCTTGCTGGTGCAGTCGCCGGCAGCCCAGACCGTCTCGGCCGCGCGCAGGTGGTCGTCGGTGACGATGCGGCCCTTCTCGAGCGTGACGCCGGCCGTCTCGAGGCCGAACCCGTCGGTCGCCGGTTCGCGGCCGACCGCGACGAGCAGGTGCGAGCCGGTCAGCGTGCTGCAGTCGTCCAGGTGCAGCGTCGGTCCGGCCGTCACCTTGACGGCCTGCACGCCGAGGTGCAGGCCGATGCCTTCACGCTCGAAGACCCGCTGCAGCACCTGCTGCGCCTCCGGCTCCTCCTTGCCGACGAGCGTAGGTGCCCCCTCGACGACGCTCACGCGGGAACCGAGCCGCCGGAAGGCCTGCGCAAGCTCGCAGCCGATCGGGCCGCCGCCGAGCACGACGAGGTGTTCGGGCAGCGTGGTGAGGGAGAAGATGTTGCGGTTGTCGAGAGATTCGATCTCGTCGAGGCCTTCGATCGGCGGGGCGAGCGCGCGCGAGCCGCAGGCGACGACGAGCTTCTCGGTCGTCAACTCTCGGCCGTCGACCTCGATCGAGGTGGGGCCGGTGACGGTGGCCCAGCCGAGGATCAGGTCGATGCCCTCAGCGGCGAGCAGGGCGGGTGACTCGTCCTGCTCGACCTCGTCGATCACCGCGTGCACGCGCCGCATGACGGCCGCGAAGTCGACCACCGGGTCGGCGGTGAAGCCATAGGCGGCGCCGGTGCGCGCGGCCTGCACCCGACGCGCGGTCTCGAGCAGCGCCTTGCTCGGCACGCAGCCGTAATGGGTGCAGTCGCCACCGGGCTTGTCGGCCTCGATCAGCGCCACCCGGGCCCCGCCGCGGCGCGCACCGCGGGCCGCCTCGAGCCCCGTCGCCCCGGCACCGATCACGATCAGGTCGTAGTCCGCCATGGATCCAGTGTGTCAGGACGGCGACTACTTGAGCAGCCGCGAGAGCCGGCGGTCGGCCAGCGGCTGTCCACCGGTCTGGCAGGTGGGGCAGTACTGGAGCGACTTGCTGGCGAACGACACCTCGCGCACGGTGTCGCCGCAGCGCGGGCACGCCAGACCCGCCCGGCCGTGGACGACCAGGCCGCTCTTCTTCTCGGCCTTGAGCTCGCCGGCCGCCATGCCGTCGGCCCGGGCCACGGCTGCCCGCAGCGTGCCGACGATGGCCTCGTGCAGCCGGTGCACGTCGTCCGGCGTGAGGTTCGCGGCGGGTTTGAACGGCGACAGTCGCACCTCCCACAGCACCTCGTCGCTGTAGGCGTTGCCGAGCCCAGCAATCACCGACTGGTCGGTGAGCAGCCCCTTGACCTGCGCCCGCACGCCCGACAGCAGACCGGCGAGCACGTCCTCGGTGAACTGCGTCGCGAGCGGGTCGATCCCCAGCCGGGCGACGCCGGGCACGCTCGCGACGTCGCGCACGACGTAGACGGCCAGCCGCTTCTGGGTGCCGGCCTCGGTGAGGTCGAAGCCGGAGCCGTCGTCGAGGTGCACGCGCAGGCCGATCGGCCCCTTGCCCATCCGGGGCGGGGCGGGCGGCAGCGCGGCGCGCCAGTGCAGCCAGCCGGCCCGGGCCAGGTGCACCACCAGGTGCAGCCCGGACACGTCGAGGTCGAGGAACTTGCCGTGCCGGGTGGCGCCGTCGATGGCGAGCCCGGCCAGCGCCGTGACCGGCGGGTCGTAGGTCTTCAGGACGTGGATGGCCGGGGTGTCGACGCGGGCGACGACCCGGCCGACCGCCCGCTCACGGAGAAAACCGGCGAGCGCTTCGACCTCGGGCAGCTCAGGCACGTCGCCCAGCCTGCTCGACGAGGCCCGCCTGCGGCAAGCGGGTCAGCTGTCGTCCGCCTGGACGGCGACCGAGGTGGGCGGGTCGTGCAGGGTGCGCACGACCGCGTCGATCGCGGACAGCAGCGGGACGGCGAAGATGGCGCCGGCCACGCCGGCGAGCAGACCGCCGGCGCTGATCGCCAGCGCGACGGCCACCGGGTGCAGCCGCACGTAGCGGCCGACCAGGAAGGGCTGCAGGATGTGCGCCTCGATCTGGCTGTCGGTGATCAACACGGCCAGGAAGATGAGTCCGGGCACGATCCCCTGGCTGAGCAGGGTGACGATCACCGCCAGGCCGCCGAACAGAAGGGCGCCGATGAGCGGGATGAAGCTGCCGAGGAAGACCAGCACCGCGAGGGGGAGAAACAGCGGGACGTCGAGCAGCCACAGGGCCGTCCCGATGAACAGCCCGTGAAAGATCGCGATGAGGAAGGTGCCCCGCACGAAACCGCCGACCCGCTGCCAGGACCGGCGGCCGGCGTAGTCGACGCGCTGGCGGCGGGCGACCGGCATCAGGCGGACCAGCCAGCCCCAGATGCCGCTGCCGTCGTAGAGGAAGTACAGCAGGAAGAACAGCCCGAGCACCGTCGCGGTCGCGACCTCGACGAGCAGGCGGGCGCCGGCGAGGAAGTCGAGCAGCAGGTCGGTGCGGTGGTCGGACAGGTAGCTGAGGGCTTCGCCCTGCAGCTTGTCGACCTGGACGACGTCGGTCAGCGGCGTGTTGCGCACGACGTCCCCCAGCTGGCGGACCAGGCTGCTGGCCTGGTCGACCAGCTCCGGCACGACCGTCGCGCCGCGCTGCTCGGCGAGCACGCCTGCGCCCAGCAGGACCAGCACGAGGAACAGCACGGCGCCGAAGACCGCAAGCAGCCGCGGCAGGTGCAGCCGGCCGAGCAGGTGGACGACGGGCTGCAGCAGGGCGGTGAAGAACAGTGCCCCGAGCAGTGCCAGCACGAGCAGGCCAACCTGCATGAGCAGCTGGACGAGGACGTACACGGCGAGCCCGACGAGCAGCACCCGCCACGACCAGGCGGCGCCGTCACGCAGCACGGTGGGCACGACGGTCGCGGAGTCGTCGCGGCGGGACAGCCGCAGCCGGCCGGGGCCGGTGTCCTCGGTGAGCGTGTCGTCCGGGCGCGTTTCCTGCGTCATGTCCGGCCTCTCCTCGCAGGCCCGGTGTCGAACCGTTGCGTCGCACAACCTTCCCCGGTCGGCACACCTCACCCGGTCAGGCCGGCCGCTAAGGTCGACCCCATGGTTTATCGTCGCTGCGACGACAAGAGGAGCCGACCGTGTCGACCGCGTTGCTCACCGACCGCTACGAGCTGACCATGCTCGAGGCGGCGCTCGCCAGCGGCGTCGCCGAGCACCGCGCCGTGTTCGAGGTCTTCGCCCGCCGCCTGCCGCCCGGCCGCCGGTTCGGCGTGGTCGCGGGCCAGGGACGCCTCGCCACCCTGCTGCCCGCGTTCTGCTTCAGCAGTGCCGACGCGGACAGCGTCAGCCTGCAGCCGCGCACCCGCGACTGGCTCGTCGACCGGCCGCTGGACCTCACCGTCACCGGCTACCCCGAGGGCGAGACGTACCTGCCGGCCTCCCCCGTGCTCACCGTCGAGGGACGTTTCGGCGAGGCGGTGCTGCTCGAGACGCTGGTGCTGTCGGTGCTCAACGCCGACAGCGCGGTGGCCTCGGCCGCCGCCCGGATGGTGCTGGCCGCGCAGGGGCGCCCGCTGATCGAGATGGGCGGACGGCGCACGCAGGAGCAGGCGGCGGTCAGCGCCGCGCGGGCCGCGTACGTCGCCGGCTTCGCGATGACCTCGAACCTGGAGGCCGGCCGGCGCCACGGCGTTCCGACCACCGGCACGAGCGCGCACGCCTTTGTCCTGGCCCACCGCACCGAGCTGGAGGCCTTTCGCGCCCAGGTCGCCTCGCTCGGTCCCGGCACGACGCTGCTGGTCGACACCTACGACACCCAGCAGGGCATTCGCCACGCCGTCGAGGCGGCCGGCCCCGGTCTCGGCGGTATCCGGCTCGACAGCGGCGACCCGGCCGTCGAGGCGCCGCGCGCACGCACGCTGCTCGACGAGCTCGGCGCGCCAGCCGCGAAGATCGTCGTCACCGGTGACCTGGACGAGCACCAGATCGCGGCGCTCGGGCCCTGCCCCGTCGACGTGCTCGGCGTCGGCACCTCGGTCGTCACCGGGTCGGGCGCGCCCACCGCCGGCTTCGTCTACAAGCTTGTCGCGATCGCCCGCGAGCCAGGACCGGACGCGCCGCTCGTCCCGGTCGCCAAGCACTCGAAGGGTAAGACGACGATCGGTGGTCGCAAGTGGGCCACCCGGCTGCCGGACGGCCGCGAGCTGCTGCACCTCACGCCGCCGGGGTCCGACGACGGCCGGGCCCTGCAGCAGCTCCTGCCCGCGTCGGACGGCGTCGAGCGGGCACGCTCGACGTGCGCGGCGGCCCTGGCCGCACTCCCGGTGGACGCCCGCGAGCTGACCCCGGGCTCGCCTGCCGGCGCTGCGACGATGCAGGAGGACTCGTGATCGACTACACCCCGTCGACGGGCCTGGTCGTCGTCGACCTGCAAAACGACTTCGCCGACCCGGCCGGCTCGCTCGCGGTCGCGGGCGGCGAGCAGGTGGTGCGCGAGGCGAACCTGCACCTCGACGCGGCGATCGCAGCGGGCGCCACCATCGTGTTCACGCAGGACTGGCACCCACTCGAGACCCCGCACTTCGCCGAGTTCGGCGGCCGGTGGCCGGTGCACTGCGTGCAGGACACCTGGGGCGCCGAGCTGCACCCCGACCTGCTGGTTCGCCGGCCGTCGGTGCACAAGGGCCAGGGCACCGGTGACGGGTACTCCGGCTTCTCCGAGCACGACTCGCGCGAGACGGTCGCCGCCGACGGCGCCGGCGAGTGGCCGCTGCCGAACCGGCCACAGCCCACCGAGCTGGCCGACCTGCTGCGCGCCGGCGGCGCCGTCGAGCTGGTCGTGCTCGGCCTCGCGACCGACTACTGCGTGCGCGCCACCGCGCTCGACGCCCGCACGCTCGGCTGGCCGGTGCGGTTGCCGCTCGACGCCGTGCGCGCCGTCGACCTGCAGCCCGGCGACGGTGATCGAGCCGTGACGGAGATGCAGGCGGCCGGGGTCCAGCTCGCGTGAGCAGCCCTGCCGACGAACGGGAGTGGCTCGCGGGATACGACCCGTCGGCGTTCCCGCCCTTCGCGGTCACCGTCGACATGGTGTTGCTGACCGTGCGCGAGCACGCGCTGTCGGTGCTGCTGGTCGAGCGCGGCACGCACCCCTACCTCGGTCAGCGAGCGCTGCCGGGCGGTTTCGTGCAGCTCGACGAGGACCTCGACGCGGCGGCGGTGCGCCGGCTCGAGCGCGAGACGGGGGTGCGGCGGGCGGCGGCGCACGTCGAGCAGCTCGGCGCGTTCGGTGCGCCGGACCGCGACCCGCGGATGCGCGTCGTCTCGGTGGCCTACCTCGTGTTCGCGCCCGACCTGGAGGCGCCGCCGCCTGGCGAGCGCACCCGGTCGGTGGCGTGGGTGCCGGTCGAGGAGGTCGACCTCGCCGGACTGGCCTTCGACCACGCCGCGGTGCTCGCCGCCGGCGTCGAGCGGGCCCGCGCCAAGCTCGAGTACACCCCGCTGGCCGCCGCCTTTGTCGGCGAGCAGTTCACCGTCGCTGACCTGCGCCGGGTGTACGAGGCGGTGTGGGGACGCACGCTGGACCCCCGCAACTTCCACCGCAAGGTGACCGGCACGCCCGGCTTCCTCGTCCCCGTCGGCCGTCCCGCCCCGGTGGGTCCCGGCGGCGGGCGACCGGCGGCGCTGTTCCGCCGCGGCGACGCCACCGCGCTGCACCCGGCGATGCTGCGCCCGGCCCAAAGCCCGGCGTGAGCCGCGAACGCAGCTCTCAGGGCCGCAGCGACAGGTACGTCACCCCGTTGTCGAACGCCTGCGACGCCTCGCGACGCATCGCCTGGGGCGAAGCGTCCGCGGGGAACAGCCGCGGACCCGCTCCGCGCGTCAGCGGATAGACGAGCAGGTGCAGCGCGTCGACGAGCCCGTCGGCGAGCATCGCCCGCACCAGGGTGGCGCTGCCACTGACGTAGAGGTCACCGTCGCTGCCCGCTTTGAGCCGGCGGATCGCGTCCGCGTCGTAGGGCCCCAGTGGGTGGCTGTTGCGCCACGTCGGTGCCTGCAGGCTGCTCGAGACGACGTGCTTCGGGGTGTCGTTGAAGAACGGCGCCCCCGGGTCGTCCTCCACAGTCCGCGTCGACCACGCCGGCGCGAACATCTCGTAGGTGCGCCGACCCAGCAGGATGCCGGTGCAGCGGCCGGTGATGGCGCCGATCGCCTCGCCCATCGCGTCCGGGAAGCCGTAGTCGGCCGACCAGCTCGGTGTGTCGACGACGCCGTCGAGGCTCATGAACTCATGGACGTGGATCTCTCCCACAGCGGCTCTCCCTGTCTGGCGGACGGTCTCACCGTGGTGGACGCCGGACGAGGGCCGGAGTCATCGCGGATCTCAGCCCTCGGCGTCCTGCTCCTGCTCCCGCTCGCGCCGGCGGGCCCGACGCTCGAGGAAGGCGAAACCGAGCACGATGAGCAGCGGCACACCGACCATGGCAGCCTCCGGCGCGCCGCCGCCGTGGGCCAGCACGTCTACCTGCGCCGCGGCAAGCATCACCACCTCATGATGACAGCAGCAGTCCGAGCCCGCCCACGGTGAAGGCGACCATCACCGCGACGAGCGGCAGCTGCGCCTTGGTGGCGGCGCCCCGCGGCTGGCGGCGCACGGCCCGGTCGTGCGCGAGCACGACGGCCAGCAGGTGGCCGAGCACGATCGCGCCCACCTGTACCCAGGAGATGGTGCGGGTGGCGACGACGGTGTAGTCGACCCGGTTGGCGTAGGTGCCGAACACATCGACGCCGTCGGCGCCGAAGGGGTTCGACGCGAGGATCCAGGTCGTCTGCCCGTCGAGCAGCAGCAGCGAGAAGTAGTGCGCGATCGCGTACCCGGCCGCGATGAGCACGAGCAAGTGCGCGTACAGCGACGGCTGCGGCCGCCACGACTCGCCCGTCAGCACGCCGATCGCGCAGGTCGCACCGACGTACAGCACGGTGGCGACGCCGATCGTCGCCAGCATGCCGAGCGTCCCGGGCACGACCCACGCATCCAGGCCCGGCCCCTGCAGCCAGAACTGGGTGCGCGACAGGCCGTCGAAGGCCGTCGAGCCGACGAGCACCATGACGACGGCGACCAGGCCGGGTGCGCGGCGCAGCCCGTCGACGCCGTCGAGCGGGGAGCGCAGCACGAGCCGACCGTCCTCGCGGCGGCCGAGCGGCGAGAGCCGTCCGATCAGCGTGCTGTAGACCTCGAAGCCGTCGCCGCGAGCGAACCAGCCGGCGCCGAACCACACGGCGCCGGCGAGCTGCCCGAGGGCGTAGACCACGAGGAAGGTGCCGACCGTGCGCGGCTCGGCGCGGCCCGGCAGCACCAGCTCCAGCCAGGTGAAGACAAGCAGCGCCGCCGCCGCCGGCCAGTAGCCGATCGCCGGCAGATGCTGCGCGGCGGGCGCCGGACCAGTGACGCGGGCGAGGCCGGCGTACAGCGTGCGCAGCGGGTTGACGACGCGCCACACCGGGCCGAGCAGCAGGCTCGCCGGGACCAGGCCCACCCACAGCGTGATGTACAGCGCGTAAGGCGACAGGTTGTCGTTGCTGGCGGACGGTCCGACGAACGCGACCGCGACCACCAGCGCGGCCACGACGAGCACGCCGGCGCGCAGCGTCCACCTCAGCGCCGGCGCGTCGAGCACCCGCTGGAGCGCCGTGGGAAGCGGGGCCCCGCCGGCGTTGCCGCGCAGCCGCGGCGTGCGCCACAGCAGGATGAGCGACAGGAACGTCACGAGCACGATGACACCGGAGCCCCAGATCGCGAGGTCGGCCGAGATGGGGAGGTCGGCGCGCCCCCCGATCCCGTGCGCCAGAACCGTCCGCGACGGGTCGGCGCTCACGCCACCTTGAGCTGGAACAGCTGCGTGCCGAGGCTCTCTAGCTCGACCTCGAACACGCCGGGAACATCGGCGGTGAAGGTGATCTCGGCGCTGCCGCCGGCGGGGACGTCACCCGTGAGGTCGTAGCCGTGCACGTGCACCTCGTCGGCGACGTCGCTGTCGACTTTGAGCAGCACCTTCTTGCCGAGCGGGACGTCGACGCGGGCCGGGGCGCCCGAGACGGCGCCGTCGGCGTAGGTCACGGTGATGACCTGCTCGTCGGACGCGGCGGCCGAGCTCGGCGAGGCGGCCGGGCTCGGGGCGGCCGGCGAGGGCTCCGCCGACAGCACCGCCGAGGGCGCGGGGGTGGGGAAGGGCGACGCGGCGGCCGCGGTGTCGGTGTCGGTGTCGGTGTCGCTGCCGCAGGCGGACACGGCGAGGACCAGGAGGAGGCCGCCGGCGGCGAGGGCGGTGCGGGGACGGGCAGTGTGGTGCTCGGGGACAGGCACGGGTGCTCCAGACAGAGAACGGACGGACGGGACGGGCCCGGCCGAGCGGTCTGTCAGCCGGGAAGCGGTGCGAGCACGAGCGCCGGTGGCCCCCGCCACCGCACGGTGCGCACCTGCGCCTGCCGTGGCCGCACAGCCTGCGACCTGGGCGCCGGCCGCACCTCGACGCGCGGGACGAGCACGCCCCTGGCGACGGCGACCGCGCGCACCACGAGCGCGCCGAGCAGGCGCACCGCCTCGTTGAGCACCGCGACCACCCGGTCGCCGGCCGCGCGAAGGGCGACAACGGCCACGACGTGCGCGTACATCATGAGCATCGACGTCATGAGCAGCGGCGACTGCTCGGCGACGCCCGTGCACGCCGCGAAGGCGAGGCTGCCGTGCACGGCCAGCTGTCCGGCGCCGATCCTCAGCAGCGGCCGGTCCGGCAGCAGCCGCCCGAGGGCGAGGACCGCGCCGAGTGCCAGCGGCAAACTGAGCAGGAGGCCGCCGCCGGTCGGCAGGCAGCCAGCACCGAGGACGTGCGCCCCCACCCCGACGGCGACCTGCAGGCCCGCTGGCGCCACTCGGGCAGCGGCGGGCCGGACGGGCATGGCGACCACGCTAGGGCCGGGCGCGTCAGCCGTCCTGCGGTGCACGGCCTGGACACCCGGCACAGACAACCGACAGCGAGCAGGACGACCAGGAGTGAGCGGTCAGGGCGCCGCGTGTGCCGGGTCCAGCAGGCTCGACCGGTGCAGCATGACCTCGCTGCCCAGTGGCCGGAAACCGGTGCGCAGGAAGGCCCGCAGCGATCGGGCGTTGCCCGGTGAGACGGCAGCGAACACCGGAGCACCGGCAGGCAGCAGTCCTAGCGCATCACGCAGCAGCGCCCCGCCGACAGCCGGGGTGGCGTCGATCGACAGCTCTCGGCGTCCGGCCAGACCGGTGGCGAGGGTCACGACGCCGCGGTCGTCACCGAACACCTCGACCTGCCGACGGATGGCCCGCGCCAGCCCGATCCGCGGGTGCTCGGTGTCGGCCGGCAGGCGCGGCGGGCCGCCGGCGCCGCTCCCCGTCGCGACGAGCAGGACGTCGAGGCAGCCGACGGTGAACGCGTCACCGGCCAGGTGCAGGAGCAGACCGGGATGGGTCTCCGCACCGAAGGCGGTGAGCGGCCACGGCGGGGGGCTCCCGGTCAACAGGTACGCGTGGCCGGTCAGGGCCACCACCGCCTGCTGGTCCGCCGACGGCGCGGGCAGCAGCTCGACCACACCGTCTGCTGCCGGGAACCTGCCCTGCGCCGCAGCGAGCAGGACCGCCAGCAGCGGGTGCGGCGGACGGGACGCGACCTCGGCCGCTACGGGTGCCGTCCGGGGTGCTCCGGACCGGTGTCGCCGCTGACGGCGTCGTTGCTGTCCTGCTCGCTGGCTCCGACGCCGGCTGTCGGGTCGCCGCCTGCGGTGCCGCCGGGCAAGGCCTGCGCCGGCTGCTCGTCGCCGGGCTCCGGGCCGGCGGTCACGGCGCCGCTGCCGCCCGCACCGGCCCGCGCGACGTAGCTGGTCTGGTCCCACTCACCGGCCTGGTCCTCGGCGGAGGCGTCGGCCTTGATGCCCTCGTGCGGGTCGCGGGGCAGGGGCTCGGTCATGGTGGCGCTCCACTCGTCTGGGTCGGGGGCTCGTCTGGGTCGGGGGCTCGTCTGGGTCGGGGGCTCGTCTGGGTCGGGGGCTCGTCTGGGTCGGGGGCTCGTCTGGGTCGGGGCCGTCATGCTCGCACCCGGCGGGGTGGCGTGCGCGTTGCCGTCCACCTGCCGACGGCAAGGAAAGCGGATTCGTGGTCGTCCGGGCAACCACACATCCGCTTTCCCTCGTCGGCTCGATCGCGAGCCGCCCGTCCACGACCTTTCGCGATCGGCTGTGGGGAGGCGCCGGGCCGCGGCACGTCCCCACAGCCGATCATCGAGCCACCTTCACACCAGGTGCTGGACGACGCTCGCCTCGTCGGCCGTGAGCACCACCTCGGCCACCGCGCCGTTCACCAGCGCCAGGTGCGGGGGCACGTGCCCGCAGTCGACGTCGAGCACCACCGGCAGGTCCAGGTCGCCCAGCGCGCTGCGCACCGCGTCGACCTGGGTGAAGCCCTCGACGGCGGGTGCGCGGGTGCGGCCGATCAGCACGCCGTTCGCCCGCTCGAACCAGCCGGCCAGCCGCATCCGCCACAGATGCCTGGCGACGTCGGTGGCGACGTCGCCGGAGGCCTCCAGGTAGAGCAGCAGGCCCTCGGGCGCGTGCGCGTCGGCGAAGGCGGTGACGTCGCCGTAGGGCGTTCCGGCCAGGATCGACACCGTCTCGATGCAGCCACCGACCAGCCGGCCCCGCATCCGCACCTCGCCGGCGCCCGGGTCGAGCGGTCGCCAGCGGCCGGGCGTGTCCAGGGTCGGCTCGACGAAGCTCGGGTCGTCCTGCCAGCGGTCGAAGCCCCGCATGCGGTGCCGCGTCGAGGCGCCCTGCCGCACGGTCGACCCCGGGCCTGCCGTGACCACGTCGAGCCAGGACAGCAACGGCTCGGGGACGCGGTAGGGCGTGTCCATGAGGTTGTAGCCGTGCAGACCCGCCGTCCCCGCACAGGTGAGCAGCGGCAGCAGCAAGGTCGAGTTGTCGGAGTAGCCGACCAGCCACGTCGGCGGCGCGGACGCCAGCGCGTCCAGGTCCAGGTGCGGCAGCAGCTCGACGGCCAGCTCGCCGCCCCACGGCGGGAGCACCACGTCGACGGCCGGGTCGGTCAGCATGCGCATCAGCTCGGCCGCGCGGTCTGCCGCGGGGGCGCTGACGACGCCCGCACCGTCCATGCAGTCGCCGACGACGACCTCGTAGCCGCGGCCGCGCAGATGCTCGACGCAGAACTCGAGGCGCGGGACCAGGTCGGCGGGGACCCCGCTCGAGGGCGACGTGACGGCGATGCGGCCGCCGGGGCGCAGCGGCGGCGGGTAGCGGACGGGCATCGGGACAGGCTGCCCGACGACGGGGCTGCGGGCTACCCGGTTGCGCTGCCGACGCACGCCCGGGCACGTCGGTGTAGCGCGCGCCACCCTCGTGATCTACCTCTTCTTGGGGCCGACACGCCGATGCGAGGCCCGACAAGGGGTAAATCGTCGGAGCCGGGCGGCGGCAGGGCCGGAAGGCGCGTTCTCAGCCGGCAGGCCCGAGCACGGCGTGCGGGCGCAGCACGGCGCGGTGCGTCGGCAGGGCGAGCCAACCGGCGACCGCGACGGCCACGCCGGCGAGCACGAGCAGCGCCGGGCTCAGCGCGGACTCGCCCGCGACGGCGCTGAGCAGCACCGGCAGGGCGAAGCCGCCGTACGCGCAGGCGTAAAAGGCGGAGTTGACGGCGCCGCGGGTGGCTGGGTCGGCGAGCCGCTGCGCCGTGCCCAGCCCCGCGTTGAGCGCGAAGCCCGCCCCGACGCCGAGCGCCACGCCGCCCACGACGAGCAGCGGCAGCACCGAGGTGTCGGCGCCGACGACCCCGAGCACATAGCCGACCGCGCCGACGGTGATACCTGCCGGCGCCGTCCAGCCACCGAAGCGCGCGGCGTACGGGGAGACGAGCGCGGCCGTGCCGAGCGTCGCCCCGGCAAGCAGCCCGACGAACGCGACTGGTGGGTGCCCGTCCGGCAGCAGCAGCGGGAACAGCGTGATGCCGACCGCGGGGAAGGCGAAGACCCACACCGCGGTGGGCGCGACCACCGTCCAGAAGGCGCGACGGCCGGCGCGCGGCAGCGCGATGCGCACCAGCGAGCCGGTCGCGCGCGGCGCGAGCACGTCGCCGGCCGGGAGCAGCACCACGAGTCCGACGGCGACTAGGGCGATGTGCAGCAGGAACGGCACGACGAAGGGGCCGGGCAGGTACTGGGCGAGCAGCCCCGCCACGAGCGGCCCGACGGCGAAACCGCCGTTCATCGCGAGCGACGCCTGCACGGCGGGCAGCGTCGGCCGCTCCGGCGGGGCCAGGTCCTGCAGCCAGGCGCTCGCGACGCTGAAGAACGCGCCCGACACGAGGCCCTGCACGAAGCGCGCCGTGAGCAGCAGCGGGAACGCCGACGCGGCCGGCAGGAACAGCAGGCTCGCGAGCGCCGACAGCACGACGAACGGCAGCGCCACCCGGCGCCGGCCGAGCCGGTCCGACAGCGGGCCGGCCACCAGGAGGGCGGGCAGCAGGCCGGCGGCGTAGACGGCGAACACGGCCGTGAGCCCGGTGGCCGACAGCGACAACCGGTCGCGGTAGAGGATGAGCAGCGGCGTCGAGGTGTTGGTGCCGTAGGCGACGGCGAACAGCGTGAACGTCACCCGCCTGGACGCCACCCCACCCCCTTGCTCGACAGTGCGAACGACCCGGACGGTAGGCCCTCGGAGCCTTTGGACGAAGCACCGCCCGCACGTCGTCATGGTCGTAGGGTCCAACATGGCCAGCGACGACCTCGAGCAGCGCATCCGCGACATCGAGCGGAAGATGGCGCGGCTGCGCACGCTGATCGACGTCGGAGCCGCGGACTCCTCCGCGGCGCGCCTCCTGGCGGCCGGTGCCGACGGCGAGGTGTCCGACGTCCGCGCGCAGCTGCGCGCCCACACGGCGGTGCTCAACGCGCTGCGGCAGACGCAGGTGGAGCAGGGTGGCACGTTGGCCTCACACGGCGAGGTTTTGGTCTGGCACAGCGAGGTCCTCGCTTCACACACTCGGACCCTTGACCAGCACACTCGGACCCTTGACCAGCACACCCGGACACTCGACCAGCACACCCGGACACTCGACCAGCACACCCGGACACTCGACGAGCACGGCCGCAAGCTGGACACGCAGAGCGAGATCCTGGCGCTGCACAGCGAGATCCTCGACTCGCACACCGAGTCGCTGCAGGTGCTCGACGAACGGACGGCCGCCGGCTTCGCCACGATGGACGTCGGCATGCGGCAGATCGTCGGGCTACTGGAGGACCTCGGTCGGCGCGGTTAGCCGAGACCTCAGGTGTGCGCGAGGGGGGAGTTGAACCCCCACGTCCTCTCGGACACACGGACCTGAACCGTGCGCGTCTGCCATTCCGCCACTCGCGCGTGAGCGGTCCGCAGGCTAGCACCGGACCTCCCCTGACAAGGCGCCCGGCGGACGGACCGCTCGTGGCGCCCGCGTGCGGTGCTCCTCAGCAGGATCGGTCGCCGGCGACAGCGCGGGACGCACGGATCCTTCTGACGATCATGGAGGGGGATGCGCAGACCGGGCGGCAGGCCCGGTAGGGCGCGACCAGGGGCCGGCCGACGGCGGCATCGCGGCGCGCGACCACCCCGCGCCACCGACCTGCGACGATACGATCTGGCCAAGACACGGAAGGGGACTCGGCGTGGGAGTGCTGCAGCGCTTCGAGCGCCGGCTCGAAGGCCTGGTCGAGGGCGCCTTCGCCAAGGTGTTCGGCGGGGTGGTGCAGCCCGCCGAGGTCGCCTCGGCGCTGCAGCGCGAGGCCGGGCAGAACAAGCAGGTCATGGGCGCCGGCCGGGTGCTCGTCCCGAACTCCTACGTGGTCGCCGTCGGCCCGACCGACCTCGAGCGCTTCTCCGAGTGGGAGTCACAGCTGTCCACCGAGCTCGGCGCGATGGTCAGCGAGCACGCCGCTGAGCAGGGCTGGTCGTTCGTCGACGACGTGCAGGTCGCCTTTGAGCCCGACGAGGCGCTCGAGACCGGTCAGTTCCGGGTCCGCAGCCAGGTGCAGGGGCAGGCTCGCCTCCCGCCGGCGCAGACCGCCGGCACAGGCCGTCCGCAGCTGGTACTTGCCGCGACCGCCACCGCGCCCGAGCGGGTCGTGCCGCTCACCCGCGCCACCACGGTGCTCGGGCGGGGGGCCGACGCAGACGTGCGACTGCCTGACACGGGCGTGTCGCGCCGGCACGCGCAGGTGCAGGTGCAGGACGGCGGCGTCTGGGTGAGCGACCTCGGCTCGACCAACGGCACGCTGGTCAACGGCCGCCGCGTCGACTCGGCGCGGCTGCGCGACGGCGACGCGCTGGAGATCGGCGCCACCACGCTGCTGTACCGGTCGTCCGGCTGATGGCCAGCTCGCTGGTGCTGGCGGTCGTCAAGTACGGGTTGCTGATTCTGCTGTGGGTGTTCGTGGTCGCCGCCTTCCGCACCGTGCGCAGCGACCTGTTCGGCTCCCGCCCGGCCAGCGCCCTCGCCGGCGGGTCGGCCCGCACACCGGCCCCCGAGGGCGGACGCCGCGGCGGGTGCAGCTCCGCCCGCCGGCTCGTCGTCACCGAAGGCGGGCTCGCCGGCACGACGATCAGCCTCGGCACCAGCCCGATCACCCTCGGGCGCGCCGACGACTCGACGCTCGTGCTCACCGACGACTACGCGAGCAGCCACCACGCTCGCCTGGTGCCAGGCGGCGAGGCCTGGCTGCTCGAGGATCTCGGTTCGACCAACGGCACCTACCTCGGTCCGGACAAAGTCGTCGAGCCCACCCGGGTGCCGCTGGGAGCGGCTATCCGGATCGGGAAGACGGTGCTGGAGCTGCGTCGGTGAGCCTGGCCCTGCGCTTCGCCGCGCGCTCGCACACCGGCCTGCTGCGCACCGGCAACGAGGACTCGGCCTACGCCGGGCCCCGACTGCTGGCGGTGGCCGACGGCATGGGCGGCGCGGCGGCCGGCGAGGTCGCCTCGGCGGTGGCGGTGGCCTCGCTCGCCTCCCTCGACGAGGACGCGCCCGGCAGCGACCTGCTCGGGCTGCTGCGCGAGCGGGCGACCGCGGCCAACGACCGGCTGCGCGAGATGGTCTCGGGCAACGCCGAGCTCGACGGCATGGGCACCACGCTGACGGCCTTTCTGTTCGCCGGCAGCCGCATGGGCATCGTCCACGTCGGCGACTCGCGCGCCTACCTGCTGCGCGACGGCGCGCTGACGCAGATCACGCGCGACGACACCTTCGTGCAGACGCTCGTCGACGACGGCCGGATCAGCCCGGCCGAGGCGAGCAGCCATCCCCAGCGCAACCTCATCACGCGCGCGCTCGACGGCCGCGACGACGTCGAGCTCAGCCTGTCGGTGCGCGAGGTGCGGGCCGGCGATCGCTACCTCGTGTGCAGCGACGGGCTCACCGGACCGGTGGGGCGCGAGAGCACCCTGCACAAGGCGCTCGAGCTCGACGACCTGCAGGAGTCGGTCGACCAGCTCGTGCAGCTCGCGCTGCGGGGCGGCGGACCGGACAACATCACCGTCGTGGTCGCCGACGTCGTCGACACGCCCGGCACCGCCGCGCAGCGCGTCGCGGTGGTGGCCGGGGCGGCCGCCGACTCGCCGCAGTCGCCGCTCGAGGGCGTCGACACGTCGTCGGCGGCCCGGGCGCGCACCGCCGAGGGGCGCGACGTCGCCCCGCCCCGTCCGGTGCGCGCCGACGCGGTCCCCGAGCCGCCGCGGCGGCGCCGGCGCCTGCTGACGGCGCTGGTCGGGCTCGGCCTGCTGGCGGTCGTGGCGGGCGCGGGGGTGCTCTACGTGCGCTCGCTGTACTACGTCGGGGTGCACGACGAGCGCGTCGCCATCTTCCGCGGGGTCGACGGCTCGCTCGCCGGCGTGCCCTTCCACACCGTCGCCCAGACCACCTCGCTGCCCACGAGCCGGCTCGACGCCCTCGGCATGGAGCGGGTGCAGGCCGGCATCGACGCGACCGGCCTGACCGACGCCGAGCGCATCGTGGAGAACCTCAAGAATGCGGCGGGCTGCGGGGTCCCGCTGCCCCTCGCGCCCTCGCCGCTGCCCTCGCCGGGGCCCACCGGCCAGGCGCCGACGCCGCGCCCGGCGCCGGCCGGCCCCTCGCCCGCACCCACCGTCGCCGCGCTCGCGCAGCCGTCGCCCGCGCAGCCGTCGCCCGCGGCCGCCGTCGACCCGTGCGCGCCGTCGTGACCGCGCCGAGCACCGCCCCGTCGTTCGGGCCGCCCCGACGCGGCGTCGAGCTCGCCCTGACCGCCTTTGCGGTGGCGATCTCGGTGCTCGCCTACGCCGCCGTCGGCCTCGCGTCCGACGAGCAGCTGCCGAGCGGCACGGCCGGCTACGGCGGCGGCCTGGCCCTGCTGTTCCTGCTGGCGCACCTGGCGGTGCGCCGCTTCGCCCCGCACGCCGACCCGCTGATCCTGCCGTGCGTCGCGCTGCTCAACGGCCTCGGCCTGGTGATGATCCGGCGGCTCGACTTCGCCGCGGTGGAGCGGGCCATGGAGCGCGGCCGGGCGGTCCCGGGCGCCGAGGCGCCGAGGCAGCTGATCTGGACGACGGTCGGCGTGCTCGCCTTTGTCGCGCTCATCGTGCTGGTGCGCGACCACACGAGCCTGCAGCAGTACACCTACACCGCCGCGGCGGCCGGCCTGGTGCTGCTGCTGCTGCCCGCGCTGCCGGTGCTTGGCCAGACCATCAACGGCGCTCGGCTGTGGATCCGCGTCGGTCCGCTGCAGGTGCAGCCGAGCGAGGCCGCGAAGCTGCTGCTCATCGTGTTCTTCGCCGGCTACTTCGTGGCCAAGCGCGACGTGCTCGCGCTCGCCGGGCGCCGGGTGCTCGGCCTCGAGCTGCCCCGGGCACGCGACCTCGGGCCGGTGCTGCTCGCCTGGGGGGCGAGCCTCGCGGTGCTCGTGCGCGGGCGTGACCTCGGCAGCTCGTTGCTGTTCTTCGCAATCTTCGTGGTGATGCTCTACATCGCCACCGAGCGCGTCAGCTGGCTCGCGATCGGCATGCTGCTGTTCGGCGCCGGCTCCTACGTCGCCTACCTGATCTTCGGGCATGTGCAGCGGCGCGTCGACACCTGGCTCGACCCATTCGCCGACCCGCAACGCTCGGGCTTCCAGCTCGTGCAGTCGCTGTTCGGCTTCGGCACGGGCGGGTTGACGGGCACCGGGCTCGGTCAGGGCCGGCCCGACGTCGTGCCGTTCGCGAGCACCGACTTCATCATGGCCGCCATCGGCGAGGAGCTCGGGCTGGTCGGGGTGATGGCTGTCCTGCTCGTGTTCGGCCTCGTTGTCGAGCGGGGGATGCGCACGGCGCTGGCCTGCCGCGACTCGTTCGGCAAGCTGCTCGCGGCCGGGCTGTCGTTCGCCCTCGCGCTGCAGGTGTTCGTCATCGTCGGCGGCGTGACCGGGCTCATCCCGCTGACGGGCGTCACGCTGCCGTGGCTGTCGTACGGCGGGTCGAGCGTGGTCTCGAACTGGGTGCTCGCCGCCCTGCTGCTGCGCATCAGCGACGCCGCGCGCCGGCCCGCCCCCGCTCCGGTGACGCCCACCGTCGTGCGCGAGGAGCTCGCTGCGGCGCACACGCAGGTGGTGCGACGCCCGGCCCCCCGCCCCGCGCCTGCCGCACCAGCAGCAGTACCGGCACCAGCACCAGCACCAGCTCGGGCACCGGACGGCGAACAGACCGCCGTCGTGCACCGCCCCGAGGCAGGTAGCGACCCGGGGACAGACGCCGACAGCGCGCAGACCGCCGCGGTGACCCGTCCCCGGCCCGACGACGACGAGGCGCCGCGATGAACCGCCCGGTACGGCGGGTCTGCCTGGCCGTGATCGCGCTGTTCACGCTGCTGCTGCTCAACGCCAACTACGTGCAGGTCGTCAAGGCCGACGCCTACCGCGACAACCCGGGCAACAGCCGGGTGCTGCTGCGCACCTACGCCATCCAGCGTGGACCGATCGCGGTACTGGCCGCCGACGGGCGCACCCGTGAGCCGGTGGCCCGCTCGGTGCGCACCGACGGACCGCTCGCCTATCTGCGCCGCTACCCGGGCGGCTCGTCGTACGCGCACGTGACCGGCTTCTACTCCCTCGTCTACGGCGCGACCGGCACCGAGCGGGCCGAGAACGAGATCCTGTCCGGCCGGGACGACCAGCTGTTCGTCCGGCGCATCTCCGACACGATCACCGGCCGTGAGCCGGCGGGCGGCGGCGTCGTGCTGACGCTCGACCCGCGCGCGCAGGAGGCCGCGGTCAAGGGGCTGGGTGACAACCGCGGGGCGGTCGTCGCGCTCGACCCGAGCACGGGCGCGGTGCTCGCAATGGTCAGCAAGCCGTCGTACGACCCGGAGCGGCTGTCCTCGTTCACCCCCGCCGACATCCGCGCCTACTACGACCAGCTCGTCAAGGACCCGGCCGACCCGCTCATCAACCGCGGGATCAACCGGCTGTACCCGCCGGGCTCGACCTTCAAGGTGGTCACCGCGGCGGCCGCACTGTCGTCGGGACGCTACGCACCGACGACGCGCATCCCGTCGCCCCGCGTGCTCGACCTGCCGCAGACGAGCGCCGGTCTGCGCAACTTCGGCGGGGAGAGCTGCGGCGGGGACACCATCACGCTGGCCGACGCCCTACGCATCTCCTGCAACACCGCCTTCGCCGACCTCGGCCTGAAGCTGGGGGCCGGGCCGCTGCGCGAGCAGGCGCAGGCCTTCGGCTTCGGCGAAGAGGGCTTTCGCGCGCCGACCCGCGTCGACGCGAGCCGCTTCCCCGAGGACCCGAACCCTCCGCAGACGGCGCAGTCGGCCATCGGGCAGTTCGACGTGCGGGTCACGCCGCTGCAGATGGCGCTGGTCGCCGCCGGTGTCGCGAACGGCGGCGAGGTGATGCGCCCCTACGCCGTGCGTGAGGTCGACGCCCCCGACGAGTCCAAGCTGCGCGAGGCCAGCCCCGAGACCTACGGCCGGGCGGTCAGCCCCGAGGTGGCCCGCCAGCTCACCGAGATGATGCGGCTGGTGGTCACCCGCGGCACCGGCCGGGGGGCGCAGATCGCCGGGCTGCAGGTGGCCGGCAAGACGGGCACCGCTCAGCACGCACCCGGCGAACCGCCGCACGCCTGGTTCATCGGCTTCGCCGGGACGGGCGACGAGGTGGGCGGCGCCGGGCGCAAGGTTGCTGTCGCGGTCGTCGTCGAGGACGGCGGCAACGCAGGCAGCGAGGCGACCGGCGGAGCGCTCTCGGCCCCGATCGCCGCCGCGGTCATCCGGGCGGTGCTCGGGCAATGACCCTGCCGGACGGCGCCCTGCTCGGCGGCCGCTACCGGCTCGGCGAGAGCGTCGGCAGCGGCGGGATGGCCGAGGTCTTCCGCGGCACCGACGTCCGGCTCGGTCGTGACGTGGCGGTCAAGGTGCTGCGCACCGACCTGGCGCGCGACCCGGCGTTCCTCGACCGCTTCCGCCGTGAGGCGCAGGCCTCGGCCTCGCTGTCCGCCCCGTCGATCGTGTCGGTCTTCGACACCGGCCAGGACGAGGGCGGCCAGCCGTACATCGTCATGGAGCTGGTGACCGGGCCGACGCTGCGCGACGTGCTGCGCCGGCAGGGCCGCCTCGAGCCGACGCGCGCGCTCGAGCTGACGGCGCAGGTCTGCGCGGCCCTGGAGGTGGCGCACGCCGCCGGCATCGTGCACCGCGACATCAAGCCGGGCAACGTCATGCTCACGCCTGGTGGCCAGGTGAAGGTCATGGACTTCGGCATCGCCCGCGCGGCCGCCGACAGCTCACTGGCCGAGACGATGACCGCGGCCGTGCTGGGGACCGCTGCCTACCTCTCACCCGAGCAGGCCCGCGGTGAGCACGTCGATGCGCGCACCGACGTCTACGCCACCGGCTGCATGCTGTTCGAGCTGCTCACCGGCACACCGCCGTTCACCGGCGACACCCCGCTGTCGGTGGCCTACCAGCACGTGCGCGAACCGGCGCCGTCCCTGTCGTCCTACGATCCCGAGCTCGGCCCGGACCTCGACGCGGTCGTGCACCGGGCGATGGCCAAGCACCCGGGTGACCGGTACGACTCTGCCGAGGCGATGCGCAGAGACGTGCTTCGGGCGCGCGACGGGCTGCCGGTGCTGGCCCCGCCGGTGCGCGAGCCGGGTGTCGTCCTGGCACCGGCCGGCGGCGTCGCCGGCAGCCGGGTGATCGCCTCCGATGCACGCGGGCGTCGTTCGCTGGCGCGGGGCCTGGCCTACGGCGCGTTCGCCCTGCTGCTCGTCGGCGTCGTGGTCGGCACGGCGCTGCTCGTCCGCGGCGTGGGCGCGGCCAGTCCCGGGCTGGTCGACACGCCGCGCCTCGTCGCGCTCGATCAGGGCGAGGCCGCGCGCGCTCTCGCCGAGCAGGGGCTGCGGGTCGGACAGGTGCGGGAGCGGTTCGTGGACCCGGGCGGGGACGCGGCGCCGTTCGGGCAGGTGCTCGGCCAGAGCCCGGACGCGGGCACCGTGGTGCGGGACGGCTCGCGGGTGGACCTCGTCGTGTCCGGCGGTGTGCAGATGACCTCGGTGCCGGTTGAGGTCATCGGCATGTCGCGCGAGCAGGCGGTCGCCAGCCTGCGGGTGGCCGGACTGGTCGCCGGCAAGGACACCGCCCAAGACGGCAACTGGGCCGCCGGGACAGTGCTCGCCATCTCTCCCGCGCCGGGCACGGCCGTGCCGACGGGCACCAGTGTGATGCTGACCGTCGCCTCCGGCCGCACGCCGGTACCCGACGTGCGCGGACTGACCCGGGAGGAGGCCGAGCAGCGGTTGACCCGGGCCGGCTTCTCGGTGGGTGTCCGGCTGCGGGACGACCGCGGGGCGCCCGGGCGGGTGCTCGCCCAGTCACCGGCCAGTGGTGTTACGCAGCGCGGCGACACGGTCTACGTCGACATCTCGCAGACGCCCGCGCCACCACCGCCGCCGAGCCCGACGCCGGCGCCGCAGGCGTCACCGAGCCCTCCTGCGCCCTCGCCCGAGCCCTCGCCGGCACCGGCACCGGCACCGGCACCGGCACCGGCACCGACCAGCCCGACGCCGTCGTCCTCGCCGAGCCCGACGGCCGTCCCCGGCTGAGTCCCGGCTGAGTCCCGGCTGAGTCCCGGCTGAGTCCCGGCTGACTGTCCCGGCTGAGTCCCAGCTGAGTGTCCGGCTGCATTCCAGCTCAGCCCGGCGCGTGCTCCGGCGGGCGTCAGCCGGTGAGCGCGCCCTGCCGGGTGTGCTCGACCTGCGCGGACAGCGCGGCGGCCACACCCGCCGGCACCTCGTGACCGCACCGGCGCAGCCACGTCGCGAGCAACAGGTGGCCGCCCTGCGTCAGCACCGACTCGGGATGGAACTGGACGCCCTCGATGCTGCGGTCGCGGTGCCGCAGAGCCATGACCACACCGCCGGCCGTCTCGCCGGTGACCGCCAGCTCGGCCGGCAACGTGTCGCGCTCGACGGCGAGGGAGTGGTAGCGGGTCGCGGTGAACGGCGACGGCAGCTCGCGCAGCACGCCGGCCCCGCCGTGCTGCACCTCGCTGGTCTTGCCGTGCAGCAGCTCGGGGGCCCGGCCGACCGTCGCGCCGTACGCCACCGCGATGGCCTGATGGCCGAGGCAGACACCGAGCAGCGGCGTGCCGGCCTGCTCACAGGCCCCGACCATCTCGACGCTGACCCCGGCCGCCTCGGGCGTGCCCGGCCCGGGAGACAGCAGCACCCCGGCGTAGTCGCGCGCCGCCCCCCGGCCGACGTCGTCGTTACGGCGCACCTCGGACTCGACGCCCAGCTGGCCCAGGTACTGCACGAGGTTGAACACGAAGCTGTCGTAGTTGTCGACGACCAGGATGCGGGTCACGGCGCGACGCTACGACGCGCGGCCGAGGGTGGCGAGTCCCTGCTCGACGGTGACGTCCGAGAACGGCAGCAGCGGCTCGAGCGCTGGGAAGACCACGAACAGCAGGAGCATCGCGACGGCCGTCACGAGCAGCAGCGAACCCGCCAGCTTGCCCGCCGCCCCGCCCGGCAGCGTGCGCCAGATCCAGCCGTACACCGTCGCCTCAACCCCCTTCCCGGGCGAGCACGGCCGGCGGGCCGGCATCGTGCGGCGCACTGGCGCTGAGCCCGGCGCGTACGACCAACCGCTGCCGGGCTGAGTACTTCGGGTTGCACGTCGTCATCGTCAGCAGCCGCTCGGTGGGGGTCGCCGACCGGTCGCCCGGCACCGCAAAGGTGACCTCGACCGCCGTCGGCGTGACGACCTCACTACCGCGCACGGTGTAGGCGAACCAGCCGGTGCGCGTCTCGAGCACAACAACGTCGCCCGGTCGCAGCAGGTCGCTGTCGGCGAACGGGGCACCGTAGGTGGTGCGGTGCCCGGACAGCACGACGTTGCCGACCTCGCCCGGCAGTGCTGTATCGGGCATGTGCCCGGGGCCGCGCTTGAGGTCGGCGACGCTCACGCCCTCGACCACCACGTGCGGCTGCCAGTCGCGGCCGAAGCTCGGGACGTACAGGATCGCCATGCCGGTGCCGAGCTGCGGCGCGGCGCGGCGCGAGACGGGCGAGTCAGGGACAACCTGCCCGACCGTAGGTGTCGAACCGTTCGACGCCGATGGCTGTTCCCGCTCCGCGCCCCACAACTGGCGCAGCTCCTCGCCCAACCGCTCCTGCGCGCGTGCGGTGACCAGGTTGGTGACCCGCAGCTCGTAGAAGCAGAACAGCAGCAGCACCAGGCCAGCGGTGATCAGCAGCTGGCCGGTGCCGCGCAGCACGGTGCGCACGCGGTCGCCGCCGCTCGTGCGCGGTCTGACCGGCACCGGTCGGGGCGCCACCGCGGTGCTGCTCACGCGACGGCCGAGCGCGAGCGGTCGATGTCTGCGCGAGGAAGGGTGGGTCTGGACCGCCGCGTCACGGTCGGCTGCCCCCGCCGGCGCTGACCGGCAACGTCAACGCGCCGTCATAGGCGGGCAGCTGCAGCCCACGCACCGTGCGCACGTCGTAGCCGAGGCCGAAGCGCTCGACGAACGTGCGGAAGAACCTCACCCCGGCATCATCGTCCAAGCTGGCCCGCAGCGTGGCCGGATCGCCGATCGCCTGGACCACGAACGGCGGGCTGTACACCCGTCCGGAAAGGATCACCGTGTTGCCGACGCAGCGCACGGCCGAGGTGGAGACGATGCGCCGACCCATCAGCGTCACGCCGTCGGCACCGCCCGCCCACAGCGCGTTCACCACTGCCTGCAGGTCCTGCTGGTGCACGACGAGATCGTCGGGCGCGGCGAGCACCGGCCGGCCGGGGCGGCGAGGCGCGTCGTCGAGCTCGACGCGCACCCCCGGGCCGGCGAGCGCCGTCAGGCCGGCCGCCACCTCGACCGCCGGCGGGACCTGGGCGGCCGCGACCCGGGCGTCTGCGGCCGCCACCTGCTCGGCCTCGGTGTCGACGCCGGCCCGCAGGCGCGCCGCCTGCTGCTCACGCCGGGCCACGTCGGCGCCTTGGCGCGCCACCAGCTCGGTGAGCTGCAGCCGCCGGTCGCTGCGCAGATCGGTGCCGCGCGCGGTCGCCGCGCTCGTCGCGAACAGCACGCCGGCGGTGAGCGCCACGACGGGGACGAGCACCGACCACGTCCGGACGGTCACCGGCATGCTCCTGCGCTCGGACGACGGGCTGCTGTCCCGACTAGGATAGGCGCGCGCCGCGCACCAGGTGCGTCGCTCAGAAGGAGTTCACCAGCCGTGCCGGAGTCGAAGAAGCGCAAGAAGGCGACCGCCGCCCCCGCCACGGCGCGGCCACGCAAGCGCGGTCCCAGCCCGGTGTGGCTCGCCCCACTGATGCTCGTCATGTTCGGACTCGGTGTGCTGTGGCTCGTCACGTTCTACATCTCGCAGGGCGACATGCCGCTCGTCGGCGCCCTTGGTCAGGCCAACCTGCTGATCGGCTTCGCCTTCATCATCGTCGGCTTCGGCCTGTCGACGCAGTGGCGCTGACGACAGCCGCGCGGCCATAACCACAGGGGTGTAGTTACCCCCAGGCGATATCCACACTGTGGACAGCCGATCACGGGGACAGCGCTCCGAGGGTCTGTGGTCCGGCGATGCCGTCGACCAGCAGCTGGTGCTGCCCCTGGAACGCCGTGATGGCGGCGGCCGTGTGCGGGCCGTAGATCCCGTCGACGGCGATCGGGATGCCGTGCTCCACGAGCAGCTGCTGCACCACCTGCACGTCCCCGCCCTGCGAGCCGAGGGCCAGCAGGCGCCGCGCCGCGTCCTGACCGTCGAGGCCCGCGGTGGCCGAGGAAACGGTTCCGGTCGGCAGCGCGGGCGTCGTCGTCGGGCCCGTGCCGACCGGCGCGGCTGCCGGGGTCGCGGTGTCCGGCACCGCTGCCGCAGCGGCCTCGACCAGCACGACGGTGGGCGGAGCGAAGGGGTTGCGGGTGAGCGTGCCAGACGGCGGGCCGCGGGTCGGCGCCGACGCCAGGATGGCAGCGGCGGACCGGGCGGCAGCCGTGCGGGCTGGCGCGACCGCCGAGCCGGTCACCGGCTGCTGTGCCCGGGCAGCGAGCTCGGTCAGCACGACCGGCGGCGGAGCGAAGGGGCTCCGGGCCGGGTGGCCGGCCTCCGCACGCTCACGGGCCGAATCGCCGGCGGCCGGCGGCTCCAGACCCGGCCGCGCGAGCACGGCAGCAGGCAGCACTCCGCCTCGCAGCGGGGCCGGGTCTGCGGGCCCTGCCCGTGCGGGCGCTGGGTCAGCCGCGTGGCCGGACGACGAACTGGCGCCACGTCCGCTTGCAGCCGGCACGGCGGAGCCGGCCGCCCGTAGACCAGCCGTCTGCAGCGCGCCGAGCAGCAGCAGCGTCCACAGCAGGACCACGCCTGCGGCCGGCACGCTGCGCCGACGCAGCGGGACGGTCGGCGCGGGCACGCGGGCTTCCCTCATCGGCACAAGCGCGCCCCGACGGGCACGCGGCAGCCCCTGTGCAGAGCCCCGCTGCTGTCTCGGCGGCTTGCGGGGGGCACTGAAGGCCGCCCCCCGCCGTCAGACGAGCAGCCGTCAGCCGAGCAGCTCGAGGATGGTCGCGTTGGCCTGGCCGCCGCCCTCGCACATGGTCTGCAGGCCGTACCGGATGCCGTTGTCGCGCATGTGGTGCACGAGCGTGGTCATCAGGCGGGCGCCGGACCCGCCCAGCGGGTGCCCGAGCGCGATGGCGCCCCCGTTGGGGTTGACCACCTTGTCGTCGGCGCCGATGTCCTTCAGCCAGGCGAGCGGCACCGAGGCGAAGGCCTCGTTGACCTCGAAGGCGCCGATGTCGGAGACCTGCATCCCCGCCTTGGTCAGCGCCTTTTGCGTGGCGGGCATCGGGGCGTGCAGCATCGGCATCGGCGCGACGCCGGCGAGCACGGCGGTGTGGATGCGGGCGATCGGCGTGAGCCCCAGCGCGGCTGCCTTCTCGCTCGTCATCATCAGCAGCGCGGCCGATCCGTCGCTGATCTGCGAGGAGTTCGCGGCCGTCACCTTGCCGTCCTCGGCGAAGGCCGGCTTCAGGCTTGACAGCTTCTCCATGGTGCTGCCGCGGCGCACGCCCTCGTCGGTGTCGACGACGACGCCCTCGGGCGTGGTCACGGCGGCGATCTGGCCGGTGAAGCGGCCCTCGTCGATGGCGGTCGCGGCCCGCTCGTGCGACTGCAGGGCGTACTCGTCGAGCTGTTCGCGTGACAGGCCGTAGCTGTCGGCGATCTGCTCCGCACCGATCCCCTGGTTCGGGAAGTCGCTGCCGTAGCGGGCGATGTAGTCGGCGCCGAGCGGGCTGGCGGTGAAGCTGGACCCCATCGGGGTGCGGCTCATCACCTCGACGCCGCCGGCGACGGCGACGTCGTACTGCCCGGCGATGATGCCGGCGGCGGCGAAGTGCACGGCCTGCTGCGAGCTGCCGCACTGCCGGTCGACGGTCGTGCCGGGCACCGACTCGGGCCAGCCGGCCGACAGCACGGCCGTGCGGGCGATGTCAAAGGTCTGCTCGCCGATCTGCATGACGCAGCCCCAGATGACGTCGTCCACGACCGACGGGTCGAGGCTGGAGCGCTCGGCCAGGGTGCGCAGCACGTGCGCCGACAGGTCGGCCGAGTGGATGCCGGACAGGCCCCCGTTTCGCTTGCCGGTGGGCGTACGGACGGCATCGACGATGACGGCATCGCGCATGGAGGCTCCTCGGGACGGCTGAGTGACAGCAGGCGTGAGCGGCGGGGTAGCCGCGCGGGACGATGTCGCGATGCTACGACGGCGCCGGACGGTGCGACTCGGGCTGCGTCTTTTCAGGCCATGAGCACGAGGCTGCGTCCGACGATGCAACCGAGGAGCAGCACCGCCGCGACGACGCACGCGCCGACCTGCACCACGGTGCGCCGCTCACCGGACGGGGCGTAGGCGAAGGCGAGCGCGAGCAGCGCGCCCGTGATCAGTCCCCCGACGTGGGCCCGCCAATCGATGATGGGGATGCTGAAGGTCAGGACGAGGTTGATGGCGAGCAGCACGACGATGGAGCCGGTAGGCCCACCCAGCCGCCGGACCACAACATAGTAGGCACCGAACAGGCCGAACAGCGCTCCCGACGCGCCGACGCCGAGCGTGTTTGCCGGGGCGACCAGGTAGGACAACGTCGTCCCACCCAGCGCCGAGAGAAGGTAGAGGCTGAGGAAGCGCGTGCGGCCGAGCGCGCTCTCGAGCAGCGGCCCGAGCTGCGCCAACGCGAACATGTTGAGTGCGAGGTGCAGCACCCCGGCGTGCAGGAACGCCGCCGTGATCAGCCGGTAGTACTGGCCAGTCGCAACCCCCTGCTCCGGCCCACCGAGGCCGAACACGGCTGGGCCGGCGAGCATCCCGAAGCGGGACTGCAGCTCGCCCGCCCCGACGACGAGGCCGAGCACGAAGACCGCGACGTTGATCGCGATGAGGGTGATCGAGACGCGGCTGGTGTCGCCAGAGACGCGTCCGCCGAAGACCGTGCGGGGCTGGCGGACGGTGCGCTGGCCAGCGGCGACGTCGTCCGGGCACTGGAACCCGACCGAGGCCGAGTTCATGCACTCCGGGCAGATCGGACGCTCGCAACGGGTGCATCGCACCCAGGTCTCGCGATCGGGATGGCGGTAGCAGTGCGGCGGGCTCTCCAGCGAGCCGTGGTGCAGGCCGGGGTCGGTCAGCTGCCGACCTCCTCGACCTCGATGCTCTCGATCGTGACGTCGTCCTTGGGGCGGTCCATCCGCCCGACAGGCGTCGCGGCGATGGCGTCGACGACCTCGCGGCCGGCCTGGTCGGCCACCTCGCCGAAGATCGTGTGCTTGCCGGTCAGGTGCGGCGTGTTCGCCACCGTGACGAAGAACTGCGAGCCGTTGGTGCCCGGACCCGCGTTGGCCATGGCCAGCAGGTACGGCTTGGTGAAGGCCAACTCGGGGTGGATCTCGTCCTTGAACCGGTAGCCGGGCCCACCGGTGCCTGTTCCGAGCGGGTCGCCGCCCTGAATCATAAAGCCGGTGATGACCCGGTGGAACACGGTGCCGGCGTAGAGCGCGCCCTGCCCCGGCTTGCCGGTCTTGGGGTCGGTCCATTCGCCGCTGCCGTCGGCGAGGCCGACGAAGTTCTTGACGGTCTTGGGGGCGTGGTCGGGGAACAGGCGGACCCGGATCGGTCCCTTGCTGGTGGTCAGGGTGGCGTACAGCTCGCGGGCCACGCGGAAGCTCCTGTCGCTAGGGAGGTCATGGGGCACGGCTGCCACGCAGACCGGTGCCGGGTGCAGACCGTCGCAGACGACGATCGAACCACCATCTTCGCACGAGCCGCGCCCGCTCGAAACGGGCTCGACCAGGACGCGGACGACAGGACGGTGCAGGAGCGACGGTGCGGGCATGACAGGGTGCACGTCTACGTGCTGATGCCTGGTGCTCGTCGAGCTCCGCGGCCCGGCACCTTTCCTTCCCGTACCGCCTCACGTCAGGAGAACCTTCGTATGCGACGTCGAACCGCCTCAGCCCGATCCGGTGACCTGCTCCGTCGGGGTGAGCAGCCGGCCCGCACGCTCGAGGACCAGCTCCGTCCGCTCGGGGCGGCGGCCGTGAGCGCGGCGGCCCCCGCCGTCGCCGCCGTACGCGACAGCGCCGGCCCGCTCGTCGCCCAGCTCCGCGACGACGTGGGGCCGCTGGCCGCGCAGGTGCGAGACACCGTGCGGCCGGTCGTCGGGCGGGTGCGCGAGCAGGCCGGACCGACCCTGGAGCAGCTGTGGGCCGACGCCGCTCCGTTCGTCGAGAGCGTCCGTGAGCAGGCCGGGCCGGCGCTCGAGCAACTCGCCACCCACGCTGAGGCGGTGGGGGCGCGCGTCGCCCACGAGTTGCCGGTGGCGGCCGCGCTGACCAGCGCCGCCGCGACTCAGGCGGCGGGCTCGGCGGAGCAGGCGTGGGACCTCAGTCGTCACCGCGGAACGGCGGCGTGGAGCGCGCTGCGCGGCGAACCGGTCACGTTGTCGTCACGACGTTGGCCGTGGGCGATCGTCGCGGCCCTGGGTGGTGCCGCTGCTGGCGCCGGCGTGGCCTACGGGATGCGCAGCCGCGCCGGCTCCGCTACCGCCGACGAGGAGGTCGTGGCCGTGATCGACCGCCCCGTCAGCGACACGACGACGCAGGCTCCGGCGCCGGGCACCACGACAAACGACCCGGCGAGCGATCCGGTAACCGTGCACACCGCCGCAGACGCCGACGGGGCCACTGCGGACCCAGACACCCGCACCGACTGACGCATCTTCGCGTTTGGGTACGCAACACCAGCCTGTAGGTCAGCACCGAGCCGCAAGGCGCCGGCCGAAGGCAGGGCTTTGCCTACCCTGTGCCCGGCGTGGCCGTACCTCGCGACTCAAGATCTTTGGCTCGAAGGACACGCTGCTGCGGGTGCACGAAGCAGATGCACCCCCCTCGCCGAGCTATCCGGCGAGCCAGACCTCGCTCACCGCTCGCCGGGCGGCTCGGTAAGGGTGCGTCTTCGTCGTCGGGAACGTCGGGCAGCGAGAGCAGTCCTTCCGGTCGCAGGTAGGTCCGCTCACCGCGCAGTACCGCGACGCCGGGCAGGTCGGAACCAGGGCTCGCCGTGCTGCTGCAGCACTTCCCGGAGTGCGTCGTTGACGGTCCCACCGCCAGTTCAGCGTCGCCTCGTCCACGTCGAGGCAGCGAGGGCCCCTAGCCCGGCCTGCAGCACCTCTCCCGCATCGACGACGCGCCCGGCGAGTCGGCGACTGCCGCGGCGGTCTGCGGACGCAGGCGGCTCATGCCGCGATCACGTGGAGCCACGGGGACTCGAACCCCGAACCCCCGCCTTGCAAAGGCGGTGCTCTGCCAGTTGAGCTATGGCCCCGATGGGTCTGGCGACCGGGTCTAGCGCAGGTCCGGCGCCTCGGTGGCCCGCGTCCACACGTCACGATCGTCGCGGGCCGCGCGGGAGCGGCGCACCAGAGCGGCGGCGACACCCGCCGCACCGAGAAGGGCGATGAGTCTGCGCATGGGACCTCCTGGGTCAGCCACCGTGAGCGGGAATCGGTCGTCCGGGTGGGCCTGGGAGGACTTGAACCTCCGGCCTCATCCTTATCAGGGATGCGCTCTAACCGCCTGAGCTACAGGCCCGGATGTGCGTGACCACGAGGCGAGAGGCTAGCACCGCAACGAGGCACCTTTACGGCCCGGGTCCCGGAGCTACTCCCGCTCGCCGAGCGTCAGGTCCAGGCCCCCGGTGAAGGAGGCACACAGGTTGTAGAGCAGCGCGCCGATCGTCGCCAGCAGCGTGAACAGCACGATCTCCAGGCCGGCGAGCACGAGCGCCACGGTCAGTGCCCGCTGGGACGTGAGCACCGGGTCCGGTGAGCTGGCCAGCTCCTTCACCAGGTCGTTCACCGAAGACACGACCCCGGCTCCGTCCAGCACGGAGTAGAGGACCACGACGGCCACGACCAGCGCGATACCGAGGAAGAAGGTTACCGCGAGGCTGAACACGAACACCGACCACGGGTCGACCTTCTTCAGCGTCAGGCGGATCCGCCTGGGGGCGCTACGTCTGGTCTCAGCCGGACGCGCGGCAGCGCGGGGCGGTGCCGGCCGCACCGGTGCGGGTCGCCCCGATCCCGTCCCCGCACCGACCGGCCGGCGGCCTGCCGAGTCCTCCCCGGCGGCTGGACGACCGGGCTGGCGGTCGCTCGAATCCTGACTGCGGGGATCGCCGGCGCGGTCCTTCTCGGTGCCGGAGACGCGCTGACTGCTGGCACCGGACGAAGGCCGGCTCCAGGGCCGGGCGCGGGGGGCCGTGCGACCTTGGCCGTTCTCGTCGGCCGCTTCCTGAGGAGCTGGCGAGCGTCCGCTCGACGCGCGCCCCTCCCGCTCGGCGGCGGTGGCCGGGCGCATCGCCGTCGCCGGACCGTCGGTTGACGTTTCACGTGGAACGGCGCGCGTTGGCGCGTCGTCGTGCCCGTTGCTCATCAGGGCTCCTGCGGGGGATCGTCGAGGGCGTCGAGGGAGCCGGTGGGCTCCGACGACATCGGGTCATCCTGCCCGACGTTGTCGCCCGGTGGGGGCTCCGCCATACCGTTCACCCCGGCTGCGGTCGCCTCCGGCGCGTCGTTCGTCTCCGCCTCGGTGTCCACCGGCCCGTCGGCCTCTTCCACCTCGGCCGCCGCTTCGCCGTTGTGCGCGACCGCGACCACGCTTGCGCCCTCGTCGAGGCTGACCAGCCGGACCCCGGCGGTAGGCCGCGACAGGTAGCGCAGCGAGTCGACAGACATCCGGATGACGACGCCGGCGCTCGTGATCGCGAAGATCTCGTCGCTGTCCTGGACGATGAGCGCCCCGACCAGCGTGCCCCGCTCGGTCGGCATCTTGGCCGTCAGTACCCCGTAGCCGCCGCGGCCCTGGGTGCGGTACTCCGCCAGGCGCGTCCGCTTGCCGTAGCCGCCGTCGGAGACGACCAGCAGCGCTGTCGTCTGCTCGTCGCCACCGCTCGGGGCCACCTGCAAGGCCAGCAGCTCGTCGCCGCCCGCCAGACGCATGCCGATGACACCGGAGGTGCTGCGCCCCATCGGCCGCAGGGCCTCGTCGTCGGCGTGGAAGCGGATCGACTGGGCCTGCCGACTCACCAGGAGCAGGTCGTCGTCGGCACTGATCAGCGCCGCAGCGATGAGCTCGTCGTCCTCGCGCAGGTTGATCGCGATCAGCCCGCTGCTGCGTCCGTTGTCGTACTCGCGCAGCGCCGTCTTCTTCACCAGACCGCGACGGGTGGCGAGCACGAGGTAGTCGGCGGCGCCGTAGTCGCGCAGCGAGATCACCTGCGCGATGCGCTCACCCGGCTGGAACGCCAGGATGTTGGCCACATGCTGCCCGCGACCGTTGCGGTTCGCCTCCGGCAACTCGTGCGCCCGGGCCCGGTAGACCCGACCCTGGTCGGTGAAGAACAGCAGCCAGTGGTGCGTGGTGGTGACGAAGAACCGCTCGACGATGTCGTCCTGCTTGAGCGAGGCGCCCTGCACACCGCGGCCGCCCCGGCGTTGCGAGCGGTACAGGTTGCGCAGGGTGCGCTTGGCGTAGCCGCCGCGGGTGACGGTGACGACGACGTCTTCCTGGGCGATGAGGTCCTCGGCGCTCATGTCGCCCTCGAAGGCCACGATGCGGGTGCGTCGCTCGTCGCCGTATCGCTGCACGATCTCGGCCAGCTCCTCACCGATGATCCGCCGCTGGCGGGCCGGATCGGCCAGGATCGCCTCGAGGTCGGCGATCTCGCGCTCGCGCTCGGCAAGCTCGTCGAGAATGCGCTGGCGCTCCAGCGCGGCCAGCCGGCGCAGCTGCATATCGAGGATGGCGACGGCTTGCACCTCGTCGATCTCGAGCAGCGCCATCAGCTCGGTGCGGGCGGCGTCGGCGCTGGCTGCGGCCCGGATGAGAGCGATGACGTCGTCGAGCCGGTCGAGCGCCTTGCCGAGGGCCCGCAGGATGTGCGCCCGCTCTTCGGCCTTGCGCAGCCTGAACCGGGTGCGCCGCACGATGACGTCGACCTGGTGGGCGACGTAGTACCTGACCAGCTCGTCGAGGCGCAGCGTGCGCGGCACACCGTCGACGATGGCCAGCATGTTGGCCCCGAAAGTGTCCTGCAGCTGGGTGTGCTTGTAGAGGTTGTTGAGCACGACCTTCGCCACGGCGTCGCGCTTCAGCACGACGACCAGGCGCTGGCCGGTGCGCTGACTGCCCTCGTCACGCACGTCGGCGATGCCACCGACCCGGCCGTCCTTGACGAGATCGGCGATCTTCTCCGCCAGGTTGTCCGGGTTCACCTGGTACGGCAGCTCGGTGACCACCAGCTGCGCGCGTCCCTTGGCGTCCTCGTCGACGGTGACGACGGCCCGCATCCGGATCGACCCGCGCCCGGTGCGGTACGCATCCTGGATGCCGTCCCGGCCGACGATGAGGCTTCCGGTGGGGAAGTCTGGCCCAGGGATGCGCTCGAGCAGGGCCTCGAGCAGCTCGTCGGGGGATGCGTCCGGATTGTCGAGCAACCACTGGACGCCGGACGCCACCTCGCGCAGGTTGTGCGGGGGGATGTTGGTGGCCATGCCGACGGCGATGCCGGCCGAGCCGTTGACCAGCAGGTTCGGGATGCGGCTCGGCAGGGCGTCAGGCTCCTGCGAGCGGCCGTCGTAGTTGTCGGAGAAGTCGACCGTGCCTTGGTCGATGTCCCGCATGAGCTCCATCGCGAGCGGCTGCAACCGGCACTCGGTGTAACGCTGTGCGGCGGGTGGGTCATTGCCGGGCGAGCCGAAGTTGCCGTTGCCATCGATGAGCGGGTAGCGCAGCGACCACAGCTGGGCGAGGCGGACGAGCGCGTCGTAGATCGGCGAGTCGCCGTGCGGGTGATAGTTGCCCATCACGTCGCCGACGACGCGGGCGCACTTGAAGTAGCCACGGTCGGGCCGGTACCCGCCGTCGTACATGGCATAGAGCACCCGCCGGTGCACCGGCTTGAGCCCGTCCTCGACCCGTGGCAGCGCCCGCCCGACGATGACCGACATGGCGTAATCGAGGTACGAGCGCTGCATCTCGACCTCGATCCCCACCGGTTCGACGCGGTCGCCGGGAGGCGGGGGCAGTACTTCGGTCACGAGGGTTCTCTCTCAGCAGGCGCCAGCGGCGGGTGTTTCACGTGGAACTAGATGTCGAGGAACCGCACGTCGCGTGCGTTGCGCTGGATGAAGGACCGGCGGGCCTCGACGTCCTCGCCCATGAGGGTGGCGAACAGCTCGTCCGCGGCCGCCGCGTCGTCGAGCGTGACCTGCAGCAGGATCCGGCCGGCCGGGTCCATGGTGGTAGACCACAGCTCGTCGGCGTTCATCTCGCCGAGGCCCTTGAAGCGCTGCACCGCGTCACCCGACTTCGGCAGCTTCTTGCCCGCCTCCTTCCCGGCGACGATCAGCCCGTCGCGCTCGCGGTCGGAGTAGGCATACATGATCTCACCGCCATTCCACTTGATCTTGTACAGCGGCGGCTGCGCGAGGTAGACGTGCCCGAGCTCGACGAGCGGACGCATGAAGCGAAACAGCAGCGTCAGCAGCAGGGTGCGGATGTGCTGGCCGTCGACGTCCGCGTCGGCCATGAGCACCACCTTGTGATAGCGCAGCTTCCCGACGTCGAACTCGTCGTGGATGCCGGTGCCGAGGGCCGTGATCATCGCCTGCACCTCGGTGTTCTGCAGGACGCGGTCGATCCGGGCCTTCTCGACGTTGAGGATCTTGCCGCGGATCGGCAGGATGGCCTGGAACTTCACGTCCCGGCCACCCTTGGCGCTGCCGCCGGCGCTGTCGCCCTCGACGACGTAGATCTCCGACGCGCGGGGGTCGGTCGATTGGCAGTCGGCCAGCTTGCCCGGCAGCGAGGACGACTCGAGCAGTCCCTTGCGGCGGGTGAGGTCGCGCGCCTGTCGGGCCGCGAGGCGCGCGCGCGCCGCCTGCGTCGCCTTGGTGACGATGAGCCTGCCGTCACCGGGGTTGCGGTCGAACCAGTCCTTCAGCCACTCTCGGGTGGCCCGCTGCACGAAGCCCTTGGCCTCGGAGTTGCCGAGCTTGGTCTTGGTCTGACCCTCGAACTGGGGGTCCGCGAGCTTGAGGCTGATGATCGCGGTCAGGCCCTCACGGATGTCGGAGCCCTCGAGGTTGGTGTCCTTCTCCTTGAGGTGGCCCTTGCTGCGCGCCCAGTCGTTGAACGTCGCCGTGAGCGCCGCCCGGAAGCCCTCCTCGTGCGTGCCGCCCTCGGCGGTGTTGATGGTGTTGGCGAAGGTGTAGACCGACTCGGAGTAGGCGTCGTTCCACTGCATGGCGACCTCGACCGACATCCGCATGCCCGACGTCGTCTCGTCGGAGAAACCGATGACGTTGGGGTGCACCGGGGTGCGGGTGGCGTTGAGGTGGCGCACGTAGTCCTCGAGGCCCCCGGGGTAGTGGAAGCGCTCCTCGCTCGGCTCGTCGTCGGTGCCCTCGACGCGCTCGTCGCGCAGCGTGATGGCCAGGCCCCGGTTCAGAAAGGCCATCTCCTGCAGCCGGCGGTGCAGCGTCTCGCGGGTGTACCGCGTCGTCTCGGTGAAGATGTCCGGGTCGGCCCAGAACGCGACGGTGGAGCCGGTCTCCTGCGTCTGGCCGACGACGGTGAGCGGACCCGGCACCGAGTGCTCGTAGCTCTGCTCGTACACCTGGCCGTCGCGGCGGACCTGGATCTCCATCCGCGTCGACAGGGCGTTGACGACGGCCGCGCCGACGCCGTGCAGGCCACCGGACACGGCGTAGGACTGGCTGTCGAACTTGCCGCCCGCGTGCAGGGTGGTCAGCACCACCTCGACGGCGGGCCGGCCCTGGGTCGGGTGCATGCCGACCGGGATGCCGCGGCCGTTGTCGCGCACCCGCACGCCGCCGTCGGCCAACAGCGTCACCATGATCGTGTCGCAGTAGCCCGCCAGCGCCTCGTCGACGGCGTTATCGACGATCTCGGTCACCAGATGGTGCAGACCGCGCTCACCGGTGGACCCGATGTACATCCCCGGACGCTTGCGGACCGCCTCCAGTCCCTCCAGGACGGTGATGGAGCTCTCGCCGTACTCCGGCGGCGGGGGCGTGGCGGCGGCCCCCGCCTCGCCGGCGCCGGGCTCCGGCCGTGCCTCGTCGCTCGCCTCGTCCTTCGCGTCCTCCGGCTCGTGCCTGCCCGGCTCCGTCATGCACAGCCCCTCGTCAACCGGCGGACCCGCGACGCGGCGACCCCGCATCCAGCCCTTCGGACGTGGCGCCAGCATAGCCGCCGCAGCGACGGAACCGACGGGACGGGCCTTACGCGCTCCTGTGGCGCGCCGCCGCCCCTGATGCGTGGTCCCCTACGACGACGGGCAGGGTTCTGCCTCAGAGCCAGCACATTCGACGCAGGATGTCCAGCACTCGACGTGGGTCGTGGACGCGCTCAGCCGTAGGTGTCGCGCGGGCCACGCCCGCGCACCCGGAGCGGCCCGCGTCGCCAGTCCGCCTGGGCCGGTCCGCGCACGGTGATCGACCGAACCACGTCCGGGCCGACCTGCTCGGCGATCGTGGCGGTCAGACGGCGGGTGAGCAGCGCCAGCTGGGTGGCCCAGGCCGACGATTCGGCGACCAGCACCAACCGGCCGTCCTGCAGCGAAGCCGGCTGGCAGTGGTCGGCGATCGCGGGTCCGACGAGCGCCGGCCAGTCGGCCATCACCCGCGCCGCGCTGGTCTGCTCGCTCCAGCCCCGCTCGGCGACCAGGCGCGCGATCATGGTGCCGAAGCGCACCGGGTCGCGGCCGTCGGGCCCCGAGCCCGACACCGTGCCGGCCGAACCGCCGCGCCGGCGCCCGCCGGCCGGCGACATGCCGCGCTGGCGCGCCGCCGCGCGGGCCTGCGCCATCGCGGCCCGCACCAGGTCGGGCCCGGACGGCGGCGTCCCCTCGTCCGCGGAAGGACCGGTCGGCTCATCGGTCACGCGACACCGTCCCGCCATGCACGGTGTAGCGGTGCCCCACCAGCTCGGCCGGGACATCGGCCGGGACGGCAGCGGTGACCAGCACCTGCTCGGCCCCTGCCACGAGCGCGGCGAGCCGGTCCCGGCGCTGCTCGTCGAGCTCGGCGAACACGTCGTCGAGCAGCAGCACCGGCTCACCGCCGTCGGCCCGCAACAGCTCGTAGGAGGCCAACCGCAGCGCGAGTGCGACCGACCAGGACTCACCGTGCGAGGCGTAGCCCTTGACCGGCAGCTCGCCGAGACACAGCGCCAGCTCGTCGCGGTGCGGCCCGACGAGCGAGGTGCCGCGCTCGACCTCCTTGGCGCGCAGCCGGCCCATCTCCGCCTGCAGCGCGCCGGCCAGGAGCGCGCGGTCGGCCCGCCCGGGCGCGTTCCCGAGCACCGGCACCAGGGCCTCGCCGAGCGAGCTGCGGTAGTCGAGCGTCACCTGCGCGGTGTCGCTGCCCGGTGCCACTGCCCGGTAGGCCGTGGCCACCCGCTCACGCAGCGCTTCGACCAGGGCGAGGCGCGCGCCGAGCAGCTCGGCCCCGGCGCGGGCGAGGTGGCTGTCCCACACGTCGAGTGTGCGCATGTCGCCGCCCGACCCGCCGCTGCGGCGGGCGAACGAAGCCGTGCGCAGCAGGGCGTTGCGCTGCTTGAGCACGCGGTCGTAGTCGGCCCGCACGCCCGCGTAGCGCGGTGCGGTGGCGACGAGCAGCTCGTCGAGGAATCCCCGGCGCTCGGACGGGTCACCCCGCACGAGCGCCAGGTCCTCAGGGGCGAACAGCACGGTGCGCAGCACGCCGAGCACCTCGCGGGCACGCGGCAGCGCCCCCCGGTTGAGGCGCGCCCGGTTGGCCCGCCCAGGGTTGATCTCCACCTCGACCAGCGTCGTCCGCTCGTCGCGCTCCACCTTGGCCCGCACCACCGCCCGCTCGGCGCCGACGCGCACCAGCGGGGCGTCCGAGGCCACCCGGTGCGAACCGAGCGTCGCCAGGTAGCCGAGCGCCTCGACCAGGTTCGTCTTGCCCTGCCCGTTGGCACCGAGCAGCGCCGACGATCCCGGTTCCAGCGCCAGCTCGACCTGCTGCCAGGACCGGTATTCGCTCAGGGACAGGTGGCTGACGTGCACGCGCCCCCGCTCAGGACGGGTGCGACGGCACGGTGCCGGGAGTGCCCCGCTCGCGCCCGGACGCGGCGTCCTGCGGGGCGTCGTCGACGTCGGCGCCGGGGCTGTCGGCGCCCTTGCTGACCGAACCCGCCGCCGAGGTGACGGCGTGGCCGCCGAACTGGTTGCGCAGCGCCGCGATCATCTTCATCGCGGGCGAGTCGTCCTGACGCGAGGCGAAGCGGGCGTACAGCGCCGCGGTGATGACGGGCAGCGGCACGGCGTGGTCGATCGCAGCCTCGACGGTCCACCGGCCCTCACCCGAGTCCTCGGCGTAGCCGCGCAGCTGGTCGAGATCGCGGTCGGCGTCGAGCGCGTTGACCATCAGGTCGAGCAGCCAGGAACGGATGACGGTGCCCTGCTGCCAGCTGGAGATCACCGCCGGCACGTCGGTGACCAGCTCGGTCCGCTGCATCAGCTCCCAGCCCTCGGCGTAGGCCTGCATCAGGCCGTACTCGATGCCGTTGTGCACCATCTTGGCGAAGTGCCCGGCGCCGACGCCGCCGGCGTGCACGAAGCCCGAGTCCCCCTCGGGCTTGAGCACATCGAAGAAGGGCTGCACGACCGCGACGTGCTCGTCCTTGCCGCCGCACATCAGCGCGTAGCCCTCGGTCAGGCCCCAGATGCCGCCGGACACGCCGCAGTCGACGAAGCCGATGCCCTTCTCGGCCAGCTGCTCGCCGTGGCGCTGGTCGTCGGTGTAACGCGAGTTGCCGCCGTCGACAACGACGTCGCCCTCGCTCAGCAGCTCGGCGAGCGTGTCGATCGTCTCGTAGGTCGCCGGGCCGGCCGGGACCATGACCCACACCGCGCGAGGCGTCGGCAGCTTCTCGACGAGGGCCTTCAGGCTGTCGACCTCGCGGCCGGAGTCCGGCGAGCGGTCGTAGCCGATTACCTCGTGGTCGGCGCGACGTAACCGCTCGGCCATGTTGCCGCCCATGCGGCCCAGTCCGATCATGCCCAGCGTGCCCATGGCAGCCTCCTCGTGGTGGTGGTCCGGCTCGTCCGGGCGGCCCGGCGCCGGGGTCGCTGTGCGCCCTACCCCGACAGGCGCACCGGCATCAGCAGGTACCGGTAGTCGGCGGGTACGGACGAGTCCGGCTCGGTGCCGCCCGCGGTGAGGACCGCGGGCCGGGTCGGACCGGTGAACGACAGTGCCGTGCGCTCGCTGTCGACCGCCTGCAGACCGTCGATCAGGTATTGCGGGTTGAAGGCGATCTGGAAAGGCTGCTCGGCGCTCGCCGACCCGTCGTCGGACCAGGTGCAGTCAAGGCTCTCGCTGGCCTGCGCGTCGTCGGCGCCGCCCGCCTCGAGCACCACGCCCTCGGGCGACAGGCTCAGCCGCACCGGTGCGTTGCGGGCCGCGACCAGTGCGACGCGGCGCACGGCCTCGACCATGGGCGCGGTCTCGAGCGAGGCGATCGCCTCGCTCTGGCTGGGCAGCAGCGAGCGATACTTCGGGAACTCGCCCTCGAGCAACCGGGACGTGGTGCGCCGCCCGCCCCCGCTGAAACCGATCATGCCCTCGTTGGAGCCGGCACCCGACAGCGAGAGCAGGACCTCGTCGCCGCCGCCGAGCGCCCGTGCAGTCTCGGCCAGGGTGCGCGCCGGGACGAGCGCCGTGGTGCTGACCGACGGGTCCTGCGGTCGCCAGGCGAGCGTGCGCACGGCCAACCGGTAACGGTCGGTGGCGGCCATCGTGATCGTGTCGCCCTCGATCTCGAGCCGCACCCCGGTGAGCACCGGCAGCGTGTCGTCGCGCCCGGCTGCCAGCGCCACCTGGCCCACCGCCTCGGCGAAGGCACCGCCCGCCAGGGTGCCGGACGTGGGCGGCATCGCCGGCAGCGTCGGGTAGTCCTCGACCGGCAGGGTCGGCAGGGTGAAGCGGGCGGGCCCGCAGGTGAGCACCACGCGCGTGCCGTCGAGGCGCAGCTCGACGGGCTGGGCGGGCAGCGAGCGGACGATGTCCGCCAGCAGCCGGCCGGGTACGAGCACCCGGCCCGGCTCACCGACGGTCACGTCCAGATCGACCTGTGAGCTCACCTCGTAGTCGAAGCCGGATACCGACAGGGCGTCGTCGGCGACGTCGAGGAGCAGCCCGAGCAGCACCTGCATGGGCGGGCGCGCCGGCAGTGAGCGCGCTGTCCAGACGACGGCGTCGGTGAAGGCGTCTCGCTCGACCTTCAGCTGCATGACGGGGGTGCTCCGATCTGGGCGTGGGCTGCGGTGTGCAGACGTGAGGGTGTCGGTCGTGCCTGAGGAGTTCCGTCCGGACGCTCGATCCACAGCGGATCGCCTCGCTGAACCCGAACAGCTCGTGAGGGGGGAATGACAGGGGTGGTGCCCGTAGGGGCGTGCAGGGCTGTGGACGATGCGCGTCGGCGCAGGTCAGCGGACCTGTGGCGCTGTGTGCGCGCTGTGGGCCGCCGGTGCGCATCAACCGCGCGGGCTGTGCACGAACATGCGCCGTCCCCCCCCGTCCACGGCTGCCAGCAGTTCTCCACAGGGTTGTCCCCACTCTGTGCAGAGGTGCTGTGGCCCCGGTCACGCCTGGCGGGCGTGCGTCTTGATACGGGCGGTCAGCTCGGCCACCTGGTTGAAGGTGACCCGGCGCTCGGCCATGAGGGCCCGGATCTTGCGGTCGGCGTGCATGACCGTCGTGTGGTCGCGCCCGCCGAACATCTGCCCGATCTTGGGCAGCGACATGTCGGTCAGCTCGCGGCACAGGTACATGGCGATCTGCCGAGCCGACACGAGCGTGCGGGAGCGGGAGGAGCCGCACAGGTCTTCCATCGTCAGCCCGAAGTAGTCGGCCGTCTGCGCCATGATCCCGGCGCCGGTGATCTCCGGGCCGCCGTCGGCCGGGATCAAGTCCTTCAGGACGACCTCGGCGAGCGTCAGGTCGACCTTCTGCCGGCTGAGAGAGGCATAGGCGGTCACCCGGATCAGCGCTCCCTCGAGCTCGCGGATGTTGCGCGAGATCTTGGACGCGATGAACTCCAGCACCTCCGGCGAGGGGTCCATCCGGTCCTGCGCGGCCTTCTTCTGCAGGATCGCGATCCGCGTCTCCAGGTCGGGCGGCACGACGTCGGTGATCAGGCCCCACTCGAAGCGGGTGCGCAGCCGGTCCTCGAGCGTGGTCAGCTGCTTGGGCGGCCGGTCGGAGCTGATGACGATCTGCTTGCTGTCGTTGTGCAGGGCGTTGAAGGTGTGGAAGAACTCCTCCTGCGTGCCCTCCTTGTGCTCCAGGAATTGGATGTCGTCGACGAGCAGCACGTCGACGTCGCGGTAGCGGCGGCGGAACAGCTCGCCGCGGCCGTCCCGGATCGAGTTGATGAAGTCGTTGGTGAACTCCTCCGAGCTCACGTAGCGCACCCGGACCCCGTCGAACAGGTTCTGCGCGTAGTGGCCGATGGCGTGCAGCAGGTGCGTCTTGCCGAGGCCGCTCTCGCCGTAGATGAACAGGGGGTTGTAGGCCCGGGCCGGCGCTTCGGCGACCGCGACCGCGGCCGCGTGCGCGAAGCGGTTGGACGCACCGATGACGAAGGTCTCGAACAGGTACTTGCCGTTGAGCCGGGCCGGCTCGACCGGTGGACGCCGCTCGGCGCCGGGCAGGCGCCGCAGGTTGCCGAACGGGTCGTCGGACCACGTCTCGCCGCGGCCGTCGGGCTCGTCGACCTCGGCCTCGGGGGGGTCTGCCTGCCCCTCGCTTGCGGCCTGCGCACCGTCGTCCCGGCCGGTCTCCTCGGGCTGGACGGTGACCGCGACCCGCAGCTCGCGCCCGTACTGCGCCGACAGCGCCGAGGCGAGCAGTGGGCGCAGCTTGGTCTCGAGCAGCTCTTTGGCGTACTCGGAGGACGCCGCCAGCAGCACGGTGTCGCCGATCAGCCCCAGAGGACGGGTCAGCCGCAGGAACGCCCGCTGCTGCGAGGTGAGCTCGTCGGCGCCGAGACCGGCGACGGCCCGGTTCCAGGTCTCACCCAGCTGGTGGTCGGAGGGCGCGGCGGGCTCGGTCACGCAGGTCCCCTCGTCGGTACTGGCTTGACCCGGGCGCTTGCGCGGCTCGCCACCCTGTCATGGGTGGCGGGGCGTCGGACCGGGACTCTCGGAGATATCCACAGAATGATGCACAGGTTGTGGAGACGCCATCTCACGTGCTACCGCGAACCATCCCCCGCCCGTCACCGCCCGGACCGGGCCGGATCGACGGACCGTCCGGAGCCGGTGGAGGGTCCGGGGGGCGGACGCTAACAGGGTGGGTACCGACCCGCAAGACCCTCCGCGCCGGCCTTGACCCGGTGTAGCGGGCTCCGTATCGTATGCAGGTCCGGCGGCTGCCGCGACGCGTCCTGGGCCGACTCACTCGCCCGGCCGTCCCCGTCGAGCCCCCATCGAGAGCGAGAGCGAGCCCGCCGTGAGCAAGCGCACCTTCCAGCCGAACAACCGCCGTCGGGCCAAGACCCACGGCTTCCGGCTGCGCATGCAGACCCGGGCCGGCCGGGCGATCTTGGCCCGACGGCGCCGCAAGGGCCGCGGCGAGCTGTCGGCCTGAGCCGGCCGGGCGACGCGGGACACGCGGGGGGCCGGGTGCTGCCTAGCGAGCGGCGCCTGCACCGGGCGGCGCAGTTCCGTGAGGTCTTGCGATCAGGCCGTCGCGCCGGCCGCGCTGAGCTGACCGTGCACGCCGCTGTCGGCTCGGGTCCCGAGCCGGCCCGGGCTGGGCTCGTGGTGAGCAAGGCGGTCGGCAACGCGGTCGTGCGGCACCGGGTCTCGCGCCGGCTGCGCGCCCAGCTGGCGCCGCGCCTGGCCGCCCTGCCCGCCGGGACAGACCTCGTGCTGCGGGCTGCACCGCGGGCGGCCACCAGCTCGAGCGCCGAGCTCGGCGCCGCGATCGACGCCGCCCTGCGCCGGTTGGGCCTCGAGCCGGCCGGCAGGTCGCGGAGCCGGGAGAGGCAGCGATGAGCGACACCGGCGCGGCTGGTCGCGTGCTCTCGTGGCCCGGCCGGCTCGCGGTCGCCACGCTGGTCGGTGTGCTGCAGTTCTACCGTCGGGTCGTGAGCCCGCTGATGGGGCCGCACTGCCGCTTCGCGCCGTCGTGCAGCAGCTACGCCGTCACCGCGCTGCGCCGGCACGGAGCACTGCTGGGCAGCTGGCTCACCCTGCGTCGGCTGGCCCGGTGCCACCCCTTCCACCCGGGCGGGCACGACCCGGTGCCTCCCGTTCGTCAGCACAGCGTGAGAGCCTTGGCGTCACCACGCCGCGAGCCGAGCATCCAGCCGTCCGCCGTCCGCACCGACTGCACCGGAGTCCCTTCGTGCTAGAAGCCCTCGCCAGTCCCGTCGGCCACCTGCTGGCCTTCATCCACTCGGCGCTGTCGCAGGTCTTCATCCCCTCGAGCGGACCGGCCTGGGGACTGTCGATCGTGCTGCTCACGGTCACCGTCCGCCTCGTGCTGTTCCCGCTGTTCGTCAAGCAGATCCGCAGCCAGCGGCGCATGCAGGAGCTCGCCCCGAAGGTCTCCGAGCTCAAGAAGCTGCACAAGGGCGACCGCGAGACGATGAACGCCGAGATGATGAAGCTGTACAAGGACAACAACGCGAACCCGATCGCCGGGTGCCTGCCGTTGCTCCTGCAGCTGCCGGTGTTCTTCGCGCTGTTCCACGTCATCCGCGAGTTCCAGCCCGGCCGCGAGGCCAAGTTCGGCCTGTCGGCGCAGCTGCTCGAGGAGGGCGGCAAGGCCAAGATCTTCGGTGCGCCGATCTCCGCGGGCTTCAACAGCCCGGCCGACCTGCTGGCAACGCTCGACGGCGACCTCACCACGGTGCGCATCGTCTGTGCGGTGATGGTCGTGCTGATGGGCGCCTCGACCTTCTACACGCAGAAGCAGATGATCGCCCGGGCGGTCACCACCGACCCGCAGCAGCTGATGATCCAGAAGCTGATGCTCTACGTGCTGCCGTTCTCCTTCGCCATCTCGGGGGCGTTCTTCCCCGTCGGCGTGCTGCTGTACTGGCTGACCACCAACGTCTGGTCGATGGGCCAGCAGGCCTACGTCATCAAGCGGATGCCACCGCCGAATCTCGGCGGCACGGCGCTGGCGAAGACCGACGGCAAGGGCGATGCCAAGGCAGTGTCGAGCGCCAAGGTCGCTACGTCCACCGCCACGACCGAGGGGTCCGCCCCGCGTCGCCGCGGTCTGTTCGCCGGCATGACCGAGCGCATGGAGCAGATGGCTGCTGCCCGCCAGCAGCAGACTGCGACGACGGCCGATCCGGCGACGGTCGAAGCCACGACGGCCGAGGCCGCTCCTGCGACTGAGCGCACGAGCGCCTCGCCGGCGCAGCAGCCGGACACCCGGGCGACGGCGAGCGGGCCGGACGGCGCCGTACCGGTCCGGCCGGCGGTCGGCACGCGCACGGCCGTCTCGCCGGTGCGCGGTCGGGCTGCCGGCAGCCGCAAGAACAAGCGCCGCCGCGGCGGACGCCGCTAGCCTCTCCCGGTACCGCGGACGGAAGGCTCCCGCGGCCTCGCCCGGCGGCACGGCATCCGTGCGTCCGTTGCCGGACCCGCCGCTCCGCCTGCTCGCACTGCACCCCGACGAAGGACCAGCGTGACCGACACCGTGACCCACCCCGACACCGAGCCCGAGCCCGCAGACGCCTCCGGCGCAGCACCGCTGTCCGGTCAGGAGCTGCTGATCCGCGAGGGCGACATCGCGGGCGACTACCTCGAGCGGCTGCTCGACATCGCTGACGTCGACGGCGACATCGACCTCGACGTGGAGGGCGAGCGGGCCGTCGTCGCCGTCGTCGGTGACGGGCTCGACGCCCTCGTCGGGCAGCACGGCCAGGTGCTGGAGGCCGTACAGGAGCTGACCCGTCTCGCGGTCGTGCGCGAGACAGGGGTGCGCAGCCGGCTGATGCTCGACATCGGTGGGTGGCGGGCCCGTCGCAAGCAGGAGCTGACCCAGACCGGCACGCGGGCGGCCCAGCGCGCAAAGGACAGCGGCGAACCGGTGCGCCTTGCGGCGATGACGCCGTTCGAGCGCAAGGTGGTGCACGACGCGGTGGCGGCCGTCGAGGGCGTGAGCAGCGAGTCGGAGGGCGTGGAGCCTGAGCGGCGGGTCGTGGTGCTGCCGGGCGCCGAACGCTGACCAGCCGCCGTGGCGACGTGGGCGCCGAGCGGGGCGCGATGAGCGCGGCGGCCGTACGCCCTGCCGACCCGCTCGAAGCGGTGCCGCTGCCACCCCCGCCCGAGCTCGTGGTGTCTCTTGCCGGCGCCAGCGCCGAGCAGCAGAGCCGGCTGGAGCGCTACGCCGGTCTGCTGGCCGGTCCCGGGGTCGAGCGCGGTCTGCTCGGTCCCCGCGAGGCCGAGCGCGTGTGGCCGCGCCACCTGCTCAACTGCGCCGCGCTCGCGGAGCTCCTCGAACCGGGGCAGACGGTCCTGGACCTCGGCTCGGGCGCGGGCCTGCCGGGTGTCGTGCTCGCCGTGCTGCGTCCGGACGTGACGGTGGTGCTGGTCGAGCCGCTGCTGCGTCGCGCGCTGTTCCTGGAGCAGGTGGTCGAGGCGCTGGAGCTGCGCGGGACGCTGGTGCGGCGTAGCCGCGCGGAAGAGCTCGCCGGACGCCTGCTTGTCGACGTCGTCACCGCGCGCGCGGTGGCGCCGCTGCCGCGCCTGGCCGGCTGGGCCCTGCCGCTGCTGCACCCAGGCGGTCGCCTGCTGGCCCTCAAGGGAGACCGGGCCGACTCCGAGCTCGACCAGACGCGTCCGCTGCTCGCCGGGCTCGGCGCCTGCGAGGGCGTCGTCGTCGACGTCGGCTCCGGCCCGACCCTGGCGCGCGTCGCCGTGCTCACCCGCAGCCCGCGGGCGGCGTCGTGAGCGGGCTGGGCTGGCCCGTCGAGACCCGCGACGACGCGGGCGAAGCAGGGCGCGCCTCGGGGCTCGGGTGGCCCGTCTCGGCGTCCGACGAGCCGTTGCCCGCAGCCGTCGACGCCCCGGCGGACGACCGGGCCACGCCGATCGCGGCGCAGGCCGCGGCCGCGGTGCGCGCACTCAACCCGGGTGGCCGCTACGACTTCCCGCGCCCGGCGCACCGGCGCGTCATCACCGTCGCGAACCAGAAGGGCGGGGTGGGCAAGACGACCACGACGGTCAACCTCGCCGCCGCCCTGGCCCTGCACGGCAGCCGCGTACTCGTCATCGACCTCGATCCGCAGGGCAACTGCTCGACGGGCCTCGGGGTCCCGCACTCGGTCGGCACGCCGGACGCCTATGACGTGCTCATCGAGCAGGCGCCGATCGAGCAGGTCGTCCAGCCGGCCGACGGCGTCGAGAACCTGTGGTGCGTGCCGGCGACCATCGACCTGGCCGGCGCGGAGATCGAGCTGGTCAGCGTGGTCGCGCGCGAGAGCCGGTTGCGCCGGGCCATCGAGGCGTACTGCGCGGGCCCGGGCGCCGAGCTCGACTACGTGCTCGTCGACTGCCCGCCCTCGCTTGGGTTGCTGACGGTGAACGCGATGGTGGCCACCCGGGAGCTGCTCATCCCGATCCAGTGCGAGTACTACGCGCTGGAGGGGCTCGGTCAGCTGCTCAAGAACGTCGAGCTCGTGCGGCGCCACCTCAACCCGGACCTGCACGTGTCCACCATCCTGCTGACCATGTACGACGCCCGCACGCGCCTGGCCGACCAGGTGGCCGACGAGGTCCGCAGCCACTTCGGCGAGATGGTCCTGTCGACGCTCATCCCGCGCAGCGTCCGGGTGTCCGAGGCGCCGGGCTACGGACAGTCGGTCCTCACCTACGACCCCGGCTCGCGAGGGTCGCTGGCCTACCTCGAGGCCGCGCAGGAGATCGCCGAGCGCGGCGCCCGGGTACGGGCCGCGTCATGATGCCGCCGCCCCCGCGTCGCCTCGGCGGCCTCGGCCGCGGTCTGGGTGCGCTGATCCCCACCGGCCCGGACCCCGAGCCGGAGCCCGCTGCGGGCGACCCCGGCGCGCGCTTCGCCGAGCTGCCGCTGGAGTCGATCGTCCCGAACCGCGTGCAGCCGCGCAGCTCGTTCGACGAGCAGGCGCAGGACGAGCTGGTGGTCTCGATCCGCGAGGTTGGCCTGCTGCAGCCCGTCGTCGTGCGCGAGATCGAGCCGGTCGACGGCGCGTCCCGCTACGAGCTGGTGATGGGCGAGCGGCGGTGGCGGGCGTGCCGCCAGGCCGGCACCGGCACCATCCCGGCGATCGTGCGCCGTACCGGCGACGACGCCATGCTGCGCGACGCGCTGCTCGAGAACCTGCACCGCCAGCAGCTCAACCCGCTCGAGGAGGCCGCGGCCTACGAGCAGCTGCTGCACGAGTTCGGCGCCACCCACGAGCAGCTGGCCGCTCGTATCGGCCGCTCCCGGCCGCAGATCTCGAACACCATCCGGCTCCTGCAGCTGCCGCCGGCCGTCCAGCGCCGGGTCGCCGCCGGCGTGCTGTCGGCCGGTCACGCCCGCGCGATCCTCGGCCTGCCGGGTGCCGACGCCCAGGAGGCGATGGCCACCCGCGTGGTGGCCGAGGGCATGTCGGTGCGGGGCGTCGAGGAGGCGGCCGCGCTCGCCCACCAGGGCGATGAGCCAGCGTCGCCCCGGGCGCCACGCGGACGGCCGGAGCCGCCGGCCCGGCTGGGCGAGCTGGCCGACGCGTTGTCGGACCTGCTCGACACGCGGGCCAGCGTCGAGCTCGGCCGCCGCAAGGGCCGGGTGACGATCGAGTTCGCCTCCGTCGAGGATCTCGAGCGCATCGTCGCCGTGCTCGGCATCTCGCCCGGCTGACGGGTTCGGCGCCGGAGCTCAGCCGGCCGCGCGCCCGAGCAGCGTGCGCAGCACCACGCCGAGGTCGAGCCCGGCGGCCTCGACCGCCATCGGAAGCAGCGAGGTCTCGGTCATCCCCGGGGAGGTGTTGACCTCGAGCAGCTGCGCCGTGCCGGACTCCTCGACGACCAGGTCGACCCGCGAGAGATCCTGCAGCCCGAGCGCCACGTGGACGGCCACCGCCGCGCGACCCGCCGCGTCCGCCGCGTCGTCCGGCAGCCGAGACGGCGCATAGTAGCTGGTGTGCCCAGCGGTGTAGCGGGCGGCGTAGTCGTACACGCCGGACAGCGGCTCGATCTCGACGGCGGGCAGCGCCCGGGGACCCTCGCCCGTGTCGAGCACCGTCACGGCCAGCTCGGTGCCGGTGACGAGCCGCTCGATCAGGGCCGCCTCGCCGTAGGCGAAGCAGGAGACCATCGCGGCGGGCAGCTCGTCGGCCTTCTCGACGCGCGAGCAGCCGAGGGCCGAACCGCCCCGCGCCGGTTTCACCATGAGCGGCAGGCCGAGGTGGGTCACGATGCGCTCGAGCAGCGCCCCTGCACCGAGCTCGCGAAAGGCCGCGTGCGGCAGCACGACCGACGCCGGCGAGGCGACGCCCGCAGCGGCCGCCACGCTCTTCGCGGTCGGCTTGTCCCACGCCAGCCGGCAGGCCCCGGGCCGCGCCCCGACGTAGGGCACACCGGAGATCTCGAGCACCTCGCGCAGGGCGCCGTCCTCACCCGCCCCGCCGTGCAGGGCCACGAGCACGGCGGCGTACCGCTCGTCGTCCAGCGTGCGCAGCAGGGTGGCGTCGGCGTCGCGCACCTCGGCGTGCACGCCCGCGCCGCGCAGCGCGTCGAGCACCCGCCGGCCCGAGCGGACCGACACGTCGCGCTCGTGCGACAGTCCTCCGGCGAGCACCAGGTAGGTCGGGGAGGAGTCCACGCCGCCGCGCTCACTCACGTCATGTCCGGCGAGGGCGACTCGCTCTGCGGGCGGCTCGACCGGGCCGGGCCGGTCGAGCCGAAGGTGCTGCGCAGCTCGACCTCTTCCTCCAGCACGCCGGCGAGCCGGCGCACCCCCTCCCGGATCCGGTCCGGGTCGGGGTAGCAGTACGACAGCCGCATGTGCCCGCGTCCCTCGTCGTCGGCGTAAAAGGCGGTGCCCGGGACAAAGGCGACGCGGGCGGTCACCGCCCGCGGGAGAAGCACCTTGCTGTCGAGCCCGGGCGGCAGGTCCACCCAGACGTAGAAGCCGCCGGCCGGGTGCGTCCAGGTGGTGCCCGGTGGCATCTGGTGCTCGAGCGCGCCCAGCATGGCGTCGCGCCGCTCGCGGTACATGGAGCAAAAGGCGGCGATCTGGCCCTTCCAGTCCTGCGTGGACAGGTAGTCGGCGACGGCCATCTGGTTCAGGGCCGGCGGGCACAGCACCGAGGCCTCCGCCGCGAGCACCAGCTTCTCGCGCACCGCGTGCGGCGCCAGCACCCAGCCGACCCGCAGCCCGGGGGCAAAAGTCTTGCTGAACGTCCCCAGGTACAGCACGTCGTCGTGCCCGCCCCGGCCGTGGAGGGCGCGGGTGGGCGGCGCGTCGAAGCCGAGCAGGCCGTACGGGTTGTCCTCGAGCACCAGCAGCCCGGCCGACTGGCACAGCGCGAGCACCTCGTCGCGCCGCGCGTCGGCGAGCGACACGCCTGCCGGGTTGTGGAAGTTCGGCACCGTGTAGAGGAACTTGGCCCGCTGCCCGGACGCCCGCACCTGCGTGATGGCCTGCGCGAGGGCCTCGGGCACGAGGCCGTCGGCGTCCATCGCTACGTGCACGACCTCGGCCTGGTAGGAGGCGAAGGTCCCCAGCGCACCGACGTAACTCGGCGCCTCGGCCAGCACGACGTCGCCCGGATCGATGAACACCCGGGTGACGAGGTCGAGCGCCTGCTGGCTGCCGACCGTGACGACGACGTCCTCGGCGCTGCCGTGCACCCCTTCGAGCGCCATCACCTCGCAGATGAGCTCGCGCAGCTCGGGCAGACCCTGGCCCGAGCCGTATTGCAGCGCCTGGGCGCCCCGGGTCTGCACGAGCTCGCCGATCAGCTTGCCCACGGCGTCGAGCGGCAGCGCCGACAGGTTCGGCATGCCGCCGGCGAGGCTGACGACCTCGGGACGCGAGGCGACGGCGAACAGGGCCCGGATCTCGGAGGCCGTCATGCCGTGCGTGCGCTGGGCGTACCGGCTGGTGAAGGCGTCGAGCGTGACGCCCTGCCTCGGCTGCGCCGTCGGGGCGCCGTGTCCGACCACGGGGGAAGGCTACTGCGGTGCGTGCTGCGCAGGAGGTCTACGGTTCGATCATGACCACGCCCGTCCCGCGCATCGTCGCTGTCTTCGACCGGGCAGCCGACACCTACGACGACGTCGGCGTCGCGTGGTTCCAGCCGATCGCGCGGGGCCTCGTCGACGAGCTGGCGGTGCAGCCCGGTGAGCGGGTGCTCGATATCGGCTGCGGGCGTGGGGCCGCGCTGCTGCCGCTCGCGCAGGCGACCGGTGGGGGTGGGTCGGTGCTCGGCATCGACCTGTCGCCGCGGATGGTCGAGCTGACGGCGGCCGACGTGCAGGCGCTGCCCCAGGTCCGTGTCGCGGTCGCGGACGCCGCGGCGCCCGGCCTCGCGCCCGGGTCCTTCGACGTGGTCGCCTCCAGCCTGGTGCTGTTCTTCCTCGCTGACCCGGCAGCGGCGCTGCGGGCGTGGGCGGAGCTGCTCGTCCCGGGAGGCCGGCTCGGCGTGACCACCTTCGGCAGCCAGGACGAGCGGTGGCGGGCGGTGGAGGCGGTCTTCACGCCCTACCTGCCGCCGGCGATGCTCGATGCCCGCACGAGCGGGGCACGGGGGGGACCCTTCGCGTCCGACGAGGGGGTGCAGGGGCTGCTCGAAGGCGCCGGCCTCACGCAGGTCCGGACCGCGTCACGCACCGTCGAGGCGGTGTTCACCGGCCCGGAGCAGTGGCTCGCCTTCTCCTGGTCGCACGGCCAGCGCGCCATGTGGGAGGCGGTGCCCGGCGACGAGCGCCCAGCCGTGCGCCGGAAGATCGTCGACGCTCTCGGGCCGCTGCAGGACGCGGGTGGCCGGATCCAGCTGAGCCAGCAGGTGCGACACACCCTGGGCCGACGGCAGCGAACTCGTCCGGCGTCCTGACCGCGGACCGTCGAGCCGCCGCGATCTCGTCCTACGCTGGTCGGCGTCCGCCGTCGTTCGAGCGCAGGGAGCTGCGCGTGGCCGTCCCACTCCCGTCCGGTCGCACGCTCGGCGGTGCTGTGCTCGGACTGCTCGTCGGTGCCCTCGCGGGCTGGGCCGCCGGCCTGCTGCGACCACCGCCCGCGTCCGAGCGGCACCCGGGCGGACGGACGTCATGAGCCGGCGCGTCGTCAGCATCACGCTCGACAACCTCGACGACCTGCCGCCGCGCTGCCGCTCGTGCGTGTTCTGGGAGCTCGACCCGGTGGCCCACGACCGAGCCGTCGCCGCGGGAGACACCGCCTTCGAGAAGGAGTCCTGGGTGTCGGCGACGCTGCTCGACTGGGGCAGCTGCGGGCGCATCGTCTACGTCGACTCGGTGCCGGCCGGCTTTGTCACCTACGCCCCGCCGGGCTACGCGCCCCGTTCGCTCGCCTTCCCCACCTCACCGGTGAGCGCCGACGCGGTGCTCCTGATGACCGCGCACGTGCACCCCGACTTCGCCGGCGGAGGGCTGGGCCGTGTCCTGGTGCAGGGGGTGGCCAAGGACCTGGTGCAGCGCGGTGTCCGGGCCATCGAGGCATTCGGCGACGAGCGGTGGGAGTCGCCGGCCTGCGTCCTGCCGGCAGAGCACCTGCGTTCGGTGGGCTTCAAGACGGTGCGCCCGCACCACCGCTTCCCTCGCCTGCGCCTCGAGCTGAGGTCAGCGGTGTCCTGGCGCGAGGACGTCGAAGCCGCCCTGGAGCGGCTGCTCGGGTCGCTGACGCCGGACGCCGGGCTGCGACCGGTCGCGACCTGACCCCTCCCTAGAAGGGTGGGTTCTCCGGGTCGTAGGACGGCGCGTCGTCGTCCATCGCGATCTCGCCGGGCTCTTCGTCCGGGTCGGCAGGCGCCGGGTCGGGACGGCCGCGTGGCCGGTGCGGTGGCTCCGGGAACGGAGGGACGTCGCCGGGGCCGGGTGGCCGGGTGAGCTCGGCGTCGATGCGGGCGAGCTCGTCGGGCTCGGGCAGCCGGACGTCGTTCCAGGCGGTGTCGCCGTCAGGGTCGATGCCGGAGGCGGGTCGGGTCCAGCTCGGGGCGCGGGTGACCTGCCCGGCGGGGCTGGTCCAGATCGTCTCGGTGGGGGTGCGTTCCGGGATCCAGCCGAAGTGCTTGAGCAGGTGGGTGCGGCGGCTGCGGGCGGCCAGGTTCCAGGCCGCGGTCGGTCCGTCGGGCCAGGCCTGGTCGTGGTCGAGATCGCTGGCCTCGGCGGTGATGCGAGCGCCGGTGGGTCCGTCGTCGTAGCGGTCGCGAAGGCGGACGAAGTCGGCCAGTGCCCGTGGCGGATCGTGGCCGGGGCTGGTTTGCGAGGGCAGGACGGTGGTGCTGAACGGGCTTCGGACCCAGTCGAGGAGGACGTCGTGCACTGCGGTGGGGGTCGGCGGGGGACGTACGTCGTGAGGGGCGATGTCGAGCAGCTGGCCGGTGTGCTCGTCGGCGCAGACCTGCCGCAGCGAGGCCTGCGTGAGTAACGTGCGAGTGCTGGGTGCGCAGATCCAGCCGTAGCCGCGGAGCCAGGCCGGTTCGCTGGACAGACCCAGCGCCGTCGTCATCGGCACGACGATCATCGCCTGCACGGGTCGTACCCGTCGGCAGTCGGCCACTGGCAGGTCGAGGCCGTGGGGCTGCAGGGCGAGGGCGGCCCGGTGCCGGTCGGCCTGCAGCAGCGCGTACGCGGCCAGGCCGAAGGGGTCGTCGCCGGCGGCGGGATCAGCCGGCACGTCCGGGTGCGGGTCTGCATCGGCGGGCGGCTGCTGGGCGGTCGGGGTCGACTCGGATGCCGGCGCCGTTGTAGCCGTATCAGCAGCCGGATCAGCCTCGTGGGTCGAGCTCTCGTGCGGGACGCATGGTGGCACCGGTGGAGCCGCGGGAGGGAACGGTGCGGGTGCCTGGCCGGTCTCGTCCGGTTCGGGCTTGGCCGGGCGGCCTCTGGCCCCGCGTCGTCTGGTCCGGCGTCGTCTGGCCCGGCGTCGTCTGGCCCGGCGTCGTCTGGCCCGGCGGCCTCTGGCCCGGCGCCGCCTCATCTGCGGCGGGCGGCTGGGATGGGCTGTGACCGGCGCACGGGTAGGTGGCGGTGACCAGGTCGAAGCGCAGGTTGTCGATGGTGCGCTCGTCACCTTCGGCCTTGAGGGCGCGGGCCCGAGCGTCAAGAGTGCGGTAGAAGCGGGCCGCGGGTAACGCCGGGCCGCTGATCTCGATGACCGCTTGGCCGTCCTCCAGCGCCTCGAAAGCGACACCACGGCTGGCGGTGGCGCGCGCCTGCCGGTTGGCGGCGGCATCGGCGTCGAGCTCGAGAATCGTTCTGCGCACCTCTTGAGTGATGCGCCACGGCGGGAGCCCGGCGGCCCGTTCGGCCAGCTCCAGGTCGATCTCCAGGGTGATCTCGTCGGTCGTATGGGCGCACGCCGCCAGCAGCGCCTTGGCCCGCACGACCGGCAGCACGCCCTGCTCCAGCAGGCGCAGCGTGTTCTGCATCGACCGGCACAGCTGCACCGCCAGGTCGATGTCGCGGGCGGCCGCCCGGTCCGAGCAGCGGCGAGCCACCGCGACCTCCCGGCGCAAGGAGGTCCATGGGGAAGCGCCGCGCTCGTCGCCGTCGAGCCGCGGGATCCCCTCGATCAGCTTCGCCAGCTCGCACATGTCGGCCGCAAAGGCCTGCGCGTCACGGCGGGTGCCGTCCTCCAGCCGGCGCAGCCCCGCCCGGAAGTTGAGGTTGTCCCAGGCCGTCAGAGCGTGCAGCTCGTCGAGGTCCTTCCGGGAAGGCATAGAACAAGCGTACGTAGTACAAGCGTTCGAGTCAAGGCCCCAGTGGTAGCGCGATCTCAGCCGCCGAGCGTCACCCGCAGGATCTTCTCGTCGCTGTTGTTCGCTCGGCTGTCCTTGTCTCCCTCGTTCGTGGTCGTCAGCCACAGGCCGCCGCCCGGCGCCGGTTCGACGGTGCGCAGCCGGCCGTACGTGCCGGTGAAGAAGGTCTGCACGTCGGTCAGCGCCCCGCCGCTGATGACTGCCCGGTACATGCGCTGCCCGCGACCGCACGCGATGTAGACCACCTCGTGCACCACCGTGATGCCGGAGCAGGACGCCTCCGACGTCGGGTAGGTGCGCACTGGCGCGACGAGGCCGGGGGTGTCGCAGCGCCCGGCGGTGCCCTCGCAGGCCGGCCAACCGTAGTTGCCGCCGCGGACGATCAGGTTGGTCTCGTCCATGATCGAGTTTCCGAACTCCTGCTCCCACAACCGGCCGCGCCCGTCGAAGGCGAGACCCTGCGGGTTGCGGTGGCCGTAGCTCCAGACGTAGTTGCCGAACGGGTTGTCGGCCGGCACGCGCCCGTCGGGCTCGAGCCGTAGCACCTTGCCCTCGAGCCGGCTCGTGTCCTGGGCACTGTCGGGGTTCTGCGCGTCGCCGGTGCTCGCGTACAGCTTGCCGTCCGGGCCGAAGCGCAACCGCCCGCCGTTGTGGTACTTGTTGCGCCCGATCCCGCGGACCAGCACCTGCTCGCTCGCGAGGTCGAGGCGGTCGTCCACCAGCTTGATGCGCACGAGGCGGTTGTCGCTCGCCGAGGTGTGCATGAGGTAGAGCCACCGGTCGGTGCTGAAGCCCGGGCCGATGGCGAGGCCGAGCAGGCCACCCTCGCCGTCGGTTCCCGAGACGTTCGGGACCGTGCCGACGGCGGTCTTGACCCCGGTCGCCGGGTCCAGCCGGACGACGTCGTGGGCGTCCCGGCGGGTGTAGAGGACCGAGCCGTCCGGCAGCGTCACCAGGCCCCAGGGGATGTCGGTGTCGGTCGCGACCTGGGTGACCGCGCAGACGGCTGCGCAGTCCGCGCCCGTCGTCACCCGCGTTTCGGCGCTACGCGGCGAGCTGTTGCCGGCGGCGTCGCGGGCGAGCACCCGGTAGGAGTACGCGGTGCGCGGCGCGAGGCCGCTGTCGACGAAGCGGGTCGCCGGCGGGCTGGCGGCGGTGCCCGTCACCGTCCCGACCTTGGTGCCGTCCCGGTAGACGTCGTAGGCCCGCACCCCGACGTCGTCGCGCGCGGCCGTCCACCGCAGCGAGACGGTCGTGCCCGCGACCTCGGCCGACAGCGCGGTCGGGGCGGTCGGCGGCGTCGTGTCGTCCTGACACGCGGGCGGGGTGACCGGCACGGTGTTGCTCGCCTGCGAGACGTTGCCGGCGGCGTCGCGGGCGTTGACGTACCACCCCCACGGCACGCCCGCGAGCACCGCGAGCCGCGTGGAGCGCACGTCCGCGCCGACCGTCGTGACGAGCTGGCCGTCGTGGTAGACGTCGTAGGCGGCGACGCCGACGTCGTCGCGCGCGGCGTCCCAGGCGAAGGTGACGCGATCGCACGTGAGGTCGCTGACGCGGGGGTTCGCCGGCGCCGACGGCGGTGTCGCGTCTTCCGCCGGGGCGGGCCCGCTCCACCTCTGGTTCGTCTGCCCGTTGCAGGTCCAGGTGCCCACCGGGGCCCGGTTGTCCGTGCGCCGGCCGAAGACGTCGACGCACAGGCCGGACGTGGGTGCGGTGATGCTCCCGTCCGCTTCGACGACCCACCGCTGATTCGACCCGCCTGTGCAGCGCTCGATCTGCAGCTCGGCGCCACGGCTGGTCGAGGAGCCGGGCACGCTCAGGCACCGGCTGCCGTCGTAGACGCGGAGCTCGCCGCCGGCGGTCCGCGTCCAGGCCTGGTTCACCCCACCGTGGCAGTCGTAGATGATCACCGGGGATCCCGGCGTGGTGCGGGCTCCGTAGACGTCCAGGCAGCGCTGTGACGCGGCGCCCACGACCGGGCTCGCCGTCGCGGCCTGCGCCGGTCGTGCCACCGCGCCCGCCGCCACCAGGCTCAGCCCCACGGCGACGGTGGCGGCACGAAGCAGGAACTGGGCAGGACGCATGACGACTCCGAGGGGGGATGTCACTCACGCAGGGCCATCGCCCTGTGACGCAGCGACACTCGCAGGAGGTGACGCGGTTGGCAAGGGGCGTCCCGCTACGGCGGGTCACCAGGCTGGAGGTCGCCGCGGGTGCCCTGCCGGGCGATCGCCATCGCCGAGGTCATGCCGAGCAGGAAGCGGTGGACGAGGGCGAGCTGATCGTCGTCCATGCCGGCCATGATGTGCTCGCTCTGGCGGGCCAGCGGGCCGGAGAAGTCGGCGGCCAGGCGCATGGCGGGTTCGGCGTAGCGCAGCTGCACCCGGCGACGGTCTGCTGTGTCGCGCTCCCGGACCAGGTGGCCGCGCTTCTCGAGCCGGTCGACCACG
>JAABUN010000592.1_pt1 | contig 91171 bp, 86 predicted proteins | sample 5559311 | NCBI WGS metagenome assembly JAABUN01 (sample SAMN10711877, study PRJNA513370) | rock metagenome | isolation source: Antarctica rocks | place: Antarctica: Victoria Land, Siegfried Peak sud | reverse complement strand
GCGGAATCAGTATGCCGGAAAACAAATTATCCGAAGAAATCGCCTCGTTTGAAGGACTTTGGGAAGGCGGTTATTACGAAGGCGACCCGCTTGCTCCTTTGGGCAAATCGACTTACGGCGGCTTCGGATACATTTCGATTTTGCATGCGACTTATTTGAGATGCATAAAGCCTTATATCAATTCGCAAACCGTCGCTTTGGAAATCGGAGCCGGACGCGGTGCCTGGACAAAAGCGTTGCTTCCGGCAAAGGAAGTCTGGGTTTTCGACGCGCTTTCGGCGGAATACAACCGGTTTTTTGAGTATTTAAATTATCCGACGAACGTTAAATATTTTCAGGTAAAAGATTTTGAATGTAAGGATTTGCCAGAAAATTATTTTAACTATATGTTTTCCTTCGGTTGTCTGTGTCACGTTTCGTTTGAAGGAATGACCGAATATGCAGCCAACATATTCGACAAAATGCAGTCGGGTGCAAATTGCTTTTGGATGTTTGCCGACAAGAAAAAATACAACGATTTTGTCGAAAACGTCGAACGATTTAACATCTGGGACGGTTTATCGCCGCAGCGAAAAAATCTCGCGCCTTTCAAATTTGTTTTCAAAAAATTTTCAAAGATATTGCAGCCGTCTTTTATGAAAACGGACGATTTCGGCGATAATCAGGGGCATTGGTATGATGCCGGAACGGAAAGAACGTGCGAGATGCTTGAGAAAATCGGTTACAGAATTATCGACTCGGATGTCGGAACAATTCCGCGAGACCCGATTATTCATTTTGTAAAGCCTTGATCGAAGATTTTCAATTTGGGGCGCATAAAAATTATGGCAAGTCTTTTAGATATGAGAAGACGGATCAAATCCGTCAAAAACACGCAGCAGATAACCAAGGCGATGAAAATGGTTGCGGCGGCGAAGCTCAAACGTGCTACCGACCGCGTTACTGCGGCGCGTCCGTTTGCACAGAAAATGTCTGAAGTTCTCGGCGGTTTGAGCGGGCGTATCGGCGACGATTTTTCACATCCGCTTTTGAACCAGCGCGGCGACGAAAAATATTTAATCGTTTTGGTTACGGCGGACAAAGGTCTGGCTGGCGCGTTTAACGCAAATATCATCAAAGCGGCGCAAGCCTTTGTCAACGAAAGCGGCGCGGGCAAGCAGACGCAGATGATTGCCGTCGGACGAAAAGGGCGCGATTTTTTCAAACGCCGCGCAATGAGTTTTACCGAAGAATATGTCGGCTTGACCGGAACCGGCAACGTCAATCACGACGACGCGATGGAAATCGCGCAAAGACTCATCAAGACTTTTACGGAAGATGAAACGATTGATAAAGTTTTTCTGATCTTCACCGAATTTAAAACCGTTTTGTCGCAGAAGTCGGTCGTCGAACAGCTTTTACCAATTCCGCGCATTGCTGCCGCTGACGGCGACGAAACGCAAACGACCGCTCCCCAAGCCGAATATATTTACGAACAACCGGCGAGCGAAATTTTCGGGCGTCTGCTTCCGAAACAAGTCGAAACGCAAATCTATCGCGCGATGCTCGAATCGGTCGCCTCCGAACAAGGCGCGCGAATGACGGCGATGGACAGCGCGTCGAAAAACGCGGGCGAATTGATTGATACCTTAACTCTGAATATGAACCGCATTCGCCAGGCGGCAATCACAAAAGAAATCATCGAAGTCGTATCCGGCGCGGCAGCGGCTTCGTAACCAATTACGAATTGGACGACGAATTTTCCTTAATTTGTAATCGGTTATAGATGTATGATAGAAATCAAAACTTATGGCGCGGACGATTTTTTCGTTACGCGCCTTTAATTGTTTGGATTGGGGTTGTACTGTTAGCTTCGACAATGCTGGGCGCAATGTCGAACACTTCGCGTTTTATTCGTCCGCTTCTCGTTTTTCTGTTTCCGAACGCGCCGGAGGAAACTCTGCAAATCTACCACAACTACATCCGCAAATTCGCGCATTTTGCCGAATACGGAATTTTGGCTTTTTGGGCTTCCCGCGCGTTTTCTACTTCATCTGTCAAACTTTTACAAAAATATTGGTTCATTTTTGCATTTCTGATAGTTCTATTCATTGCTTCGATTGACGAATTTAACCAAAGCTCCAACTCTCTACGAACCGGCTCCGGTTACGATGTTTTGCTCGACTGCGCAGGCGGTTTGACTATTACTTTTATCTTTGCAATTTGGAAAATAAGAGTGAAGAAAATGTAAAAGGAGAAGGGTTTTAGGTGTTAGAGGTTAGTTTTGGAATTTTTCCGAAACCTAAAACTTTCACCTATAACCTTTCTCTTTTTCTTTGCAATATCGGAACTTTGTGAGATATTTTATCGTTAAGAACAGCACAAGGAGAAACAGAAAAATGAGCATTTTTGATAAAGTTAAAGAAGCGGCATTCGACCAGTTTATCGAAGTTATCGAGTGGCTTGACGACTCGCAGGACACGATACTTTACCGTTATCCGGTTGGCGGACAGGAAATCAAAAACGGCGCGCAGCTTATTGCCAGGGAATCGCAGGTTGCGGTTTTCGTTTTTGAAGGACAAGTCGCAGACGTTTTCGCGCCTGGACGCTACATGATTGACGGCGGTAATACGCCGATTTTGTCAAAGTTGGGAGCGTGGAAATTCGGTTTCAACTCGCCTTTTAAATCGGAAGTTTATTTCGTTAACACAAAACAATTTACGGATATGAAGTGGGGAACGGCAAACCCGATTATGCTGCGCGATAATGATTTCGGCGTTGTTCGCCTGCGCGCTTTCGGGGCATATTCGATGCGCGTCGCCGACCCGCGCGAGTTTATCAAAGAAGTCGCCGGAACAAACGCGCATTTTCAAACCGAAGACATTGACGCGCAGCTCAAGCGCGCTATTGTCTCCGAATTTTCTGACGCTATCGGCGAGATGAAAATTCCCGCGCTCGATTTGGCGGCGCAATATAAAGAACTCGGAGAAGCTATCCGCACGAAAATTAATGAAGATTTTAGAACTTACGGCTTAGAAGTTACGAAATTTTACATCGAAAACATCAGTTTGCCGGAAGAAGTCGAACGGGCGCTGGATAAACGCTCGTCAATGGGCGCGCTCGGCGACGCCAATCAATATATGAAGTTTCAAGCGGCTGACGCTTTGCGCGACGCGGCTCAAAACGAAGGCGGCGGCGCGGGTTTAGGCGCGAGTTTAGGCGCGGGCTTTGCCGTCGGCAATCAAATGGCAAACGCTTTCGGCGGCGCAAATCAAGGACAAACCGGCGGCGCGCAATCGGTGCAAAATATTCCGTGTCCAAGCTGCGGCAAACCGAATCCGAGCGGCATAAAATTCTGCGGCGATTGCGGCGCGGCAATGGAAACCGCAAAAGTTGCGTGCGTCAAATGCGGCGCGGAATTACGCGAAGGCGCAAAGTTTTGCTCTGAATGCGGCGCAAGTCAGGAAAAAGCGAAATGCTCAAACTGCCAAGCCGAACTCATGCCGGGCGCAAAATTCTGTCCTGAATGCGGTACGAAAACGGAGTAAATTTAATTACGAATTACAAATTGAAGCAATAATCAATCTCGTAATTCGTAATTTTTAATTGTAATTTTTGGCTTAATTTAGTAAAACAGGAGAAAATTATGGCAATCAGCCCCGAACTTCTTGAAATTCTGCGTTGCCCGAAATGTAAATCAAAGGTTCAAATCAAAGCCGACCAAAGCAGTCTGAAGTGCGTCAATCCTGAATGCTCTCTAGTTTATCCGATACGTGACGAAATTCCCGTAATGCTAGTCGAAGAAGCGAAAGCGGAAAAACAGTAGATAAACTCAGATGAACACAGAAGGTTTATAAAGCATCTGCGTTTATCTGTGTGCATCTGCGGTTAAATTTTTGAAAAACAATCAAGAGATAAACTGGCAAAACGTGCGCCGCGTTCTCGTCGTTCGGCTGCGGTCAATCGGCGACACGGTTCTCGCAACGTCTTCGCTGCTTGCCTTAAGAAGATTTTTGCCCGAAGCGCGGATTGATATTCTGCTCGAAGATTGGGTCGCGCCGCTTTTGGAAGGTTTTGACGCAATTGATAACATCGTATCTGTTCCAACAAAAAACCTACTTCCCGTTAATAAAGTTAAACATTCGTCTAAAGATTTACTATTGGTTCGTTTGACGGTTGCGCTATTGCTTCGTGAAACAAAATATGATGTTGCCTTCAACCTACACGGTGGCACGACAGCGACGTTTTTTGTGCGTGCGAGCGGTGCGCGGCATCGCGTCGGTTTTCAAAATTACCAGTACAATTTTCTTTACAATCATCTGCTTTCTTCTCCGTCCGATTTTTGGCATCAAGAACAAACGCATTCTGCCGAACAGCAGCTCGCACTTCTGGGTTTTGTCGGCGTTCCCGTTGCAGACAAACCGAAAAGCCATTTGGTTGTAACCGATGCGGCGCGAAACTCGATTGAAGAAAAACTTACAAAATCCGAAATCCGAAATCCGAACTCCGAAATTGCGCTGCTTCATCCGGCAGCGGCATTTGAATTGAAACAATGGGCAACTGAAAATTTTGCGCGCATCGCCGAATTTTTATATGAAAAAGGCTTGCAGACGGTTGCGGTTGCGACACCGAAAGAAAGCGATGTTTTAGAAAATCTCAAACAAAATTCCAACGTTCCCGTTTTAACTTTCGACGATTTAACTTTGCCGGAAATAACGGCATTCGCTTCACGCGCAAAAATCTTCGTCGGGAATGACAGCGGAATCGCGCATATTGCGGCGGCTGTCGAAACGCCGAGCGTTGTTATTTTCGGCTCGTCAAACATCAATCACTGGCGACCCAGGACAAACGCGCCGAATCAAATAGTCTATGCGGAAAAGGCTTGCAATCATCTGACCGGCGAAATTCGCAAAGGTTCTGAAAACCCGACGTGTATTCGCTGCGTTGAAGTCGGAGCGGTTTGCGAGGCGATTGAAAGAGTTTTGGTTGATAAAACAAATGACGAAAAGCTAAAGTAATAATTAGTCAAAACGTTTGACATGGAGGATAGCCGACTAAAACGTTTGTGTTAAAATAAAAATATGTTAAGTCAATACATTCAAGCCGCGAAGCGCCAAGCCAAGTATGAAATTTTGAGCGACGACGGAAGTTTTTACGGCGAGATTCCGGGCTTTCAAGGCGTTTACGCCAACGCCGCAACGCTCGAAGATTGCCGCGAAGAACTGGCGGAAGTTCTCGAAGAGTGGCTCGTCTTTCGCATTTCCAGAAATTACTCTTTGCCTGTTGTCAACGGTTTGCGCCTTGTCGTCGAAAAGGTCGCGGAAGTTTCATAATTCTTCCCAAACTTTTCTGTCGATTTCGGCTTGCTGCAAAATGCGCACGATAAATTCTTTGCTGATGTCCGAGCCGTGAGGATTTGGAATGGTTATGGTCAAAGAACCTTTTTCCATAATCTGATGTTTTCCACCCGAATACGGTCCGTCAAATCCAAGCTGACGCAAATAGTAAATCAAATCTTTTCGTTTAATTGGAGCAAGTTTTGGCACAACTAATTTTAACCTCATTTTAAAGATAAGCGTATAAAGCAGAATAAGCCGTCAATCTGGGAATTAGCTTCTTTCTGCTGTTCCCAAATTGACGGCTCATTCAAAAGAGAAAATGCCGAATAATTAATGTACAATCCAGTCAAAAAACATAATTTTGCACTACGAAAGAAGTTACTAGAGAATATGTAATCCTGCCAAGAGTTTTATAACTACTTTTGTTATAAGAGGTGGTTTCTTGACACTTTACCCCCAACCAATTAGTATTTATAGTTTCGGCTTTACTGCTAAAAGTATATCTATATGTTTGAGTCTTTATCCGACAAGTTAAAGAAATCGCTGAAGAATCTGCGTGGCGAAGGCAAGTTGACGCCTGAACACGTTGAAGCGGCTTTGCGCGAGATTCGGATGGCGCTGCTTGAGGCGGACGTTAATTACAAAGTTGCGAAGGATTTTGTTGATGCGGTTCGCGCTAAAGCGGAAGGTCAGGCGGTTTGGCAGGATTTGAAGCCGCACGAGCAGGTCGTCAAAATCGTTTATGACGAATTGGTCGAATTGTTTGGCGGAACGAGTTCGCGGCTGGTTTTTACGCGCGCTATTCCAAATGTCGTGATGGTCGTCGGGCTGCAAGGTTCGGGTAAAACGACTTCGACGGGAAAAGTTGCAAACTGGCTGGCGAAAAATCAAGAAAGAAAACCGCTTCTCGTTTCTGTTGACGTTTATCGTCCGGCGGCGCGAGAGCAATTAAGAGTTGTCGGCGGCGCGGTCGGACAGGCGGTTTATCAGGACAAAGAAACGAACGACCCGATGACGCTTGTGCGCGGCGCGATGCGTTACGCGCAGGATAGCGGTTTTGATACTTTGATGATTGACACTGCCGGTCGTCTGCACATTGACGACGAGTTAATGGTCGAACTCGAACAAATCAAAGCCGAAACAAAGCCGGTCGAAGTTTTATTCGTCGCCGATGCGATGACCGGACAAGATGCGGTTCGTTCAGCGGAAGAATTTCACAAACGAGTCGGAATTACGGGCGTAATTTTGACAAAAATGGACGGCGATGCGCGCGGCGGTGCGGCTTTGTCCATCAAACAGGTTATCGGGCAGCCCGTGAAATTCGTCGGCGTCGGCGAAAAATATGACGCGATAGAGCCATTTTACCCGGACAGAATCGCGCAGAGAATTTTGGGAATGGGCGATGTTCTGTCGCTTATCGAAGAAGTTCAAGGCAAAATTGACGAAGACGAAGCGGCAAAACAGTTGGAGAAAATGACGAGCAATCAGTTTACGCTCGAAGATTTTCGCAACCAGCTCGGACAATTCAAAAAGCTCGGCTCGATGTCAAAATTGATGAAAATGCTGCCCGAACAAATGATGGGCGGAATGCAATTGTCAGATGAGCAATCCGAAGAAGTCGAAGCGCAAATGAAACGCACCGAAGCAATTATTGATTCGATGACGAAGCAAGAACGCAGAGAATATAAAATTATTGACGCCAGCAGAAAAACGCGCATTGCAAAAGGCTCAGGTTCGACAATTTCCGATGTCAACGGTTTGATTCGCCAATACGAGCAAATGCGGAAAATGATGCAGCAGATGAATCGCGGCGGACTTTTAGGCAAACTTGCGGGCAAAGCGATGGGCGGCTTGGGCGGCGGTTTAGGCGGACTTCTGGGCGGCGGAATGCCGAACGGTTTGGGTGGAATGTTCGGCGGCAACGGCGGCGGAGCGACCGAAGATTTTGATAACGATTACGAAGAAACAAAAGATTCTTTGTCGAAAAGGTTAAAGAAGAAAAAGAGACACAAGAAAAAGAAATAATAGTGAATGGTGAATGGCAAATTTCATACATTCACCATTCACTATTCACCATTAAAAATATGTTAGGAATCAGTTTAATGAGAATCGGCGCGAAGAAAAAACCTTTCTATCGCTTGGTTGTAAAAGAAAAACGCTCGAAGCGCGACGGGAAATACCTGGAAAATGTCGGCACATACAATCCGATGATGAATCCGGCGGAAGTGAACTTAAACCACGAGCGAATCAATTATTGGATTTCAGTCGGCGCGCAACCGACCGAAACCGTTGCGAGCTTGATAAAGCACAATCCGATACAAACGGAAGAAGAAAAAGCCGCAGCGATTCAAACAAGAGCGGAGAAGGCGGAAGCGGAGAGAACAGCAAAAGCCGAAGCAAAAAAAGCAGTGGTTGAAGCAAAAGCAGCCGAGGCTGCGAAAATCGAAGCTGAAAAAGCAGAGGAAGCAAGAGCAGAACAGGCAAAGGCTGACGCTGAAAAAGCGGAAGCCGAACAAGCCGCAGGTGAAAATGCTGAAACTGAAAGTGCTGAAGCGCCTGAAGCAAACCAATCGCAAGAAACGCCAGCCGAAGAAAACAAATCGGAAGCAAGCGAGTAAAATCAGCTTATAAATACGGGAATCCCAGATAATCAAATTCTTTCCGGCTTTTCTACAGTTATGAAAGAAGCAGTCGAAAAACTCGTCAAGAAACTCGTCGGCGAACCCGACGCGGTTGAGGTTTCGGAAGAGGTGACTGACCGCGCGGTTGTAATAAAAGTGCGCGTCGGCGAAGGCGATATGGGCAGAATCATCGGGCGCGAAGGTCGCACGATAAAAGCTATTCGCAGCCTGCTTTTCTACGCCGGACAAAAACAAGGCAAGCGTTTTGTTTTAGACGTAATTGAATAATCCAGACTAATGGAAGATTTTGTTGCAATTGCCCGACTTATCAAAGCGCGCGGATTGCGCGGCGAAATTGTCGCCGATGTTTTGACCGATTTCCCCGAACGCTTTGATGATTTAGAAAAAGTTTTCGCAGTTTGTGACGACAGGCGTTCGGAACTCAAAATCGAAAAGTTCTGGTTTCAGAAACACAGAATAATTCTGAAATTTAAAGGCTTTGACACAATCGAAGCGGCGGAAACTTTGCGAAACTGCGAGATTTGCGTTCCCGAAACCGAAGCGGTCGAACTCGAAGAAGACGAATTTTTTGATTGGGAACTCGAAGGCTGCACGGTTGAAACTCTCGCAGGCGACGCGCTCGGCACGGTTCAGAAGTTGATGAGAACCGGCGCGACGGAAATCCTTGTCGTTAAAGGCGCACAAAAAGAATATTTAATTCCTTTCGCCGAAAAGATTTGCACGGAAGTTGATATTGAAAACAAATTGATAAAAGTCGACGCGCCCGAAGGACTTCTTGAATTTTAGATTTTGGATTGAAAGCGAATTCTAAAATCTAAAATCCAAAATCTAAGATGAAAATTGACGTTTTAACAATTTTCCCCGAATTTTTCCGTGAAGTTTTTGATTTTGGAATCGTTCGACGCGCGCGCGTTGCAAATATTGTCGAAATAAACATTTACGATATTCGTTCTTTTACAACCGACAAACATCGAATGACCGACGACAGACCGTTCGGCGGCGGCGACGGAATGGTGATGAAATGCGAGCCAATTTTTAATGCGATAGAAAAAATCGTCGGAACAACAGAGCGCGAAAATTATCCGCCGGATGCGCGCGTCGTTTTGCTTTCGCCGCAAGGCAGAGTTTTCAAACAAGTTGTCGCTCGCGAGTTTGCCGAAGACGCAAAACACATCGTTTTGATTTGCGGGCGTTACGAAGGCGTTGACGAGCGCGTCAATGAAGTGCTGGTAACGGATGAAATATCAATCGGCGATTACGTTTTATCGGGCGGCGAGGCAGCGGCAATTGTTTTGACGGACGCGATTACGCGGCTTTTGCCGAACGCTCTGGGCAGCGAAACATCGGCGGAAAACGATTCTTTTACAAACAATTTGCTCGATTGCCCGCACTATACGCGCCCGCCCGAGTTTCGTGGAATGCGCGTGCCGGAAGTTTTATTAAACGGCAATCACGCCGAAATCGAACGCTGGCGCAAACAAAAAGCGTTGGAAAAGACACAGAAAATTAGAAAAGATTTATTAGAAGGAGTTGAAAAGTGAAAAGTGAAAAATCACTGATGACTGATCACCGACCACTGACCACCGATTATGAACCGACTAGATTCAGTAGAACAATTACAAATAAAAGACACCATTCCGAATTTTCAATCCGGCGACAGCGTGCGCGTCCACGTTCGCATACAGGAAGGCAACAAAGAACGCCTTCAGATTTTTGAAGGCATCGTTATCGCCCGCAAACACGGCGGCATACGCGAAACCGTAACGGTCAGAAAGGTGAGTTTCGGCGTTGGCGTCGAGCGCATTTTCCCGCTAAACGCAACCATCGTTGACCACATTGACGTAATCCGCCGCGGCAAAGTTCGTCGCGCAAAACTCTACTACCTGCGCAACCTGCGCGGTAAAGCGGCTCGCATCACTGAGCGCGATACACGCAACAAAGACGCGGCAAAATTGGCGAAAAAGTAATAAAGCAGATAGAACGCGGATGTTGAACGCGAAGGATAACGGATTGGCACGGATTTATTTTTAGATTTATCCGTGCCAATCCGCGTCTTGTTGTTTATATGCAAATCGGCATTGAATTTGAAAATCAAGCCGTCGCCGACGGTTATAAATTTATCGCCGGCGTTGATGAAGTCGGGCGCGGTTGTCTTGCGGGCGCGGTCGTTGCGGCGGCGGTCGTTTTGGATTTATCCAAGCCGCTGCCCGAAGGTTTGGATGATTCAAAAAAACTGACGGCGAAAAAACGTGAAAGAATAGGCGAAGAAATTCGTCAAACGGCAGTTTGTTTCGCCATCGCACAAATCGAAGCCGAAGAGATTGACCGCATAAACATTCTGCAAGCAACAAAGAAAGCAATGGTTACAGCCGTCAGGAAATTAATTCCGGCGGCTGATTTTTTGCTTGTTGACGCCATTCAACTTAAACAAATAAATCTACCGCAAAAAGCCATTATCCACGGCGATGCAATTTCCGCCTCGATAGCCGCAGCTTCTGTTATCGCCAAAGTTTATCGAGACAATTTGATGCACGAATTCGACAAAATCTATCCTGCCTACGGTTTTTCAAAGCACGCCGGTTACGGCACAAAAGCGCATTTTGAAGCGATAAAAACACACGGCGCGTGTTCGCTTCATCGCAAAACCTTTCGCGGCGTTTTGTAAACAAGTAATTCAGTGTAAATTTTTACGCCGACTGGCGATTTACCGACAAAATAAAACAAAACTCCAATTTTTATTCACTATAATTATCTAAGTGAAGTATAAAAATTCTGTGTAACACAAATTTAATCGAAAAGAATTCCCCGTCTGCTTGCAGCGTGGGTTTCCTTTTCAGCCCTGAAAGGGCGTAACTCTTAGTTCTTAAAAAATTCGTGGTAGGCGGTGCTTTGACCGACTAATTTTCGGGCGAATGCCCCGTCAGCTTGCTGCGGGGTAGTCCGAAAATAACGAATTTTCAATTTACTTCGTTATAATACAAAATCAGCCGCCTCTTTGTGAAATGCGAACCGACCAATTAAAATCATTTGTATGACGACAGAAACTTTTGACACGATTCTTGCTCGAAGCGCAAACGTGCGGCGCGGACGCAACCTTGAGTATTTGACAATCGGCTGGAACTCTATGGAAGCCGTCGTCGCTATCGGCGCAGGACTTCTTGCCGGAAGCATCGCGCTTGTCGGCTTTGGCGTTGATTCGGTGATAGAAAGTTTATCGGGTGCGGTTTTGCTTTGGCGGCTTTTTGCAGGCGAACATCGTGAACAACTTGCGTTGAAACTGGTTGGCGGGAGTTTTCTGTTTCTTGCGGCTTACGTTGCTTTCGACGCAGGAAAATCTTTACTTTTTCGTGAGCCGCCCGAAACAAGCTACGTCGGCATAGGGCTGGCAATTTTGTCTTTGATTGTAATGCCTGTTTTGGCGCGAGCGAAACGACAAGTTGCCGCCAACTTAAACAGTCGCGCTTTACAGGCGGATTCTCGGCAGACCGACATTTGCGCTTATCTTTCAGCAATCTTGCTTTTTGGGCTTGGCTTAAACACGCTGTTTGGTTGGTGGTGGGCTGACCCTGTTGCCGCTCTTGTAATGATTCCGATAATTGCCAAAGAAGGCATCGAAGCCTTACGCGGCGAAACCTGTTGCGGCGAAGGCGCGTGTCATTAACGACGGCGGCTAACAATTCAATGGATGTGCGGGCGAAACAGCTACTTTCATTTGGCAGTTCTCGTTTATCTTACGTCGCGTGTCATTGGTTTTTGCCCACGTCAACTCAATCTTTAGACTTATTCAATCCATTCTCCGCAAAAAACCAAATCGGCGCGACCTGTAATTAGCATTTCGTCGTCTTCAGCGCGCCAGAGGGCTTCGGTTGTGCCGCCCGGAGCGTGAACGGAGACTTTTCGATTCGTTTTTCCGTTAGAAGCTGAAGCTACAGCAGCCGCAATCGAGCAAGTTCCCGACGACGATGTTTCGCCTGCGCCGCGTTCCCAGATACGGATTTCGATATTTTCCTTGTCGAGAACTTTCACGAAAACGACGTTTGTGCGGTCGGGAAAAATGTCGGTCGAGCATTCAATTTGCGCGCCAATGTGCCGCCAATCAATTTGGTTGAAATCTTCGAGAAAAACGACCGCGACCGGATTTCCCACGTCAACGAAGGTAAAGCCGACAGCTATTTTTTCCTGCGGCAGCAGAATGGAAAACTCTTTGGACTGCTGAAAATCGTTTGCCGAATCGAAAAAGACTTCGGACAAATCGGTGCGCGGCAAATCGAATTTCGGCTTGCCGAGTTCGGCGAGAAACCAGAACGTCTTTTCGTTTCGCTCTAAAAGTTCGTAAGTTTTTATGCCGCTTTTTGTTTCGAGCTTAAGCGATTCTTCTTGCCAAAGGTTTCTGTAGTAAAGATACGCGACCGCGCAACGCGTTCCGTTGCCGGAAAATCCGGCTTCGCTGCCGTCCGGATTTATTATCCGGCACGAGTAATCGCCGGAATTTCCATAGAGTTTTTCCAGAACCGCGATACCGTCGCCGCCGATACCTGTGTTTCGATGGCAAACTTGTTTTGAAAACTCGTTCAAGGAAGAAACGTTTTTTAATTGGTCTGCTTCAAAAACAATATAATCGTTGCCGAAACCGTGAAATTTGCAAAAGAAAATCATAAGTGATTTGTAAATTTTAATTTTAATTGTCTTTATTTTACACGAAAAACTTTTCAATCTTTCCGGTTACATTTTCCGGCACGGAGAGCAAATCGCTGATTATGGCAACCGAGTTTGCGCCGGCATTCAAAACCTGTCGGAAATTTTTCAAAGTTATTCCGCCGATGGCGACGAGCGGGAAGTTTCCGGTTTCAGCGCGGATTGTTCGAATCGTTTTCAGCCCGACTACATCGTCTGGATTTTCCTTTGTCCGCGTCGGAAAAATTGGACCGACGGCAATGTAATCGACGGGAAGTTTTATGGCATCAATAGCTTGTGGCAAACTGTGCGTAGAGAAGCCGATTATTGCTTCCGCGCCTAAAATCTTTCGCGCTTCGGCTGGCGGCAAATCGTCTTGTCCGAGATGAATTCCGTCGGCTTTGAGCGCGAGCGCAACATCAACGCGGTCATTGATGATAATTTTCGCGTCGTATTTTCGCGCAATTTCCAATGCTTCGGCGGCGTCTGCAAAAAAATCCCGTATAGAACAGTGTTTTTCGCGCAGTTGAATAAACCTTGCGCCGCCTGCAATAAATTTCCGAACCTGCTCTGCGTGTGAAAGTTTACTAATTCGGGCGTCGGAGATTGGATAAATTTTGGGAAGAAACATCTTCTGTTAATGGTGAATGGCAAATGGTAAATGGTTAGTGAAAGAAAATCATTCACTATTTACCGTTCACCACTATTCAAAGTGATTTGACCATCAAAAAGCCGTTTTCGCTGTTGTTGTAATAATTTTCCAGTTTTTGAACCGTGCTGTAACCGCGCTGTCGGTAAAGATTTTGGGCGGCGGCGTTGCTAGCTCTAACTTCAAGTCTGACGGTGTTTATACCGCGTTTTCGCAAAGCGTTTTCGGCGTGATTTAATAGTTTGTTTGCCAGACCGCGACGCCTGTGTTCGGGCGCGACGCCGATAGTTGTAATATGTCCCGTTCCGTCGTCGTTCGTTATTACAAAAACGAAACCGACAATTGCCTCCTGCGGCGTAACGACGCGGTAGCTCAGACAATTGGGTTCATCGAGCAAGTAAGCAAATGTATGTTTTGTATAATGTTCGCCTTCGACAAAGCATCGCAAATTAAGCCTTAAAACTTCTTGCAGGTGTTTGTCTGTAAGCGGTCGAATTTCATAAACAGTCGTCGGCGCTGCTGCCGGATGAACAATCGTCTCCGGCTCAAACGCTTCTTGAGAAACAAAAAATTCACGGATTTTTTGCAAAACTGCCATAAAATCAATTGCGAATTACCAATTACGAATGTTAGAAAAAACACCGGGCTCGTAATTTCAAAGAATCAGCATACAATCGCCGTAGCTGTAAAATCGATAACGGGAGCGAACCGCGTGTCGGTACGAATCCATTATAAGTTCGTAGCCGCCAAAGGTCGAAACCAAAACGAGCAGAGAAGATTGCGGCAAATGAAAATTTGTTAAAAGCGCACCCACGGTTCTGAATTTATAATCCGGCGTTATCGTTAAATCCGCCGGTTTATCGGCTGCCGAAATTTTTCCCACATCATTAGTAAAAGATTCCAGAGCGCGCGTCGTAGTGGTACCGATAGCGACAATTCGTCTGTTTTCCTCTTTCGCCTTGTTTAAAACTTCAGCCGTTTGCTCGCCGATTTCGCATCTTTCGGACATAACTTTATGCTCGGATAAATCGGAAACCCGCACCGGTTCAAAAGTTCCGTAACCCACGTGCAGGGTTATTTCCGCAATTTCCGCTCCGAGATTTTTGATTTCTTCTAAAATCTGCGGGGTAAAATGCAGACCGGCAGTCGGCGCGGCAATTGCTCCGCGCGTTTTTGCGAAAACGGTTTGATAGCGTTCGCGGTCTTTGTCGAAATTGTCTTCTGCCATGCGTTTGATATATGGCGGCAAAGGCGTCTGCCCGATTTCGTCTAAAATTTTGTTAAAATCTTTGATTGTTTCAAACTTTACAACAATGCGACCTTCGACGGTCTTTTCCAAAACTTCCGCCGACAGATTTTCGCCGAAACTGATTTTCTTGCCTGTTTTTAGTCTGCGTGTCGGTCTGGCTAGAGTTTCCCAAGTTTGATTTTCCAGATCCCGGACGAGAAAAAGCTCGACTCGCGCGCCGGTTTCGCTTTCTCCTAAAAGCCTCGCCGGAAAAACCTTTGTGTTGTTGAGAACAACGACATCGTCTTTTTTTAGAAAATTCGGAAGCTGTTGGAAATGTTTGTCTTGAAAACTTTTTTCGCTTCGATTGACGATTAGCATTCGAGAATCGTCGCGCTTTTCAAGCGGTTTCTGCGCGACGAGTTCTTCAGACAAGTCGAAATCGAAATCGGAAATTTGCATAATTGAGAATTTTTTGCGAAGTTATAACAGAACTCTTTTTTAAGCCGCACAGTTTTTATTTGGCTTGTAGATGTGTGCGCGCTTCCCAGAGTTCTGGAAAAAATCGTTTTGAGAGCGTCGTCCGCAAATAATTCGCTCCTTCCGAGCCGCCCGTACCGCGCTTCATACCCATCATTCGCTCGACCATCAAAACATGATGATAACGCCACAACGCGATGTTTTCGTCGTGTTCGACAAGCAAATCCTGTATAGTAAATAAATTTTGGTATTTTTCGGGTTTGGTCAAAATTTCAACCGTCGATGCGATTCGTTCGTCGTTTGTTTTGACTTGGAAATCATATTTTTCGATTAATCTCCAGAAAACGTCGGCAAGGCTCGGAGCGTTAAATCTTGCAGTCAAACGTTTCGTAGCAAATTCATCTTCAGCGAAAGATTTCAAAAGATTTTCGTCTTTTGCGCCCGAGACAAATTCGAGTTCGCGGAACTGCATCGACTGGAAACCGCTCGCCGGATTCAATTTATCACGAAACTCCAGAAAACCGATTTGCGCCATCGATTCAAGAATATGAATCTGCGTTATCAAAACTTTTTCGATGCCGACGACAGCACGCAGCGAATGATTGGCGCGAAACGGACGATTTTTTTCGAGCCATTTAACGGTCGCGTCCAATTCGTGCAAAATCTGCTTAAACCAAAGCTCGTATGTTTGATGAATGACGATAAACAACAATTCATCGTGGCTTTTAGGGTCGGACAAAGTTTCCTGTAACCCAATCAACTCAGGAACTTTTAAGTATTTGTTGTAAGAAAGCGGAGCATCTCTGCCATATTCACTCATCTTAAAATCTCACTCCCGCCGTCTGGTGTTGTTCAAATGCTTTGGTGTCCCGAATTTCTTTAAGTTCCCTAACGAAAAGTTCGAGTTCTTCGTCTTTCGTATAAAAATGCGGCGAGACGCGAATGCCTGCGCCGGGACGAAAATCGACGATGAATTCTCGCCTGATTAATTCTTTGGTTATCAAATCAGCGCGCTCGTGCGCGATTGTGATTGTGCCGCCTCGCTCATGCGGATTACGCGGACTTGTAACCGTAAAGCCTTCGCTCTCCGCAAGTTTGAAAAGCATTTCAGTTTGATGTTGACTTTTCTCTCGGATTCGTTCGACGCCGATTTCACCGATGATTTTATAACCGCTCTGCGCCGAATAAAGCGCGGGAATCGATGGCGAACCATGTAAATATCTTTCAATATTGTCGGCGTATTCGATGTCGCCGCGCTCGAACGCAAACGGATGCGCGTGCGCCGCCCAGCCCGTAACTTTCGGTTTGAACCTGGTTTGCAAATCCGGTCGGACATACAAATAACCGGCGCCCGCGCCGCCGCACAGCCATTTGACCGAACCGCCGACTACAAAATCCACGTTCAAATCTTTTGCCGAAAAAGGAACTGTTCCGGCGGATTGATAAGTGTCTAAAACGACATACGCGCCGACCGAATGCGCTTTTTCAATGATGGCTTTGGCATCCTGCAAAAACGCGCTTTTGAAAACAACGTGCGACATCGGAACGAGAAGCGTCTCCTCGTCAATCGCGTCAAGCATTTTATCGAGCGGAATGGTCATTCCGTCGTCGGATTTTACGGTTTCTATTTGGAATCGTCCGTCACGCGCGTGTGCTTCATAGACATACATCACGGACGGGAAATTCAATTCTTCATAAACGATTTTATTTTTTTCGGGTGTTGGTTCAAAGCACGACAAAAGCAGCGATTGAATAACGGAGACGTTCTGGTGCATCACAACCGAGTTTTCTTCCGCGCCGATGATTTTCGCCACCATATTACCGACTGTTCCGGGCATTTCCCACCAGCCTTCGCCCCACGCGCGCACGCCGCGGGTTGCCCACATCTCGGCGTATTCCTGCATTTTGTCGTAAACGCCGCGTGGCATCGCGCCCAAACTATGCGAAACCAGATAAACGGTTTTTTCGACAATCGGAAATTCGGCTCGCCATTTTAAAAGTTCATCAGTCATCGTTTTTGCTCCGAATCGTTATAAAATCTTTGCTTTATCTTCCGTTATCAAACAATTTATGTCAATTTAATGACTTTATCTGCTGGAATTACAAAAAAGTTAAATAACATCTTGACAGAAGATACGCTTTTAGTTTAATTTTTCAACGTTCTACGAAAAACAACGCAACAAATAAATCTTCTGAAAAAATCTTGTAATTTAAGATTTTCTACTCGTTAGAAAATGAGTTTTATTGCATTTCTATCAATCTGTATCGAAAAAGAGTCAAAAAAATTGGCTTGAATCGAGTGCGGATTTTTGTGTTTTTTTGCCCGTGTTTTACCGCAAAACGCTGTCGGCTTTGGAACAGACTGGCATACGTTTGAAAAGACGTCTGCATAAATTAAATTCAGTGAAGTTTGTAGGAGGAATTAGAAAAATGTCAAAAACAATCGGTAAGGTCAAATGGTTTAATAACGCAAAAGGTTACGGTTTTATCGAACAACCCGGCGAGCAGGATATTTTCGTTCATTACAGCGCGATTTCCGGCGACGGTTATAAAACTTTAACGCAAGGTCAGGACGTTGAGTTTGAAGTTACAAACGGACCGAAAGGTCCGCAGGCGGAAAACGTGCTGACGGTGCAATAAATCGTCTGTTAAATCAAATTGACGGCTGACGGTTTTTCGAGCCGACAGCGTTTATAAATAAAAAGCGGCTTTTCAAAGAGTCGCTTTTTTTTCTACGAATTTAAGATTTAAATTTTGAATCGAGTTAAAATCTTTTTATGAAAAATCAGGAAAAGCAAAACGGAGAGGCAATGTATTTACGGTTTTTGCCTTCAATTGATACCCTTTTGCATTCTGAAACTGCAAACAAAATTTTGCCGCACGCGGGCGCAAAATATCTAAGCGTTTTGGCGCGCAGTGCGGTTGATTCGCTGCGCCGAAAAATCCAGGACGAAATCGCCGGGAACACGATAAACGAAGATGATTTTTCGTATGAAATTTTGCTGACGAAAGCCGAAAAAAATCTCGACGGCATTTGGCAAAGGGAGCAAAGTACCGGCGTGCAGAAAGTTATCAACGCAACGGGCGTTATCATACACACCAATTTGGGACGCGCGCCGCTTTCGGAAAACGCGAGATTAGCAATTTCCGAAGAAGCCGCACGTTATTGCACGCTCGAATACGACGTTCAAACCGGTAAACGCGGACGACGCGGCGCGCGCGCCGAACGGCTTTTAACTGAACTTACGGGCGCAGAAAGCGCTTTAATCGTCAACAACTGCGCGGCGGCTTGCCTTCTTGTTTTAACCGCATTGGCAAACGGCGGCGAAGCGATAATCTCGCGCGGCGAATTGGTGGAAATAGGCGGAGATTTTCGCATTCCAGACGTGATGGCGCAGTCGGGCGCTATACTCAGGGAAGTCGGTGCGACAAATCGCACGCGGATTGCCGATTATGAGAAAGCAATCAGCGAAAATACACGTTTATTACTAAAAGTTCACCCGTCGAATTACCGCATTGTCGGCTTTTCTTCTTCGCCAAACATCCGAGAACTCGCTGGTTTAGCCAATCGAAACAACATTTTACTTTATGAAGACGCAGGTTCAGGCGCGATGTTTGATTTAAGCGAATATGGTTTGGACGATGAGCCGGTAATAAGCCAATCAATTGCAGCAGGTGCTGACATTGTTAGCTTTAGCGGCGATAAACTGCTCGGCGGTGTGCAATCAGGTTTGATTGTCGGAAAACACGAAACCATTGAGAAATTGCGAAAACACCCGCTTTACCGCGCCCTTCGAGTTGATAAATTGATTTATGCCGCTCTCGAAGCGACGCTCGAAGCGTTTCGTCAGGAAACCGCCGCACAGCAAATTCCGGTTTTACAAATGCTCGCGCAAACAAATGCGGAACTCAAAAAACGAGCGGAAAATTTTGCCGGAAAATTGAACGAAAAGATCGGGGAAAATTCCGTTTTGAAGTTTGAAATCGCACAAGCGAATTCGGTTGTCGGCGGCGGTTCAGCACCGACCGTTCAACCGGCGACGACTGTTTTAGCTTTTAAACACGGAAAAATGTCGGTCGCAGAATTTGAGCAAAAACTCCGGTTTTCAAAACCGCCCGTCGTCGCGCGCATTTTGGAAGATAAAGTTTTGATTGACCTGCGAACAGTTTCCAATGCGGAAGAAGCCGAACTTTTAGAAATTTTGACGACAATTGCAACCGTAGATAATACAACGGTTATTGGTGAATGGTGAATGGTGAATGTCGGGAACATTCTTTAATTCACTATTCACCACTCATCATTTTTCCTATCTACATTTAATTACCCGTTTTCCTGCGCGAAGTCTTTCATAAGCTCGACAAGTTTCTCGACGCCTTGTTTGGGAAAAGCGTTGTAGATCGAAGCACGAATGCCGCCGACCGAGCGATGACCTTTTAAACCGTCCAAGCCCTGCGCCGTTGCTTCGGATGCGAATCGTTTTTCTAATTCTTCCGACGGCAGTCGAAAAGTTACGTTCATCAAAGAACGCGCCGACTTTTCGGCATGTCCGCGATAAAAGCCGTCGCTGGCGTCAATCGCATCGTAAAGAACTTTCGCTTTTTCTTCATTTTTCTTTTGCATTTCGAGAAGTCCACCGTGTTTTTTGATGTGTTCGCAGACGAGATTGATAATGTAAATTCCCCAGGTATTTGGCGTGTTGAGCATCGAGTTATTCTCGGCAAGCGCACGATAATCGAGCATTGAATGTTGACGCGCGGGGACTCGTTCGAGCAAATCGTCGCGGATAATGACGAGCGTTACGCCCGAAGGTCCGATATTTTTCTGCGCTCCGGCGTAAATCAAAGCGTGTTTTTCCACATCAATCGGTTTAGAAAGAATATTTGACGAAGCGTCGCAGACGACCGGAATGCCTGTGCCGTCCAAATCATATTTAAACTCGACGCCTTCGATTGTTTCGTTTGATGTGTAATGAACGTAATTAGCATTTTGGCTAAAATTTAATTCTTCCTGTGTCGGCACGGATTTGAAACCTTCGTCGGCAGTTGAAAAAATCACGTTCGCCCCGCCGCAACGTTTTGCTTCTTTCAGAGCCTTTTTTCCCCACGCGCCGGTAACAATGTAATCAGCCGTTTCGTTTTTGTGCAGAAAGTTGAGCGGAATCATCGAAAACTGCAGAGATGCGCCGCCCTGCAGAAACAAAATTTTGTAGTTTTCGGGAACGCCTAAAAGCTCGCGGATGCCGCCGATTGCGCCTTCGAGAATCGGTTCAAAATGCTTCGAACGATGACTGATTTCCATCACGCTCATTCCGATTCCATTTAAAGAAAGCATCTCCGATTGAGCTTTTTCCAAAACTTCGACCGGCAGAACGGCTGGTCCGGCGCTGAAATTATAAATTCTTCTCGACATCAAAACTCCTTATAAAATTCGGTGTTTAATAGTAAAGTTAAAATAACACAGGTTAAAATTTTTATGAATTTCGAGAAATCAAGTTTTTCGCTTCAAAATTCCGTAGCAATTGAGTTAGAATAACTGAAATTTAACAACTCTTTTTTGGCAAAAGACATCCTATGAGAGCTTTTCCAGAATACACATCAAATAACTAAATAAAAGTTTGGAGGATTGAAATGTTTCGTAAAATTTATTTCTCGCTTCTGATTACGACAGCCTTATTTTTAACCGGCAGCTTATCCGTTTTTGCACAAAGCTCACCGGTGCGCGGAAAGGTTGTCCTGAAAAAAGCTGATGGCACGACCGAGCCTGTTGTCGGTGCGACGATTGAAGTTTTTCGCACGGATATAAAAGGCAAACTTCCCGCCGGTAAAACTGATAAAAAAGGAGTTTTTAATTTCGCTGGCTTTCCACTCGGTCGGACGTATGCTTTGTCGGTCAGCGCGCCAAATATCCAACCCATAGTTTTTCCAAATATCAAAAGCGGAATGGAAAATATAACTATTACAGTGGTTGCCGGCGATGGCAGACGTTTGACCGAAGATGAAGCCAGGGAAGTACTTGCTTCTCCGAATACGGCGACATCGGCGACAGCAGCCACAGCCCCGACTTCTTCAAAAAAACCTGCCGAAGACAGCGCTGAAGTAAAAAAACTACGTGAAGAAGAAGCAAAAAAGATTGCCGAAATCAACTCCAAAAATGAGAAAATAAAAGGTTCTACGGAAGTTATTCAAAAATCCTTGACCGAGGGAAACGCGGCTTTTACTGCAAAAAATTTTGATGTAGCCATTGCCAAATTTGATGAAGGCTATAAAGCCTCGCCGGATTTTGTCGGAAGCGCGCCGGTGCTTTTAAACAATAAAGCGGCATCTCTAACTTCGCGCGCGATTGTTTTGTATAATGAAAATGTAAAAGCAACCGAGACATCACAAAAAGTAGCCGGTAAGGCTAAGGTCAAACAGGATTTTGCCGATGCCGTTGACGCTTATAATAATTCGTTGTTGGTGATAAAAAATTCCACCGGTTCAACTGAAGTTAATGCTCAAAAACTTGCCGAGCTTAAACTTCAAACTTTGAACGGTGCAGAAAGCGTTTTGGAGTTGATGGTAAAAACCGATGCGGTTGACGATAAAAAGACCGAAGCAGCCAGAACGCTGATGCAGGAATATGTTGCGACCGAAACCGACGCGGCTAAAAAACTTAAAGCCCAAACTACTCTGGGCGACGTTTTTCGAGTTGCCGGAGATTCGGACAACGCAATTATTGAGTATAAAAAAGCCTTAGCAATTGCGCCCGACAATGCGGATGCACTCGCCGGTTTGGGTTTGTCTTTATATAATTCCGGCGTTTTGAACGATAACAACAAAGCGCAAATGCAGGAAGGCTTAAATTATATGTCGCGTTTTGCCGAGGTTGCGCCGGCAAATCATCCTTTAAAGTCCGATGTTGCCGGTTTGGTCGAATACCTGAAAACACAGGAAAAATTGACACCGCAAAAAGTTAGTAAAACGGCGACTAAAAAGAAACAGTAAATCCTTTTGTAGTAGTATTAAATCTAAAAAGCTGTACTTGAATTATTTTCAAGTACAGCTTTTTTCTTAGAAACCAATCTATAATTGGTTTTATACCTTTGTAAGTTGCCCTCAAACACTTCTTGCATCAGTAGTCAAAAACTCTTCGCTGCTGTTATCGCCGCTTGCTTTCTTACGCGAGCCGCTGATTAACGCTGCAATACCCAAGCCGGCGCCGATTGCCAGCGCGCCAGTTACGAGCGGATGCAGTTTCGATTGCTGATACACGCTTTGCTCCAACACAAAACGGTCTTGCGCGCCGCGCTCGCGCAAATTTGAATTTGTTTCGTAAAGCCCGTCGGGACGATTTCTCATTGACGGCTCTCCCGCATTTTGCGCCGAATCAATCACCATTTCGTTCAACTTTTCGCTTGTTCGCGGCGCGTAATGCGCCATTGAAGAATGTACCTTCGCCATTTCGCCGACAAAGAAATCGCGCACCGGATTCTCCGCGCAGTGCAGAATCGCTTCCGCCACGAGTTCCGGCGCGTAAACCGGCGGCGGCAATTGCGGTTCATACGGCAAATAATTTTTCGCGTTTTCGGGAAATGGCGTGTGGATTGCGGTCGGTTTTATCAAGGTTACGGAAATCGGTAAATCGTCGGCTTCGAGTTCCATTCTGAAGGCGTCTGTAAAACCTTTAACGGCGTGTTTCGACGACGAATACATTCCCTGCAAAGGGACGGCGGCGTCTGAAACTTCGCTGCCGATGTTTATAAGCGCACCGCCTTTTCCGCGCAGATGCTCGACGGCAATGCGCGAGCCGTTGACCACGCCCCAGACATTCGTCTCAAAAAGACGGCGTAAATCTGTCGTCGGCACGTCCATTACTCTGCCGTAAATCGAGCCGCCCGCGTTATTGACCCAAGTGTCAAAACCGCCGAATTGCTCGACGGCTTTTTGCGCTGCTTGCCGCAAAGCATTTTCGTCGGCTACGTCGGCAACCGAGTAAATTGCTTGCTGTCGTCCAGCACCTTTCTGGTTTATTTCACCAGCTAATTCGCGCAGTGCGTTTTCGTTTCGCGCTACAAGAACAACGCGTGCGCCGCGCTGAGCCGCCATTCGCGCTGTCGTCAAACCGATGCCGCTCGTTGCGCCCGTAATAACTATTATCTGTTCGGATAATTGTTTCAAATTCATAAATTTACCTCTTTTCGATTTTGTCCAAAACGGCGAAACGTCCTTCGACTTCGCTTGTTTGCGACGATTTCCCTGCCTTATTTAATAAATTTCTATCGTAACCCAATGTTTTTGTTCTCTCGGTATTCTGCCATACAGCAAAAAAACTTAGGACCGAACGCAAATTTACACTTTTGCATACGTCAAACCTGTTTGTCCTTGATATTTTCCGCCTCTGTCCGAATACGAAACGGCGCATTCTTCGTCTGACTCAAAAAACAAAATTTGTCCGATGCCTTCGTTGACATAAACGCGCAGCGGCAAATTCGCCAGATTCCCAATCTCGACGACCAAACGACCCATCCAACCGGCTTCGAGCGGCGTCGTATTAACCAGCAGACCGGCGCGGGCGTAAGTTGATTTTCCCAAAGCGACGCCCGTCACATTGCGCGGCATTTTGAAGGTTTCGACCGTTACGCCCAAACCGTAATGATGCGGCGGCAGCAAGTAATATTTCGCGCCGTCTTCAGCTTCACGAAGCGTCGGTTCTATCAAGGAATTTTCGTCAAAATGCTTCGGGTCAATCTCCAATCCGTGGACAGATGAAAAAACGCGAAAGCCGTCGTCCGCCAGACGCATATCGTAGCCGTAGCTTGACGCGCCCGCGCTGATAATACGATTGCCGTCTTTTTCTCTGACAAGTTCAGGCAGAAAAGGCGAAATCATTTCTTCTTCGGTTGCCATTCGCCGAATCCAAACGTCCGATTTGATACTCATAACGTAACATCTTAGGGGAAACTCACTGTTTGTCAAAACGCGAACGTGCAAACGTAAAAAACGAAAATCGTGTCGAGCAGTTTTCAGATTTATGAAAACAAAAAATCTGACTTTTCGCCGGAATTCTGATATAAATTCAGTGGTTTAGATTTTATTAAAAATTTTTGCCACCGAAAAATTATGCTTTTCCTCGTGCAATCCGCCGCCGTCTACGGCATTGACGCGCTCATTGTCGACATTGAGGTTAATTTGCAGCCGGTCAGGGGCGAAGCCGATACAACTTCACCCGTGATAATCGTCGGTTTGCCCGACACGGCAATCCGCGAATCGCGTGAGAGAATTCGCGCTGCCATTACCAACAGCTCATACTTTTTTCCGTTTCACAAAACAACAATAAATCTTGCGCCGGCGGATGTTCGCAAAGAAGGCGCGAGTTTCGATTTGCCGATTGCTCTGGGAATTTTGGGCGCAAACGGCGACATTGGAAACGGTGAAAATTTGGAAAACACTCTGAGCATTGGCGAATTATCTTTAGACGGTCGCGTGCGCCCGGTGCGCGGCGCGCTTTCGATTGCGCTGCGAGCGAGAGAAAACGGCATTAAGAATTTACTTTTGCCCGAAGAAAATGCAACCGAAGCGGCTGTTGTGCAGGAAATAAATGTTTTTCCGGTTCGAGATTTGCGCCAGGCAGTCGAAATCGCGCAGGATTTGCAAAGCGGAAAAGACTCGCGCAATTCGCCGTTAAAGCTCGATATCAACGAAATAAAAAATAAAGAAAATCATTATCGCGTAAATTTTTCGGAAGTTCGCGGGCAGGCATCGGCAAAACGCGCTCTCGAAGTCGCCAGCGCAGGCGGTCATAATATTTTGATGATTGGCTCGCCCGGTTCGGGCAAAACGATGTTGGCAAAACGCCTGCCGACGATTTTGCCGCCGCTCGAATTTGAAGAAGCGCTTGAGATTACTAAGATTCATTCGGTTGCGGGCTTAACGGGAAAATCCGGTCTTGTAACGCAAAGACCTTTCAAATCGCCGCATCATACGGTTTCGCAAGCAGGCTTAATCGGCGGCGGCTCGATTCCGAAACCGGGCGAAGTGTCTCTGGCGCATCTCGGCGTTTTGTTTCTCGACGAATTGCCGGAATTCGACCGCAGCGTTTTGGAAGTTTTGCGCCAACCGATGGAGGACAAACAGGTTACAATTTCGCGTGCCGCGTCGTCTTTAACTTTTCCGTCGAATTTCACGCTGGTTGCTTCGATGAATCCGTGTCCGTGCGGTTACTACGGAAGCCAACAGCGCGAATGCAAATGCTCGCCGCCGCAGATTCAGCGTTACGTCGGCAAAATTTCCGGTCCGCTGCTCGACAGAATAGATATTCACATAGACGTTCCGGCGGTTAATTTCAAAGAACTGCGCGGCAAAAATGTGCCGCTCGGCGACAGTTCGGAAACGATTCGTGAGCGCGTGATAAAGGCGCGAGACATTCAATTACAGAGACTTTCCGGTGAAAAGGTTTTTTCAAATTCGGCAATGTCGCCGACTCAAATCCGCAAATTCTGCGCGCTCGATGCCGAAAGCGAAAACCTGCTCGAACGCGCAATGCTCAAGCAAGGACTGTCAGCCCGCGCTCACGACCGCATCCTGAAAGTCTCGCGCACGATTGCCGATTTAGACGAAAGCGAAAACATTCAACCGACTCACATCAGCGAAGCGATAAGTTACCGCTCGCTTGATAGAAATTACTGGGCGTGAAAGGTTCAAGATTTGTGTTGCCGATGTGTCATTCTGAAATTCAGCATCTGAAATTAGAATCTACAACCAGATACACGACAGATAAATGGTAAATGATAAATGTTCAATGGTAAGATATAAATTTCGTTTTTGTCAGTTAAATAAAAGTTAAAAACTATAAATGATTAACCGAAATTTAGACGGGTTTGAAAAATTGCCGCAGACGCTTCCGCATTTTTGTTTTGAAGCATGGCGCAGGCACGCGAAATCAGACGCGCTCAGTTACAAAATCAATGACGTTTGGGAAAACCTTTCGGGCGTGAGAGTTATCGAACGAATAAAATGCATCGCGCTCGGTCTGGCTGATTTGGGCGTCAAAGCGGGTGACCGCGTGGCGATAATTTCGGAAAATCGTCCCGAATGGTCTCTGACGGATTTGGCGATTTTGTCGCTTCGCGCCGTCAATGTTCCGATTTATACAACACAAGCCGTCGAGCAGATTCGTTTTATACTGGAAGATTCGGGCGCGAAAATTTTGTTTGTTTCCGGTAAAAAGATTCTGCGTCACGCTGAAAATGCGATTCAAAGCGTTGAGCGTCTGGAAAGGCTGATTTTTTTTGACGAAGACGCCATTCCTGAAGACAGCAACAAATCACTGTCGCTTGCGGCAATCGAAAAACGCGGCGAACAGATAGATAAAATTGACTCGTCGGCTTTTGAAACGCAACTTGCGCAACTTGAAGCAAACGATTTGGCAACAATAATTTATACGAGCGGGACGACCGGAGAACCGAAAGGCGTGATGCTCACACACGAAAATTTTACGTCGACTGTCAGCGCGGTTTCTAAAGGTCTGCCGATAAAACCGACCGACCGCTCGCTGGCGGTTTTGCCTTTGTCGCATATTTTCGAGCGCACGGTTTTCTACGTTCTCTGTGCCAACGGCGTTTCGATTCATTACTGCGCCGCTTTTGACCAGCTTGCCGTTTATTTAGCCGAAGTTCGTCCGACGATTATGACTGCCGTGCCGCGTTTGTTTGAGCAGGTTTATCACAAAATCGTCAAAAAAGGGAAAGCGGCAGGCGGTTATAAAACTCAGCTTTTCGATTGGGCTTTGCAGGTCGGGCAGGATTACTGGGAAGCGAAAGACAGCCACAAATTCGTCTCGCCCGTTTTGGCTGTAAAACATTCGATTGCAAGCAGATTGGTGTTTTCAAAATGGCGCGCCGGTGTCGGCGGCAGCATCAGATTTTTCGTCTCCGGCGGCGCGCCGCTCTCGCGTAAACTTACAAATGCTTTTTGGGCGGCGGGAATTCCTGTTTTGCAAGGCTACGGAATGACCGAAGCGTGCGTTACTTGCGCCAATCGCCCGGACGACAGCAAAGTCGGCTCAATCGGAACGCCGTTTGAGGGAATCGAGATGCGAATTGCCGAATCTGACGGCGAAATTCTGGTGCGCGGCAAAAACGTGATGCTCGGCTATTACAACAACGCGGAAGAAACCGCAAAAGTTATTGACGACGAAGGTTTTTATCACACGGGCGATGTTGGATACGTTGATAATGACGGACATTTTTTTATAACTGACCGCAAGAAAGATTTGTTCAAGTTGTCGAATGGAAAATACGTCGCGCCGCAGCAGGTTGAGAGTCTTTTGAAACAATCATCACTTGTCAATCAAGCCGTTGTCGTCGGCGCGGGCAGAAAACAGGTCGGCGCGCTCGTCGTGCCTGATTGGGAAACTTTGAAACAGACTTTAAACGATGAAAAAATCGAGGCGGAAGGCACGCGCGAAGAACTTTGCGAAAATCCGTATGTCATCAAACGAGTTCAGCGCGATGCCGTCGAGTTTACGCGCGAGATGAACGACTACGAACGAGTCAAAAGAGTTTATTTGTTGCCTAGAGAATTTTCGATTGACAAAGGCGAGATGACACCAACTTTGAAAATCAAGCGCGGCGTGATTGACGAAAAATACGAAGAAGCAATCGATGAAATCTGCGGAAGCTAGGTTAATAAACAAGAATTGGGTGTAAAAAAAGGGCTTTGCCGAATATCAGGCAAAACCTTTTTTCTTTAATTTGAAACATAATTAACGAACAAAAACATTCGGTATCGGAATGTCATCTTTCAAACCAAACTGCAGCGCCGAAAATCCGTCACGCGAGCGCAGCAAATACCAAAAGCCGGTCGAAGGTCGGAACACCGCAACATCTGTTCGCCCGTCGCCGTCGTAATCGGCTGGCGTCGGCTTATCGTCGGAAGCGCCGAATTGCACTGCATTAAACATCCGATTACTGCTGTTGAGGTAATACCAAAAGCCGTCCGACGGTCGCCAAACGGCAATATCGGCTTTCGTGTCGCCGTCATAATCCGCCGGAACAAGTTTATCGGTCGGAAGACCGAAACGCTCGACTCTCAAAGTATTGTTTGAGCTTTGTAAAATAAACCAAACACCAATCTCGGTGCCGGGAAAGATTGTGTCGTCTCGATAGACCGCTAAGTCTGCTTTGCCGTCGCCATCGTAATCTGCCTGAACTTTTCTGTCGACATTAGTTCCCCATTGTCTAATAACTTTCGAATCGGTCGAACTTTGCAAAATTATGAAATTACCCGGCGCTGGGACATAGTCTTGCTCATCATAAACTGCCAAATCAGTTTTACCGTCTCCATCATAGTCAGCAGGGACAGGTATATAATAAGTAAAACCTCCATACCTCTCCGATTGTATGGAACGAAAAGTATTATCCGAGCTTCGGAGAATATACCAATTGCCGTATGCAATAGTAGAGGACCTAAAGTCACCTGGGCGATAAACTGCCAAATCAGTCTTTCCATCGCCGTCATAATCACCTGGCACGGGCGTATCAGTTGCTTGTCCCCATTGAAGAGAGGAATAACCACCGGAACTTTTCTGGATATACCAGAAACCGTTCGACGGGCGGAACACTGAAATATCTGATTTGCCGTCACCGTCAAAATCCGCTACAGGATTTCGATTAGCACCGGAAACTCCTGTAACAATGAAAAAACCGAGCAAGATGCCGGAAAACACCAGCAACACTCGGCTGATATAAAATTTGTGAGTTTGACTATTCATAATCTAAAACTCCTTACAATTCAACAGTGTGAAGACTAACGGGGCGGTTTTTGAAATTATCGTATCTGCTGCACTTGTATATCATTATAAAGTTTTAAAGTAAATAAAAATCTTATTTTGGTTCGGTCAGGAAATATTCTGGGTTGAATACTTGACTGATAATTATCAACAAAGAGCTTACCGGGAAAACACAAAGAGACTATGAAGAATAAAAAATCTTCTCAGCCTCACTTTTGAAACATAGATGAACTTATCTTTTTAACTGAAATTTAACTTGCTTTACGAGGAATTTCTGCCCGTCTCTATCTTTTTCATCAATTCGTTAAAGCGCGGGTCTTCGCGCATCGGGGCGAGACATTTGTCGGCTTCAAACCACGGACGATTTTCGTTGCCGAGTTTGACGGCACGTTCGAGCCAGTAAAAGGCTTCGTCAATTTCACCGAGTTGGGAGTTGGCGGAGGTCATCCAGTAAGCCATATCGTGGTCGGCTTTTGCCAAACTGCGCGCTTCGTCGGTCAACAGCGCTCTGGCTTCGGTTTTATTGCCTCGATGCGCCAGAAAAATCGCCAGCAGCGAGCTGATACCGACCATTTTCGGGTTTTGCGCCATAACTTCCCGCAGGAGTTTGATTGCTTCTTCTTCCTCACCGCGATAAAACAAAACCGTCGTGCGGAAAATCTTTATCATCGGATGGTTCGGTTCAAGTTCCGCGCCTTCGTCGAGCATCTCTAATGCTTCATTATACTTACCGAGGTAGAGATAAATCCGCGCTTTATTGTAGCTGGCGACGACGATCGCTACCGGGTCGAGACTCGACAATTTGTTCCAGGCACGTAAGGATTCGTCATATTCGCCGTCGAGACGATGCATCGTGCCTTTAACAAAATAGAGCGGTGCATCGTTTGGAAACTGTTTTTGCAGAAGTTTGATTTCGGCGCGCGCCTTTTTCTTTTCGCCGCGCGACAGGTAAATCAAAACCATCAAAACACGCGCTTCGACTACGTTCTCGTCGTATTTGAAGGCTTTGCTGAAAGCAGATTCGGCGTAAGTGTAGTCTTCGGCGTTGCCCATTCCCTTGAACACGCGATTGGCGTAACACGCGCCTATACCGCTGTAAGCAAGGGCAAACTGCGGGTCGAGTTCGATGGCGCGTCGGAAATTTGCAATCGCCGCTTCGCAATCTTCGTTTGCCACGGTGCGAAAGATAAACTTACCGAAATTGTCGCGCCCGCGCAGATATTCTTCATACGCTTCGGCGTTTTCAGTCGGGCGCCGAGCAAGTTTCTCTTGTTCCTTGTCGGAAAGTTCAAGCCTCAAACCTTCCAAAATACGCAGCCCGATATTGTCCTGAAGCGTAAGAATGTCGCCGCCTTGCCCGTCTATGCGGTCGCTCCACAGAATTTCACCGGTCAAAACGTCTAAAAGTTGCGCCGTTACGCGCATACGGTCGCCGGAACGTAGAAAACTCGCCGATAAAACCGCGTGAACCCGTAGCTCTCTGCCGATTTCGCGCGGGTCGAATTCTTTGCCTTGATATTTGGCGATAACCGAAGAAGGACGCACAATCAGCGAACGAAGCTGCGCCAGTTCCGTAATTACGGCGTCGGCTAGAGCAAATTCGTAAAAATTCGATTCCGCGTCCTGACCGAGATTTTTGAAAGGCAAAATCGCCACGCTCTTTTTTTCCTGTCCGGTAGCGGTTAAAGTAATATCGGGCGAATAAGTAGGCGTCATCGAACCGGGTGAAGAAGCGCCGCGTGAAGAAGTTGTCGCCGAATAGTCCGAACTTGTTTTTCCGGTCAGCCAATTCCAGGCGCGCAAAACCGGATTGTCGTTATCCAGATGGCGCGGCGTAAAGGTGTCGCCCTGCAAAATCGGAATGCCTGAAAGCTCCTGCAAAACTACGCGCAAATCGTCGCGCATTTCCGAAATTTTCTGGTAACGGTCTTTCGGATTTTTTGCCAGAGCTTTGTTGATGATTTCCTGAAGACGCGGCGGCGTCGGCTCAGGACGCATTTCGTCAAGCGGTTTCGGAGTTCCGTAAAGAACTTCGTGGCGCACGTCGTGGACGGTTTTGCCTTGAAAAGCCCAGATTCCGGTCAGCATTTCATACAGCAAAACGCCGGTCGAAAAAATATCGGCGCGGTGGTCGGCTCTCTCTCCTTTAGCTTGTTCGGGCGCGGCGTAGGTTGCAGTGCCGTAGGGAACACCGATTTCGGTTATATCAACCGCGCGCTCTGCGCCGTTTTCCAGCGGTTCTTCCTGAAGAAGTTTTGCAAGACCGAAATCGAGAATTTTCGCCTGCCCGGTATCGTTGACAATTATGTTTCCGGCTTTGATGTCGCGGTGAATAATACCGCGCGAATGCGTGTAGGCGAGCGCATCGCAAACTTGAACGGCGATGCCGAGCGCGCTTTTCAAATCAAGCGGACGACCGTCAACCAACTGACGCACGTTTTTCCCCTCGATATACTGCATAGCAATATAAAAAACGCCGTCGTCTTCGTGAAAATCGTAAATCGTGCAAACATTCGGGTGATCGAGCTGCGAGCAAAGCTGCGCTTCGCGTTCAAAACGTTTGAAATTGGCGGTTTTCGCAGTCAGCTCCGGCGGTAGAACCTTGATGACAACCGTCCGGTCAAGTTTCGTGTCGAGAGCTTTGTAAACTGTTCCTTGTCCGCCGGCTCCGATTTTTTCTAAAATTTTGTATTGGTTTATGTTCGAGCCAACCATAAAAAGTAAATTGTCCGAAAAATTCAACTCGTTTAATCGTAATATTATGAGTCAAAAGAGATGATTTTATACTGCATTTGGTTTTCTTTCTTTGCTTCCATAGCGTCTGCTTTTAGTGTTTCGGATCGGATGCGTGCGTATGAGACCATCTTTAAATTACTATGACCCGGCATAGATGACAAGACCGACGAATCAGACACAACCTTTCAATTTCACTGCTTCGTATTTCAATTTCCGGCATTAAAGATGCTACATCCTGGAGCGGTCGAGAACAAGTTATCAAATAAAGTTTTTCCTGATAATCAGTCAAAACGCGAAAACTTTTTTATTGATTAAATCCAAAAGCAAGAGCCTTTAGTTATTAATAACTAAAGGCTCTTGCCTTAGATTTTACCCGCTTTTGTCTTTGTATCGCTCAAGCAATAAAAGCATTGGCACGGATTTATCAGTGGCTGCTAAAAAGCAGGATAAACCAATTATAAAACACTGGTTAAAACATTATAAGTATCGTTGAGCCGCGCTATGAATTCTCCGCCGAGAGTTCGTCTTTCAAAGTTACCTGCGAAAGCGTTCGTGTCCGGCATTGATGTTGTTGTCTGAGAAACACTACCATTGCTCCATGCTTCGAGTTCAACAATTCTGCTGTAAATTGCCAATGCACTGTTTACTACAACTCTGATTCTCGTCGTCGTTACTGCCGAAAATACAAGCTTTGTCTGTACTTTGTTGTTGTTCGTTATGCTTCCGTTCGGAACCGTTACCCAACTCGCTCCATTCCAGTATTGAACATCAAAAGCGGTTATGCCATACACGCTGAAAGTATCGCTTAGGCTTGGCTCAACCGGATTTGAGATGTCGTCTCGGAGAGTAAAGACATCAATTTCATCGATTGTTTTGCTGCCGTTGAAATCTATCTGCAGCAAATCCGGATAACTGTTAGCAGTCGCATCTTTCCATCCGCCGGTAGCTGCCCATGTTCTACTGCCGTCGATTGCCAGTCTCGGTCCATAACTGTAAAAGTTGCTGATAAACTCCGATGAAGCAGAAGCAACACCTCCGTTTGTTGCCAGTGCAACGTTAGTTCGCCCGCCTGTAGGAGTTGGTGTAAATATCGGCGTCGGGATTGGTGTGGGAGTTGGTGTAAATGTCGGTGTTGAATTAACACTGCCACTGCTCCAGGCTTCGACCTCAACAATTCTGCTGTAACTAGCCAATGCACTGTTTACCACAACTCTGATTCTCGTCGTCGTTACCGGCGAGAATACAAGCTTTGTCTGTACTTTGTTGTTGTTCGTTATGCTTCCGTTCGGAACTGTTTCCCAACCGGAACCGTTCCAGTATTGAACATCAAAAGCGGTTATGCCATACACGCTGAAAGTATCGCTTAGGCTTGGCTCAACCGGATTTGAGATGTCGTCTCGGAGAGTAAAGACATCAATTTCATCGATTGTTTTGCTGCCGTTGAAATCTATCTGCAGCAAATCCGGATAACTGTTAGCGGTCGCATCTTTCCAACCGCCGGTAGCTGCCCATGTTCTACTGCCGTCGATTGCCGCTCTCGGTCCATAACTGTAAAAGTTGCTGATAAACTCCGATGAAGCAGAAGCAACACCTCCGTTTGTTGCCAGTGCAACGTTAGTTCGCCCGCCTGATGGAGTTGGTGTAAATATCGGCGTCGGGATTGGCGTCAACATTGGTGTCGGTATTGGCGTCGGGATTGGTGTAAATGTCGGAGTCGGAGTCGGAGTTGGCGTCGGTGTAAATACGGGCGTTGGTGTCGGTGTCGGCGTAAACGTCGGATTTGGTGTCGGTGTAAAGACCGGCGTCGCTGTTGGCGTCGGCGTGGATTGACCAACAACAGTTACAATGTTGCTGGAGATAACGCTCGTATAAGTATTGTTCAACAAATAGCGAAATTCATACTGACCCAGTTCGGTCCAGGGAAGAGAAGCACTGCCGGACGCCGCTCCGCCCGTTGGTAAATATGCGAGATACTGAGTATTAGAAGTGCCTACTCTAAAAAATCCAATCCAATCGAGCGACGATGAACCGCTTGGCGCGGTCCAACTAACCGTTATTTGATCGCCGCTAGTAACAGTGCTTGGGCTGGCAACCAATGTGTAATTGCTAGCCGTAGGAGGAGGTGTCGGTGTCGGTGTAGTTGTTGTTCCGCCTGTAGTTAAACAACTGCCATAGGTAGATACATAATTTTGAATCTGGGTTTTTGACACATCACAAAAACTGGTGGCAAGGTAAGATATTACCGGATTCATAATTGAGTTTGTACAGCTTCCACTGTTGTCAACGTGTTTAGCACCTAAACTATGTCCTATTTCGTGAGCAGTGATTAAATAATTGTTACCGCCGCTTCTGGCAGTCAGCGAGTAAGCCCAAGCCGGGTAACGACAAACAAAATCTGCACTGGAAATTCCGCCGTTGCTAAGTTTACCTGTATAGAGATGCGCTGCATCACGAGGATACTGTGCGTACGAATAGTTAGCGTTCCAGTAATTTTGAAATGAATTCAACACGGTATCCAATGTGGTACCTGTGTAGGGGTCTGGCGTTGTCCACACATGTTGGAAAGTTACTGTAATCGTTAAGTTCAAATCGCGTTTGTAAATTCCATCCACAAGGTTCATGATGCCTAGAATTTCATTATTCGCCGCAGCACCGCCGCCTGATTGCGTTACCCATAAATAATCGGCATCGGTCGCTACCTCAAGCACCCGCAGTTCAACAGTTGCTTCAGCAGCCGCCATTGCAGTCCCTTTAAAAATGTATGGTTTGACGGCATCAAGACCTAGACCTACCTTTCCTTCAATATCTTCAGGTAAGTTTGGAGTATCATTAGATAAATCAACGGTTTTTATTAAATCGCCCTCACCATATACAATTACATCGTCCTTTCGGGCGCGTTTTGAATATTTTCGTGCTTTGGTCACGAAAAATTTATCTCCATCACCCGTGTAGATAAGACCTTCTATATTTCCTTCGGTTACTGAAAAACGGACTTCAGAATCAGGGTCATTACTTAATTTTCCCTTATAAGTTATAACTTCGGCTCGTTCCATCTCACGCTCGCCCGAATCAGTACTTTCAATGGCTTTGTAATTAGGAGCTCTCAAATCATTAGGCGTTAAAACAAACTGAAACTCACGCCCGTAAGCCTGGAATTCTATCGGTTGTTCCGATTTCGCTTTTTCGAGTACAACTTTGTTGTCTAACTCCACCAAGTTATATTTATGAAAAGATTTGTCCAAATCTTTATCTAAAGCATTCTGTCCAAACACAGAAACACTCATTACAAACAAACTACATATAATAAAAATAAACCTAATCATCCTTTACCTCTCGTAATTAATTTTTAATAATAGCCACGCCGTTTTATCAGCTCTTTACCGGAAAACATAAGCAGTTAGACTTCGACATCCTCAGCTTTAAATTTAATTCCTGCTGTCGAAACAAACTTTTTCTTCGGAATCTGGTTAGTAAATCTAAGCTATGAAAAGATTAGATTTAGCACCAATCTAAAACCAATGAAACGTTGCTTGTTCAATGTAAGGAATCAAATAAACTGCCTGTTTATGAAAGACTTAATCCTGGGGGTCTTTATTTTTATATCTTATTTTTCCGATTTTGTCAAACAAAATTGTTTACTGTTTATAATCTTTATATTATTTACACGCCTAACGGCTTAAATTAAGCAAAAGTAAAAAAGCCTTTAGTTGTGCAAAAACTAAAGGCTTCAATATTGATAAAATTTTGCAGACGGCAAACTGCCGGCTAATCGGGCGTAACCGTTCAGCCGCGCAGCGGCATTCCCCAACCGGATTGTATGTATTCGCCGTTTTCGACAATGCACGGCACGACTAAATCTCCGCCGGAAAATTCGAGCATTTCCTTTTTTCGCAGCGCGTCGTCCTGAGCGTTGTATTCAGTGAATCCTATATTGTTTTCGTTAAAATAATCGAGCGCCTTACGGCAATACGGGCAGCCCGGTTTTGTGTAAATTATTAAAGACATTTTAGGTGAATTCTCCTTATATTCAAACAGTTTAACAACTACCGATTGACAGTCGTCAACCAAAATTTGACATTCGATAATGTCAAATAAAAACTGATAAACACGAGCCTTTTTGAAATGTTCTAAAAAGTCGTCCAAATTGAAATTTGCGGAAATGTCACGCAAATTCCGAAAAATTTTATTTTTATTTACTAACCGAATTAGCCTGCTCAAACGGAATTTCCTCGAAATGCGTAATACGTTTGAAATGTCTGAAACGCTCGTTAATTTCATCTTGCGTCAAACGATCAACTCTTTCGGTTCCGAATTCTTCGACGTTAAACGAAGCCATCACCGTTCCGTAAACCATCGCACGGCGCAAAGCGTCTTCCGTAATTTCAACTTGCGAAGCAAGATAACCCATAAAACCGCCCGCAAAAGTATCGCCCGCGCCGGTCGGGTCAAAAACCGATTCGAGGGGATAAGCCGGAATCGCAAAATAATTGTCTTTCGTAAATAACGCCGCGCCGTATTCGCCGCGCTTAATAACAAGCGCACGAAGGTTGCCGATTTCCATAATCTTTTTCGCGGCTTTGTGAACGTTAGGTTCATCCGCCAATTGTCTGGCTTCGGCGTCGTTGATAATCACGCAATCAACGACTTTGATTGTTTCGATAACCTTGTCTTTCATCGAATCAATCCAAAAATTCATCGTGTCCATTGCAACGAATTCGGCGCTCGACTGCTCGCGTACTTGCTTTTGCAGCATCGGCAAAATATTCGCCAAAAACAAAAGTCTTGAATTTTTTGACTCTTCCGACGGCTTCGGCTCGAAAGTTTCAAATACATTTAATTGAGTTTCCAGAGTATGTGCCGTATTCAAATCGTAATCGTAACGCCCGCGCCAAAAAAAAGTTTTGCCGTCTTTTACAACTTCCACATCGTCGGTGTTGATATTATGACGCTTGAAAACCTGCCATTCATTGTCGGTAAAATCGTTTCCGACTACACCAATCACGCGGACATTCGTAAAAAAACTTGACGAAAGCGCAAAGTGCGTTCCCGCGCCGCCGAGAAGTTTATCGCGCTTGCCGAAAGGCGTCTCCAGCGCGTCAAACGCAACCGAACCTACAACCGTTAAAGACATATATTTTTATTTATTTGTTGTTAAAATAGAATTGCAAAATCAATTCTAAAAATAAAAAAGCCGACGGTCAAAGGCAGTCAGCTTTATAAAATTTGAAATCCACGTTTAAGAATTTTATTTTTTGTCTCCGATTTGTTTCAAAGCCCTTTCCGCCTCTGCTTTGAATAGGCTTTGCGGATAATTCTTTACGAGCTGCGACAAATAAGCAACAGCGTTTTCGCGCATTTTTTCCGGCGCGTATTTCGCTTTTTCTTCGACCGTTGCAGTTTTGTCAATTTTCTGTTTGCCTTTGTTTTCCGACAGATAATAGCTGCTTATTCCCGCGTAATATAAAAACTCATCCATTTTCGAGAATTCCGGATACGCGGCAAAGGTTTCTTCAAAGCGCATAAGTACGGCTTTGTAAGCCTTTTTTAATTTGAAATACTGTTGCGCGACTTCCAGATTGTGTTTCGCGTCAGCTTCCAAAATCGGGTCGCGCTGAACTTGCGGCTCGATTTGCTTTTGCGCGAAAGCGGCAGACGTAAAAGTTAAAAATATAAAACTAAAAATTAAAAATGCCTTTTTCATAATTGCTCAATCTCCTGCTGCGCGGTTTGATGCGCTGAGATTATTTAGGGTTTGTTGACCCGAAACTTATTTCGCCGTGTATTTTCCAATAATCGCTTCCAGATTCTTCGCCGTCTCTTTATTCCAAAGTTCCGGTGCTGTGAAAATTGCATTTTTCGTCGCACCCGCAAACTGATTCGGCGTTTCTTTTGCCGCAACTCTTTTGACGGCTTCTTTCAAAACCAATTGAGCATTGCGAACATTTTTATTCAAATACTCAATTACCATTTCAACCGAAACGTCATCGTGTCCCTCATGCCAGCAATCATAATCGGTTACGAGCGCGAGCGTCGCGTAAGCAATTTCGGCTTCGCGCGCGAGCTTTGCTTCCTGCAAATTCGTCATTCCGATAACGTCCATTTCCCAACTTCTATAAACGTTCGATTCGGCTTTGGTCGAAAATGCCGGACCTTCCATACACAGATAAGTTCCTCCGCGATGAACTTTTAAATTTTCCACTGTCTTGCAAGATTCTTCTAAAATATCGCCCAATTCATTGCAAACCGGTTGCGCGAAAGTAATATGTCCGACGATTCCGTCGCCGAAAAAAGTCGATTCTTCGGCGCGGGCGCGTGTTCTGTCAAAAAACTGGTCGGGAATAACCATATCGGTCGGCGCGTATTGTTCCTGCAGAGAACCGACCGCCGAAATTGACAAAATATATTCGACCCCGAGCAATTTCATCGCGTAAATGTTGGCGCGAAAGGGAAGCTCACTCGGCGTTAATTTATGTCCGCGCCCGTGTCTGGGCAGAAAAGCGACGCGCTCGCCTTCAAGTGTTCCGACGATAAAAGCATCTGACGGCTTGCCGAACGGCGTTTCGATTGTTTCTTCTTTTATATCCGTCAATTCCGGCATTTGATACAAACCGCTGCCGCCGATAATTCCGATTTTTACTTGTTCCATTATTTTTTGTATTTTAAGATTTCAATTGCAAATGGTTAGTAAAAAGCGATTTTAATAAATCATTTATCGCTTTTTACTAACCATTATTTGTTATTCACTATTTACCCGCGGGTTTTTTCGGTTCGGGCTTGGCAGCAGGCGGCGGAGGAGGCGGCATTCCGCTTTGCGGCGACATTCCTCCGCCCATTTGCTGCTGCATCATTTGTTGCTGCATTTGCTGTATTTGTTCCTCTGAAGGCTCCGGAATGTCGAAATCTTCCGCGACTTCGACCGGATTGTTGGCGACGATTTCATCCAAAACCTGCTTTTGTTTTTCTTCTTCAAGAGTCTGCCTTGCCATTTCGGTAACGGGTAACTCGCGCGGTGACATCGGATTTTTCGGGTCTTTTGCGGTTGTCGTAATCAATATGTGCCGGACATCGTAAGTTTCTGCCGGTTTGCCGTCCAAGCCTTTACCTTCGCCTTTCTTTTCGAGCTTGATAATGTGATAGCCGTAAGGCGTATCGACTAACTGGTCGGCGATTTTTCCGGGTTCGAGCGCAAGCGCAGCTTGTTCAAACGCGGGCATCATTTTGCCTTTCGGAACGTCTTTGTAAAGTCCGCCCTGTAGCTCACCCTGCGGATTTTTATTGCCTGGATCTTGGCTGAATTCATTGGCTAATTTTGCAAAATCTTCACCCGATTTAGCGCGTCTTAAGATGTCTTCGGCTTTCGCTTTTTTCTCAGCCGGGTTCAGTTCGGGGTGCGCCGCGATATAATTTTGAATATCTTCATCAGATACTTTTACTTTATCAACCAGAACTTTTTGCGCGTATTGTCCGGCTAAAAACTGCGCTTGTTGAAGTTTGATTTGCAGGTCGAGTTCACGTTTGAAATCCTCGCCGAGTTCGCCGGATTTTGCTTTTGCTTCGGCTTCGTAAATTCTGATTTTCGCGTAATCTTCTTTTGCCTGTTTTAATTCGTCTTCGGACAATTCTTTGTCTTGCGGAAATTTGCCGCTTTCTCTGGCAAGCGCTAATTTAGAATCGATAAATTCCTTAAACTCGGCTTCGTGGCTGCCGTCATTCAAAAATTCCGCCACCCGGTCTTCGGAAATATAACCGAACGGCGGCATCGGACCTTTATCGCCGTTGATTTTCTGGTCATAAAGCGTCGCGGTTAAAATAAGAGGAATGTTTTCCAATTCGCGTTTGATATTCGGGTCATCGGCAATGCCTTCTTTTCGGGCTTGACTCGCCACCGCCAGCAATTGTTTGATATTTTCGGCAATCTTCTTTTTCTGTTCGGGACTACCAGCCAATTGTTTTAACTGCATCGGGTTGGCGTCTTTCAAAAGAATTGCCATATCTTCTTTGCTGACATGGTTTAACGCTTCGTTGCCGTGTCCGCCGAATTTCGTCTTCCAAAAAAGCAGTCCCGCGCCGAGCGCTAAAATAACCAGACCGACGATTAAACCCTTTGCCATTCCGCTCATTCCTCTATTATGGTTCATCGGCGGCGGCGTAATTTTGGGAGCGGTTGTTATTTCTCCGACAGCAGGCGACGATGTTTTGCTTTCAAACCTCAAGTCGGTTGTTTCACTTGCAACAGCATCAGCCGAAAAATTATCTTCGGCAGACGCGGCAAAATCATCTGTCGGCGTATTTAAAAATTCCAGACGAGTGTCGTCGTTCGGACAGATTTCCATCGAATCCGTATATTCGGTTCTACATTTCGGACATTTTTTCATTAAATTTTTCCTCTGTTAAATCTTATTTTTATCTTTGTATGTCAATTATTTTCTGCTCTGCACCAATTCAAGCAAGACGCCGTTTGCCGACGAAGGATGAACAAAAGCGACGAGGCAATCTTCGGCGCCGATGCGCGGTTTCTCATCGATTAAACGTATTCCTTCGGCTTTCAGTTTCGCTAACGCTTCTTCAATATTTTCAACTTCGACGGCGATATGATGAATTCCGCCGCCGCGTTTTTCCACAAATTTCGCAATCGGCGAATCAATGCTCGTCGCTTCCAGCAATTCAATCCTCGTCTCGCCAATCGGCAGCATCGCCACGCGAACTTTCTGGTCTTCGACCGTTTCGGTATGGACGTTTTCCAGCCCGAGCGCGCTCTGCCAAAACTTTAACGCTTCGTCAATTCCTTTTGTCGCAATGCCGAGATGATTGATTTTCATTACAATTTTAAGATTTCCTCAACTGCCGAGTACGGGTCGCGCCGTTTTTCCGCGACTTCGAGCGCGAGTTTTTCCAATTTTTCGTTTGTTCCGTTTTTGTTTAGGGCTTGCCGCAAAAGCGTTTCGCGCAGTAGTTCTAAAAGCCGCCAGCGCGCGATGTCTTGTCTTCTGGTCAAACTGGCTTCGCCTGTGCTTTGAAAATCTTTGTAAGTTTCGATGGCGCGCGCCAAATCTTCGATGCCTTTGTTTTCCGTAGCGACGGTTTTGACAATCGGCGAGTTCCAAAAATCCGGTCGGTGCGCCAGAGACAAAAGCGCTTCGAGTTCCTTTTCGGTGCGGAGAACGCCTTCGCGGTCGGCTTTGTTGATGACGAAAACATCGCCGATTTCCATAATTCCGGCTTTTATAGCCTGAATATCGTCGCCCATTCCGGGAACGAGGACGACGACCGAAACATCAGCCGTTTTGACGATTTCCACTTCGTCCTGTCCGACGCCGACGGTTTCGACGATGATTTTGTCAAAGCCTGCCGCGTCAAGAATTGCCACGGCGTCAACGGTTGCGCGCGACAAGCCGCCGAGGTTTCCGCGCGTCGCCATCGAGCGTATAAAAACGTTTTTGTCGAGTCCGAGCGTTTGCATACGGATGCGGTCGCCTAAAATTGCGCCTCCCGAAAACGGACTCGACGGGTCAACGCAAATGATTCCGATTCGTTCGCCTCGGTCACGGTAAAAAAGCGCGAGCTTGTCAACGAGCGAAGATTTTCCCGCGCCGGGGGAGCCGGTAATGCCAACAACCAAAGCCTTTCCGGTTTTCGGAAAAACCGCCTTCATCAGTTCGGCAGCGTCTTCGGCGCCGCTTTCAACTTTTGTAATCGCACGCGCGACGCTTCGGGCTTCGCCGCGAAAAAGTTTTTCTAAAACTTCTGCATCCAACATTTATAATCTCTTTCCGCAAACTTGAATTAATTTTTATCTTTTCGGGCAAACAGGCTAAAGGTCGGTCGTAAAATTAGAAAATCGAAAACACCGATTATTTTATAAACAAAGATTTTCTCACTTTTTTCAAGAATTGCAAAGGTTCGACCGGTTTTTTGGTCTGCTTGATAAAACGGAAAGGTAACAAAACAGTCTATAACGTTAAAAAATAAAACAATTATTACTTATAAAAGAAAAAGACGAATCCGCTTTTAGAACTCGACTTTTTCCTCTTTTGTAAATGCAAAATTTTTACCAGCGCACTGGGCGAAGGTTTGGACCGACGACATGCTCGCCGCTTATCATATTACTTCCGCTACGGTCTGGACTTAGTAAATTTTCGCCGTCATGGGAATGGATATAATGCGCGCCATACCAAACAACAACATCTTGATTAACCAGTGATTCATTGTTGAGCCAGGGCGTGAAATTTGCCGGAACGTCAAGTTTTGGGTCACCTGTGTTGCTGTTCGGGTCGTCAATCTCCATCGGTTCGCCGTCCGTTTCGGCGTGATATTTCAAAAACCAAAAATCGCCCACGCTGAATGCATCGCTCGTGCCATCTGAAATATTCGGCACAAGCAGGTATCCTTCATCCGAGTTTGAATTTTGAATCAAGTAGCTGCGATTAGTCGCATAATTTCTAAGACGTGCGGCTTCATTTGTAACCGGCTGCAAAAACTTACGCCCGCGTTCGACCTGTAAAATTTTATTCGTCGGGCTGACTACGTCGAAATCAAAACGCCAGTAAACATGGTGTCTGTGAGTGGCGCAAACGCAGGAACTGTTCGTCGCGCTGAAACCGTAACGCGGGCGAATCGTGCCGTCCGGCGCAAACCGCCATTCCATAATGTAGCGATACCAGCCGGCTTCCATTTCCGAAACCAGCACGACTTCAGCACCGAAGCCGACGTTTTGCGTATAAACGGCTATACCTCGAAAATTTCCGCGGTCAACGCCGCTGTCGACAGCCGTCTGAGCAACCTGACCGGCGGCTAAAATGCGAATTCCGGGTGCCGGTTCGGTTGAGCCTTCTTCGGGAGCGTTAAAAAAACTTTCGGCGTATTGAAAATCTCTATACGGACCGCAAAAATCGCTGTCATACTGAACATTCAAAATCGGGGCGTGTCCTCGTTTGAGAACTGATTTTCCTTTGTATTTTACATCACGGATTTCAATGCCCGAACGTTCCTCGGCGTTACCGGACGAGGCTGAAGGTCGAACGACGAGCATCTCCCAAAGTGTCGCGCCGCTTTGCGAGACGGTCAACTGATATTGTCCGGGAGTCCCCGAACTTGTCGTTCCCTGATTAGCCGCAGTGATGCCGCAGGATTCCGCCGAGGCTTTTGAATAAAGCGGCGCGCTGCGTTTATATTCGACGATTTTGTTGTTCTTAAAACTAACACCGACTACTCGGTTTTCGCCCGTCTTCAAAAATGTTATCCCAACATTTACCAATCTTTCGCCGTTGACGTATGATGTCGGCGGCATTGCTCCAAAGGTTTTTATTTCATTATTTGAATATAAAACGCCGAGTTCAGTAGTGTTTTTTATCAAATCAAAGGCTGCCTGAAGTTCTTCACTGCTCACGCCCGGTTCGAAATCCGCTTCGCCTACGACGATTTCTTCCTTGCCTGCAAAATCACCTCCGGCAACAATAGTTCGGTCATTTGTGTAATCGTAAAAAACGATTTGAAACCGGGTCGGCATCTGTGCCGGACGGGTTTTATCTTCACTTCCGATTGTATCGAACGAAATCAAGCGATATTTTGTATCTTTAAGCGCATTTTGCACCACTCCGCTTTCCTCAACGCGCAATTTTGCCGCATCAACTTCGGTTTGCGTTCGTCCCCAGGGCGTAACCTTTATCTGTAGAGGTTCTTCGATTTTGTTTGCAACCTGCGGCGCGTTTTCGCCCGACGCCGTGTTGCCTACAAATAAAACAAGCGCAAAAGTCAAACAAAATAAAATACAGCTTAATTTTTTCATCAATTTTTCTCAGATGCTTTAAAACGCTTTTTCGATGCGAAGACTATTAAATTTAGACTTAACATCTATAACTTTTGAAATCAAGTTTTTCGGCGGATAGCAAAAAATTAAATCGTAAAATAAATTTTCACGCACTATTTTCTAAATTTAAAAATCAATTTTTTGCGAAGGTCAGCGCAGTTCGCTTGGCGTTACACCGATTTTGCGGCGGAAGTGATGGGTGAAATGGGCGGGCGTGGAAAATCCCAGCAAGTAAGCTATTTCGGTAATAGTCATATCTGTTCTTTGCAATAATTCCTTCGCGCGCTCGATGCGTTGATTGATGACGTATTGATGCGGCGTAACGCCGGTTGACTGCTTGAACATTCGGAGAAAATGATATTCGCTGAGTCCGGCGGCATTTGCCAGAATTGAAAGTGAAAGATCTTCGGACAAATCGCTTTCTATTAAATCCAAAACCCGCGCAAGTTTTTTGTTTGTCAAACCATTGACATACAGCTTTTCGGCAGGCATTTTGTGCGATGAATACTCGCGGAGAAGCTGGACGGCAAGTAGAGTTGCCAGAGAATCGGCATAAAGATTACTGCCCGTCGCCTCATTGCTCCTTTGCAGTTCGTCGAACGCCATTCGCGCCATCGATTCGATAACCGGACTTCTGGTTTCGAGTGAAGTGATAATTTCAGTCTGGTCGGGATTCAAATCCGCACCGGCGGCAACCGATTTTATAAATTCCGGTTCGAGGTGCAGGTAAATATCATCCTGCTCAACTTCGTCATACCAGGACTGTAAGGCGCTGGCAGCCGGAATCACGGCGACATTGCCCGCCGTTTGCAAAATGTTGTAATTGCGTCCTGAAAATATCGCCTGCTGGCGCGACGGTGCGCCCATATAAACCGTAATTAAATGATAAATCAGCTTATCGGGCTTGATGTATGATTCGCGGATGTGGTGACGGTTGCGGATGACTTTCAAATTCTGCCAGCGGTCGCGGCTGTTGACAATCCAATCGCCGCGCCAGTTGTGTCTGGTTTCGGCTCTGCCTTTATCAACCGGCGCGGCTTGATTCGACTGCTCAATTATTTTCGCCTTCTTCAAATCCATATTTATCTTTCCTCGTTCGGCGCCGGAAATTTGAATTATCTTTAGTGTCTGTCTCAAAAATACGATTTTGTATTGTTCGTCCGCCTGTAACAAGATGCTGCCCGGCAATCAGCCGACCTGCGAGTCGTAACCGGAAAAGATTGCGCCTGTTTTGGCATATCCTGTAATACGAAAGCTGAATATAGTCTATTTACCTGTTTAAAATTGTAGAAGTAAAGTAATTTCACCCGTTTAACCCGGATACCGGAAAGGTCGCCGCAATTTTACGATGGATTTAGCAACTTTGTGATAGTTTTCAGTGAAATATCAATGCTAATCTTAGCTGACTGTAATTGTAAGCCGCATTTGAAGAGACAGTAAATCATTTGCAAGTCAGAGGCGGAATCAAAACAAAGGAATAAGCTATGAAGACAGAAAAAACAAATGACGATAAAAATTTACTGCGCGGCGTTTCGACGCTTGATTTCGCGGCTAAAAATTTAATGCAGCCGATTCTGCTGTTAGTATTTACGATAATTTTCGGCGGATTTATTTATGCCGGTGTCGGACACAGTATCCTCGACAGTGTTGACAAGGATTTTAATCCGCAGATTACTACAAATTCTTTTGGTGCTAAAATTGTTTCTGCCATGGAGACGCTGCCCGACGGTAAGATTTTGGTTGCGGGCAGGTTCAATTCCTACGACCATCAACAGGTCGGCGGGCTGGTTCGCCTCAATGCGGATGCCAGTCTCGATGCGACGTTTAATAATAACGCAGTTCCGACGGACAAAGACTTTAAGGGAATTCTTCTGCAGCCGGACGGCAAGATTATTCTTTACGGCACTGAAGTGCTTATGCGTCTCAACTCGGACGGAACGCTTGACGCCGGCTTCAACAAAGTTAGCGTGGGTTCCATTTTCGACGCGGCAATCGATGCCGGCGGCAGAATAATAATAGGCACTATTCTTCCCGAAGGAAGAAAAGTTATCCGCATCAATGCGGACGGTTCGACCGACTCTTCGTTTAATTTTGTTAAGGTTGAAAATGTGTTTGTCGGAGCGGTTGCCGCGCAAAACAACAAGGTGATTGTTTCTCTGGCTGACGCGCGGTCAGGCGTGAGCGCATCAGTGGTTAAAAGATTGAATGAAGACGGCTCCGACGATACGACCTTTACCCAAATGACGGAGGCGAGTTCGGGAAGCGGAAGACTTATCGTTCAGCCTGACAATAAGATTTTGTATCTAAACCCTAAATTTCTCGTCCGATTTAATGAAAACGGCGGTATCGATACTGGTTTCAACCGTGTAAATTTTCCTTTTCAGGGTTCTGATACGAGCTATGGCGATAGAATGCGCCTTGCGCCGGACGGCAGAATAACGGTAGTTTCACAATACGGCACTTTCCGGCGATTTCTTCCAAACGGAGAAATTGACCGGTCTTTTAATTCGTATAAACATCCTTATCCGACGAGTTTTGCGTTACAATCGGACGGCGGCGTGCTGATGGGCGATCAAAGTTATGGCTCTGACGGCGTATCGATACCGAATTTGTTCGGTCGTCTGCTGCCGAACGGAACGCTCGACACTTCGTTTAATCGCGGCGGCATCGGTTTTCAAACGCTCGCCTCGAACGCCAATCAAGGCTTTGTGCGGGCAATCGCATTACAGACGGACGGAAAAGTTTTAATCGGCGGGAAGTTTGATGAAGTCAACGGCGTTTTCCTCTTCAAAATTGCGCGATTGAATTCTAATTCGACAGTCGATACTTCATTTCAAATTAATACGAGCGGCACCGGAAACTACTTCTCTCGAATCGTGGAATTCTATAATATCCGTGTTCAAAACGACGGTAAAATAATTGCTACCGGTAACTTCAACTACGTTCTCGACGGCGCGACGAAATCCAATCTGGTTCGCCTTAATTCTGACGGCAGTATTGACTCCGCATTTAATCTAAGCGTGGCAATAAATGACGCTTCTCAGGCGACTTATACCGGAACGAATAAATTCGCTTTGTTTAATGACGGCAAATTACTGGTCGGAACTTCGCGTTTGAATTCGTCGAACAATCTTGTTCCGGTCAAATTAACCGCGAGCGGAGCGGTTGACGCTTCGTTCTACCCGACAATCTACAATAGCGGGAATATTCCCCTCGTATCTATTTATGAAGTGGCAATTCAGCCGGACGGAAAAGTTCTCATCGGCGGAAGATATGATACCGCGCCTCAGACCGGCACGTTAACCGTTCACAAAAGTTTTATCGCGCGCCTGAATGCCGACGGCAGCACCGACCAAACTTTTCAAATTACCGAAGACGCCGACAAACTAGTTTCCGCTTTTGCTCTGCTCCGGAACGGCAAAATTTTAGTTGCTAAAGGCAGTCCTTATACGACGGTTCTCCAAAGCGATGTCATGCTTTTGAACTCGGACGGCAGTATAGATAATTCCTTCAACACCGGGGCGGGCGCCGACGGTCGAATCAATGCGATACTCGCCTTATCGACCGGAAGAATTTTTGTCGGCGGAAAATTCGGCAATTTCAACGGTCAGGCGACGCAAAATCTGGTTCAGTTGAATGAGAACGGCAGTATCGCGGGAATTTATAACCTCAATGAAGAAGTTTTAGGCTTAGCAGCCGACGGCGAAGGACGGGTTCTCATCGGCGGTAAATTTACGGTTATCAACGCGGGAGGTGCAAATGTAAACCGCTCGAATATCGCGCGGTTGATTGATTCGTCGTCACCGGCGGCAACGCGCACGCGCTTTGATTTTGACGGGGACGGGCGAGCCGACTTAGCCGTCTTCAGCGCTCTGAGCGGCGTCTGGTCAATTCGCAGCAGCCGGACAAATCAAACGTCCGACACGCAATTCGGACAAACCGGCGACAAACCGGCGGCGGCGGATTTCGATGGCGACGGTAAAACCGATTTAGCGGTTTATCGTCCGTCTGAAGGCAACTGGTATTTAATGCAATCAGCAACGGGTTTCCGTGCAGTTCGCTGGGGCGCTGCAGAAGACAAACCTGTAGCGGCAGACTATGACGGCGATGGCAAAGCCGATATTGCCGTGTGGCGACCTTCAAACGGTGTTTGGTATATTCTGCAAAACGGCACAACTCCTGTTTATTATCAGTTCGGAACCGCCGGTGATATTCCCATTACGGCTGATTTCGATGGCGACGGAAAAAAGGACATCGCGGTCTTTCGTCCGTCGAATGGCACTTTTTACTGGTTGGCGAGCGGGTCGAACAACCAATTTAGGGGCGTTCAATTCGGTCAAACGGGCGACATTCCTGCGGTTGCCGATTACAATGGTGACGGAAAGGATGATTTAGCCGTGTTCCGACCGTCAAACGGCGCTTGGTATCAATATTTAACAACACCAAATGGAAGTTATACATTTGCGGCGACGCAGTTTGGGCAAAACGGCGATGAGCCAGTTGCGGCGGATTACGACGGCGACGGCAAAGCAGATGTTGCCGTGCGACGACAAGGCGTCTGGCATTTGTTAATGTCAGGGCAAGGTTATACGGGCGTGTCGTTCGGCGTTGTCAACGCTCAGGCAATTGCCGCCCTGCAAAGAGATGTTAGGTATGACGACGGCGGCATATACTATTCGCCAAAATAGCGCGGTGTTAACTCATAGATGGGTGATGACAATTTTCACCCTCTATGGTTTTAATAGGCATTAATATACTTGGCACACCTAACAAGCTATACAAATTTACTCGTTAGAATATGATAAGCGAAAAAAAATACTCAATTATGAATAAAATCATTTTCACATATTTAACAGCGTCGGAAACTCTCTTTAAGTTCGCTTACTCACAAACAGTTGTCGTTTTATTTCTGGTTTTAACAATGAGCGAACTTTGTGCGGCGCAATCATCGAAAAGCGCGAATCTACCCTCTGAAAACGAGTTGCCGACTCTACAAACAAAGGCTAAACCGGGCTTAATTAGAGTTCAGAATAAGCTAGTCTATGGCGAAAATAACTCGTCCCTCCCAAGAGGCAGGGCGGCTTTGGTTTTCGACGACATTTACGCCTACGTTTCGACGCCGAATGGTTTATACAGAACGCCCAAAAAAATTACGGCTAATAGTTCTTTCGAGCTAATCGGTTTTCAGAACAAGTCCATAACCAACCTTTACGTTCACAATAACGTGCTGTATGTCCTTAAATATTCCGAAGGAACATACAGCAGCCGCGCGACAGACCATTCTTTTCTAAGATCCGAAGACCGCGGCGCGACGTTCATTCCGATGGACGGAGCGTTGGAGGATTGTTACGCGGGTTACTGCTTGTTTCTGACGCCGACGGAGGCGATGTTCAAAGACAATTTGATATTTCTTAACGCCGGAGCGGGTTTGAATTTGCAGGTCTCGAACAATAACGGAGCGAGCTGGATTCCGCTTTCAGGTAATCTCAAACCGAATGTCTGCTATCATCCGGCGTTCGAGCTAATCGGCACTCGCGTGTTAATCGGCGGCGAGTGTCCACTGGATATTGCTTATCTCCGAGGCGGCACGCTGCGTCCCGATTTGCTTGATTGGGCATCCCCGGAGCAGCGACCGAAAGCTGTCATAACCCCAAATTTAGAAAATAGAAATGTGCAGTTCATCGAAAACAAGCCGAACTCGCCGGACGTTTACGCCGGAGTCGAAGGCGGTCTGTTAAAAAGCAGTGATGTCGGTCAAAGTTTTAGGTTCGTTATCCGATACGGTATTGGCAACAGCGCTAGAAGTTATCCTTACATCACTAATATTCTTTTTCTTTCAAAAAGTCCGAATGTAATTGTTATCGGCGGCTTCGACAAAGCGCGCTACCGATTTTTTCTGGCATATTCCAAAGACAGCGGCGAAAGCTGGCTGGACGTTTCAAATAAAACGCAGCTTTTAGTAGGCGAGCCGAGCAACACGACGGAAGATTCGACGCATTTTATCAGCGAAGACTCGGAAGGGCGCGTATTGGTCGGCATCGTGCGCCCGGAAACAAAAACCTTAACAATCATTCAGTTGCGAGTGGATGTTGCCGCATTCAGATAAAGGTGAGCCAAGTATATTATTACCATACTTTTGTTTATAAAGCAGACAGCCGCAAATACTTCAGCGACATTTTGAATAACCGCAATCGCGGCAGAAATCACAGCCTGAAGCATGTTCGAGCTGACCTTTGCATTCGGGACATTCGCCGATTAAAGTTCCCATTTTCGGTTTGTTTTCGGAAACGGGAACAAGTTCTTCAATTGTCGCGGCTTTGCCGATTTGACGCTCTGACGCAGGCAGATTTCGCAGACGCCGGTCAGTTAACAATAAACACTCGGCAATTGCTTGTTCCGGCGACGTTAAAAGGCGCTCGTTAAACCAGACGGCGTGCGTCCCGGTAACCTTGTTTAAGCTGCGCGAAACCTCTTTAACGTCGAATCCGCCGCGCAGCATACGCGATGCCAGCAGACCGACACCTTCGGAAATAGGTCCGGTTGCAAAAACTTCCAACACATTTTGTCCGTTGTGGTTAACCGTAACGTAAAGATTTACATTGTCGAACGGAATTCGCCACGTCGAGCCTTGTAGTTCGCGCGGGCGGTCAATATGCGTGGTTTTTTCAATTTCCGCTTGCGCCGCACGATTATTCGTTTGCGGAATGGTTTCGAGCATCGTCAATTCGTTGCATTCGTCAACAACAATTTTTTCCGTATCGGTCGGCGCGTCCGCTTTCTTTTCTTTGGTTTTCATCGAAGTCAAAACCTGACCTTCGCGCGAGCCGTCGCGGTAATATGAAACGCATTTGCAGCCCAAATCACGCGCCAGACGGTAAAGTTCGTCAACTGATTCAATTGTGTCGTCTTTTGCGCCGTTGCAGGTTTTCGACACGGAATTATCAACGTTGCGCTGCGCCGCCGCCAAAACTTTAACGTGCTGTTTAGACGTTATATCCATCGCCGAAATAAAATAACCGGGAAGTTCGCTTTCGTGTTCGACGACGTATTGGGCGGCGCGTTTGATTGATTCTTCGTCGGTTTGGTCAACTTCGATTCCTAACGCTTCCGCTGCCAAAGTATGAACATAAGTGCGCGTTCCGATTGTGTCCTGGCGAACGTAAGCCCATGAAAAATTGGGCTCGCAGCCCGAAGACGTTTCGGCGACAAGGGAAATTGTTCCCGTCGGCGCAATCGTCGTCGTTTCGTAATTGCGCGGTGTCAGCGGCGTGTCGCGCGAGATTCCGATTTCGTCATACAAAAATTTCTCATACGCCTCGCGGTTCGCTTCAAATTCGGGAAACGCGCCTTTTTCCGCACCGATTTCGAGCGACGCTTTCCAGGCTTCTTTGCGGACAAATCCCATTACTCTGTCCATCAAATCAATCGATTCGGGCGAGCCGTAAGTGATTTTTAATTTCAGACACAAATCTGCAAAACCCATAATTCCGAGTCCGACAGGACGAGTTCTTTTCACGACATCATTAATGTCTTCGAGCGGAAAATCTCCGGCGTCAATCACGTTGTCCAAAAACTGCGTGCTGAGATGCGTAACATTCGCCAGTCTTTCCCACTCAATATTTTCCTCAACGCTCATGCCGTCACCTTGGTTGCTATAAAACTTTGATAAATCAATGCTTCCAAGATTACATGAGTTGGAAAAGTGCAAAAATTGTTCGCCGCAAGGATTGCTTGCGTAAATCGGACCCATTGATTTCATCATATGGTTGTGACGATTTACCTGGTCGATAAAAGCAATTCCGGGTTCGGCGTATTTGTGCGCCGAAGCAATAATTCTGTTCCAGATGTCGGGCGCAAAAACCATTCCGAGTTGCGGCGGCTGTTCGATTGTGCAATCGGAAAGGTCTGCGTTTTCAAAAGCAAATTTATCGGCAAATGTAACGGTTTCACCATTAGGACGACGATAAACCGCGTAGTCATTTTCAGTTACGGGGTCGAAAATCGCTTGCGTCCAATTCTTGCCGCTAAATTCGGTATGAAACCATTCTTTTTTATCTATTGCTTCCAAAAATTTGTCGGTAACATTGACGGAGATATTAAAATTAGTCAAAGAGTGCTGGTCATTTTTGGCGTGAATAAAACGAAGTAAGTCAGGATGCGTGCATCGCATCATACCCATATTCGCGCCGCGCCGGACGCCGCCTTGTTTGACGACTTCGGTCATCGTGTTGACGATATTCATAAACGAAACCGGACCGCTCGCGACGCCGCGCGTGGAATTGACCATCGCGCCCATCGGACGTATGAATTCATACGTCATGCCTGTTCCGCCGCCGGTTTGATGAATAATTGCGGCAGCTTGTGCGTGTTCCATAATGCCTTCGATTGAGTCGGGAACATTCAGAACGAAACAAGCGGCAAGTTGTCCTTTCGGTTTTCCCGCATTAACCAGGCAAGGCGTGTTCGGTATAAATTCGCGGTTGAGCATCACCTCAAGCATCGAATTATAAAAATAATCGCGCATTATCGGGTCTTGTTCGGCGGTCGAAACGTGACCGACGACGCGCCGCACAATGTCATCCCAAGTTTCAATTGCTTCGCCGTTCGCATCTTTAAGCGAGTAACGTTTACCGACAACTTTTTGACCGTTCAGACCAATCGGTTTGATCTCGCGTTTAGCGGCTTTTGCTCCATTTCCGTTTGTTTTTCCATTTGTGGCGACAAAATTAACGGAGACGATAGGTTCAAAGACTGTACTCATTTTTTTACCTTTCCTTTTCGACCTTTTCCAAGAAACCAGTTTCTTTTATTCTAGTTTTTTAATTCGTTTTTTGCATTACAAATGCGGGCGTTGATGAACTACTTTTAACTTCTGCGCGAGGTGGTTGAGTTGGATTTCCCTCACGAGTGAAAAGTAATATACAAGAACTCATTTTCGCTTGTCAACAAAAAAAACACAATATATTGTGTCAGCAATATAATTTTCATCAAAATAGCGCGTAACTTAAAGTAAACTATTAAGTTATATTCATAAATAATTTTTTACTCTTTATTTTGAAGTTTCGATAAATTTGACTTTCCGAGTAAAATTTATCGAAACTATTCTAATGGACAAATTAGTTTACGGAACAGCCGTCGATGGAACAGTCCGTGTTATGGCTGCAATTACTACCGATATTGTTGCCGAAGCGATACGCAGACACGAAACTTCGCCGACTGTTTCCGCTGCTTTCGGTCGCGTTTTGACGGGAACGCTTATGCTTGGCGCAAGTCTCAAGGAATTTGACCGATTAACGGTAAAAATCGAATGTGACGGCGTAGTCGGCGGTCTTGTCGCCGAAGCCAGTAATCAAGGTACGGTTCGGGGTTACGTCAAAAATCCGCACGCTGAGTTGCCGCCCAAAGCAAACGGGAAATTCGATGTCAGCGGGATTGTCGGCAAAGGAACATTATATGTTATTCGGGAATCAGGTTATGATATCGGGCTTTACCGTGAACCTTACGTCGGTTCTGTCCCACTCATTTCAGGTGAGATTGCCGAGGATTTTGCATATTATATGGCAAAATCGGAACAAATTCCGTCCGCTGTTCTGTTAGGCGTTCTGCTGCAAAACACAGAGCCTTTCATTACGGCTTCAGGCGGCGTGATGATTCAAATGATGCCGGGCGCGAACGAACATATCGCCACGATGATCGAAGATACAATCGGACTCGCTCCACACCTAACATCCGTTATCACTGATGGTGCAACGCCGCAAGACCTTCTAAAACTGGTTTTAGGTGTGATTGATTTTGAAGTTTTGGAAGAGAGAGCAGTGGTGTTTTCCTGCAATTGCTCGTTTGAGCGCGCCGTTTCTCTGATTTCTTCCCTTGGTAGAACCGAGGTTGAATCAATGCTTGAAGAAGACAAAGGCGCGAAGATGACTTGCGGATTTTGCAACGAAATCTATACGCTCGGCGAACCGGATTTGCAGAAAATGCTTGCTTCGGAAATAGTGTAAAATCATTGGTATAACGAAACCGTTTCTGAAGCGAAAAATGATTTTATGGAAAGGGAAGATTACGCAGGTTTGATTTACGTTCTCAGCAATATTGTGTCAGTGTTAGTTTTTTCGGTGGGTTTAATTATTTTTCTGATTTATAAAGAAATAAATATTTATCTGGTTGCAGTCGGATTATTGATGCTCCTGACTGGCTTTATTGCTAAAAAATTTCTTTACGAACCGGAAAAAAAGTAAAATTACGAAGCGAAGTTTTAACTGTTGCCGTTTGAATTTTTTATTTCTGTGTAATTTCCGTGAAAATAAACGAGCGGCTCGCCATCGGCGGAAACGTGCGATTTTTCAACTTGACCGACAAAAATCGTATGGTCGCCCGCTTCGTAAGAGTATTTCAAAACACATTCCAGATTTGCGAGGGTGTTTTCCAAAATTGGCAAATCTTCAATTCCACGGCGGTAAGAAACTCCTTCGAACTTATCCGGCAGACGCGAAGCAAAACGCTCGGAAAGAAACTGCTGGTTTGAACCCAGCAGATTAACGACAAAAGCTGTGCTTTCCGCAAGCGCGCGATGGCTTCCCGTATTCTTTTCAATACATACCAGAATTAGCGGCGGTTCCAGAGACACGGAACAAAAAGCGCTAACTGTGATACCGTGTAATCTTCCGCCCGCATCTTTAGTGGTTACAATTGTTACACCGCTAGCAAAAGAACCGAGCGCATACCGAAATTCGTTTCTTGAGATTGACATCAATTATACCGAAAAGTTTGAATGAATCATTGAAATAATCTTTAGAAAATATGAGTTTAATAGTGTTTTTCTAAGGATTGACCAGTTTATAAAAAAAATTGTTCAAAAACTAATGGATTGGTAAATTGGTTTCAGTTTGAAATAAAAAATCTCTGCAAACGATTAAGTTCGCAGAGATTTTAAATTAAATTTAATTAAGAATTTAAGCCGAAGCATTTTCTGTTTCCACTTTCCTTTCACGCTTCAACCCACCGATTTGCACGAGGCTTTCGCCCTTGATGTTGTTTTTTTCCATTACCATTTGCTGATAAAGTTTTCGCATCATCTGCATTTCTTCGGCAGCGGTTTTCGGTCCTTCCATTTCAGGTTTGTCCGGACGCGAAAGGTCAACTTCATTCAAAATAAGATTGTGCGTCGGGTCGTCTAAGCCGACTTCTTTGCCGCGAGCGAAAACTTCGTGGCGACCGTGTTCTTTATACCACTGAGCAACAGTTGCATTTTGGTGCATATGCTCAATGATATTTCTCCACCCAATTCCGGTGTTATAAGCGCAAAACGAAATCTCGCCTTCCTGTGTGCCGTATGGAATAATGCACATTTCCGTGCGTCGGAAATCGTAATTAAACAAATCCTGAAACCACATCCCGGCGATAAACAGGAAGTTCCAAGGGTCTTTGCGACGTTTTTCAATGTCTTCCGCCGTGCGCGTACCGTCAACTTTTCCGTAATTTTTGCCGGTTAACCCGAACGACTTATCAAATTTCGCAAAGATTCCGCCGAGCGTCAAACTGTGCGGCGCACCGTATGGATTATAGTTTTTAAGCAGCGCCAATCCCATCATCATATTTGAAAACCATTTGCCACGATTCGTGTCGGTAATGTGTTTCATGTCTTCGACAAGATCCGGTATGTTCAAAAACTGCGGAACAGGCGCCATTTCCTTTGTTTCTTTGTTAATCATTACGGCTGTTCCGACACCGCAGTTCGGGTGGCAACCGCAGGAAACCTGTCCCCAATCGGCTTCCGGTCCGTGAACCAAATCTGCAAAGTCTGCAAACGCGCCCATTAATGAAAGCGGAAACCAGTCGCGTGTCGGTTCGGTAATACCAACCTGTTTTTGAACGTCCTGCGCGAGATGCGAAAGAGTATAACGCTGTTGCAGGCGACGTTGCTCGGTAATATGCTCATCTCGTCCGGTAAATGAGACGGGTTGAAATGACACAAACGAAATCTTTTTCGGATTTTCAAGCGCGAAACGAACAATCGTTCCGACTTGGTCGTTGTTCACGCCGTTAACAAGAGTTGTAACGAGAACAATATCAACACCCGCTTCGTGTAAATTGTTGATGGCGCGAAGTTTCACATCAAACAAGTTACCAATTTGACGGTGCGAGTTGGCATCATTACCGATACCGTCGAACTGCAGATAAACAAATCGCAAACCGGCTTCCGCGGATTCGCGGCAAAATTCTTTCGATTTCGCAAACTCGATTCCGTTGGTCGCGGCTTGCACCGAGTTGTAACCAACTTTGCGCGCATAACGTATTGATTCGAGAAAGTGCGGCGAAAGCGTCGGCTCACCGCCCGAATACTGCACTGACATCTGTCGGCGCGGCTTAATGGAGATTGCATTGTCGAGAATTTCCTGAACGTCTTCCATCGAAAGTTCGTGAACGAAACCGACTTGGTTCGCGTCCATAAAACACGGGTCGCACATCATATTACAACGGTTTGTCAGGTCAACAGTTAAAACTGCACCACGTCCGTATTTGATTGTTGAAGAGCCGTGATTGTGAAGTTTTTCGTCGTTGTGCGATTGGATGTCGCGCCCCGGAAAGTTTGCTTCAATGTGCTGCAAAAATTTTGAATCAATTGCCATCAAATCTTCAAAATGCCCGTGTGTCGGGCAATCTTTTATCATCCAAATTTGACCGTCGCGTTCGATTATTTGAGCTTTTATTTCGCCGACTTTTTCGTTGACTAGCAACGAAACATCCTGCTTACCGCTTAAAATGTCTTCACGCGCTTCGATAACGCAGTTGGGGCAAAGCGAGTCGGTGGTTCTCGGAAAACCAAGCGTCGGTTTGGTTTTCTGCCAGGACTTAAGCAACGGTTTATCCGACCATTTCGGAGTGAATGAAGGATTGGGTTTGTGCTGGTTAACTGATTTGATTGCTTTGAAAACTCCGCTTGCAACATACGTCAAACTTTTTTCAAAGTGTTTTATAGGTCTCATGATTTTTCTCCAAGTAAATAAAACTTTGAACAGTATTTTTACTTAATTCTCTTCAAAGTTTTCTTAAAATTATGGCGATCTCAGATTGTTTTATGGTAAGTATAGAATTTATGTAATACACAATTAAAATTCTATGACAGTTCAATCAATTTACTAATATAGCAAATAATGTGCCACTAAATCCTTCTAGTTAAATAACTGACTATAAAGGACTTACATTTAAAAAAATAAAAAGTCCCAATCGAATGACTTGTAACGTTTTGCCCCAAAACAGGCGCCTTACTTCCTAATGGGAACTTATGACACAAAAAAATTCTGTTTTTAATACTCTCAAAACCAGCTCTCATTTTTTGACCCTTAAACCATCGCTTAACAAATTTTCACAGATAAAAAACAAATTAAAAAAAACGACTAGGGTTTATCGCATAAATAAAGAGTGAATTAAATTTTCGGATTTTCGTTCACTATTCGTTCACATTTAAGCAGTAACTTTATTAGTTACTTTAAGCAAATTCCACAAACCTTAAAAATAAAGGAGTTAAAGAATAAAAAAAGATCTTTACACAAATTTTTTACCTATGCTAAAGTCAATCTCACCTTATGACAAGAAATTATAAATAATTTCAACTTGTCATTTCCATCTTGTATTACGAAGTTTTAAGACTTAGAGGTTTATAAAGACTTTACTAATTGTATAAGTCAGATTTTCCTTCCTTTATATACTTTTATGGCTATACGCTTCGGAACATCTGGTTGGAGGGCAATTATCGCTGACGAATTTAATTTTGTAAACGTCAGACTTGTAACTGAAGGAATTTGTAGTTATTTGAATCAGATTGTAGGTGATAATCCGGCAACTTTAATCATCGGACACGATTCGCGGTTTATGGGTGAGAAATTTGCCGGAATCGCCGCTGAAATTGCTAAACAAAAAGGTTTTCGCGTTTTGCTTTGTCAAAACCCGACGCCAACACCGACAATTTCGCATGCTATCAGAATTGAAAAAGCCTTGGGCGGTATAAATTTTACCGCCTCACACAATCCGCCGGAATATCAAGGCATAAAATTTTCGACGGCAGATGGTGCGCCGGCATTGCCGGAAGTAACGGAGCAGATAGAAGAATTTGTTCAGAACAAATCGAAAGTTGAAGAAAAAGACAGTGGTTCAATTGAAGAATACGATGCGCGTCCGAACTATTTGGACGATTTGACAACTAAAATTCGCTTTGACCAAATCGCCGATGCCAAAGGCAGATACGCTTATGACGCACTTTGGGGTACAGGTCGCGGTTATCTTGATAAAATCCTGCGCGACAATGGCTTGGAAGTTGAAACTATACATGATTGGCGCGACGTAACGTTCGGCGGTCGCTCGCCCGAACCAGGCGAAGAACATCTTGATGAACTTCGTCAGGCGGTTGCTTCAAAAGGTTTGACGCTCGGACTTGCAACAGATGGTGACGGCGACAGATTTGGAGTAATTGACAGCAACGGCGCATTTATCTCGCCAAACGAATTGATTGCGTTGCTTTCGGATTATTTAGCTGAAAGCCGAGGTTGGACGGAAGGCATTGCACGAAGCGTCGCAACAACGCAACTAGTTGACAGAGTTGCCGAAAATCGCGGTTTGAAATTGTATGAGACGCCGGTTGGCTTTAAGTTTATCGGCGAGTTGATAAATAAGGGCGAGATTATTTTAGGCGGAGAAGAATCCGCGGGTCTTTCCATCAAAGGACATTACCCCGAAAAAGACGGCATCTTAGCTTGTCTTTTGGCGGCGGAAGCAGTCGCCGTACGCGGGAAAAGTTTGACTGAACAGTTAGGTGAACTTTACAACCGCATCGGAAAACTAGAATCGGGTCGTATCGGAGTCAAATTAACCGATGAAGTTGCAAAAAGTTTGAAAGAAAAGCTCGCGCAGGAGCCGTCGGAAATCGCGGGTCGAAAAATTGAAAAGATAAATCGGATAGACGGCGTCAAATTTGTTTTTGCAGACGGCAGCTGGATGCTAATGCGTCCGTCAGGAACAGAACCGCTGGTTAGAATTTACGCTGAGAGCGAAAACAGAGATGATTTGGAGGTGTTACTTGAGCAAGGTCGCAGTTACTTATTGGGATAATACACAAACGATTTCGATGCCCGTCAGAGAACGAGTCGAAACCGCTGTAAAAGGCGGCGAGAGCGCAACCCCACAGTGGTTGGTATTTGCGGTTATCACATCGATGACGCTGATGCTCTGTATAGCGATAAATCTTCGCGCTTATACGATAATGAACGCTGAAGCGCAGCAGAATGAACGCTTAAACACGGAAATTGAACAAATGACCAATGAAAATTTGGCAATTCAAGAAGAGATACATAATTTGAAAACCGACTCGCGCGCCATCGAGCGTGAAGCCCGAAAAATCGGTATGAGTCGTGCGAATAAAAAAGATTTTGTGCCGGTCAATTAACTTGCGGAGAGTGTTCCCGACACAATTTGCCTGTCCCCTGATAATCCGCCTTTTGCCTATCAGCTCCGTTTTGCCTACAGCTTAGCCTTCCGCCAAAACCGCGGCTCGTGTTTCCCGAACACAAGCCGCACTTCTTTTTTAGATTACGAATTAACTGCAATATTTACCATTTACCGTTCATCACTTAATATTGAGTAAATGAGCAGCTACAGAATATTTTATTCGCCTTATTATTACGCCGACATCGGTGAAGGTCACGTTTTTCCGATAAAAAAATTCGAACTTGTCAGAGATAAATTATTCGCGGAAGAAACATTGTCCTTGTCTGAGATTATCGAACCGCAGCCTGCGACAATCGAAGACGTTTTGCTTGTTCACACCGAAGATTACATTTCGCGTCTTTGCGGCAGAGCTTTGACGGCGAGAGAAATTCGCAAACTCGGTCTGCCCTGGTCGCAATCGCTCGTAAGGCGTTCATTCCTTGCAACTTCAGGCACAATCAATGCGGCAAAATACGCTCTAGAGACGGGCGTTTCTTCAAATCTCGCCGGCGGCACGCATCATGCTTTTCCCGACCGAGGCGAAGGTTTCTGCGTTTTAAACGATGTCGCCGTTGCTGTTCGAGTTTTGCAGAGGAAAAACTTAGCCAAAAAGTTTTTAATCGTTGATTGTGACGTGCATCAAGGCAACGGCACGGCTTTTATCTTTAAAAATGACCCGAGCGTTTTTACTTTTTCGATGCACGGCGCGAAGAATTATCCGCTTTTCAAAGAAATTTCCAATCTCGATATTGAATTGCCGGATAAAACATCGGATAAAGAATATTTAGAAACATTAAACGAAGCACTGCCGCGCGTTTTTCTGCACAATCCCGACATCGTTTTTTATCTCGGCGGCGCAGACCCGTTTGAACGAGACAAACTCGGGCGGCTCGGTTTGACGATTAAAGGCTTACGCGAAAGAGACAAAACAGTTTTGGAATTTGCTAAACAGCGCGAAACGCCGATTGTAACCGTTATGAGCGGCGGTTACGCTCTTGACATAAACGACACGGTTGAAATTCACTGCAACACGATTCGTGCAGTCAAAGAAGTTTTTGCAGAATCGCAAACACAAAACGCATTTGCTTAGATTTGTCTGAATTTTTTAGGAACTTGGAAAACCGTTTTTCGATAATTCCGAAATTAGTTTGACGGCTTTCTCAACTACGTTTTTTTCACTCTTGAAAGCCAGAATTCTTAGGGCTTCGTCCGGTCTCACCCAACGCGCTTCGGCAACCTCAAAATCGTGGTCTGCGACATCGCCGCTCGTATAACGAAGCAAAAAAAATTGTACGAGTTTATGAAAGCGCACGCGCTCGCCGCGATTGTCGCCGACATACCAATACTCGATTGTTTCAATTTTAGATAACAGTTCGGTTTCGATTCCAGCTTCTTCACGCACCTCACGCAGCGCGGCGTCTTCCGGCGTTTCACCTTTATCAATGATTCCCTTCGGCAATTGCCAGCGCAGGCTCGGTTTTGCAGAAATTATTGCAACTTCAAAATCAGAACCGCTTTGACGAAAAGCGGCGCCGCCGGCAGAAATTTGTTCGACCGTCCGCAGTTTTGCGGATTTATTTGGTTTCTCGTCGTTCATCTGTTTACGGTTTGCTCGATTGTTTTGTCCAAATCATATTTTGTTTTCAAATCAAAACCCACGAATTTACGAAAAAGTTTGCCGTCGCGGTCAAAAACGGCGGTTTGCGGAATATCATCGCGTTCGGCAAAAACGAAACGCATCAATTCGTCTTCGGGCAAAGCAAGCGTATAATTTATTTTCAAACGTTCGGCAAAAGCGGGAACTCTCAAACGGTCTTCGTTGTCTCCGACGTGAAGCCCGACGATTTGCAGATTTTCCGCGCCGTATTTTGTCTGCAATTCATTTAAGTGCGGGATTTCTTCCAGACACGGCGGGCAATTTGTCGCCCAGAAATCCAGAACGACAACCTTTCCTTTCAACTCGCCGAGTTTTTGCGGTTTGCCGTCAAAATCCGTCCAGCTCATTACCGCTAAAGGTTTTGAAGGCGTCATCGGCAGATTCGGCTGCGGAACGTCATTTATCGAAATTGGTTTATTTGAAACGGAAACTGGCGCGGCGGCAGGACGACACGCCAAAGCGAGTAAAAAGTAAAAAGTAAAAAGTAAAAAGTAAAAAGACTTCATAAAAAGTAAATGGTAAATCGTTAATTGCTAATTGTAAAAGAAACTTTTTCGGCATTTACCATTTACCATTTACCATTTACCATTTACAAGTGAAATTTTACCCGCCGAAAATCAACGAAAAATTTAAGCGTCCACAAAATGTCGGCGAAGCGGAGGGCGCAAATGCCGTCGGGACAAGCGCGAGTTTCGCTTGCGGCACGTTTGTCAAACTTTTTTTGCGGATTGAAAAAGACTCAAAACAAATTGTCGAAGCCAAATTCAAGACAAGCGGCTGCGGTTTTATGATTGCGGCGGCGGAAACTCTGTGCGAGACAATCAACGGCAAAAAACTCGTCGAGCTTCACGGTTTGAACAAAAGCGTTTTGCAAAGGGAAATTGAAGCGGAACTCGGAAAATTTCCCGAAAATCGTGGACACTGTTTGGAAGTTTGTCTGGAATCTCTGCAAGAGGCGTTTGCTAATTTTCGCCAATTTCAAATCGAGGAATTTGCGGGTGAAAAGGCTTTAATATGCACTTGCTTCGGCATTTCGGAAGAGGCAATCGAAAACTTAATCGAAAAAAAATCGCTCTCTAACATCGAAGAAGTAACTGAAAATTGCGGCGCAGGCGGCGGTTGTGGTTCATGCCAATCTTTGATTCAAGACATTTTAGACGTTTACTGGCGGGAAAACATCTAAAAGTAAAAATGTTTCAAGTCGGAAAATTTGTTATAATCGAAAACAATCGTCGCTTTGAAATGCGACGAAAAGTTAAATTTTACAGAAAAATTTTAAGAATTTACAAACGAAAATCACAACTTAAAAAATTAGAATTCAACAATGGACGTTCCCGCTAGTAGTTTTTTGTTTTTACTTTTTCTCCAGGAAGAATCTGTCGAAGTCGTGTCTTTTTCGGAAGTTTTGATTAAAATTCTTTTCGTATTTTTTTTCGTAGGAATCAACGGCTTTTTCGTCGCCTCCGAATTTGCGCTCGTATCGGTCAGAAAACCGCGCATCGAGTCGCGTGCTGAAGAAGGCAGCAAAAACGCCAAAGCCGCCCTGCGCCTTCTCAATAATCCGACGCTGTTTATTTCCGCCGTTCAGCTTGGCGTAACTTTAGCATCGCTTGCTCTCGGTTGGCTGGGCGAGCCGACGATTGCGCATTTTCTCGAACCGCTTGCCGATAAAATCGTAACCGGAGAAACGGCTTTGTATATCGCACACACCATTGCGATTATCATCGCTTTTGCGATTATCACATTTCTGCACGTAACTTTAGGCGAGCTTGTGCCGAAAATGGTATCGCTCGAAAAATCTGAAACAATGGCTTTGGCGACGGCGCGTCCGCTCGAACTTTTCGCCAAAATCTTTTCGCCTGTTTTGTGGGTTTTAAATCTCGCCGGCGGCGCAATCGGAAAACTTCTCGGTCTGAAATCATCGCTCGAACACACTTCGGTTTACACGGAAGAAGAACTTCGCCAGCTCGTTATATTGTCGGAAGAAAGCGGGCATTTGAACAAGGAAGAGCGGCGGCTTATCAATCAGGTTTTCGAGTTTTCGGAGACGACCGTCAAAGAAGCAATGGTTCCGCGCACGGAAATCGTCGGCATCCAGGCGGCTTCGACGCTCGAAGAAATTGCGCTCGCTTTTCATCAACACGGTTATTCGCGCCTTCCGGTTTATCGCGGCTCGCTCGACGATATTGCGGGAATCATTCACAGCAAAGACGTGATGAGCTATTTGCTGCGCCCGAAATCTTTCCGCCTTGAGAAAGTTCTGCAAAAACCGATTTATATTGTCGACACGGCGCGGCTCGAAGACGTTTTACGACTGATGCAGCGCGGCAAAGCCCATTTCGGTTTTGTCGTCGACGAACACGGAGGCGTCGAAGGCATTATCACGCTCGAAGACCTTTTGGAAGAAATCGTCGGCGATATTTCCGACGAACACGACGAAGAAGTCAACGAACAAATCAAACCCGAATCCGACGGAAGTTTCACGCTCGACGGAAACCTCGCCGTGCGCGACCTGAATCGCCGTCTGAATTTGAATCTGCCGGTTTCCGACGGCTACACAACGATTGCGGGATTTTTAATGTCGGAGTCGGGACATATTCTGAACGAAGGCGAAAGCGTCCCTTATGACGGACACATTTTCAAAATCAAAAAAGTCGACAAACGCCGCATTTTGAAAGTGCGAATGGAAAAATCATAAGAAAAATGTTCGAGTCAATATGTATAAATTTTCTACACCGTTTCAAAAACGAAAAAGAGATATTAAAGTGCCGAAAACTTTTACTTTAATCGCTCTTTGCATAATCGCGTTTGTTCCTACGGCGAATGCGCAAAATAAAACGCCGAAAAAAAAAGCTGAATCCGGCGCACCGCAGACTGTAAAGAAATCCAACCAGCGTCCTGCGCCCGTTAAATCACCGTTATCTGAACCGTTTGATAAAGCTACAGTCGAAACAATGGCGGCGCAGTGCGTCCAATTTGACACCGAAGCGGGCGTTATCGAGCTTGAGATGTTTCCCGAAAGTGCGCCTGAAACGGTGCGTAGTTTTCTGAATCTCGCCGCGACGCGCGCGTTTGATACGACTACTTTTAGTCGCATCGTTCCGGGTTTTATTGTGCAAGGCGGTAATCTCGGCACGCACGAAAAATTTAACGCCGAACTCGCCGCACGAGCTAATCGACCTGTTCCTGACGAACCGAATTTAATCAAACACGAGCGCGGGATTATCTCGATGGCACGCTCCGACGCTCCGAACAGCGCGACGACCAACTTCTTTATTCTCGTCGGCGCTGCGCCTCATCTCGACAAAACTTTTGCTGCTTTCGGTCGCGTCATTCGCGGAATGGAAGTTGTCGATGCAATAAACAAAATGCCGGTCGAAGCCGAAAAGCCGACAAAACCCGTCCGCATCAAACGCGCAACGGTTGCGGCTTGTCAGGCTCAACCGAAACCTTGAAGACAGCAAACTTGATATGGAAGAAAGATATTTTATATTTGTTGCAGGAGCAGTTTGTGTGATTTTGAATAAGCCTTTGGCTAAAGGTGCGATCTGGTGGCAAAGAGAAGTTATGAAATTCAAAAGTCACTATAATATTTGATTTTATAGAATCCCTTGCATTTTAGTCGGTCTTCTTTTCATTCTTGTTTCTATCGTGAAAAAATAAGATTTTTGTTTTTAATAATTTCACGCTAAATTAACTGTGCAGTTATTCAAATTTTATTACCGGAGTTTTATACGCAATGAGTTTAATCGAAGAAGTTTGGGCGCGGCAGATTCTTGATTCGCGCGGCAATCCGACCGTCGAAGCGGAGGTTATATTGGAAGACGGTACAAAAGGTCGCGCGGCTGTTCCGTCGGGCGCGTCAACCGGAGAAAACGAAGCGGTCGAACTGCGCGACGGTGACGACTCAAGATATTTGGGCAAAGGCGTCGTAAGCGCGGTCGAAAACGTCAACGAAAAAATCAGTTACGAACTCGAAGGAATGGACGCGCTTGACCAGACGGCGATTGACGAAGCGCTGATTGCGCTCGACGGCACGGACAACAAATCGAACTTGGGCGCAAACGCATTGCTGGCGGTTTCGATGGCAAACGCGCGCGCCGCCGCCGCGTTTCTTGAGCTTCCGCTGTATCGCTATCTCGGCGGAGTCAATGCAAAAACTTTGCCTGTTCCGATGATGAACATCGTCAACGGCGGCGCGCACGCTGACAACAACGTTGATTTTCAGGAATTTATGGTAATGCCGGTCGGCGCAGAAACTTTTTCCGACGCTTTACGAGCGGGCGCGGAAATCTTCCACAATCTGAAAGCGGTTTTGAAAAAACGCGGCTATTCGACGGCAGTCGGCGACGAAGGCGGTTTTGCACCGAATCTGAAATCGAACGAAGAAGCAATTGAAACAATTTTAGAAGCGATTGAACGAGCCGGTTATGCGGCGGGTGACGACATTATGATTGCGCTCGACCCGGCGGCAAGTGAGTTTTTCGACGGCGCGAATTACGTTTTCAAAAAGAGCGACAAACGCACCATTTCATCTGATGAAATGATTGCTTACTGGGCTGATTGGTGCGCGAAATATCCGATTATTTCCATCGAAGATGGCTTGGCGGAAAGCGATTGGGACGGCTGGAAGAAAATTACCGAACAATTGGGCAAAAAAGTTCAACTCGTCGGCGATGATTTATTCGTTACAAACGTCGAATTTTTGCAAAAGGGAATCGACCGCGGTGCAGCAAATTCGATTTTGATAAAAGTCAATCAAATCGGTACTTTGACAGAAACTCTGGATGCTATAGAACTTGCCAAAACAAACAATATGACTGCTGTTATTTCGCACCGTTCGGGTGAAACAGAAGATTCATTTATCGCCGATTTAGCCGTCGCCACCAATGCCGGACAAATCAAAACCGGCTCGCTCTCACGCAGCGACCGTATTGCCAAATATAATCAGCTTCTTAGAATTGAAGAAGATTTGGGCGATTCGGCGCATTACTTAGGACGCAAAGCCTTTTATCAAATAAAAAATTAAGGCAAAAAAATTTGATTTTTCATCTACCATTAAAAATATGTTTTTACTCCTTGGCACAAAATATATTACATGGGGTTCGCAGAAAACTAATGAGACGATTCGCTGCAGTAATTGCGGCGCGCTCGCGCAATTTACCGAAAAGACTGGAATGAATTTTATATCGTTGTTTTTTCTCGTTCCCGTAATTCCAATTAGCGGCAAGAGAAAACTTATAGAATGCCCGAATTGCAGGGCGCGTTTTCAAACCGAATGAATTATGGAATGGCAAAGCGGCGAATTTACAATCAGCACAGACCGAAGCCGTCTGCAAATTCAGCGGATTCACAAATTCTTGAGTGAAGAATCATATTGGGCGACCGAGCGGACGCTTGAGCAAACTGAAACGGCGATAAAAAATTCGTTGCCTTTCGGCGTTTACAAAGGCGAAAACCAAATCGGCTTTGGGCGCGTTGTAACCGATTATGCGACTTTTGCTTATCTTGGCGACGTTTTTATTTTAGAAGAATTTCGCGGGCAAGGTTTGAGCAAATGGCTGATGGAAACGATTTTGTCGCATTCGGATTTGCAAAACTTTCGACGTTGGATTTTAGCCACGAAAGACGCGCACGCGCTTTACGCGAGATTTGGTTTTGCCGCGCTGAAATTTCCCTCACGCTGGATGGAGAAGACCGCGCCGAATGCTTATTAACATTGCAGATTCCAAATTCCAGATTCTAAATTAAAAATGTAAAATTGGTTTTGACCCGCTTGAGTTATAAAACGGCGGTTTAATTTTTTTATTCAATATCAATCTTTAATCTTGAATTTTTCCCCGCAAAATATCTTAGTTATCAATTTCGGACAACTCGGCGACGTTGTTTTGAGCCTTCCGGCTTGGCGGATTATCAGAGAAAAATTTCCACGTGCAAAGATAACTGCGCTGGTCGGAAAGGCAAGTGCGGAGATAATCGAAATCAGCGGTTTCGTTAACGAAAAAATCGTCGTTGACCGCGTTCGGCTGCGCGACAGCGGAAAAGTTTGGTCAATCGGACAGATTCTAAAACTTGCCCGCGAGATTCGCAGCAAAAAATTTGATTTTATCGTTGATCTTCACAGTCTTTACGAAACGAATCTGCTCGGTTTTTTTTCAGGCGCGACGTATCGACTCTACGCCAATCGTGAAAACCGCTCGCTTGATTTTCTCGGCAATTTCGAGCCAAAACCACCGCGCGAAGACAAAACAAAACATTTAACCGAACATTATTTAAGTGTTCTCGAACCGCTCGGACGAACCGAAAATGCTGAACGATTCGTTAAACTGCGTCCGCGTTCGGCAGACTTTGATGCTGTCGAAAGTCTTTTGCAAAATTATAACGTCGCGGGCAAAAAACTCGTCGCGCTTTTTCCCGGCGCCGGACACCGGAGTCGACGCTGGAGTTTGGAAAATTTTGCACGATTGACGAAACTTTTGTCGGAAGATAAAACATTGCAGCCGATTGTTTTTCTCGGACCGGAAGAAAAAAATCTGCGCGCTGAGGTTCGTGAAAAATTTCCTGCAAAAACGATTATTTTCGACGGTTTAACCATTCCGCAATTTGCAGCAGCGTTGTCGCTCGCGCAGGTTTTAATCAGCAACGATACGGGCGCAATTCACATCGGAGCAGTCGTCGGAATTTCAATCGTTTTAATTTTAGACAAACGCGCGCCGACGACTTATCTGCCACCGACCGATAAACTCAGCGTCGTCCGCAGCAGAACGCTAGCTGAAATCGGCGTCGAAGAAGTTTATACAGCGACGCGGAAAATTTTGAAGAACAAGGAAACAAGGGGTTAATGAAATCAGCACTTATAAATCTGAAACAAAATAATCGAAACGCGCAAAAATTCTTTCTTTTTTTATCTCTGGCAACGCTTGTGTTTTTCTCTTCATGCCGCACGGCAAATCAGGCAAAGGGCGGCGAAAGTATTGGAGAAGAACAACAGCCGCAACAGCAGCAACCTGACCAAACGGTTGCGAGTTTTCCGGTTCCGGCACCGGAAAACATAAATCTTGCCAAGCCTCTGGAAATTTCGACTAAACCGGAAGATATGGCTCTGTGCGAAAAAATCAATCAGACAATCGAGCAGAGCGAATATGCAAACTCGCGTTGGGGCGTGTTTGTTTTGAGTCTCAAGGATGGACGAATCGCTTGCGCGCGCGATGCACGACAGCTTTTTAATCCGGCTTCAATTGAAAAAGCAATCACCGCAATCGTCGCGCTCGACAAACTTGGCATAGATTTTCGCTTCAAAACTTCTGTTTTTGCTCCGAATCAAATCCAACCTGACGGAACTCTTAACGGCGATTTAATCGTTTACGGAACGGGCGCGCCGGATTTCGACAACAAATCTTTGGACGATTTAATCAATCAATTACAGGCGAAAGGTTTGAAAACCGTCAAGGGAAATATCGTTGGCGACGACAGTTATTTTAAAGGCGCCAGCATCGGAGACGGGTGGACTTGGAACGATTTGCAATGGCATTACGGCGCTGAAGCCAGCGCGCTTTCGTTCAAGGAAAATCAAGCCGGTATTTATATGGGCGCAGACCATAAACCGACGGTTTCGACCGATTTTTTCGAGATTCGCGGCGAACTGAAACCAACCGAGAGCGGTCACACCGAGGCATTCGGTGTAGAGCGTGGATTGCAAGACAATCAACTCTACGTTTGGGGCAAGGGTAATAAGGCTTACGGCAGGATTTCGGTTCATAATCCGGCACTTTGGACGGCGAAAACTTTGAAGGAAACTTTAGAGAAAAAGGGAATTACCGTTCAGGGCGAAACCAAATCGGTCGATTGGAAAACGGAAAATAGATTCGATGTCGCCGGCGCCGTCGAACTCGCTGCGGTCGAAAGTAAAACTCTGGCAGAACTCGTCCAGCCGATGAACAAACGTTCGATAAATCTTTACGGTGAACTGTTTTTGCGCACCATCGGCAAAAAATTCGGCGACAGCGCGCCGGACGAAAGCCGTGAAATCCATGAATTGCGCGGCGACGATTCGGCAGGCGCGGCGGTCGTCAAAAAATGGCTGCGCGAGAAAAACGTCGCGGTCGATGACATCCAAGTTCGCGACGGTTCGGGTTTGTCGCGCCTCGATTTCCTGACGCCTGAAGCCTTCGGACGCGCTTTAGTTTACGCGGCGAAATCAAACTTTGCAGACGCTTTTGTCAATTCGCTGCCGATTTCGGGAACGGACGGTACGCTCGGCGGTCGCCTGTGGAATGTGAAAGGAAAAATTTTGGCGAAAACCGGCTCGATAACTTTCGTCAATTCTCTGTCGGGCTACGCGCAGGCTGACGATGAAATTTTCGCTTTTGCCATTATCGCCAACAACGTTACGCGCAAAAGCGACAGTTCGAGAATTATCGACAAAATCGCGGCAAGTCTGGTTGAAAATGACGGTAAAGATGCGGAAGATAAAGATAAGAAATCGAATATTGGAAATTAAGTTTTAATCAAAAGAAAACTAAAACTTATCTTATAAAAAAACTCATAAAGAAAAACAGCCAAAACAAAATCATCACAAAAAGCGGCGCAATCGTCATCAGCAGACAACCCAAATTCGTCCACGATTCCTGATTCCACGTGTAAGGCGCGGGACAATGCGGGCAGAACTCTTCGCTTGCCATAAACGGACGCTTGCATTGTGGGCAAAGTTTTATCCGCATAATCGCTCAAAATTTATCCGCAGATATAAACACAGATTATCACAAACGCGGCTTAAATTTTAACTGTTTTTCTCGCAGCGTTATCTGCGTTTGTGCGGTAAAACCGCTTTTTGTCGCTCGCATTGTTTTGTGTTAATCTTGGCGTTTTCACACTGCACAAAAAGGGAACTTTACGATAAAAAATGGTTGAAGAATTTGTTTTCGACAATACGGAAGAACGACGCAAACACCGCAAAAACGGCGCGGGATGGGTTGAAGTAATTGTCGGTTCGATGTTTTCGGGCAAATCCGAAGAATTGATTCGCCGTCTCAGACGCGCGCAGATTGCGCGTCAAAAAGTTCAGGTCTTTAAACCTAAAATAGACGACCGTTATTCGGTCGAAGAAATCGCTTCACATTCGGGAATGACGCACGTTTCAAATCCGGTGATGACTGCCAAAGAACTGCTGGCACAGATAAAAGACGAAACAGAAGTTGTCGGCATCGATGAAGGACAATTTTTCGACATCGAAATTGTCAATGCGGTAAATCAGTTGGCAAACGAGGGCAAGCGCGTTATCATCGCCGGTCTCGACCAGGACTACACCGGAAAACCGTTCGAGCCGATGCCGCAGCTTCTCTCAATCGCCGAATTTATCACGAAAACTCACGCCATTTGCGTCCGCTGCGGCGAAACGGCGAATTACTCGCAGCGCACGTTTGAATCCGAAGCGCTCGTCGAAGTCGGCGCAAGCGGCAAATACGAAGCGCGCTGCCGCCGATGTTTCGTGCCGCATTCGGACGCGCCGACGGTTTTATAAGTTTGATATAATTTGAGAGACGTTTGGAGAGTGAATTATGAATACAAATTTCGCAGGCGTAGTTGAAGATGTCAAACAACTTTCTTTTGATGAAAAAAGAGAATTGAAGTATTTGCTTGAAAGCTATCTGGTAGAAGAAAGAAGACAAGAAATTTTCGAGAACAGCGAGCAAAGCAAACAAGAATTGAAAAACGGCGAGTTGAAATTTTCCTCAGACACTGATGAATTGATGGAAATGCTCAATGATTAAAATTGCTTTCAGTTCGTCATTTAAACTCGCTTTCAAGCGCAGAATCGCGGAAAGTTCGGAACGCGAAGAAAGATTTCGTACCAAATTGGAAGTATTCAAAGATAACCCTTTTGAAGCTAACTAAAAGACTCACAAACTTTCAGGTAAACTCAAAGATTATTGGAGCTTCAGTGTCGAATACGATTTGAGAATAATCTTTTATTTTGCCGAAGAGGAGAAAGTCGTTTTTGTTGATGTTGGTTCTCATAAAGAAGTTTATTAACTCAAATAATAATTGAAGCGCGCCGCCGCCGATTTTCGTGCCGCGCTCGGGCGCGCCTGCGGTTGTTTAATTTGAAGGGTGTTCTAGCCGCGAATATAGCGGAAAGAACATTTTCAAAACTCAAAAGACATTCTTAGCTTGTTGTCCGGTGAAAAACCATCTCGATAAAAACTCAAAAATTTATTTCAGGGAAATGAAACAAAAAGCCTTTGATTAGCGTGTAATTGCTGAATTTACGAATTCGTCATCAAAGGAAACAAATATGAAACTTGCATTATCGCTTGCCTTACTAGTTCTTTGTAGCCAGACTTTTTTCGGACAAAAACCGGCGGACGCGGCACAAGTAAAAGCTCAGCAAATACTCATTAGAAAGCAAATTTTAGCCAGTGAACTCGACAATCAAGCGAAAGATGTACCGCTTGCCGCCGCCAGAGTTTTCATTCGCACGAAATTGGCGCAGTGGCTCTGGCGAGACGGCGCGGACAAAACCGGACGCGCCGAGCAAATCGCCGTCAAAGCCGTCGAAGAGCTTTACGAAAAAAAGGACGAAATTCCCGATTCAAACTTTTTGAAGATGGATTTGTTCGCCCTGCTCGAAACTAACGCGAAGGAAACGGCGAAAAAGCTGCGGGCGAAATACGACGTCGGGAGCGACGAAGATTTGTCGAATGCCGTTCCGCTGCTCAATAAAGAAGGCGGCGATAAAATAATCGCGGCGAAAATAAAAAAATATCTCGCCGAGGGAAAGGATTTGGGCGCAATCGCTTTTTTGATGGGTATGCTGCAAAGCAAAAAGTCGCCGGAATTTTTGTCGGTTTTAGCCGAAATAGTAAATCTGGAAGAAACCGGCAGAAGCAGTTTCACGGCGGATTCGCTGACCTGGGCGGCGGATTTTTTCAGAGACGCGGACATTCCGAACAATTTGCGCCTCAGATTTTATCGAATTGCTTTGAGCAAAGCGAGAAACGCGCTGCAAAATCCCGAAGGAAACAATATACTTGCCGCCGATTATTTGCTGAATGCGATTTTGCCGAACATTGCCGCGAACGCTCCCGAACTGTCGGCGGAAGCGAGCGGAATCAAAGCCGCGCTGCTGGCGAGAACTTCGCAGAAATCGCGGGAAATGCAGGAAAGAAACCAAAGAATCGAAGAAAGCGCGGACAAACTCGGCGCGTTGATTTCCGAAGCCGAAAAAACGGACGATAAAGGCGAAAAGTACAGTCTTTTAATCAGAGCGGAACTGCTTGCGAAAAAGGAAGGAAAATTCCGGCTCGCCGTTGATTTGATGGAAAAAACGATTGAGGACAAATCGGAAGGCGGATTTCCGACGCAGGAATTTCGTCTGCGTTATTACGATCAGGAATTGGGCTACATCGCAGAATCGGCATTAGGGAAAGACGACGTTGAAGCAGCCCGTTACGCGGCGAAAAAAATGATTAAAGAACTTTCAAAGGCGGACACTTTGCGAAGAATAGCCGTTTATTTTAACGGAAAAAAAGACGGCGGCTCGGCTCTCGACGCTTACGACGAAGCCTTGAAACTGGCGACCAGAGCCGATAATGACAAGTTGAAATTTTATACGCTCTTCCGTTTGATTTCCGCCGCGCAGCAAATCGAGCAAAGCCGCGTATCGGAAGTAACGGCAATCACCGCTAAAGCCATCAACGCGCTTCCGATTTTGGGTGTCGAAGACAAACCCGACACGGAGAACTTCAAAAATTATGTTTCGATAATTGTGGCAGTAAATTTTAATTTGTATCCGGTCATCGGCAATCTGGCGAAGGCAAACAAAAATGAAGCGTCAGGTTTTGCAAGCCGTATTGACCGAAAGGAAGTAAGAATCGTCGCCGATTTTGCGCTGGCGGTTGATGCGATTGATTCTGATTTCAAGCAAATTAAAACGAAATAAATTTTCGACTCGAATAATAATAATTATTCAGCTAATATCGACACGCACAAAGAAGTTTATGGATTCTAAATAAACTAGAGCGCATTATCGTTAATACTTCGTGCCGCATTCAGACGCGCCGACGGCAGCGGTCAATGATAAATGCGATTTGCCGAAAATTATTGAACGCAGAGGGATTTTCGGGATGAAATCAACAGCTAAAAGCGGAGGAATTCGCGCCATTGCGATTTACGAAGCAGCCAAAGGCTTAATCGGTTTGCTTGCTGGTTTCGGCTTTCTGTCTCTGATTAATCGTGATATTGCCGATTTTGCTGAAGATTTAATCGGTTTTCTGCATCTCAATTCTGAAGGACGATTGGCAAATCGCATCGTCGAAACTCTTACCCGTTTAAATCCTTCTAACCTCAAGATTTTCTTCGCTATCGCGCTCATTTACGCGACCAAACAGTTTGTCGAAGCCTACGGTTTGTGGCGTCTGCGTCCGTGGGCGGAATGGGTGGCGATTCTCTCCGGCGTGATTTATATTCCGGTCGAGATTTACGAATTGCTTCATAAACCGACGTTCACCCGCGCGGGGATTTTAATTTTTAACATTGCTCTCGTCGTCTATTTGTATTCTTTCCGCAAAGAACAAAAACACGAAAAGGAAATTCACGAAAGCGAATTAACGTCGCATTTAGGTTAAAAACAATTGTCGAACAGTTCTTATTAAAGGTTTAAAAGCGGATTATATCTTTTTGACGAGCTATAAAAGCATTCTCCGATTTATTTTTCCGCCAACTTTCTCTGCCGCTCGAAATGATCGAAAATCTGTGTTGCCGCTTTCGCACCGACCAAAGGTTTTAATTCTTCAATCGAAGCCTTGGCAATTCTTTCAATCGAACCGAAGTTTCTGAGAAGTTTCATTTTCCTTTTTTCGGCAACGCCTTCAATCGCCGTTAATTCCGATGTGAAATCGCGCGTCTCGCGGCGCTTGCGGTGAAATTGAAGCGCCGTGCGGTGTGTTTCATCGCGGATTTGCTGGACGAGACGAAACGCCGGAATGCCCGTTTCAAAATAGACGGGTTTATCTTCGTAGCCGAAGCGCAAAAGGTGTGAAATTTCATTATGGCGGCGCGGCGGTTTGACCAAACCGACAATCGGAATCGCTTCAAGGTCGAGTTCTTTCAACGCTTGCGCGGCGGCGGAAATCTGACCTTTGCCGCCGTCGATAAAAATCAATTGCGGCAGTGGTTTTTCCTCGGCGAGCAAGCGTTTTAAGCGACGAAAAACGGCTTCGTGCATCGAAGCGAAATCATTTGCGCCTTCGACCGTTTTGATTATGAAACGGCGGTATTCGGCGCGGTTCGGTTTGCCGTTTTCATAGACGACGATTCCGGCGACGTTTTCCGCGCCGGAGATGTTGGAAATATCAAAACTTTCGATGCGTTCGGGAAAATACGGCAATTCCAGAATTTCCTGCAAATCACCGAGAACTTTTTCCGTGTCCGGTTTGAGAACTCTGAAACGCTGCTCGAAAGCGATTTTCGCGTTGTTTTCGACGAGCGTAATAAGTTCGCGTTTTTGCCCGCGTTTCGGTTCGTAAATGTGAACGCGCCGCCCGCGCCGCGTCGTCAAAACCTTTTCCAAAATTTCGCGGTCTTCAAAATCTACGGGAACGTGAATTTCAAGCGGCACGTAATCGGTCGAATAATACTGCGCTAAAACTTCACTTAAAAATTCCGAAGCGTTGAAATTTTCCGCATCCAAATCTTCCCAGAAAAATTCGCGCCGCCCGACGATTTTGCCTTCGCGCATCGTGAACAATTGCAAAGCAAGGCGCGCGCCTTCCTGGTAAAACCCCAAAATATCAACGTCACGTTCGGCGGTCATCGCCATTTTCTGCTGTTCGCCGAGCGCAACGACGGTTTTGCGCAAATCGCGGAATTTGGCGGCGAGTTCGAAGTTACCGTTTTCGGAAAAGTGCCACATCCGCTTTTCCAAATCGTCGGCAAGTTCTTTGTTTTTGCCTTCAAGCAGAAGTTTTACGTCGCTCGTCGCCTGTCGGTATTCGTTAGGTTTGCAAAGCTCTTTGACGCACGGCGCGAGACATCTTTTTAAATGATATTCCAAACAAGGACGCGGTAGTTTGCCATCAATTTCGATGTCGCAAGTTCGCATCTGAAACGTGCGATTGATTAAATCCAGAGTTTTTCTTGCTAGACTTGCGGGCAAAAAAGGTCCGTAATAACTCGCGCCGTCGCGCAGGATTTTTCTCGTAATAACGACTTTCGGAAATGGTTCGTTTGTCATTTTTAGATGCGGATATTGCTTGTCGTCTTTGAGTAAAACGTTGAAACGCGGCTTGTGTTTTTTGATAAGATTCGATTCTAAAACAAGCGCTTCGACTTCGTTGTCAACGACGATAAATTCAAAATCCGTAATTCTTTTAACCAATTCACGAGTTTTGCGGTCGTGTCCGCGTCGCGATTGGAAATACGAGCGAACACGATTTTTTAAGTTTTTCGCCTTGCCGACATAAATAATTTTGCCTTCGTCGTTTTTATGAATATAGACGCCGGGCGCGGTCGGCAGAATTTTGAGTCTTTCGTCTAAAGTCATTTACTTTGATTTTAACGTAAACAGACACGAAACGGAAAATTTAACCGCAGATGAATGCAGATAAAAAATGATGAGTGATAAATGGTGAATGATGAATGCCAGGAATTTGCCATTTATCGTTCGTTATTTCAATTTATCTGCGGTTAATTTAACTGTTTGCCTTTGCGTTCTTTGCGCCTTTGCGGGAAACTTTTTCTTTTGCGATGAAAACTATTTTAACCATTTCGCCGGTCGAAGCCGCCGCATTTATAAAACGCGGCGGCATTGTTGCCTTTCCGACCGAAACGGTTTACGGTCTGGGCGCGAATGTTTTCGATGCAAAGGCGATTGCGAGTATTTTTGAAGCGAAACAGCGTCCCGATGATAATCCGCTTATCGCGCATGTCGGCAGAATCGAAGATATTGATTTGCTGGTTAAAGAAATTACTGAAACGGCGCAGAAATTTACCGCCGCGTTTTTTCCTGCGCCTTTGACTATTGTTTTACCGAAAGCGAGCCGAGTTCCTTTAATAGCAACCGCAAATCTCGAAACAATTGGCGTGCGAATGCCGAAAAACGATTTTGCTCTGGAGTTTTTGCGCGCGTGCGAAACGCCTGTCGTTGCGCCATCGGCAAATCTTTCAGGCAAACCAAGCCCCACAACCTGGCAAGCGGTTTATGAAGATTTGAGCGGCAGAATTGATTGCATTCTGCAAGGCGAGACAACTCAAATCGGATTAGAATCAACAGTTGTCGATTGCACTTCAGCCATTCCGCTTGTTTTGCGTTCGGGCGCGGTAACGCTCGAACAGCTTCAACAAATCGTTCCCGAAACGCGAGTTTATCAAACAAAAAATGACGAACAGCCGCGAAGTCCGGGTTTGCGTCATCGGCATTATTCGCCGCGCGCAAAAGTGATTTTGATAAATCCCAAATCCCAGATTCCAAATCCGAATCGGAGCGCGTTTATCGGTTTTGATTTGCCGGACGAAGAATTTGATTTTGTAAAAATTTGCCCGTCGGTCGAAGACTACGCTCATTCGATTTTTAATTTTTTTCGGCAGTGCGACCGGCAGGGAATTGAGAAAATTTTTTGCGAGAAGGTTGAAGAAAAAGGAATCGGCTTGGCTTTGATGGACAGGTTAAAACGCGCCGCTGAAAGTTAAAAAGAGATTATAGCGTAAAAAACTGATTGAGAAAATTGGGGTTGAGAACACAAAAAAGGATAAAGAACGTAAATCTTTATCCTTTTCGCTTTTTGATCAAAAGATTTTAGCTAAAATTGCTCACCGCCTCGCTTTCGCTGTCGAAAACGTCGAAAACGGTCAGAAGTTTTGTAATTGCCAGAAGGTCTTGGATTTTCTGCGTCAGATTAAGAAGTTTCAGCGAACCGCCTTCTCTGTTGACAGCGGAAAAGCTCGACACGAGTTCGCCGATGCCGCTCGAATCAACGTAGCCGACTTGTCCCAAATTGAGCAGAATTTTCTTTTTTCCTTCGCCCAACAGACGGCGAATCGTGTTGCGCAGCGCGACGCTGCCTTCGCCAATTGTTACCTTGCCGCTCATATCCAGAATCGTGATGTCGCCCGCTTGTCGTTCCGTTATATTAAGTTCAGCCATTTTTTTCTCCTGTTTGTAATTTATAGAAAAGTTTTGATTGCAGATTTTAGACTAGTTTCATTTAAAAAGTCCAAGAAAGAAAAACGATTCAACGCCTTTTTAACATTTTTACAATCATACCGCCATCCGTGTGCATTGACCATTCGACCTCATCCATAAACGAACGCATAAACAAAATGCCGCGTCCCGATGCCTTCAAAAGATTTTCCGGGTTGGTCGGGTCGGGAATTTCTTCAACCGCAAAGCCCTCGCCGAAATCTCGAACCGTAATCCATAAGCCTTCTTCCCGAATCTCAAACGTAATTTCAACCGGTTTTGTGTCATCTTCCCGGTTTCCGTGTTTGACGGCGTTTGCCGCAACTTCGCGCATTGCCATATCTATGGCGAAGAGCGCGTCGGCGTCGAATCCTGATTTTGAGGCGAAATCCGCCGCCGCCTGCGCCGCCTTTTCCACCGATTCGATTCGACTCGGAAAGTTGATTTCTTTTTTTTCCGTCATCACAAATTTATCTTTGTAAGTTATATGCTTTTAGCCGTTTATGTCAAGAAACCGGCTGCCCTCTCGCGCGGACGGAAAATTCTCGAGCGTAAAACCTTCGCCGTTTGATTTTGAGCGGGCAATCTTTGTGGCAATTTTGTTTCTTCCGACAAATTTGCCACAAGCTAAAAGCTTTTAGTTTCGCCCTAAACATTTGCCAGCTGCTTATTTATTGGGTTTATATTTATATAAGTTTTGGCACAAAGGTTGCAAATGTTCAATTCGTAAAGAAATATCACAGCTAAAACGAAGCATTTTGGTGTATATAAGAAGGCTGGGACATATTTCTTTCATAATTAAAACTTTGAGGAAATTAGGAGATTAAAAAATGAAAAGTAAATTAGGAATTTTGAGCGCATTGGTCTTGAGCTTAGCGATTGCTGGTTCGACGTTTGCTGCAAACCCGCAGCAGGATATGCAAAACACTTCAACCACAAACACTACGCAAACGACCAAAACTGCGACGGGTAAAAAGTCGATGAGACATCATAAAAGCAAAAGACGACATCGCAAATCGATGAGAAAATCTATGGCGAAAAAGTCTACAAAATCGACTTCCAAGACGAGCAGCAGCAAATAATATAAGGAGAAGCGGTTAGTTCAAAAGGACATACATTTTCAAAGGGTTTGAGGATTGATTCTCTCCTCAAAGCGAAGCAGAGCGTAACTTTTGGGCAAGAAGTTACGCTCTGCTTTTTTAGAAGAACTGTAAAAGCTTATACGAGACGTGAAGCGAGAAACCGAAAAATTAAACGACGGCTTTGGACAAATTGTCGGCTGGATTATCTTCGGTTGCGGTTTGCTAATACTTCTGCTTTACAGTTTGTCGTTTTTCATCGGTAAACCGACGGTCGAAACTATTACGACTCACGCGCCAGCCGCGAATACGCAAAATGAAAAATAGCAGTAGTCTCAAAAACTCTAAAATTTTCTAATCGAGTTTTATCCCGAATCTTTCAGCCATTCGATAAAGCGTGCGACGGTCGATGCCCAAAACTTCGGCTGCTTTTGTGCGATTGCCGTCAGTTTTTTCCATAACGTAAAGCAAATAACGTTTTTCCAGTTCGTCTAATGAAGGTAAATCCGTAAAAAGTTGCGAGAGATTAGCGCGCGAAGCGACTGCCTTGAAATCTACGGCAAGAAGTTTTACCGGCAAATCTTCGACTAAAATTTCACTGCCGCGGACACGCACCGCCGCGTATTCGACCGCTGCTTCCAGCTCGCGCACGTTTCCTTTCCATTCGCAGCCTTCCAGAGTTTTTAAAGCTTGGGCGGAGAATCGCAAATTTTTCTTGCCCGCATTCAGGCAGGCTTTTTGCAAAAAACTTTCAGCCAGAAGCGGAATATCGCTCGAATGCTCGCGCAGAGCCGGCACGCGCAGAGTTACGATGCTCAGACGGTAAAATAAATCTTCGCGGAAATTTTCCGCCCGAACTTCAGCTTCCAAATTTCGATTTGTCGCGGCGATAATCCGCGCGTCAACCTTGCGCGTGCTGGTCGAGCCGACGCGCCTGATTTCGCCTTCCTGTAGAGCGCGCAGCAATTTTACCTGCATCGCCGGACTTGTTTCGCCGATTTCGTCCAGAAAAAGCGTGCCGCCTTCGGCTTCTTCCCAAAGCCCTCGACGATCAGTGTTTGCGCCGGTAAACGAGCCTTTTGCGTGTCCGAAAAGCTCGGCTTCGAGCAGCGACTCGGTCAGCGCGCCGCAATTGACGGCGACGAAAGATTTGTCCTTGCGCGGAGAATTTTGATGAATGGCGCGGGCAACCAATTCTTTTCCCGTTCCCGATTCGCCCAAAATCAAGACGGTCGAGCGCGTCGGCGCAACGCGCGCGATTTCCTTATAAAGTTCAATCATCGAAGGCGCGCGACCGACCATCGAACTGGGAATAAAATTCTCGGTTTGAACCTTTTCCACTTCCTGAGTTTGTTCGAGCGCGCGGCGCGCGGTCGCCAGAATTTCCGTAACCTTAAACGGTTTCGAGATAAAATCCCACGCGCCTTCGCGGGTCGCTGCCACGGCGGTTTCAAGCGAGCCGAAAGCGGTAACCAAAATCACCGGAGATTTTGACCGCAGCCTTTGCAGCAAATCCAAACCTGAAAGATTGGCTTCGAGGTTGATATCGCTGATAACCAAATCGAATTTCGTTTGATTCGACAATATCAAAGCTCTCTCGGGCGTGTCGGCGGCTTCAACCTGCCAGTTTTGCGTCGACAAAATCTCTCTCAAAAGCTCGCACGATGCCGCATCATCATCTACTACAAGAATTTTTTTCATAAGCAATTGACTTCCAAATTAACACAAAAATCGGCAAATCGTAATTGTTTTTCGGTAGACGGGAACGGGCTTTGCATTTGAAAAAACGTTTGCGAAAAATTTGAATCGACGAGGTAAAAAATGTTTGGAGAAGCGGAAGAATTGGCAAAAAAGCTGTTAAGGCGCAAATGGGAAAATTTGACCGCGCGCGCGAGAAAAGTTATCGAATCTTTAATCGATCGCTCTCAATTGAGCCGGAATATCAATCGAGACATTGACGACAAGCGCAGTTTTGGCGAGCAGGCGGCTGACGGTATCGCGCAAATCGGCGGTTCGTGGACGTTTTTGTTTATCTTTGCCGGAATTCTAATTCTCTGGGTAATTTTAAACTCTTACGTTCTGGCGAATAAAAACGAATCTTTCGACCCGTTTCCATATATTCTGCTGAATTTGTTTCTTTCGATGCTGGCGGCGGCTCAAGCGCCGATAATTATGATGTCGCAGAACCAACAATCAGCGCGCGACCGAATTGACACGGCGCACGATTACGAGATAAATCTTAAAGCCGAACTGGAAATTCGTCATCTGCACGAAAAGTTGGACGAGATACGCGAAAGCAGGTGGAACGAGCTGGTCGAAATGCAGCAGAAGCAAATTCGGCTGCTCGAAAAGCTTCTGTGTGAACAGATGCAAAAAGGCGACAAATAATTTGTTAATTTACCGGAAAGTATAAACTGAATTTCGTGCCTTCGTCCTATTCGCTTTCAACTCGAATTTCGGCTTCGTGTTCCTGCAAGATTTGTTTGACGACGACCAAACCCAAACCGGTTCCGCGCCCGCGTTCTTTAGTCGTAAAAAGCGGCTGGAAGATGCTGGCGCGTATTTCCTTGCTCATTCCTACGCCGTCGTCGGCAAACTCGACCCGGATTCTATTTTGCGCTAACGCGGTTGAAATTTTCAGTTTTCCGCCTTCCGGCATCGCGTCCAGAGCGTTTTTGACGAGATTGAGAAAAACCTGCTGCAAGCGTTCGGCATCGCCCGAGATGTTCGGAAGCGGTTCACTCAGATCGGTTTCCAGAGCAATTCCCGCTCCGCTAAGAGTCGGCTCGACGGCATCGAAAATTGTTTTCAAAACTTCATTTAAATTCACGGGTTTATGCTCGGTCGAGCCAAATCTGGTTCGGTCAAGCGTCTCGCGGACGATGTTTTCAATGCGTTCGATTTGCGCCGTTACGGTTTGCAGGCGATTTGCTTCTCGGGAATCTTTCGGCAAATTCGCCTGTAAAATTTGCACGTGTCCGCTGATAAGATTTAACGGCGTTCCGACTTCGTGAGCAAATTGCGCGGCGGTTTGTCCGGTTGCGGCGAGGCGTTCCATCTCAATCATTTTGCGCGAGGCGCGAAAAAGCTCGAGGTTTGCCGTCTCTAATTGTTCGTTTTGAGTTTGCAGCTCGATGGTCGCTTCGCTGACTTTTTCCTGCAGAATCTCGTTTTGTTTTTCGCGCTCAACGGTCATTTCGCGGATTTGCCGCATCATCGAATTAAAGCCTTTTGCCAGTGAACCGAATTCATTTTCGTTTTCGTTTTGGAAAACTTTCGCCGACAAATTGCCTGTTTTAGCTTTTTCCATTGCCGAAAGCAAACTTTCGAGCGGCTGATAAACCAGATCTTTGAACAAAAGATAAAATGCCGCCGTCATCAAAACGACGGTTGCCAGCGCAATCCAGGACAAATTTAAGACATATCGAAGCCCCACGGTCGAAACTGTGTCGAGTTTTTCGACGACTTCGACCGCGCCGCTGACTTTGTTTTGGAAAACAATCGGCGCGAAAACGCGAAACAGCGATTCGTCCGTTTCCCCCTTCTTCGGGTTGACAAACTGCGAAGCCGAGCCGTTTTGCAACGCGGTTTTCGTTTCCCGAGAAATTTCTTCCGGGGGCAGAGAGTTGTCGGAAGCCGATTGTTCGACAAACTCTCTGCCTTCTAATTTCCAGACGCGTACCGTAACCAAATCCGGGCGCGAGCCGCTGACAAGATTGGTTAGGCGCTGCAAATCTTCTTCATTAGTCTGCACGGGAAAAAGCGAAAGATGCTCCGCCAGATTTTCAGCTTGAAGCTGCGCGAGCTGTTTCTGCTCGTCACGAACCTGATTTGCGACTCGCGCGCTGATTAAAAGCAACGCGACGACCAGCACGACAAGCGCGACAGCCGAAGCCAGCAGCGCAGTTTTCAGATGAAGTTTGAGCGGCGACATAAAGGATTCGATACCATTATAAACGAAATTGACCGAACATATGTAAAAAATTTGCTAAATGATATAAAAATAACGACGGCTTGTTTCAAGCCGTCGTTATTTTCTCGACCGAATTTTATCTGGTTATCCAATATCGGTGAAATTATTCTTATACTCAATCGTCTCTCCAGCCGTGTTCGCCAATCAGCGGCACAAAGGCGCACGCTCCGAAATCTTCGGTTTGGAAATCGTTTGCCGCCATGCGCATTACGCGAATCAGCTTTTGCGTTTTTTGGTCTTCTCCGATTGGAATAACCAGTTTTCCACCCGATTTTAGTTGTTTAAGAAGCGGTTCCGGCAAACTCGGACTGCCCGCCGCAACCAGAATTCCGTCAAACGGCGCGTGATTTTCCCAGCCGTTTGTGCCGTCGGCGCAGCGCAGCGAAATATTTAGAATGTTAAGTTTTTGCAGACGCCCGCGCGCTTCCTGAGTAAGCTGCGGAACGCGCTCGACGGCGTAAATTTCTCGTGCAAGGAGCGCTAAAATCGCGGTTTGATAACCTGAACCGGCGCCGATTTCTAAAATTTTCGATTGATTGTTCAATTCTAAAAGCTCCGTCATACGGGCAACGATAAACGGCTGCGAAATAGTTTGATTTGAAGTAATCGGCAGCGCGTTGTCTTTGTAGGCTTGAGATTTTAACGCTTCGGGAACGAAAAAATGACGCGGAACTGCCGCCATCGCGTCTAAAACTCGTTCGTCTTGAATTTTGTAATGCTCGCGCAAATGCTGAATCATTCGCTCGCGCGCAATTTGATATTCGTCCATAACCAATTTTAGATTTTGGATTTACGACAAAAACAGACTTGATTGTAATTGACACAGTTTAGACTTCAGACAATCCAAAATCTAAAATTTATTATTCCAATCTTTCAAAATTTTAATCGCCGGATGGTTCGTTAAATCGCTTCGCATCGGCGTAACCGAGACGTAACCTTTGTCAACGGCTTCAAAATCCGTTCCGCCGCCTTCGGCGTGAAAACCGTTTCGCTCTTCGCCAATCCAGTAATACAGTTTGCCGCGCGGGTCGCGGTGTTCGCTGATTACGGGACGGGCATTTTTGAAGCCTTGTTTCGTAACGCGAATGCCTTTCGGTTTGCCTTTCGGAACGTTGATATTTAAAAGCGTGTCTTTCGGCAATCCGTTTTTTATAGCTTTGGTGACGAGTTGTTCGGCAATTTTTGCCGATTCGGTAAAATCGTAACTTCTTCCGGCAACCAAACTAAACGCTAAACCCGGAACGCCTAAAATCGTCGATTCCAACGCGCCCGCTACCGTTCCCGAATACGTTGCGTCGTCGCCCAGATTTTCGCCGTGATTGATGCCGGAAGCGCACAAATGCGGGCGCAGTTCGGGCGGCAAAATTCGGTTGAGCGCCAGCGTTACGCAATCGGTCGGCGTGCCGTCAACCGTCCAGTGTCGCTCGTCAATCTGCCTAATGCGAAGCGGACGCGACAAAGTTAAGCTGTGCGACGCGCCGCTCATTTCCGAAACGGGTGCGACGACGAAAACATCGCCCACCGCGCGCAGAGTTTTCTCCAGCGCGATGATGCCTTCCGAATGAATACCGTCGTCGTTTGTTAAAAGAATACGCGGTTTTTCCACGTTCATACAAAAAATAAAATGATGCGCCGAAAGCGGCGAGTTTTCCAAAGAAAACCTTCTCGCTTTTCGCGCATCACGAATTTAAAGAATCACAGCCGGCTATCTGTTCTGATTTTGATTCGGATTAGAATTTTGATTGGAATTTTGGTTCTGACTAAACGAGCGCACCGGGCGAAAACGCTTACGATTACGCTTGCGAGCGTTTACCGATTTGAGTTTTGCCTTTTGTCCGGGCGGAATGAAGTGCGCGTGTTTTTTCAAATCCTTGATAATCTCTTCGGTTATCACTTTGCGCTTGAAGCGGCGCAGCGCACTTTCGATATTTTCGTTGTTGTTGACTGATATAAAAGCCATTCGAGTAAATTCCCACTCTCCTCTAATTTCTTATTCTTGCTTTAGAAGCAAACTATCATTAAACACTTTTTCGATTCAATTAGCAAGTTTTCAAGAGTTGCGGTCGCGTCCTAGCCTTTTGGTGCTAATAATTTTTATCATCAGTTGCGCCTTCCGTTGAAACTATTTTGTTTCCTTCTTACGTCTCTCATCTAATTCTGCCTGCAAGTTGTAATAATTTCCGATTTTCTTTCCTGAAAACTCAACTCGACCTTCTACGTTTTCTAAGGTGTACTCAAAATAAAAACAATTTGTATCTGTGTTGCCGTTATCAACAACTTTTGCTCCGCTTTTAATAATGTCTTTTTCAACATCTCGTTTCAAAACAGAAACAAATCCCGCTTCATTAAATTGTTTAGCACCATCAGCTTTCATCCCGCAAGAAAAACTTTCTGATTTATGAGAATGGAATTCCCCGCCTACGCTGCCGCCTGCGCCTCCTCCTCCTCCTCCGCCAGCAGAGCAATCAAGACCAGCGAGGAGAGCCTTGTTCTTTTCGACCAACTCTCGCAGCGAAAACTTTGAAAAGAATGAACTTTCCTGAGAAGACATATAAGCCGTAGAAGCAAAGCTAATGAGAAGCGTTACAGCCAACGCCACTGTTAAAATGATTCGTTTCATCTCTTTTCTTTACAGGTTATTCAGATGCCGAGAACATCAATTAATTCCTGAACCGCGCCTGCCGATTTTTGCAAAGCCGCGCGCTCGTCATTGGTCAAAGAGATTTCAATAATTTGTTCGACGCCGTTTTTGCCGAGTTTGACCGGAACGCCGACAAATAAATTGTTGACTCCGTATTCGCCTTCCAGATAAACGGCGCAGGGCAAAATTTTCTTTTTATCTTTCAAAATCGCTTCCGCCATTTCGACCGCGCCTAAGCTGGGCGCGTAATAAGCCGAGCCGGTTTTCAGCAGTCCGACGATTTCCGCGCCGCCGTTTGCCGTGCGTTTTAAAATTTCGTCAAGCTGGTCTTTTGGAAGAAGTTCCGTTACGGGAATTCCAGCGCAGGTCGAATATCTGGGCAGCGGCACCATCGTGTCGCCGTGTCCACCGAGAACGAACGCAGTTACGTTTTCCACCGAAACATTTAACGCTTCGGCTAAAAAGCAGCGCATCCTGGCTGAATCAAGTACGCCAGCCATTCCCATTACGCGATTTTTCGGAAAACCGGAACGCTTAAAAGCAACCTGCGCCATTGCGTCTAAAGGATTTGAAACAATTATGATAAATGCGTTCGGTGAAAATTTTGCAACTTCATCCGTAACTTTTCCGACAATATCGGCGTTTGTTTTCAGCAAATCGTCGCGGCTCATTCCGGGTTTGCGCGGGAGTCCGGCGGTGATGATTACAACGTCGGAATCTTTCGTTTCTTCATAAGAATTTGCGCCGACGAGTTTTACGTCGAAACCGTCAATCGGCGCGGCTTGCGCCAAATCCAGCGATTTTCCCTGCGGCGTGCCTTCGACAATATCAACCAATACAACATCCGCTAGTTCCTTCGAAGCAATCCAGTGCGCGGCGGTAGCGCCGACATTTCCAGCGCCGACAACCGTAACTTTGTTTCGTCCAATCATTTATATTCCTCTCCGGTTAAATAATAATTTTGAAAGCCCAATCAAAAGTTTTATTCTATGACGGCTTTTTAATAACGGCAAATCGGACAAGTTATATTTACGTTTAGGCGGATGAAGTTTTTTAACACATTTTACGTTTTACATTTTTAAATTTATCTAATAAAACCAGCCGTTTTTAAAAAATAAAAAACCCGATGCGCTCTCCCCTTCGCATCGGGTTTTTAGATGGTCAAAAGCAAATTGCCTGCGACCAAAGTTAAATTTTTTCAATAATCCTGTGCTGGTAAAACGACGTTTTTCGTCAGTCGTATCTCAAATTTCTCATCGGCTTTGATGCTCACGTCTTTACCTTTTTGCAGCAGAGCAGCGCCGGTTGCAGCGCCTGCTCCGATTCCCGCACCAATCAGCGCTCCGTTTTCTGCTTTGGAAAGTGCGCCGACAATTCCGCCGATTACAGTGCCGCCGATAATCGTCAGCGCCTTTAATTTTTGCGATGAAACGGCTTCCAATTCTTTATCCAGAACACCTTCTATTTCGCGTTTTGCGCTGTCCGCCAGCCGCAGCATTTCAAAAGAAACCGTCAAACTTCCGTCTTTTCCGCCACTCGAAGCACGATTAACTTTTGTTACTCTTCCTTCGATTACCGCTCCGACAGGCAGAACAACGACTTCACGAATAATAAGCGGTTCGGCAAGCGTCGTCGTAAAAGTGTCGTTCACGCTGGCAACTTTGGAATTGATTTCATTATCCATCTGAACCAGAATTTTTGTGCCGGCTTGAATGTTGTAAACGCTCGTCGGACTGATTTCGGTTTGGGCATTTGCCTGAATAAAAAATGCAAAGAGCAAAGAAAAAAACGCAAAGACTTTGGTTTTAATTCGCCAAAGGTTCATATCCGACCTCCGTCTTCGCGGATTTTTCAAACTACGACATCCGCGAAGTGTAAAAGCAATGTTTGTGCCATTATCGAAAATTCAATAAAAACCTTGCCGTTAGCGCAGTTTTCTCGCATTTTACACGGAGGCGACGGGAAATGTCTATCTTTTTGCTGTTACAATATCGTTTAGCCGCTGCACGATATAGGATAAAAATTCCGGATTTCAAGATTTATTCATTATTCGGATTCAAATTCCAAATCGAGATTTTAGAATGTAAACAATTTGGATTTGGAATTTGAAATCTATTGCAGAATCGGATGTCCGCCGCCTTTGCTGTGGTCGGCGGTTTTATTATAGAATTTGCGGTCATTGTGATAAAGAATCAGATGCTCGCCTTCATAACGCACGACTTCGGAAACACGCTCAAGATTTTTTGTATGCTCGCCGATAATAAACGCGCACGGATTAAACGCTAAAACCATCCCCGCCGCGTAAATGTAACCGCCTTTGTCGTAGATGGTTCCGGCGTATTGCGCCGCTCCGACCGCAATATCCGGCGAATATTTCCCCTCAAAATCTTTTAGTCGGTCGGGCTTGGCGATGAAAATCGTGTAATCGGAATAATTTGTTCGATTAGCGTAATTATGTTTCGCTGCAATCGCAAAAAGGTCTTTCAAACCCCGGTCAATCGCAGCGAGCATTTCGGAATTAGCCTTATTAACCGAATAAACACGCGCGCCTTTGGGCGTATTTGTAAAAGAAGGAAATTCATCGCCCGTTATTCTCGCCGCTTCGTTTATCAAAATTTTATCAACGCGGCTTTGCGCCTGCGCAGTTTGGAAAAGTAAAAAAGCGAAAGCAAATATCGAAACGGTTTGAAGCAGAAGATTATGTTTTTTCATAAGGTTTCACCGCCGAAAACAAAACGAAACAACGGCAAACCTTATGCCATTAGCTTTTGCACATTTTGTTGGAACGACCACAGAATTAAATTTAATTGTTTTGAACGCGGACGCTCAAAAGCAAGTCTCTAAAGACGAAATTCTAAAATCTTTCCCAAAGGAATGAAACAGTTGCCTTACAAACCTAAAATGCCGGAGATTTATCTGACGGTGAAAAACAGAATGCGGAGAGTTCAATGCATCGACAAGATTTAAATATTTCGGATTTAACTTCGTTCTTTTTCAGTTTGTTTGATAGCAAAAGCGGAAGCATCCACAAAGTTCAGCATTCGATTGGCGATTGCTTCGGCGCGTGTGTTGGCAAATTCGGCTCGCTCGCCGCTGAATGATTCGTCAATCGTTTCCCGGAAAATGTCCAACCAGCGGCGAAAGTGTTCGGCATGAAGAGGCGTTTTGAGACTTAATTCGCCGTGTATTTGCAGCGGATTGCGCCCGTGCCTTTGGTAATTTCCCGTGCCGAAAAGCAACGTTTCCCAAAAATCGCCGATAACAGGCAAGTGATGTTCCAAATCCAGTTTTGCCACATCGCTGAAAATGTAACCGATAATTTGGTCTCTCGTCGCCCGCGCGTAAAATTGGTTCATCAAACGGTCAATGTCCGTACGCGATTGAATATCTTTTTTCATACTCTTGATTTGAAATTATTTTTCTCGCCATGCGGCAATCATTCAGACTTGAATTTTGTCACCAGCAAACTTATTTCCGGTTCGGCGACGACCTCGTGTTCGACACCGCCTTCCAAAGTTATCAATGTTCTGGCGACAAGTTTTTGTTTGTCTTCCAAATCGCGTCCGGCTCGAAATGTGCCGCGTCCCGCCAGACAAAAAACCGTAATCGGTTCAATTGCTTTATGTTTTGACAACGTTTCATTATTGCGGAGTGTCACTTCCACAAGCCGGCGGTGCGTTCCGTTAAAAAGCTCTTTTACTTCTTTGTCTTTTTCGCTTTCGGAAATTTTATGTAATTCAAAACTCTTTAATAATTCAATATTTTTCATAACTTTATCTCTTGAGTAAAAACCCTCTGTCCGGGAAAGAATTTTTATAAAAAATTTTGTGTCTTTTGTAAGTTTTCGTACTGTAATGAAAACTCTATTTTATGTTTTAAGATTGAACTTTTTGCAATTTCTTTTCGGTAACTTAAATCACCGCAAGCATTTTTTTGAAAGTTACTATTGATTGTATGAAATTACGCATACAGGGAAATTCCGTGCGATTGCGCTTAACAAAAACGGAAGTCGCGCAAATCGGCAAAGTCGGCACGGTGAAAGAAACGGTTGAATTCGGCACTGCGCCGCATCAGCAATTTGTTTATGCGCTGACCTCTTCGGCGCAGGTCAAAATCGTGCAAGCCACTTTGGAAGGCTCGATTTCGTGCCGCATATGATGCTGATTGCGATTTCGGTTTCCGGTTTGATGCTAACGGCTTCGAGCCTCTGGTTTGAAGGCTATATGTATTCGTTTGTCGCAATGGTTCATCAGGCGACAGTCATTATGACGCTCTTTTACATTCCATTTGGAAAGCTGTTTCACATCGTTCAGCGTCCGGCTTCAATCAGTGTCGAGCTTTATCAAAAGCGTTCGCAGGAAATGCCGCAAGCCGTCTGCCCGCGATGCAAAACCGAGTTCGTCGGGCAGATGTGGATTGACGATTTGAAGAAAGTCGTTGGCGAATTAGGCTTTGATTACCGCCTTGAAAACGGGCAAACATTGCAAGATTATTGTCCGCGCTGCAAACGAATTATGCGCGGACTTTCGTACGCGAATTTGTCGAAAAAAGACGAGCCGGTTTTTTACGGAGCAAGAGCGGAATTTAGCCACGAACAATCACGAACAAAACACGAAAAATAATTTAAAAATTCGTGTCCTTTCGTGTTTGTTTGTGGCTGAAAATAATTTTAATTTATGTCGAAGGTCGAAAATTTAGACAAAATCATCGAGCAATTCGGTCCTCATCTCCACGACGCGCCGCCCGGCGGCTGGGCGGCTGACCGCGTGATTGATAAAGTCGTGCCGACGCATTGCCCGTATTGCGCGGTACAGTGCGGTTTGAATTTACTGGTTGAGAAAAATAAAGTCGTCGGCTTCGAGCCGCGCTATGATTTTCCTGTCAACGAAGGAAGGCTTTGTCCGAAGGGCGTTACCGCTTACCTGCAAACGCATCACCCGGACAGATTGCTTTATCCGCTCATTAAAAGAGACGGAAATTTTGAACGCGCGAGTTGGGACGAAGCGCTCGATTTAATCGTTTCAAAGTTCAAAGAAATTCAAGCCAAATACGGCAAGGATGCGATTGGAATTTATTCGGGTTCATCATTGACAACCGAGAAAACTTATCTGATGGGCAAATTCGCACGCGCCGGTTTGGGAACGCGCTACATTGATTACAACGGCAGGCTTTGTATGGTTTCCGCCGCCGCCGGAAATAATAAAGCATTCGGCATTGACCGCGCCGCAAATCCGTTTAGCGATATTCCGCTCGCCGAAGTTCTGATAATTGCGGGCGCAAACTGCGCGGAAACTTTTCCGGTTCTCAATAAATTCTTATAGGAAAAGCGCGATAACGGCGGGCGCTGGATTGTCATCGACCCGCGCGAAACGCCGACAGCCAGACAAGGCGATTTGCATTTGCAATTGAAGCCGGGAACTGACGTTGCCGCCGCCAACGGAATGCTTCATGTTATCGTCAAAGAAAATCTGATTGATAAAGATTTTATCCGCGACAGCACCAACGATTGGGAAGCGACAAAAACCGCCGTCGAAAAATACATGCCCGATGTCGCTGCGCAGATTTCCGGCGTCGCGGCGGAAAAAATTGTGCAAGCCGGACTGCTTTATGGACGCGCACGAACCGGAATGATTATGCGCGCGCGCAGCATCGAGCATCTTACGAACGGCGTCAACAATGTTCTTTCTTACATCAACATTGTTCTGGCAACGGGCAAAATCGGCGCACCCGGAAAAGGCTACGGCACAATTACTGGGCAAGGTAACGGGCAAGGCGGGCGCGAACACGGACAAAAAGCCGACCAATTGCCCGGACAGCGTTCGATGCTCAATACCGAACACCGAAAATACGTCTGCGACGTTTGGGGTTTGCCCGAAGAAGAATTGCCTGAGCCTGGAGTTTCCGTCGTCGAGATGTTCCAAAAAATGCGCGAAGGCGAAATCAAAGGCTTTTTCTCGCTTTGCAACAACGGAATGGTCAGTTTGCCCGACACGAATAAAATCTGTCAATCGCTCGAAGATTTAGAGTTTAACGTCAACGTCGATTTTTTTATGAGCGAAGCGTCCCAAAAAATGTCCTTGCAGTGACGCAGTTTTGAATGCGAATCCGCATTTGCAAGGTGTTTTGTTCGATTTACCGCCGGTTTTTGCGGGCGCTCAGGCTCTGCTCGAAAATGAAAACGTGATTGACCAATACCGGACGACAAAGTTTTCTTTCTTTTTGCCTTTCGCCGCACGCGAAATTTTCTCGTCCGTATCCTGCGCTCCCTACAGCAAACTAGGCGGCAGCGCGCCGTCAGCAAACGAAATCTCGCCATTTATCATTAACAAAACACCGATTAAAATTCGGGTTATCACGCGTCTTCAAACAAAGAAATAAACTGATTATTGATGATGCCCGGCGAATTGCTTTTGTTGAAAACCGTAAACCGCACGCCGTCAAACCGCGCCAGCCCGTCCAAAGTCGCCAGCCACAGATAACCGTCTTGGGTTTGAACTATCCCGTAAACGGAATTCTGCGGCAGCCCGTCGTCCGCCGTCCAATGGTCAATCCGATACTGCGCCCGCGCTGCAGAACAGGCGAACAGCAAAACATAAATCGCGCACCCAAATGTGATTCTTATTAGCAGCAATATCTTACGGCATCGAAGCGGCATATTTCCAATGTGCCAAAATTATACTATTTTACATAAATTAAACCATCACTAAAAAAACTCTTTTTCACGCACGGCGCCTTAGAGCCTGTTTGGAAAATCGGAAAAGGTCAGTGGAAATAGTTAAACTATTTCTGCGATGAAAAGAAAAACTTATCCGACCTTTCCGATCAGCAATGGAAATTGCTTAAAACTATGTTACCACCGCCTG
>JAABUN010000591.1_pt1 | contig 91172 bp, 83 predicted proteins | sample 5559311 | NCBI WGS metagenome assembly JAABUN01 (sample SAMN10711877, study PRJNA513370) | rock metagenome | isolation source: Antarctica rocks | place: Antarctica: Victoria Land, Siegfried Peak sud | reverse complement strand
GATCGTCGAGGACCGAATCCACGACCCCAACAGCTCACCATCACCGGGACGCAAACCCAACGGCTGTGCACGCATCCCTCATTCTCGCGCACCACACCGCCAAACTACTTTAGACGCGCCGCACTAGGCCCTGACAACAGTCCTCTTCCAGACGAGAAAGTAGGACCAGTTGGCTGAGCGACCGGGACGGCGGCGCGCGTCGTGGCTCCGGAGTCGTTGAGCGACCAGCCGGGGCGGACGCTGCGTCAGCAGTTGAGCGAAGCGATGAAGCAGTCAATCCGCGCCGGATTGTTGCCTGCTGGTTGGTCGACTCTCGGCTCGCCCGGATGCAGGAGGGCGACGCCGAACGTCACAAGGCGGCCGCCCGCGCACGGCCATCGGCATCTACGGCGCCGTGTACGTGATGCGCCGTTTGGGGCCACTCGACGGTCACGGGGTTGGGTGTCTGAGTCGTGCGGCTCCGGCCGAGACGTCGGTCATAGCCGACGACCGTGAACCGGTCCGCCAGGAGCGGGGCGAGCTCGTCAAACGCGCCCATCCCCCTGTGACAGAGTGCGCCATCGACAATGACGAGGGTGGGTCCGGTCCCCCTCACCTCGTACGCGATCTGGGTCCCGTCCTCGGAGAATGGCGTACTGCGTAGAGGCGGACTCGAGGACGCTCACGCATCGAGCATCGCAGCAGTTGACATTGCTGTCATGGCTCCGAGCAGCTCCGAGCACGGCTCGCGGGTTTGCACAGATTTCGTTGATGCTGACCCGAGTCGGACGGGCCCTTGACCGGGATTGCCCCGGGGGAGGTTGCCGTGCTGAACATGACCCTGCCCGGCAGGATGAAGCTGTCCACCGGCGTCATGGTGCTGTACGCCGACGAGGAGTCCTTCACGTTGATGACACCCGAGGGTCACATGTTCGCAGGGTGGATCACCTTCAGCGCAGCCGAGGTCGAGGGCCACACAGTGGCGCAGGCGCAAGTCCTGATGCGGGCCAGCGATCCGATCTTTGAACTCGGACTCACCCTCGGCGGGCACAAGCAGGAGGACGTCTTCTGGCAGCACACGCTGACCGCGGTCGCCGCGTACTTCGGGCATGAGGGCAGCGTCGAGACGACGGTGGTGTGCGTTGACCGCAAGTCACGCAAGCGCCAGTGGCGGCGGTGGGGCAACATCACAAAGAGCTCGGCGATCAGCTCGACCTTCTACATGCTCGGCGCTCCCGGACGCGCTGTGAAGCACAGCTTTCGGCGCTCCAAGGCCTGATCACCAGCGTCCCGATGACGGCAGGCGCTGCCGAGAGGTCGCCACTTCTTCTCCATTTTTCGGCCGAGGAACTCCGAGACCACCCGAGCTTGCGGGGTACTGTCGGAGCCAGGAACGATTTGACGGCGGCGATCGTCCCAGGTCAGCGGGCGTTTCTCCGAGATTCGCGGAGATCTCCGAGGGGTGGAGTCGGCCCTCTCGCAATGAGAAGGTCAGGGGTTCGAATCCCCTCAGCTCCACTCCTTCCTGTTTCCCTACCTGGTGGCGACCATCGTGCAGCCGCGGTGCGCACGGTATGGAGAGTCACGGTCTGAACGCCGCCGTGCCCGTCCAGGGTGAGTCGACATGAGCGGGCCCCTGAGGTGCGCCCACCGAGCGACCCGCACTCACCATCGTCAACGCGGCAGACTCTCAGCGGCTTGCGGTCTGCTCCCGGGCGTCGTGTCGTGGGTCCTGGCAGCCGGTTCTGCCGTCACCGGCGACTCGGTCTAGACCCAGGCGTCGAACCACATCCGCTCCAGCCACTGCGAGTGCGTGATGAGCTGGTCGGTCCAGATCGGCCAGAAGTACGCGAACGCCACGAGCTGCAGGCCGAGCACGAGCAGCACCACGCCGACGCCGAGCCGGCGCCGCGACCGGTCCGTACCCGGCGGCCCCAGCACCCAGCCGAGAACCAGGGCGACCGCCATCGCGGTGAAGGGTACGAACGCGGCGGCGTAGAACAAGAAGATCGGGCGGTCGTCGAACCGCAGCCACGGCAGCCAGCCGACGGCGACCGCGAGCAGCGGGACGGTGTAGCGCCAGTCGCGGCGCACCACCACCAGCACCACGCACAGCAGCAGCGCGGCGGCACCGATCCACCACAGCGCGGGGTTGCCCAGCGCGAGCACCTGGCGCAGGCAGGTGTCGTCCGGCGCCGCGGTGCACCCGGGGGTCGTGGGGGCCAGGTCGAGCTGTGCGTCGATGCCGACGGGCCGGTTCAGAAACAGCCAGCCCCGGGGGTTCGAGCCGTACGGGTGAGTCTGCGACGCGAGGTAGTCGCCGGTGTGGAAGCGATAGACCATTTGGTGGTAGTGCCACAGCGAGCGCAACGAGTCCGCCCACGTGCCCGGCCACGACGTCGCCGGGTGGTCGAGGTAGGCACCCCACGCCGGGTCCTCGCCGTACCCGTGGCCGAAGCGGTCCTCGTACACCGACCGGTGCCGGAAGAATCCCGCCCAGGTCGTCAGGTAGACGCCCAGCGCGACGCCGACCACGCTCAGGAACGCGGGCACGCCGTCGACGAGCGCCGAGCGCAGCCAGGCCACGCGCACCCCCAGCGCCCGCCGGGCGCGTACGTCCCACAACCACGACAGCAGCGCAAAGGCTGCCAGCGCATACAGCCCGCTCCACTTGGTGCCGCACGCCGCGCCGAAGCACGCCCCGGCGGCGACCCGCCAGGGCCGCAGCAGCAGGCCACGTACCGGTCCCCAACCGGCGACGCCCCTGTCGGCGGCACGGGCGAACCGGACCCGGGCCCAGTCCCGGTCGGCGACCAGGCAGGCGGCCGCGCACACCAGCCAGAACCCCACGAAGACGTCGAGCAGCGCGAGACGCGACACCACGAGGTGCAGCCCGTCGGTGGCCAGCAACAGCCCGGCGACGCAACCGAGCAGCGTGGACCCGGTCATGCGTCGGACCAGCCGGCACAGCACCAGCACGGTGAGCGTGCCGGCGACGGCGGCCGAGATCCGCCAGCCGAACGGCGTCAGCCCGAAGAAGTGCTCGCCGGCGGCGATGAGCCACTTGCCCCCGTCGGGATGGACGATCTCGGTGACCTCGGGCTTGAAGATCCCGCGGAGCCGGCCGGCGACGACCTTGTCGTTGGCCGACTCGGTGAACTCGCGGACGTAGCCGTATTTCAGCAGCGACCAGGCGTCCTTGGCGTAGTACGTCTCGTCGAACAGCACGAGCCGCGGCTCGCCGAGCCGCCACAGCCGGAAGATTCCCGCGATCAGGGTGACCCCGAGCGGCCCGACCCATCCCCACACCCGCGACGAGCCGCGTACCGGGGGACGCAGGCGTTGGACGAGCGACGGCAACGCCGTGCCTGCGCCGGACCGACCCAGCGCGACGGTGCGCTCGCGGCGGACCGTCGCGTCCACCGCCCTGAGCGTCACGTGGCCGATCGTAGGTGAGCACTCCACACCCCGCCCCGCGTTGCGTACACCCGTGAGTTGTCAGCGTCTGAGGTCGCTACAGCGACATCTGCTGCTGACCACTGCGGGGGCCACTGCGGGGGTCAGGCAGGATGGCGCGGTGAGCGGCACCCTCGTCCTCGCGGCCACACCCATCGGTCAGGTGGCCGACGCCTCCGGTCGGCTTCCGCAGGTCCTGGCCGGGGCAGCGGTCGTCGCGGCCGAGGACACCCGTCGGCTGCGGCGGCTGCTCGACGCGCTGGACGTGACCCCGACCGGGCGGGTCGTGTCGTACTTCGAGGGCAACGAGGAGCGCCGCACCCCGGAGCTGCTCGACGTGCTGCTCGGTGGGGGCGACGTCGTCGTCGTGACCGATGCGGGCATGCCCAGCGTCTCCGACCCGGGGTACCGGCTCGTGGCCGCCGCCGTCACGGCTGGGGTGCCGGTGACGGTGGTGCCCGGTCCGTCGGCGGTCACCGCCGCGCTGGCGGTGTCAGGACTTCCGGTCGACCGGTTCTGCTTCGAGGGCTTCCTGCCGCGCAAGCCCGGCGAGCGGGCCCGCCGGCTCGCCGAGCTCGCCACCGAACCGCGCACGATGGTGTTCTTCGAGGCGCCGCACCGCACCGCGTCGGCGCTGTCGGCACTCGCGGAGGCGTTCGGCGCCGACCGTCCGGCCGTGGCCTGCCGCGAGCTGACCAAGACGTACGAGGAGGTGCGCCGCGGGGGGCTCGGGGAGCTCGCGACCTGGGCCGGCGACGGCGTACGCGGTGAGGTGACGCTGGTCGTGCACGGCGCCGCGTCGAGGGGCGCTCCAGACCGGGCCGACGTCGTCGCCCGGGTGGCCGCGTGGGAGCAGCAGGGGCTCAGCCGCCGCGACGCGGTCGCTGCGGTCGCCGCCGAGACCGGTGTGCGCCGCCGGTCGGTGTACGACCTGGTCCACCGCGGCTGACCGCATCGAGCCGCGACCGCGCGCGTCCCTAGGATTGCGGCCATGCCCGCGCTCCCACGCTTCGTACCCGCCGAGGCGCCCGCCGGCAAGGCGTTCTACGTGACCACCCCGATCTACTACGTGACCGCGGCCCCGTCGATCGGCAGCGCGTACACCACCGTCGCGGCCGACGTCATCGCGCGCTGGCACCGGCAGCGCGGCGAGGCCACCTGGTTCCTCACCGGGACCGACGAGCACGGGCAGAAGGTCCTGGAGGCGGCGCAGACCCACGACACCTCGCCGCAGGAGTGGACCGACCGGCTCGTGGAGCGGGAGTGGCAGCCGGTGCTCGAGGTCATCGACGCCAGCAACGACGACTTCATCCGCACCACCGACCAGCGGCACACTCGACGCGTTCAGGAGTTCTGGTCCCGCATCCACGAGGCCGGCGAGGTCTACGAGGGGACGTACGAGGGGCCGTACTGCATCTCCTGCGAGGAGTTCAAGCTGCCGGCCGAGCTCGTCGAAGGCCCCGACGGCCAACAGCTGTGCCCGATCCACGAGCGCCCGGTCGAGAGCCTGTCGGAGGCCAACTGGTTCTTCCCGCTGAGCAGGTACGCCGAGCGGCTGCTCGAGCTGTACGAGACCCAACCCAGCTTCGTCCAGCCCGACAGCGCGCGCAACGAAGTGATGGCGTTCGTGCGCGGGGGGCTGCAGGACCTGTCGATCTCCCGGTCGACCTTCGACTGGGGCGTACGGGTGCCGTGGGACCCCGACCACGTCTTCTACGTCTGGATCGACGCGCTGCTGAACTACGTGACCGCAGTCGGGTACGGCGGCGACGAGGCGGAGTTCGCGCGGCGCTGGCCGGCCGACGTGCACCTGGTCGGCAAGGACATCCTGCGCTTCCACGCGGTGATCTGGCCGGCGATGCTGATGGCTGCCGGGCTGCCCGTGCCGCGGCAGGTCTTTGCGCACGGCTGGCTGCTGGTGGGCGGGCAGAAGATGAGCAAGTCCAAGGCGACCGCCATCCACCCCAGCGAGATCGTCGACACGTTCGGTTCCGACGCGTACCGCTACTACTTCATGCGCGTGGTCGCGTTCGGTGCCGACGGGTCGTTCTCCTGGGAGCACATGAGCGCGGTCTACACTTCCGAGCTCGCCAACGGCCTGGGCAACCTCGCCTCGCGCGTCGCGGCCATGGTCGGCAGGTACTTCGACGGCACCTTGCCCGAATCCGGCCCCCGCGAACTTCCCGAGGAGCGGCTGGCCGCCCTGCTCGCCGGAGCCGTCGCCGACGCCGACGCCGCGATGGACCGGCTGGCGCTGCACGAGACGCTGGCGGCGACGGAGTCCTTCGTGGGTTCGGTCAACGCCTACGTGACCGAGCTGGAACCCTGGAAGGTCGCCAAGGACGACTCGGACGAGGGGCGTGCCCGGCTGGCGACGATCCTGTACACCGCGGCCGAGGCGCTTCGCGGGATCGCCGTGCTCCACGCCCCGGTGATGCCGCGGACCTCGGCGGCCCTGTGGGAGCTGCTGGGCGCCGAGCCGATGCTCGGCTCGCTGGGTGGGCAGGACGTGCGTGACGCCGGCCGCTGGGGCCAGCTGCCGGCCGGTGTGACGCTGACCAAGGGCGACTCGCTGTTCCCGCGGATCGAGAGGTGAGCGCTGACCTGTCCGGCCCGACGCGCTCGCGCCGAGCCGACCAGGACGGCCGGGCGCGCGACCTGCGCCGCCCGCCGGCGCCCGAGCCGCTGCCGCACCCGGTGGTCGACAACCACTGTCACCTCGACATCAGTGACGGCGACGGCTGGCTGCGGGTCGGCGAAGCCGTCGAGGCCGCAGCTGCCGTTGGGGTGCCACGGATCGTGCAGATCGGCTGCGGCCTGCCCGGTGCACGCTGGGCGGTGGCGGCCGCGCAGCAGCACGAGGCGTTGGTCGCGGCCGTCGCCCTGCATCCCAACCAGGCTCCGGCACTGGCCGCGGCGGGTGAGCTCGACGAGGCCCTGGCCGAGATCGAACGGCTCGCCGGGTCAGGCGCCGTGCGCGCCGTCGGCGAGACCGGCCTGGACTTCTTTCGTACGGGTCCAGCCGGTCGCGGCGCGCAGGAGGAGTCGTTCCGCCGTCACATCGACATCGCCGAGCGGCTGGGAAAGACGCTGGTGATCCACGACCGCGAGGCGCACGAGGACGTCCTGCGCGTGCTCGACGAGGTCGGCCTGCCCGAGCGCACGGTCATGCACTGCTTCTCCGGGGACGCCACGTTCGCCCGGGCCTGCCTGGAGCGCGGCGCCTGGTTGTCGTACGCCGGGACCGTGACGTTCAAGAACGCACAGCCGCTGTGTCAGGCGCTCGCGGTCACCCCACTGGACCGGGTGCTGGTCGAGACCGATGCCCCGTACCTGACCCCGACCCCGCACCGCGGCCGGCCGAACGCGTCTTACCTGTTGCCGCACACCGTGCGCGCCGTGGCCGAGGTGCTCACCCGCCCGCTCGAGCAGGTGTGCGCGGCGATCGACGCCAACACGGACGCGGCCTACGGCGGGCCCTGGTAGGGACCCGCGCCTCGCCGAAAGTGGTGCATCTCACCACGACGTGGCGCCTCGCCTGCCACCTGCGCCACACCGGTCACCAATCCACCCGGCTGATGCCACATCGGTTTGGGCGTGTCGTGATCCTGTCGTTATGGTCGGGACCTTGTTGGCCGGGATCGGACGATGGACCGGCGGCACCACCCTGCGCATCGTTGTCGGTGCAGAGCAGGACGTTGCGTCGCGAAGCAGCCGTGGCCAAGCAGGTGCCGCCCGTGCCGTGCCCGGGATTCACTACCCCCCTGGAGCACCGTGCACAAGCGCATCGCGATGATCGGCGGCGCGGCGGCGACCGCGCTCGCCGTCGGCGGCGGCACCCTCGCCTACGCCAGCATGAGCAAGACCGTGACGCTGTCGATCGACGGCCAGAGCCGTCAGGTCCAGACCTTCGGGTCCGACGTCGGGGACGTACTCGAGGCCGAGGGCATCGATCTGGCTGAGCACGACGCCGTCGCCCCAGCGCCGGACACCGACATCGACGAGGGCGACGCGATCGCCGTCCGGATCGGCCGCCAGCTCGCCGTGACGCTGGACGGCACCACCCGTACGTACTGGGTGACCGCGACCAACGTCGACGACGCCTTGAGTCAGCTCGGGCTGCGGGTGAGCCCGGAGGCCGAGCTGTCGATCAGCCGCGGCGCCGGCATCAGCCGCGACGGGCTGCGGATGGCGATCAGCACCCCCAAGAAGGTGACGCTCGTCGTCGCGGGTGAGAAGCAGAAGGTCACGACCACCGCGACCAACGTCTACGGGCTGCTGGCCGAGCGCAAGATCCGCTCCGACGCCGACGACAGGGTGTCCCAGCGGCCCGGCGAGCAGATCGTGGACGGCCTGCGCGTCCAGGTGGACCGGGTGCAGATCGACCGGCCCCGGTCCACGGTCAGGCTGCCCTACCGCACGCAGGTGCGCTACTCCGCCTCGATGTACCACGGCACGACCCGCGTCGCACGTGGCGGGGACGCCGGCGCCAAACGGCTGACCTTCCGCGTCACCAAGGTCAACGGCGAGGTACGTCGCAGCAGGCTCATCGACTCGTTGGTGCTGTCGCGGCCCACCAGCCGCATCGTCGTGCACGGCACCAAGGACCGACCGGCTCCCGCGCCTCCGCCCGCGCCCGCGCCCGCGCCTCCGCCCGCGCCCGCGCCCGCTCCGGCTCCGGCTCCGGCTCCTGCGCCTCCGCCCGCGCCCGCGCCCGCTCCGGCTCCGGCTCCGGCTCCCGCGCCTCCGCCCGCTCCGGCTCCGGCTCCGGCTCCCGCGCCTCCGCCCGCGCCCGCGCCCGCTCCGGCTCCGGCTCCGGCTCCGGCTCCCGAGCCGGCGCCGGCCACCAACTACGCCAGCGGCGGCACGGTCTGGGACTCCATCGCGCAGTGTGAGAGCGGCGGCAACTGGGCCATCAACACCGGCAACGGCTACTACGGCGGCCTCCAGTTCGACGTCACGACGTGGCAGGGGTACGGCGGAGGTGCCTATGGCTCGACCGCCAACCTCGCCACTCGGGAGCAGCAGATCCTCATCGCCGAGAGGGTGCTGGCCGCCCGCGGCGGCTACGGCTCCTGGCCGGCGTGCTCGCAGTCCCTGGGGCTGCCTCAGTGACACCCGCACCGGCACTGCGCCGGTGACCCAGCACCCAGCGTCCGCCGGGCCGAGACTGCTCGGTCCGGCGGACGTGCGTCGGCTGGCTGCTACGGCACGACTGCGCCCGCGCAAGCAGCACGGCCAGAACTTCGTCATCGACGCCAACACCTGTCGGCGGATCGTTCGGACCGCCGCCCTGCGCCCCGACGACGTCGTCGTGGAGGTCGGTCCTGGGCTGGGGTCGCTGACGTTGGCGCTGCTCGACGTGGTCGAGCGGGTGGTGGCGGTCGAGGTCGACGACGTGCTGGCCGCGTTGCTGCCCGACACCCTCGCGAAGTACGCGCCAGCCGCCGCCGACCGCGTCGAGGTGGTGCACGAAGACGCGTTGCGGCTGGTCGCCGTGCCCGGTCCTCCGCCGACCGCGCTGGTGGCCAACCTGCCCTACAACGTGTCGGTGCCGGTGCTGTTGCACCTGCTCGACCTGCTGCCGACCCTGCGGTCGGGGCTGGTGCTGGTGCAGTCGGAGGTGGCTGCGAGGCTCACCGCACCTCCCGGCTCGCGGACGTACGGGGTGCCGAGCGTCAAGGCCGCGTGGTACGCCGATCTGCGGCCAGCCGGTGCCATCGGCCGGCACGTGTTCTGGCCCTCGCCGCACGTCGACTCCGCTCTGGTCGCCTGGACGCGGCGTGACCCGCCGCCCGCACGTGCGGACCGGCCCGCCGTCTTCGCCGTGGTCGACGCTGCCTTCGCGCAGCGGCGCAAGACGCTGCGCACGGCGCTGGCCGGCGTGGCGGGATCGGCGGCTGCCGCCGAGGATGCCCTGCGTAGGGCGGGCGTGTCGCCGCAGGCTCGCGGCGAACAGCTGGGGCTTTCCGACTTCGTGGCGATCGCCGACGCCCTCGCGGCCCCGGTCGGGGAGCCGGACACGGCTCTCCTCGGGTGACGTACGAGTAGATCTCCGGCAGACGACGCCGGGGGGGTGCGTCTCCGTCCGGTCACGTGGCTCCGCGACTGCGGTGCCGCCCTGAGCCGACGAATTGGTCGTAGGCGCCCAAACCGGTACAGTCCGCGCCGTCGTGCGGGAGGCCGCCGGCCGCCGGTCCGCGCTGAAGCCTGCCCAGGACTTGGCGCCCTTTGTGATGGGCAGGCACGGGGAAGCCACACAGCGGCATCGTTCGAAGGGTGCCAAGCGACGTCGACGTGCCGGGCGGCCTCGCCCGAATAGATGGCTGACCCCGCAAGCGTGCGAGAGGCGCGCTCATGCTTGCTGGCCGACCCCTGGGACGAGCTTCTCGCTCCAACCGCTTCTCCTCCCCCTCGAGGGTCCGACAGGTCCGCTCACGTGCCGCCGGCTTCGTCTCGCTGCTGGTCCTGGCCGGTTCGCTCGCGTTGACCTCTGCCTCGGCGTTCGCCAGCACCAATCTGGTCACGAACCCCGGATTCGAGAGCGGCACCACGGGTTGGAACGCGCCCGTCTCAAGTCTGAGCCTGGTCGCCGGTCGAGGGGGAGGCTCCGCGGCTCGGCTGGGTGCTCCCTCCGATGGAGTAGCCGTCCTGAACGACACGCCCAATGCCGTGGGGAGCACGGCATCGGGCGTGTCGTACACGGCCGCTGCCTGGGTGCGCACCAGCACCACGCCTCTCACCGTCGTGCTCCGGTTCCGCGAGGTCGTCGACGGTGGAGCGGTCAAGACCACCTCGAGGAGTCTCACCCTGTCTGACACCGGGTGGCACCCGTTGTCGGTGTCCCACACCGCCGCGCAGTCGGGCTCGACGCTCGACCTGAACGTGTTCGCGTCGTCCATGCGCTCCAACGGCTCCTTCGACGTCGATGACGTAGCCGTCACCGCCGGCGCTGCATCGGTGGCAGCGCCCAGCGGGTGCACCGTCAACAGCAGGCTCGTGCCGAGCTGTGGCGCTCTGTGGGGGATCTACAACCCGATCGGGTCCATCCCCGGCGCCACGAACTGGACAACGGCCATCACCTCGATGGAGAACACGGTGGGACGCCGGTTCGACATCGTGAAGCGCTACCACGACTTCTCCAACAGCGGCATCAGCGGCGTCTTCCCCGACAGCCACGAACGGTCGCTCGCGGGTGGGGGTCGTATCTCGTTCATCGCATGGGTCTCCAAGAACTACTCGACCGGTGCCGACCAGCGCTGGTCGGACATCGCGGCCGGCAGGTATGACGCTTCGGTCGTCGACCCGGTGGCCCGTCGCCTGAAGAACTACGGCGGCAAGGTGTTCTTGGACTTCGACCATGAGATGGACGGCAGGATGAGGGTCAACGACGGTACTCCCGCGCAGTACGTGCAGGCGTACCGCCACATCCGCGCACGCTTCGAAGCGGCCGGCGCCAACAACGTGATCTTCGTCTGGACCACGACCGGCTACCTCGGCAACGAGGCCAAGATCATCGACTCGTACCCCGGTGACGCGTACGTGGACTGGATCGCCTATGACCCCTACAACTTCGGCGTGTGCCACGACACGGCATGGGAGAGCTTCGACGCCAGCGTGGACCCGTTCTATGACTGGCTGATGTCGCACGGCCACGCCGACAAGCCCTTCATGCTCGGCGAGTACGGCTCGGTCCCTGACCCGCAGGACCCGTACCGGCGAGCCGGCTGGTTCCGGGGACAGGTGGCCGGCATGTGGGCGCACCCCAACATCAAGGCCGTCATGTACTACAACAGCCACGGAAGCTGCCCACCGTCGATCAGCTCCTCGATCTCCAAGGACGCACCGGCGCTGGACGCCTTTGGCGACGCTGGCAGGGACCCCTACTTCCAGGTCTCCCACTAGGTGGCGAGCACCCTGACCTGGGTGGCCCGACGGTTAGGGTCGGCGGCGTGACGTCGGTGACGGCCAGGGCCCCGGCCAAGGTCAACCTCGCGCTGGCCGTCGGTCCGCTGCGGGCGGACGGGTACCACCCGCTCGCCACGATCTACCACGCCGTCGACCTGTGCGACGAGGTGCGGGCCACGGCGACGACGGGCTCCGAGATCACCGTTCGGGTGACGTACGACGGGCGCTCCCCGGCCGAGCGCGGCGAGGTGCCGCTGGGATCGCAGAACCTCGCGGTGCAGGCGGCCACCTTGTTGCGTGACTCCGCCAAGGTGCGCGACGGCGCTGAGCTGCACGTGCGCAAGGTCATCCCGGTGGCAGGTGGCATGGCGGGTGGCTCCGCCGACGCGGCGGCGGCGCTGGTGGCCTGCGACCAGGCGTGGGAGCTGGGCACACCGCGCGAGCACCTCGAGGTGCTCGCCGGCCTGCTGGGCAGCGACGTGCCGTTCGCGCTCACCGGGGGGACCGCGCTGGGCACCGGACGCGGTGAGCAGGTGAGCCCGGTACTCGCCAGCGGCTCGTTCGTCTGGGTGCTGGCGCTGTCCGCGCGGGGCCTCGCGACGCCGGCGGTGTACGCCGCGTACGACCAGCTCGGCCCCCCCCCGCCGGGCGAGCCGCAGGTGTCCGCGGCCTTGATGTCCGCGCTGCGTGCCGGGGACGCGGCAGCCGTCGGTGCCGCCCTGCACAACGACCTGCAGGAAGCCGCCTTGGCGCTTCGCCCCGAGCTCGCAGACACCCTGGCGGTCGGCACCGAGTGTGCGGCCCTCGGGTCCGTGGTGTCGGGTTCGGGCCCGACCGTGGCCTTTCTCGCCGGCGATGACGAGCACGCGCTCGATCTGGCGCTGGCCCTCACCGGCGCCGGTGTCTGCGCCGACGTGGTCCAGGCCGCCGGGCCCGTGTCGGGGGCACGAGTCGTCGCCTGAGTCGACGCCTGCGACGATTCCTCGCGATGAGCACGCCGGCCGCGAACCTGGTCAACCTCGAGCGGGTGGACCTGTCACTGGGCCTGCGCACGCTGCTCGACGGGGTCGGCCTCGGGGTGGCAGTTGGCGAGCGGATCGGCGTGGTCGGCCGCAACGGCGGCGGCAAGACCACGTTGCTCCGGGTGCTCGCCGGTCGGCTGGCGCCCGACGGCGGGCGCGTCACCACGTCGCGGGGACTGACCGTCGCCGTGCTGGAGCAGACCGACGACCTCAGCGACGCGGCGACGATCCGGCACGTGGTGCTCGGGGACCGGGCCGACCACGAGTGGGCCGGTGACCCCCGGGCCCGCGACGTCGTCCTGGAGCTGCTCGCCGGTCTGGGTCTCGACCTGACGGTGGGCGACCTGTCCGGCGGCGAGCGGCGTCGTACGGCGCTGGCTGCCCTGCTGCTCACCCAGCAGGACCTGCTCGTCCTCGACGAGCCGACCAACCACCTCGACCTGGAGTCGGTCGACTGGCTCGCCCGGCACCTGGCCGGCCTGGGTTCTGCCCTGGTCGTGGCGACGCACGACCGGTGGTTCCTCGACGCACTGTGCACCCGCACCTGGGAGGTGCACGACGGTCAGGTCGACGCCTTCGACGGCGGCTACGCGGCGTACGTCTTGGCCAAGGCCCAACGCGACCGACAGGCAGCGGCCACCTCGGTACGGCGGCAGAACCTGTTGCGCAAGGAGCTCGCGTGGCTTCGCCGCGGCGCGCCGGCGCGGACCTCGAAGCCGAAGTTCCGGCTCGACGCGGCCTCGGCCCTCGTCGCCGACGAGCCGGCGCCCCGCGACCGGCTCGAGCTGGAAGGTCTGGCGGTGCAGCGGCTGGGCAAGGACGTGCTCGACGTCGAGGACGTCACCGTGCGTCGCGGCGGCCGGACGCTGCTCGACTCCGTCACCTGGCGGCTCGGGCCAGGCGAGCGGGTGGGGCTCCTCGGCGTCAACGGTGCCGGCAAGACCAGCGTGTTGCGCCTGCTCGACGGGAGCCTCGCGCCCACCAGCGGGCGGGTGCGGCGCGGGCGCACGGTGGCCGTCGCCCACCTCACCCAGGACCTCGCCGAGGTCCAGCCGTCGATCCGGGTGCTCGACGCCGTCGAGGAGGCCGGCCGCGTGGTGGCCTCGAGGCGTGGCGAGGTGAGCGTGTCGTCGCTGCTGGAGCGCTTCGGCTTCAGCGGTGAGCGGCTGGTGACCCGGGTGAGCGACCTGTCCGGCGGCGAGCGCCGCCGGCTCCAGGTGCTGCGCCTGCTGATCGGCGAACCCAACGTGCTCCTGCTCGACGAGCCGACCAACGATCTTGACGTGGAGACGCTGACCGTCCTGGAGGACTACCTGGACTGCTGGCCGGGCACCTTGGTCGTGGTCTCGCACGACCGGTACTTCCTCGAACGGGTCTGCGACACCCTCTGGGCGTTGCCTGGCGACGGGTCGCTGCGGATGCTGCCCCGTGGGGTCGAGCAGTACCTCGAGCTAGGACGTCGACGGCCGGCGGCAGTGACTGGGGCGTCCCCGGCGACCCTTCCGCAGGCGGGTCCCGGCGGGTCGTCACCGGTCGAGCGGCGGGCGGCTCGCAAGCAGGCCGAGCGGGTGGACCGGCAGCTGGCGCGGGTGGTGGCGCTGGAGGCGACGCTGCACGCGCGGATGGCCGCGGCGGCCACCGATCACGTTGCCCTCGCCGCTCTCACCGGCCAGGCGGCTGCCCTCGCTGCTGAGCGGGAGGCGCTGGAGGAGCAGTGGCTGTGCGCCGCGGAGACCGCCGAGCGCTGAGACATCTGCGGTCGTCCGCGGCGAACAGCTCGTACGTCTGCGCGACGGATCAGGGGGCGTCGAAGCTCGTGGTCAGCACCCGCAGCAGCCCCGCGAGCCGGTGGGAGTCCTGCGGTTGCAGGCCGTCGAGGAGGTCGCGCTCGCGCTCCAGCAAGGCGTCCAGCGCCGCGTCGACCGCGGCGCGGCCGGTGTCCGTCAGGCGTACGAGCACCCCCCGGCGGTCGGTGGGATCGGGCAGTCGCTCGACCAGCCCGCGCAGGGCCAGGCGGTCGACTCGGTTGGTCATAGTCCCCGACGTCACCAGGGTCTCGCGCAGGAGCAGCCCCGGTGACAGGTGGTACGGCGGGCCCGACCGGCGCAGCGCGGACAGCACGTCGAACTCCCAGGGCTGGAGCGCGTGACCGGCGAACGCCTCGCGGCGGGCCCGGTCGAGGTGCCGGGCGAGGCGGGTCACCCGGCTGAGGACCTCCATCGGGCGAACGTCGAGCTCCGGTCGTTCCCGGCGCCAGGCCGCGACGAGCCGGTCGACGTCGTCCCCGGGGTCGCGGGGGTCGGGGTCGCTCGGGTCGCCGCGGTTGCTCGGGTCGCCAGCCATGCCGCCAGCGTACGACCAGAGTCTTGACGTCGAGAATCTCGACGCTCCGTGCGGGGCGGTGTTCGGGTACCGGGGCCAGTCGCATCTCCGCGCCAGTATCTTGACGTCAAGAGACCGGTGCCGCAGCATGTGGTCGGTGGTTTCCTGGGATCCCGCCACATACCTGCGGCACGCCGACGAGCGCAGCCGCCCCTTCGTCGAGCTGCTCGCCCGTGTCCACACCGACGCCAGGTCGGTCGTCGACCTGGGCTGCGGTCCCGGTCACCTGATGCCGACGCTACGGCGACGGTGGCCCGCCGCCCTCCTGCACGGCGTCGACTCCTCCCGCGAGATGATCGAGACCGCGTACAGCGACGGTGCCGGTGCCGAGGTCACCTACGAGCTGGCCGACGTGCGGCACTGGGCACCGGGGACATCCGTCGACGTCGTCGTGAGCAACGCGACGCTGCAGTGGGTGCCCGACCACCTGCCGTTGCTGGCGCGCTGGCAGGGCTGGCTGGCGCCTGGGGGCGCGGTGGCCCTGGCCGTGCCGGGCAACTTCTCCGAGCCGAGCCATGTGCTGCTCCGCGAGCTGGCCGGCCGCGAGCCGTACGCCGCGGCCACCGCCGAGGTCGAGCGGCCCGAGGCCCACGACGCCGCGACCTACCTGGACGTGCTCGCCGGACCCGGCTGGCGGGTCGACGCGTGGGAGACGACGTATCTGCACGTCCTCCAGGGTCCCGACCCGGTGCTGTCGTGGATCTCCGGCACGGGTGCTCGACCCGTGCTCCAGGCGTTGCCCGACCGGCTGCTGCGCGAGCAGTTCCTGGCCGAGTACGGTGCGGCGTTGCGGGCTGCGTATCCGGCCCGCCCGTTCGGCACCGTGCTCCCGTTCCGGCGGGTGTTCGCGGTGGCCACCCGGGACGCGTCGTGAGGCCGCGGAGCCCCGTCCAGAGTGACGTCCTTACCGCGACACGCGGGCGTGTCGGTCGAAACGTCAATGCCGATCCAGCCCGAGGCGGTCGACGATGAGGCTTCACCACGTCCAGGTGTCGTGTCCCCGCGGCGGCGAGGAGTCCGCCCGCAAGTTCTACGGGGAGGTGCTTGGGTTGACCGAAGTGGCCAAGCCGCCGGCGCTTGCCGCCCGCGGTGGAGTGTGGTTCCGCGACCCTGGCGTCGAGGTGCACGTCGGCGTCGAGGAACCGTTCGTACCGGCTGCCAAGGCGCACCCGGCGTTCCTGGTCGACGAGGTCGACGCGGTGGCGGCGCGGCTGGCAGCGGCGGGCCACGACGTCGTCTGGGACGAGAACTTCCCGGCGTACCGGCGGTTCCACACCCACGACGGCGCCGGCAACCGCGTCGAGGTCCTCGGCGAGCTGACGTGAGTGGAGCCTCAGCGGGGTGTGACGAGCCGGGGGTCCGTACGCAGGCCGGACAGGCCGTTCCACGCCAGGTTGCACAGGTGGGCGGCGACCACGTCCTTGGCCGGCTGCCGTTCGTCGAGCCACCACTGGCCGGTCGTGGCTACCATGCCGACCAGCATCTGGGCGTACATCGGCGCGTACGTGGTGTCGAAACCGCGGACCTTGAACTCGCCGGCCAAGATGTGTTCCACCCGGCTGGCGATGTCGCCCATGATCGAGACGAACGACCCCGCGCCGGAGCCGACCGGTGAGTCGCGGACCAGGATGCGAAAGCCGTCGGAGGACCCCTCGATGTAGTCGAGCAGCGCGAAGGCGGCCTGCTCGAGCAGCTCGCGGGGGTCGCCTGCAGTGAGCGCCGACCGCACGAGGTCGAGCAACCGGCGCACCTCGCGGTCGACCACGACGGCGTACAGGCCCTCCTTGCCGCCGAAGTGCTCGTAGACCACCGGCTTGGAGACCTGGGCGCGCGCGGCGATCTCTTCCACCGACGTGCCCTCGACCCCGCGTTCGGCGAACAGTTGACAGCCGATCTCGATCAGCTGCTCGCGTCGTTCCGCTGCGGTCATGCGGTGCCGAGGGCGCCCCGTGCTCGGATCGCTCACCCAGGCATCGCCGGCTCGGCGACGCGTTTGGCGGCGAGCCGCTCGGCCACCGGCCAGCGCACGTGGCTGACCCAGCCGAACTTCTCGAGGGCCCAGATCACGCGCGCGGAGGTGTCGAGCTGGCCGCGGAGGACGCCGTGGCGAGCGCAGGTGGGGTCGGCGTGGTGCAGGTTGTGCCACGACTCACCCATGGAGGGGATCGCCAGCCACCACACGTTGCCCGAGTGGTCGCGGCTGCGGAAGGGCTGATCCCCGACCGTGTGGCAGATCGAGTTGATCGACCAGGTGACGTGGTGCAGCAGGCTGACCCGCACCAGGGTGCCCCAGAAGAACGCAGTCAGGGCACCGTGCCACGACATCGACCACAGGCCGCCGGCCACGGCCGGGGCGAACACCGACACCGCGGCCCACAGGCTGAAGGTCTTCGAGATCGTGACGATGTCACGGTCCTTGAGCAGGTCGGGGGCGTACTGACGGGCGGGGGTCTGCTCGCCGCCGAACATCCAGCCGACGTGGGCCCAGGCCATGCCCTTGAGCAGAGCCGGGACCGACCGCCCGTACCGCCACGGCGAGTGCGGGTCGCCGTCGCGGTCGGAGAACTTGTGGTGCTTGCGGTGGTCGGCGACCCAGCGGATCACCGGGCCCTCGATCGCCATCGACCCGGCCACCGCGAGCGCGATCTTGACCGCGCGGTTGGGGCGGAACGCCTTGTGCGTGAAGAACCGGTGGAAGCCGACGGTGATGCCGTGGCCGGTGACCCAGTACATGACACCCGCGATGACGAGGTCGCGCCAGCCCAGCCAGCCACCCCAGGCCAGCGGCACTGCGGCGAGCACCGCCACGAACGGCACCACGATGACGGTGGTGAGGATCACGCGCTCGACACCCGTCAGGTACGTCGATGCCTCCTCTTCGGAGGCGCGGTCGGCGGAGACGTCGAGAGGGGCGGAGTCCGCCACGGGCAGCGGCGCGGTGGATGTACTCATCGGGTTCCTTCGCCAGGCATACGGACAGGGGCAGACGGACAGGGGCAGATGCCCGCGTGGTCCGACGGGCAGAAGTCGCCGAGCCCCCGCACGACCCGTTACCAACTTACGCCACCGTAACCTACGGAGCCGTAACCAGCCACTGCTCGGGGGTGTCGTCCGGCGACACGGATGGCGTCCGGCCCGCGCCGCTTCGGTGCTGACTAGATTGAGCGGACCGATCCCCGGTTGGTCTGCCGGCAGGGCCCGCCGCACTTTGAATGCGGACTAGCGACGTAGGTTCGACTCCTACCCGGGGAGCAGTCACCCCGGCGCACCCGCACCGGGCCGACCGAGCGCGGGAGGCGTCGTGGAGACACCGGTGACGGCGGTGGTGCTGGCGGCCGGTGCCGGCACCCGGATGCGCTCCTCGCTGGCCAAGGTCCTGCACGAGATCGGCGGGCGGAGCCTGCTGGGGCATGCCCTGGTCGCCGTCCGGGGTGCGCGTCCTGACCAGGTCGTCGTGGTGGTCGGCCAGGACCGCGAGCAGGTCGGTCGGCATGCGCTCGACTGCGATTCCGCCGTACGGACCGTGGTACAGGACGAGCAGCGGGGCACCGGCCACGCCGTGCAGGTCGCGCTGGACTCCCTCGACCAGGTGGTGGGGTCGGTGCTGGTCACCTACGGCGACGTCCCGCTGCTGCAGCCCGAGACCCTGGTCGCGCTGCTGGAGGACCAAGCCCGTGGCGGGCACGCGGTCTCGGTCCTGACCGCCGAGCTGGCCGATCCCGGCGGGTACGGCCGTGTCCTGCGCGACGGCACGGGCGCCGTCCAGGCGATCCGTGAGCACAAGGACGCCACCGCCGCCGAGCTCGAGGTGCGCGAGGTCAGCTCGGGCACGTACGCCTTCGACGCCGACTTCTTGGTGGCGGCGCTGCCCCGGGTCGGAAGCGACAACGCCCAGGGGGAGGTGTACCTGCCCGACGTGGTCGCGCTGGCGGTGGACGAGGGCCGCACCGTCAACGCCGTGCTCTGTGCGGACGTCTGGCAGACCGTGGGGGTCAACGACCGGGTCCAGCTGGCTCGGCTCGGCGCCGAGCTCAACCGGCGCACGCTCGAGGGCTGGATGCGTGCTGGGGTCACGGTGGTCGACCCAGCGTCCACGTGGGTCGATGTCACCGTCACGCTCGAACGCGACGTGACCGTGCGCCCCGGCACGCAGCTGCATGGTCTGACCGCGGTCGGACCGGGCGCGATCGTCGGGCCCGACACCACGCTGACAGACACGCTCGTCGGCGCCGGTGCCTCCGTCGTACGCACGCACGGTTCAGGCGCCGAGCTCGGGCCGCGCGCATCGGTCGGCCCGTTCGCGTACCTGCGCCCCGGCACCCAGGTGCTCGAGGGCGGCAAGGTCGGCACGTTCGTGGAGACCAAGAACGCGCGGATCGGTGCGGGCGCCAAGGTGCCGCACCTGTCGTACGTGGGCGACGCCGACGTGGGGGAGGGCTCCAACATCGGGGCAGGCACGATCTTCGCCAACTACGACGGGGTGCACAAGAACCGCACGGTCGTCGGTCGCCACGCCAGTACCGGGTCCGGCAACGTGTTCGTCGCGCCGGTCTCGATCGGCGACGGCGCGGTCACCGGCGCCGGCACGGTCGTGCGCCGCGACGTACCGCCCGGTGCGCTGGCGGTCTCGGCCGGCGCGCAGCGCCACCTCGAGGACTGGGTGGCTCGCAAGCGGCCGGACTCGGCCGCCGCCCGGGCAGCGGCCGAGTCCGATCCTCCCTCCGACCTCGATCGCTGAGCCGTGGGCCACACTGGGGCGTCACCCGTCGCGGTGGCGTCACCCACCGGCGACCCGGGAGGCTCGAGCCATGACGGGCATGAAGCGCGCCACCGAGAAAAACCTGATGATCTTCTCCGGACGCGCTCACCCGGCCCTCGCCGAGGAGGTCGCCGACCTGCTCGGCACCGGGCTGGTGCCGACCACCGCGCGTGACTTCGCCAACGGTGAGACCTACGTGCGCTTCGAGGAGTCGGTCCGCGGCAGTGACGCCTTCGTCCTGCAGAGCCACACCGCGCCGATCAACAACTGGATCATGGAGCAGCTGATCATGGTCGACACCCTCAAGCGGGCCTCGGCCAAGCGCATCACGGTGGTGATGCCGTTCTACGGCTACGCCCGCCAGGACAAGAAGCACAAGGGTCGCGAGCCGATCTCCGCGCGGCTCGTCGCCGACATGTTCAAGACCGCCGGGGCGCACCGGCTGATGGCTGTCGATCTGCACACCGGTCAGATCCAGGGGTTCTTCGACGGGCCCGTCGACCACCTGCTCGCGCTGCCGGTGCTCGCGGCTCACGTCCGCTCGTCGTACGACACCACGGGGATGACCGTGGTGTCCCCGGACGCCGGCCGCGTCCGGGTGGCTGACCAGTGGACCGACCAGCTCGGCACCCCGCTGGCCATCATCCACAAGCGCCGTGACCGCGAGGTGGCCAACCGGGTCGTCGTCCAAGAGGTGATCGGTGCGGTACGTGGGCGTACCTGCCTGCTGATCGACGACATGATCGACACCGCCGGCACCATCACCCAGGCCGCCCAGGCGCTGGTCGACGACGGCGCAGCCGAGGTGATCTGCGCCGCCACCCACGCCGTGCTGTCCGGTTCGGCCGTGCAGCGGCTCCAGGACTCCCCGATCCGTGAGGTGGTCGTCACCGACACGCTGCCGATCCCGCCCGAGAGCCGGTTCGACAAGCTGACCGTGCTCAGCATCGCACCGCTGATCAGCCGCGCCATCCGCGAGGTGTTCGAGGACGGCTCGGTGACGAGCCTGTTCGACGGCAACGCCTGACACATCTGTCGTCGGGACCGCGAGGTGGGCGAGCAGGGGGATCCGTCCCTCCAGCGCATTTCTCGCCGGTGGGTGGGGGGCGCTAGGCTGCCCAGGTTGCCTCGGCGAGGGACGCGGCCCAACTGGCCGCTCCGTGCTCGACGCGGTCCGTGCTCACCCGCGGCCCCGTCACCGCTGCCCACCGCCTGGCACGCCCGTGACCACACCACCAGGGACCGCCACCACCGGTGACCGCCTTCCCGACACCGCCACGCCCCAGACCCGTACCAGCGTTCCGCAGCGACGAAGGAGCAGCACGCCGTGTCCGAGACCACGATCCAGGCCGAGCCGCGTACCGAGTTCGGCAAGGGCGCCGCCCGCCGTATCCGACGGGCCGACAAGGTCCCCGCCGTGTTGTACGGCCACGGCTCGGACCCCCTGCACGTCACGCTGCCCGGCCACGACCTGATGATGGCGCTGAAGCACGCCAACGCGCTGCTGTCGGTGGTTCTAGACGGCAAGGCCCAGCTGGCCCTGCCCAAGCAGGTCCAGCGCGACCCGATCAAGGGCTTCATCGAGCACGCCGACCTGCTGATCGTGAGCCGCGGCGAGAAGGTCGTCGTCGACATCACCGTGGTCATCGAGGGGGAGGCGGCTCCCGACGCCCTGGTGGTGACCGAGACAAACAGCGTCCCGGTCGAGGCCGAGGCCACCGCCATCCCGGAGTCCGTCATCGTGAGCGTGGAGGGGATGCAGGTCGGCGAGCACGTCACCGCCGCCGACCTCCCGCTGCCCGAGGGTGCCAGCGTCCAGCTCGAGGCCGAGCACCTGATCGTCAACGTCGTGGCCGCTCCCACCGCCGCGCAGGTCGACGCCGAGCTGGCCGAGGCCGAGGCCGAGGTCGGCATCGAGCACCAGCCCTCCGAGGCCGAACTGGAGCAGCAGGCCGGGGAGGCCGCTGCAGGTGACGAGGCCGATGGCGACGCGACGGAGCCGCCCGAGCAGTCCTGAGCCGCCGTACGGGACGCGAACTCATGCCCGAGCCTGCGGGTCCGTGGCTGGTGGTCGGACTCGGCAACCCGGGCCCGGCCTACGCGCGCACTCGCCACAACGTCGGGCAGATGGTGCTCGACGTGCTGGCCGCTCGCCAGCAGTCGTCCCAACAGCCGTCACGGCAGCCGTCGTGGCGTCGGGACCGGTCCGGGCGCGCCGACGTCGTGGCGGGCCGGCTGGGCGACCCGCCCGGGGTCCGCGCCGTCTTGGCCCGGCCCCGCTCGTACATGAACGAGTCGGGCGGCCCCGTCTCCACGCTCCTCTCGTTCTACCAGGTGTCGCTCGAGCAGCTGGTGGTCGTGCACGACGAGCTGGACCTGCCATACGGGACGCTGCGGGTCAAGGTGGGCGGTGGCGACAACGGGCACAACGGGTTGCGGTCGCTGCGCCGGTCCCTGGCCACGGGTGACTTCTGCCGGGTCCGCATCGGTGTCGGTCGGCCGCCCGGTCGCCAGGACGCCGCCGACTTCGTGCTCGCGCCGTTCACCCCCGTCGAACGAGCGGATCTCGACCTGCAGCTGCAGATCGCGGCCGACGCCGTGGAGTCCCTGGTCAGCGTGGGCCTTGCGCACACCCAGAGCCGCTTCAATGGCTGAGCCCGGCAGGCGTTGTCGCCGCACAGCCATCCACCTGACGGTCAGCCCGCTGGACCGAACGGGCAGCTCACCGCAGCCGGGAGCAGGGCGCGGGCGGAGGAGTAGTGTTACTCTAGATAATCTTAATGCCACTATCGGACTTCACGGAAACCGCTACGGCTGTCACTCTGCGTGACAGGGGCGGACATGCCGCCCGGCCCGCTGGGGTCACCGGTGACGTGGTCCAGCCGGGACCCTCAGCCGGTCGATCTTGAGCCCACGGACTTGCGCAACTTCGGGTCACGGGCCGGTCGCGGTCCTTATACTTCGACTCGATACTCCGACGCAGATGGCCGCGCGGGAAGCAACCTGCCGGTCGATCGCATCGTGAGACCAGACCCCGGAGGTACCGGCCGCGTGCATGAGGGATCCAGACCGGTGGCCGAGGCCGCCGTCCCCGACGCGCCGCCAGCAGGGATGCAAGCCGCCCAAACCGCTCCGGAGGTGCTGACCCCTGACCCGCTGGCCGTCGAGGCGGTCGACGAACGGGTAGAAGCAGGTCCGGGCTTGGGGTTCCTGGGGCGCCGCAGCCCCTCGCGGCTCCGCCTGCACCTGAATCTGATCGCACGCACGCTCGTGGCCACGCTTGGAGGGGCGGTCACGGCAGCCATGCTGACTGCGGCCTCTCCCCGCCTCGTCGTCGTGGCAGTCGTCGCCGGACTGCTGCTGCATCTGTTCTCGGTCCTGCTTCCGGGGTACGAACGCGAGTCGTCCCCGGCACCCAGCCGTCGCGTGGCCATGCTCGGTGTCGCGGTCGCTCTGCTGTCGTTCACGTTCTCTCTCGCACCGCCGGCGACCATCCGCGGCGCCATGGCCGTGGTGGCCGTGGTGGTCACGCTCGGCTGGGGGCCGACCGTTCTCGCGCGCCTTCGTCGCGGGCAGTCCAGCGCCCTGATCATCGGCGATCGGATGTCGGTCTACCACCTGGTCAACCAGTGGAAGCGCCGCTCGGAGATTCACATCGTCGGTGTCTGCCTGGCCGAGACGCAGGACGACGCCGCGGGCATGCCGTCGGAGATCCTCGGGATCCCGGTCGTGGGTCAGTTGGACACCGCGGCGGCACTGGCGGTCGCCGCCCGTGTCGGCCAGGTCGTGGTCGCCCCCGGGCCGACGCTCAGCGCTTACGACGTGCGGCGGCTGTCCTGGGCACTGGAGGACACGACCATCGAGCTCGCCGTCGCCGCCGAGGTGCACGGCGCCCTGCCGCACCGCATCGCGCCGCGGCTGCTCGGGCGCAGGCTCTTGTTGTCGGTGCGGCCGTCGAAGCGCAGCGCCGTCGCCACGGCGGTCAAGTCGATGCTGGACCGGACGTTCGGACTGCTGCTCCTGGTGCTCTTCGCGCCGTTGATCGGCGTGCTGGTGCTCGCGGTGCGGCTGGACTCCCCAGGCCCCGGCCTGTTCTGCCAGCAGCGCGCGGGCAAGGACGGTCACCAGTTCTGCATGTACAAGCTGCGCACGATGACCACCGACGCCGAGGAGCGGCGCGCCGAGCTCGTCGAGCTCAACGAGGGAGCCGGTCCGCTCTTCAAGATGAAGGCGGACCCTCGGGTCACCAGAATTGGCAGGATCCTTCGGATGACGTCGTTGGACGAGCTGCCACAGTTGGTCAACGTCGTACGCGGAGAGATGTCGCTGATCGGACCTCGACCGGCGCTGCCCAGCGAGATCGAGCAGTACGACGACTGGATCCGGCGGCGGCTCTCGGTCAAGCCTGGGATCACCGGTCTGTGGCAGGTGAGCGGTCGATCTGCGTTGCCCTGGCAGGAGTCGGTCCGCCTGGATCTCGACTACGTGGACAACTGGACGACCAGCCGCGACTTCGGGATCGTCGCGCGGACCGTGCGGGCGGTCTTCCGCCGCGACGGCGCCCACTGAGCCTTTCTGTCTATCCGACATTCACCCCACGACGGGCCGGAACGGGCTCGGCTGCTGGGCGCTTCGGTCCGGGTTGGCCGCCGAACGGATGATTCTGTGGCAGCGAGTGCAGTTATGACTACGTAAAGTGACAGGTTGGGTCTTCTCACCCAGATCGACCCGTTGGGCCTCCCATGCGCACTCACCGCTTCGTCCACGCCCTCGTGCTGCCGTCGATCCTGCCGTCGATCATGGCCGTCGTCCTGGGTCTGCTCGTCGTCCTGGTACCGGCAGGTCTCCGCCCAGCAGCTGCGGCGAGTGGCGTCGAGACCATGTCGTACGGGCAGCAGGCGTCGGGGCTGAGCGCGTGGTCCTCGTCGGCACCTGGACGTCTGGAGCGCTCGTACTATGGCCACGGTCGTGGTGACCGTTTCGCCCTGCGAATCGAGACCGGACAACGCGCCACCGTCGCCCTCAACGACCAGCCCAACCACATCGCCTCGACGACGCAGGGTGCGCTCTACACCGCGTCGGCATGGGTGCGCACGCGCACCCCGAACGTGACGGTGCAGCTACGACTGCGCGAGGTCCATGACGGTGTGTCGACCGTGGAGAGCGGTGAGCACGTCTCGCTGCAGGACAGGAACTGGCACCACGTCGTCGTCCAGCACGTCGCGCGCCGCTCCGGGTCGACGCTGGATCTCAACACAGTCGGCTGGGACCTCGGCGTTGCTGAGAGATTCGTCGTCGACGACGTGCACATGGCCGTACGGATGCCCGACGCGCAGCCGGCCCCCGACCCGACTCCGAAGCCGACCCCGACATGTTCGGTGGGAGCGAAGCTGGTTCCGTCGTGCGGGGTGTTGTGGGGGATCTACACCACGCAGCGTTCGTCAACCGAAGGGTGGGCGACGCCGTTCTTGGACATCGAGCAGTCGATCGGCCGTCGGCTGGATCTGGTCAAGCGTTACCACGACTGGTCGAACGCCGGTGGCAGCGGCCAGTTCCCCGACCGGTACGAGACGCAGTTGGGTGCCGACGGCAGCCGGGTCTTGTACTTCGCGTGGACGTCGAACATCTGGTCCCAGGGGACGTTCGCCTCGTGGGGTGACATCGCGGACGGTGTCTATGACGAGTCGGTGATCTTGCCGGAGGCGGCTCGGATCAAGGCGTGGGGCCAGCCGGTCTTCCTCGACTTCGACCACGAGATGGACGGGCGTACCCGGACGGCGAACGGCACCCCGGCGGAGTACGTGGCTGCTTATCGTCATATTCGTGAGGTGATGGCGGCTGCCGGCGCGGACAACATCATCTGGGCGTGGGTGCCGACCGGGACGATGGCCAACACCGCCAGAATCAAGGCGATGTATCCCGGTGACGCCTACGTCGACTGGGTGGGTTATGACCCGTACAACTTCTACGACTGCAACGGGTCGTCGTGGGAGACCCCGTATGAGTCGCTGGCGCCGTTCTACACCTGGCTGGCCAACAACGGGATGGGTGACAAGCCGGTGCTGCTGGGGGAGTACGGGTCGGTCCCTGACTCCAGCGACCCGCAGCGGGTGGCCGACTGGTACACCGGTGTGTCCGACGCGTTGGCGCAGATGCCGCGGATCAAGGCGGTGATCCAGTGGAACTCCAGCACCTCGTCCACCTGCGACTTCCGCGTCACCGGCTCACCAGAGGCCATGTCCGGGTTCCGCAGCGCCTCCCTCGACCCCTACATCGACCTCAGCTGACCAGCCAGCGACCAGGCCTTCCGCGGGCAGGGCACAGCACGGGACCGCCTGGCTTGGGCCGGGCCACGCATAATCGCTGGTGTGAGCACGCCCCGCCGAGCAGCCGTGCTCACGTCCATGGCGCAGGGTGGCGTCTGCCGTCGCTCGACCTGGTCGAAGCGGATCCTCGCGACGCTGGCTGTGCTGGGGCTCGCCGCGTCAGGCTGTGCTGCCACGCCGTTCTCGAGCTCCGAGCCGATTGACTCCCAGCAGCTGACCTGTTCGGTGGGAGCGAAGCTGGTTCCGTCGTGCGGGGTGTTGTGGGGGATCTACACCACGCGGGTGGCTGGGCAGGGGTGGGCGACGCCGTTCTTGGACATCGAGCAGTCGATCGGCCGTCGGCTGGATCTGGTCAAGCGTTACCACGACTGGTCGAACGCCGGTGGCAGCGGCCAGTTCCCCGACCGGTACGAGACGCAGTTGGGTGCCGACGGCAGCCGGGTCTTGTACTTCGCGTGGACGTCGAACATCTGGTCCCAGGGGACGTTCGCCTCGTGGGGTGACATCGCGGACGGTGTCTATGACGAGTCGGTGATCTTGCCGGAGGCGGCTCGGATCAAGGCGTGGGGCCAGCCGGTCTTCCTCGACTTCGACCACGAGATGGACGGGCGTACCCGGACGGCGAACGGCACCCCGGCGGAGTACGTGGCTGCTTATCGTCATATTCGTGAGGTGATGGCGGCTGCCGGCGCGGACAACATCATCTGGGCGTGGGTGCCGACCGGGACGATGGCCAACACCGCCAGAATCAAGGCGATGTATCCCGGTGACGCCTACGTCGACTGGGTGGGTTATGACCCGTACAACTTCTACGACTGCAACGGGTCGTCGTGGGAGACCCCGTATGAGTCGCTGGCGCCGTTCTACACCTGGCTGGCCAACAACGGGATGGGTGACAAGCCGGTGCTGCTGGGGGAGTACGGGTCGGTCCCTGACTCCAGCGACCCGCAGCGGGTGGCCGACTGGTACACCGGTGTGTCCGACGCGTTGGCGCAGATGCCGCGGATCAAGGCGGTGATCCAGTGGAACTCCAGCACCTCGTCCACCTGCGACTTCCGCGTCACCGGCTCACCAGAGGCCATGTCCGGGTTCCGCAGCGCCTCCCTCGACCCCTACATCAACGGCTCGAGGTAGCCGTACCTCGCCCTCAGCGGCAACGTGAGGGCGCTGACGACCCGGCGACGACCCGGCGCCATGGCCGTTCGCCACTCGTCGTCGGCGCGCACCGCTAGCCGGCCGGTATGAAAGCGCATGGGGTTGCCGGCGACCGTGTGGTTGGGCCGCAGCAGCAGATCGTCATCGCCCGGGCTCGGTGCCGACGGGAGGGGGAGTCCGGCGTACCTCGCGACGGTGGCCAAGGTCTCGCCCGGTGTCTGGGCGAAGTCTTCGTACCGTACGAACAGCCGGGGAGTTCCGGCCGCGGCAACGGCCTCGAACATCGCGTTGTGCGCCATCCACAAGGCGCCGGCCTGCGTCGGCGAGTACTGCGGCATGTAGGCCTCCGAGTCCACGATCTCGGGGCGGCGCACCCGCTTGCCCCACGAGTGGGCCACGCCCCGGCTGTCGCGGACTACGTGCACCAGCCGTAGGTCGAGCTCCTGGTGTCGTCGCAGGCACGCCAGGAGCGACACGTGCTTGCTCGAGTCGACGACTACCTGCGCTTCGGTGATGTCGAGCGCAGCGCGGTAGACGGCGACGTACAGATCCGCGTACGCGCGCACGTCGGCCAGCCGTCGAGGCGGGAGGCGGGGTGCCAGCAGCCGTGGAACGAACCGGTTGCGATCGACGCGATGCTTGAGGGCCAGCACCTTCTCGACGTCGACCTCGTCCCACCCGCCGAACGCCTGTTGGCCGACCTCCCGCCAGAACGGGCACGCGGAGAACCGGCGACCGCAGCCGCAGTTCTCGTCGTCGCGCAGGCCCCGTTCCCACAGGTGGACGAGCTCACCGAGCGCGCAGACGCCGGGCAGGCTGCCGAGGGCCAGCTCGAGCAGCGTCGAGCCGCTGCGCCCGAAGCCACCGATGTAGGCCACCCGGACCGGTCGGCTCATCGACGCGTGCTGATCCACTCCACCGCCCCCTCGTGCAGGCGCGGGTTCCACCCTGCGCCCAGCGCATGCATCCGGGCGGCACGCAGGTAGATCTCCAGCGGGTACAAGGTGTCGGCGACCAGGTCGGCGGCCTCCGGGCGCTGCCGGTGGCCGGGGACGTCGCGCGCCTCACGCCCTGCGGTGGTCACCGCGGCTGCGAAGGAGCGATGCCGGCGGACGAACTCCCGCTGGAACGTGAAGTGCATGGCGTCGAACCCGACCGGTGCCTGGATCGCGGCGTGTTCCCAGTCCCACACCCAGAGCTGGTCTCCCTGGCGGGCCATGTTCCAGTGCACCCAGTCCCCGTGCCATCGCCCGAACGCCACCTTACGATCCGCGTACGACGTCTCGATCCCCTCGACGTGCTTGCGCAGCAGCAGCGCCTCACCGGGCAGCAACCGACCGGCGGAGGTGACCTCGTCGACCCGGGCCAGCACCTGCCGCCAGTACCCACTGGCGGCGAGGGGGCGGACCAGCACCGTGGCGTCGACCCCAGGACCGTGCCGGTGACATGCGCCCGCCGGGGCAGGTGCGGACGGATGGGCCCGCACGTCGAGCGGAAGCGGCCCGGTGACCAGGATCGACATCCCCTGCCACGCCTCGTGCAGCAAGACGCGCGGCCGCAAGGGATAGGTCGTGCCGTCGCAGTGGAGCGCGCGAAGCGTCGCCGCCTCGTTATCCACCATGGCGCGGGTCAGGTCGTTCCATCCCACCTTGACGAACGCCGCAGGCCGCCCCGCGGCATCGAACAGCTGCAGGACGGGCTTGCGGTTGGGCCCGGGATTGGTCAGCCCGATGGCCGCGCTGAGCCGCCGCCTGCCGAGGCGCTGAGCGATCCAGTGCGCCAAGGACAGCTCGGTCACCCGGGCCGGAGTGGTCTCGATCGGCGCGCAGATGGTGATGACCTCGAATAGGCGCCGGCCCGCGCCTGGTACCCGCAGCGCACCGGCCACCGCAAGCCGGGAGATCCTCGACCGACGTTCACGCAGAGCGTTGTAGTGCCCCAGGCTGCGGGCCGCGACCAAGGGATCGACAGGCAGCAGCATCTGGGCCCGGGCCAGGCCGGGCACCACCAGGTACTCCTCGATGCTCCGCCACCCAGCGGCTGGCACACCCGCGGTCACGGTCGATTCCCCGCTCCGCTGGCCCGGCCACAGCTGGCCGAGCAGGTTGAGCAGCTCGCGGCTGGTTCCTCGGGGAAGACCGTCCACCACGGGATCCACCTCCGGTTGAGGGGGGCGGGGGTGGCTCATGGCTCAGTCCCAGCCCAGGTCGCGGCCGAGCAGCCGGTACAGATCGGCGTTGTGCGGACGGTAGAAGCCCTGCAGCTGCGCTCGGGTGTCCGGTCGCATCCCCTCGGCGGGCTTGAAGTTCCACCGTTCCGCGGAACGCAAGGGAGCCGGTGGCAGGTCGAGGAAGCTCGACACCTGGTCAAGAGTTCCCTGCGGGTCGGCGTACAGCTCCTCGCTGGGCATGATCAACAGCGAAGATGCGGGGAAGGTCTGCTGCCAGCGACGGAGCTGGGGTGCGTAGACGCCGCGGTCGCGGTAGCTGTACCAGTCGTGTGGCCGGCTGTAGTAGTCCGGATCCGCCCGCATGGCGTCGAGCTCCCCTGCGAGCCGCTCAGGTTCGGCCGCCAGGGCCTCCTCGAAGGACAGGGCCTCCACTCCGGCGCGCACCCGCTCCTTGTAGTGCGAGAAGGCGCGTTCCACCGGATCCCTCAGCACGACGATCAGTCGGGCGTCTGGCAGCTCCGTCGACACTCGCGCCGGCACCCGCGGGTCGTACAGGTAGTACGGGCTGGCCTCACCGGCCACGACTCGGTGGCCGAGCCTGCGCGCGGCCAACCGGCGGGTGGCATCGGTGGGGAAGAAAGAGCGGTACCACTGAACGCCCTTGCCGTGATGCCAGTAGAAGTAGTGAGGGCTCTTGAGGTTCTCCGCCGCCGGCCACATCGGCAGTACGCCGGGATGATCCAGCAGGTAGTTCCACAGCGACGTGGTCCCGCCGCGCTTGGTGCCGAGGATGAGGAAGTCCGGCAGGGGACGGACCGATGCGGTGGCGCGTCCCCACGAGCGCAGTGCACGTCGGACTCCCTGCTTGACCGGCTGCGGGAGGAGCCGCTTGCCGTGGTCGACCGAGGTCCTGGAGGGCGTGGCCGCGTGGCCGCTCGGGCTGGTCATGTGCGCACGCGCCGAACCAGCGCTCGAGGTAGTTCCAAGAGGTGGTGCATGCCCAGTACGTCGCGTCCGCGGTACACGACGGCGGCGTACAACACCGTGCCGCCGGCCAGCGCGGTGACGAGCGGAAGGACATGGTCCCCGAACGCCGCCCGCAGCGCCAGCCCCGCACCACCGAAGCAGGCAACCGCCGCGACTGCGGCGATGAGCGTCGCGCGGTCCAACCGCGGACCGTCGACCAGCCGGCCGACCTGCCACAGTGCGAGCAGATTGTCGACCGCGATGGCGGCGGTCCACCCCACCGCCGCGCCCACCATGCCGTAGCTCGGGACCAGGAGCAGGTCGACCCCGAGCATGGCGGCCAGGGCGGTCACCTTGTTGGCCAGCACCAGACCACTACGACCACTCATCAACAGCACCGTGCCCACGTTGCCGGTGCCCAGGCTCACCAGCATCCCCAAGGCCAGGATCGACAAGGCGGTGCCGCCAGCGGTGAACTCTGGACCGAACAGCCGCAACAGCGTGGCGGGGAAGCACGCCATCAGCAGGTACAGCGGCCACGAACAGAGCACGACCCACACCGTCGCACCGCGGTAGAGGTCACCCGCCCTGCGCCGTTGGCCGGTGGCGAACAGCCCGCTGAGCTGGGGAGCGATCGCCACCCGCATCGCCTGCAGGGCGAGCGTGCCGGTGGTCACGAAGCGGCTGGCAGCGGCGTAGATGCCAGCCTCAGCGGTCGATCTGAGCACGCCCACCAAGATCACGTCGAGCCAGACGAGCACGAGATCCAATGCGGCGGCTCCGCCGCGGGGCAGAGCGAAGCCCCAGAACTCGCGGGCCAGCAGACGGACCGGCTGACGCGGCAGCACAGGCTCACGGCGTTCTGCGCGGCGTTCTGCGCGGCGCAGCAGGCGGCGCAGGATGGTGGCGGCCCCCGCCAGCGCCACGACCAAGGGCAGCGACCACGAGACCGGCACGAGCCAGGCCGCGCCAGGCCACGCAGCGTCGGTCGATCCGGCGAGCAGGAGCACCGCCACCGTGACCAGCGCCAACCGCCCCAGGGGCAGCCACACGTTCTGCAGCGCGACGTACGCCCACAGGTCGCCCAGCCCGCGGGTGGCCTGCACGACCACGGTGAAGGCCGCACCAACGACCAGGAACGCCGCGGTCCCGGTCAGGTACGGCTGCGCTTGCTGCGTCGTCGCGTCGCTCATCACGATGGTGCTGAGCGGGTCTGCCCAGGAGACGATGGCGACGCTCAAGCAGGTGCACACCACCACGACGGGGACCACGGCGATCCAGACGGTGGGGCGCAGGTCCCGGTACCGCTCCAGCGCGCGGAGCCGGGACATGGAGCGGAGCAGTCCGGTGTCCGCCCCCAGGCAGCCGAACCCCGTGGCGATCGTGAAGACCGCCACGGCGACGAAGAACAGACCCGCCCCCTCGGCGTCCGTCCCGCGCCCCACGACGATGGCGAGAGCAAAGCCGCCCGCAGCGGCAACGACGGCACCGGCGAGCCCGAGGGCACCGTTGCGCGCGGTGCCGGCCAGGTCCGACGCGGCCAGGTCGGCTGCGGTCAGCTCGGTCTGTTCCTGCTGCCCGCGGACGTCATCGGCGGTGCTCACGAGGACCGATCTCCCGCCACGACAGGGGCGCGAACGTGCGAGCTGCGTTCCACCGACTGCGCCGCCGTCAGGGCCGCTGCCACCATCACGACCGTCAGGCCGGCCCCGAGGATGCCGTAGTAGAAGACCTCGATCGTCGCCATGACCAGCGTGCCGTGCAACCACAACCCGGCGTTGTGTGGCGGGCGGGCCGAGCGCAGGCACGTCGCCAGGAGCCAGCCGACGAACATCGCCGCCCCGGGAAACCCTTGCGAGAACAGCACTGTCCAGAACTGCCCCTGGGTGCCCACCGACGGTTGGGAGGGCTGTTCAGCGGGTCGCGGGGCGCCGTACCCGAAGACCGGCGACTTCAAGGTGCCGTCGACCGCCTGCTGGTAGACGCTGAACCGGGTCTCGTTGGTAGCGCTGCTGGCCAGTCTCTGCGCCAGCAGGTCTGTCACGGGAAGGAACTGCACGACCACCATCGCGGCGAGTGCCAAAGAGCCCGTCACGACGAGACCGCTCACCTGTCCTCGGATGCCCATCCGTACGCCGACGTAGGCCAGCCCGACCGCCAAGGCGAGATACATGCCGCGGTTCAAGGAGAGCAGTGCAGGCACCAAGGACACGGCGATGACAGCCATCAGGACCGGACGCGCACGGTGGCGAGCGGGCAGGCTGGCGGCATGGACCAGGACGAACGGCAAGAGCAGTGAGTAGGCGTTGCCCCAGTTGTTGGTGTAGGCAAACGGTGCGCTGGGGCGCGGCGACAGGTCGAAGAAACCGTCGGGGGAGTACTGCGCCAGGGATGGACGGATCATCTCCCCGATGAGTTCGTTGGTGGCGAACCGCGCCGGGACGAACTGCGCCGCAGGCGTCGTGATCGTCACGTCCGGGAAGAGCAGGGCCAGGAAGCCGCCGGCGACGACTACGATCCACAAGGCGGTCATCGCCCCGGTGACACGTCGCCAGGGGGTGCCTTGCAGGGCCACGTTGTACACGTACAACAGCACAACGGTCGCCGAGGCGTACAGCAGGCCGCGGTAGACGAAGCCGAGCAACCGGTCCGCGTTGTCGATCTGGATCACTGACATGAGGACCCACGTCAAGAACAGCAGCCACAGGCCGAACCCCGGGGGGGTGCGGACGGCGGAGAGCCGGGCGAGACCGGCCACCATCGGCACCGCTGCGATCACCCAGGCGAAGTCGCGAACCCCGAGCAGCCAGCAGACCGGCAGGAGCACGACGAGGGCAGTCACGGGTCGGGTCGAGAGACGCGGCTCGGCGAGCGGCGGCCCGGCATCTCGGTTTGAGCGACTGTCGGTCTCGGGCATGGCGGGGTCCGGCGTCAGATCCCGCGCCCGGCCCGGTGAGCGAGCTTGAGCACGGCGCCGTTGCTGAGAAGACCGGTGCTGCACAACAGGGCCACGTATGCCCTCGGCTCACGGCGGGAGTGCCCCAGCGCGCGGCGGGCCCACGATCGAGCTGTGGCGCTGTCCCCCAACCCGGCGTGGGCGAAGGCGATCTGCCCCTCGATCCGCGCGAGGCCCGCCGGCTCCTGCTCGAAGTCGGGGTGTCTGGCCAGCAGGTAGTGCAGTGCCGAGATGATCGTCCGCCACCGACTGGAGAAGAACGATGACTGGCTCCAGTTCACGCGAACCAGCGGGTCGGGCACCGACCGGATCGCGGTGGCGCTGGAGGCGCGTAGCAACCACTCGTAGTCCTCGCCGTAACCGCCCGGGATGCGCTCGTCCACGAGGCCGATCTCCTCGAGCAGGGGGCGTCGGCGGATCATGACCGTGCAGGGGTTGACCTCCATCCATCGGTCCCGCAGGAAGTCACGGTGAGTCAAGGGACGTTCGGGTGCACGCCGTTCGTGATCGGTTCCGTTGTAGTTGACGAGGATCCCGGTCGCCACCACGGCGTCGTCGGGGTGTTCCCGGAGCAGCGCTACCTGCGCGCCCACCTTGCCTGGCAACCACTCGTCGTCGTCGTCGCAGAAGGCCACCAGCTCGGCAGACGTGTTCACCACACCACTGTTGCGGGCGCCGGCCAGCCCCGGTGTGCGGGTGTTGGTGAGACAGGTGACGCTGCGACCGGCGCGCTGTGGCAGGTCGAGCTCGTGCGGTTCGCTCTGATCGAAGACGATCACGCACTCGATGTGACCGGCGTACTCCTGACCCAGGATGGCCTCGACGGCCCGGCGCAAGAGGACGGGCCGGTCGCGGGTGGGGACGACCACGCAGATGTCAGGGCACGACGATCTCTCCCTGTCAGCGTCTGTGACCACGGCGTTCCCCTGCTCGGCTCGAGGTCGTCACCGGCAGCCGAGACGGGGCGACGAGTGATGCGAATTGTAGTCGGCGAGCGTGGGCGCCATGCTGTTTCGCATCCACAGCGCATTTTGTCTGTCAGGCTTTCTCGTGGCGGTGCGGCTCTCCGGTGCGGCCAGGGGTAACGCCGTCTGACCGAAGCCAGAATGGGGACCGCATGACTGACGCGCCGGCTGGCTCGTCTCGCGAGCTCAGCTACTTCTTCGCCGTCCCCTTGCGCCGGTGGCCGGTGGTGTTGCTGACCACTCTTGTCTTCGGGCTCGGTGCCCTGGCGCTGCTCAGGGTCGTACCGACGTCGGCTACCGCGTCGGCGACTGTCAGTCTGGACGCTTTCTCCGCCGATCTGTTCCCCGATGCGCAGCCGGTGGACCAGACGATCGACGTCGCGGCTGAGTCCGAAGTCGCCCGGTCGCCAGAGGTGATCGCTGCCGCGGCCGAGTCGCTCGGACGAGAGGAAGACGCCGAGGCCATCCGAGCCGGTGTCGATGCCTCGGGAGCGGCCGGCGGGACCACGGTCACGCTCACCTACCAGGGCGGCACGGCGGCCGAGGCCACCGACATCGTCAACAGCGTGGCCGACGCGTACCTGCAATATCGGGCGAGCGGGGCCATGAAACGGCAGGCGTCGGCCCTGAGACTGATCAACGATCGTCTCAAGGAGGCACGCGCGGCGCTCGACGTGGTGAACGCGCGGCTGTCCGAGGCCCGGCCGGGCAGCACGGCCGCCGCGAACGCCGAGAGCGCCCGGACCGTGCTCACCGGTCAGCTCGCCGATCTGACCTCTAGGCAGAACACCGCGTCCACGATGGTCATGACATCGGGCGAGGTGATCGATCCCGCCGAGGCGAAGGACGCGGAGATCTTCCCCAGACCGGGGTTGTTCGTGGCGACTGGCTTGCTGCTCGGGCTCGCGGTCGGGATGCTGTTGGCCTTCCTCGAGGAGCGGCTGGACCGCAAGCTGCGGCGGGAGTCACAGCTGGTGGCTGCGGCCGGGGCGCCGGTGCTGGCCGTCCTCTCGCCCCGGGTCTACGACGTCCATGCCTCGGGCGAGGACCTGGAACAGCTGCGGTTGCTGCGAGCTCGACTTCTTGCCGCCGTCGAGGACAACGTCTTCAGCGTCATGCTGATCGACGTCGACGACCGGCCATCCCTGTCTCGCTTGGGCCGTCACCTGGCCACCCTGGTCGCGACCGCGGGGCTGCCGGTGACGATGCTCCGCGTCGGCCGGGTCGATGACCGGCTGCGCCAGGAGGAGCGGGACGCGCTCGAGTCGATGCGCGAGGACGGACACGGCGAGAACTTGGCGATCGAGCAGATCGCCGACGCTGACATCGACCTCGTCGACGCCTTCCACGGCCCGCGCGTCACCCAGCGGGTCGGCGACCTGCAAAAACGTGGTCGGATCGTGGTGGTGGTGCCCGCCGAGCCCCTGGAACGGTCGGAGATCATCATGCTCTCCCACGGTGTCGAGGCCGTGCTGGTCGTGGGGCACCACGGCCGCAGCTACCACCGCGACCTCGCGGCCCTGTGCGACGACGCCCGCGCATCCGGCGCGATGGTGGTCGGGAGCGTTCTGTGCACGAAGCAGCGCGGGTCGAAGCGGCGCCGCGGCTACGTGCGGTCCACCACGGGCGTCGAGCAGCCTGTTCCCGCCTGGCCATGACCTCGGTGAGCCCTGAGCGTCGGCGTACCGAGCTGCTGGGTACGCCGGTGGATCTGCTGTCGATGGCCGAGGTGCTGGCCTTGGTCGAGCAGTGGGCCTGCGGGCAGGTGCAACGCGTCGCGGTCGGGGTCAACGCCCACGTGGCGAACCTCGCGGCTGATGACCGCGAGTTCGCCGCGCTGGTGCGAGCGGCGGATCTTGCGTACGCCGACGGTCAATCGGTGGTGTGGGCGACCAGGTGGTTGGGGGCGGGCCCCCCCGAACGGGTGGCGACCACGGACCTGATCCACCCGCTGGCGCAGATGTGTGCCGCCCGCGGGCTGACCCTGTACCTCTTCGGTGCCGCTCCGGGCGTTGCCCAGCGCGCGGCACAGCGGCTGCGTGTGGCTGAGCCCGAGCTGAGGGTCTGTACGCACCACGGTTACGTCGACGAGGCCGAGACGGCCGAGCTCGTCGCCGACATCAACGCCTCGGGCGCCGCCGTGCTGCTGGTGGGCCTCGGTGACCCGATGCAGCAGCGGTGGGTCGCACAGAATCGGGCGTCGGTGACCGTGCCGGTGATCTTGACGTGCGGCGGGCTGTTCGACTGGGTGAGCGGTGACCACCGGCGACCACCGCGCTGGGTGGTAGGCGGTGGCTTGGAGTGGCTGTGGCGGCTGCGGCTCGAACCACGCCGCCTCGCTCGCCGCTATCTGTTGGGCAACCCGACCTTCGTCGCCCGGGTGGTCAGGCAGAAATTCGGGCCCCGGCCTCGCTGATCGTTTCGGCGTCAGGAACTGGGCGGGCTCACCGTCAGCGCCGGCGTGGTGGCCGATCGGTTGCCGGTCCTGTCCACCGCGCGTACGAAGAAACGCGTCGTCTGCGCCGGCATGTCTAGAACTGCCGAGACCCCACTCGGCACCGCGACCACCCGGTCGTCGGCGAGCACCTCGTAGGTCGGCGCTCTGCCCGAGTCGTCGGAGGCGGCCTCCCAGGTGAGCTTCAACTGACCGCTGGCCAGCCGGCTGGAGGCCAGATTCCGTGGCGTCGACGGCGCGGCACCGTCACCTGCACCTAGGCGGAAGAATCCACCGTTCCACTGGGTGCGCCCGGCGACATTGCGCGAGTTGGTGAAGTCACCACCGACCCACAAGGAGCCACTGGTGTCGGGCTCGATCGCCCACGCACCGTGTCCGGCCCTGGTCGCCAGTCCCTCGGGAAGGAAGTCCGGAACGTACTGCCCGGTCACCGCGTCCCACGCACCGACGAAACTGAGGTTGTCAGCTGCCTGCCACCCCGTCGGGGTCGGATACGTGTAGGCGTCGTGGTAGACGAACTGCGAGCAGTGGCAGCTGGCGAAGACGAGGCCGGCGTACGGCGTGATGACCTGGATGTCACCGCCCCGTTTGGTGATGTTGCCGGAGAGCCGGGTGAAGTCGGTGTTGCGCACGGAGAAGAGCATGTGCTCGGATCCGCCGTACCAGACCCGGTCGCCTGCCTCGGCGATGGCCTGCTGGTAGTTCCTGGTCGGCTCGCTGAAGGTGGGAGCAACCTGTCCCGGCACCGCTGTCGCGTCGTTGGCCGACAAGACGGCGACCCGCTCGGCGACACCGCCGTTGACGTGGTGGAACCAGCCGGCCAGGTAGACGCGGTTGCCGTCGGCGCTGGGCGAGATGGCGTTGACCGACCCGTCGAACACGGGTCGCCATGACCGGTCCGGTGTGACGGTCCCCAGATCGATCCGTGCGGCGTTGCGCGCATAGGTCGGTGTGGGTGCCGCGGGGGTAGACAGGTGCGTGAAGGAGCCTCCGAGGTAGAGCCAGCGGCCACGCACCTCGAGCGCCCGGACGAAGAGTCTGTCGGTGCTTGTGCGCTGCTCGAGGATCACCTGCCAGTCGCGGTCGATCTGACCCGTGGCCGGGTCGAGCGCGACGATGCCCGGGACGGCGCTTCCGTTGACGGTGCTGAACTCGCCGCCCGCGACGACGTCTCCGTTCGGAAGGGTGGCCAGGGCGAGCACTTGGCCGTTGAGAGTCGGGCGGAACCCACTGCGCCAGTCTGCGGTGGTGACGTCGAAGGAGGCCAGGTAGGGCTGGTCGACCTTGTCGGCCCCGGTGGCGTTCTCCCCACGCTGCACAGTGCGGAAGTTGCCCCCGACGATCATCGAGGAGCCGCCGACCTGCGTGAATGCATGGACCTCGTCGTCGAACAACTTGGTGGAGCCGTTGCCCGAGCCCGCCACGCCCCAGGACTGGAGACTCGAGGCGTTCTTGGGAAGGACGCGGACGGTGCTGGCGGTCGCACCGGAATCCGGCACTGGGGCGTAAGTCAAGTCACTGGACATCAGCTTGGGGCGAAGGAAGACCTGGGTGAAGGGCAGTCCCCGACCCGTGCCGGGCTTGTAAATCCAACTCGTGGCCGAGGTGTCTCCAACCGTGCCCGTCCCGTAGGCGAAACCACGTCGGTACGACTCTGCGGCCGCCGACGTGGTCGACACGCGTGCATACGCAGAGTCGGCACCGAAGCTCGCCGTGGTCCCTCCGACGCCGGTCACGGTGCTCTGCGTCTTGCCGGACGGGATCGCGTCCATCGACCAGCTGCCCACCGGGAGACCAGCATCAGCCGCCCAGATCCAGCGATCCCGCGCCGTGACCTGCAGACGTACTTCCTGGAACGAGGAGCCGTCGACTGTACGCGCCCGGCGAAGGCGTACGCCATCGGCGAGCGCGTCGACTCGACCACCGTCGAGGAGACCGTCGACGGTGCGGGCGGGCAGTGCTCGTGGCACGAAGGCGCCGGTGCCGGTCGGTGTGGAGGCGATGTCCGCCGCCGAGCCCTGCCCGTTGTAGGTGAAGCCCCACCCGTCCCGGCCGCGTCCGATGAGCACCCAACCGCCGCCGGCGGTCTCCTGGTCGCAGTAGAACCGCGCCGGAGCGACGAGTGTCGGCGTCTGCAGCCAGTAGGCGCCACTGGGCAGCGTCGGGAACATCTGCTTGATCTCCCAGCAGGACGCCGCGGCGCGTTGGGAGGAGGAGCCGTCACGCACCAGGGACACGTCGGCCCCCGCGGGGGTGGGCGACGCCAGAGCACCAACCATGACGGCGGCGACCGCGGTCGCGATCCCGCCGAGCCGGCGCGAACGGGGGGCCCACCGGCTGCCCGGTCGCGGGCGGAGCCGTCGGCCTGGTGTGTCGTTCATGCGGGTCCTTGGCTTGACGAGGAAAGGAGCATCTCAGCGAGGGAGGCCGCTGGAACGACCATCATAACGCTTGCAGAGCGGTATTACCGACCCATGGTCGAGGATTAGTCAGAGGATTACTCGGCGTGATGAACCCGTCGCGGATGGTCACGAATAAAGCGGGCAGAGAAAGCCTTTCGGACATTCAGTTTTGCCGGAGCGCGACATTACGGCAACACCACGTGACACACCAGGCTGTTCGCCCCCTCGGAGCCCACCAGCAGTCCGCCGCCCGTCCGGGTGTACGTGGCCGACTCCCCTTGTGGCTGGGACGGCAGCGCGACCACCTGCGGCGTGCCGGTGAGCGACGGGTACACGTAGGCCTGGGTGTAGTCGCGGAGCACGAAGGCGCTGCCGCCGGGCGAAAAGTCGCCGGCGGTGATGCGGTTGGGGATCGCCGTGCGGACCCGCTCCAGCGGGTTGATATCGGTGCTGCTCAGCTGGCTCGGGGCTCGGTAGATGGCGGCGGTGCCGTCGCGCTCCTTGCTCACGACGTACAGTCGCGCGGTGCTCGGATGGACGAGCAACGCCTCGGCGTCGCGGGGGCCGCCGGGGTAGCTGAAGCGGAACCGGGTCCAGCCCACCGTCTGGTCGCGCAGCCCGGTCGGTTCCCGGACGCGGTACACCGAGATGGTCGAGCGCACCTGGTCGTTGTCGCCGATGTCCGCGAGCCACACCATGTTGTTCGGACCGGCGGCGATGTCCTCCCAGTCGGTCGGGGTCCGGCCGGTCAGGCTGACGACCGCCTGGGTCGTCCCGGCTTCGTCTACGGCGAAGTAGCGGGCGGTGTCGCCTTTGTCATTGTGCGTGAGCAGCACCCCCGGGAACCGGGTACTGCGCGCTAGGCCGCTGGACTCGATGATGCGTGGGTCCTCGAGGACACGATCGACGGCGCACGCGGGAGCGGCTGTGGCGATGCTCGACGAGACCGGCGAGCCAAGTGGGTCTGCGGGCCGGGCGAGCGCCGGGGCCGGAAGCCAGCCCGTGGCCACGGCGGTGCCGATGAGCAAGGCCGCTGTTCGGGAACGGAGCACGGAGAGAAACCTCAGGGTCGCAGTTCGCGGAAAGTCGCAGTACGCAAAGAATGTCGCGGTTCGAGGGTAGTTGCGGTTCGAGGGATGTCGCGGTTCGAGGGAGTCGCCACTCTAACCCGAGGCGCGCGCAGGGGGTTCGGCTATGGCGGTTATGCTCGTCCGGCCCCCCGACGAAAGCGCTCATCTCGCCCATGACCCATCACGCCGCCGTGACTCAGCCGTGACCGCAGATCACGCCCTCCCCCCCAGTGACCCCACCGACGACCACGCGCTGGCGACCTGGCTGGCAACCGTGGCCGGGGGTCGGCTGCTCGAGGTGCGAGCCGAGGGGCTGGAAGGCCGCGAGCTCAAGGATGCCGGGGACCGCATCGCCCACGAGTTGTTGGTGCGGATGCTGGCCGAGCACCGGCCCGACGACGCGGTGCTCAGCGAGGAAGGCAAGGACGACCCGGTACGCCTGCGCTCGTCGCGAGTGTGGATCATCGACCCGCTCGATGGGACCCGGGAGTTCTCCGAACCCCCGCGCGACGACTGGGCCGTCCACGTCGCGCTGTGGAGCGGCGACCTCGTCGCCGGTGCGGTCGCGCAGCCTGGCCTGGGACAGACGTTTTCCACCGCCAAGCCGCCAACCGTGCCGCCGGCCACAGCGCCGCGTCCCCGAATCGCGGTCAGCCGCACCCGCCCGCCCCACTTCGTCGGGGCGCTCGCCGAGCGGATGGGTGCCGATCTGGTGCCGATGGGCTCGGCCGGCGCCAAGGTGATCTCGGTCGTACGCGACGTGGCGGACGCCTACGTGCACGCCGGTGGGCAGTACGAGTGGGACTCCGCCGCCCCGGTGGCGGTCGCGCGGGCGGCCGGCCTGTTCACCAGCCGCATCGACGGCTCCGAGCTGGTCTACAACCGCGAGGACCCGACCCTGCCCGACCTCATCGTGTGCCGGCCGGAGCTGGCGAAGGCGATCGTCGAGTTCGTCCGTGAGCACGGCGTCTGAGCCACCGAGCCATCTCGAGCCGAATCCGTACCCGACCCAAGGACACTCCCGTGACGAGGCTGGCCGCACTGGCCCACGCCGTGGCCACCGAGCCCGTGCTCGCCGGCGCCCTGCGCGAGCGCGACGGGCTCGCCGCGCTCGACCTGACCGCGCCACCGGCGCTGCGCCCGTTCCTGGCCGCGGCGCTGGCCGACGGTGCGGACCGGCCCCGCACGGTGCTGGCCGTCACCGCCACCGCCCGCGAGGCCGAGGACCTCACCGCCGCCCTCGGCGACCTGGTCGGTCCGCACGCCGTCGCGCTCTATCCGGCGTGGGAGACGCTGCCGCACGAGCGGCTGTCGCCGCGCTCGGACACCGTCGGCCGCCGGCTCGCGGTGCTGCGCCGGCTGGCGCACCCAGGTGAGCCGGAGACCGAGACGGGTCCGGTCCGGGTGCTCGTCGCGCCCGTCCGGTCGGTGCTGCAGCCGCAGGTGAGCGGCCTGGCCGACCTCGAACCCGTCCAACTGCGCGCCGGCGACGAGGTCCCGCTCGAGGACGTCGTGCGCGGGCTCGCCGCCGCGGCCTACACCCGCGTCGACCTGGTGGAGAAACGCGGCGAGTTCGCCGTGCGCGGCGGCATCGTCGACGTCTTCCCGCCGACGCAGGAGCACCCCTTGCGGGTGGAGTTCTGGGGCGACACGGTCGAAGAGGTGCGGTTCTTTGCCGTCGCCGATCAGCGCACGCTCGAGACGGTCGACCAGCTGTGGGCGCCGCCGTGCCGCGAGCTCCTGCTGACCGACGACGTACGCACGCGGGCGCGGCAGCTGGCGAGCACCCACCCGCAGCTCGCCGAGCTGTTCGACAAGCTCGCGCAAGGCCATGCGGTCGAGGGCATGGAGTCGCTGGCACCCGTACTCGTCGACGAGATGCAGTTGCTCGTCGACCTGCTGCCACCCGGTGCCACCGTGCTCGTCTGCGACCCCGAGCGCGTGCGCGCGAGGGCGCACGACCTGGTCGCGACCAGCGAGGAGTTCCTCGCCGCGTCGTGGGCGGTGGCAGCCGGTGGGGGACAGGCGCCGATCGACCTCGGGGCGGCGGCATACCGAAGCCTGGCCGACGTGCGCGGACACAGCCTGCGTCGGGGCCTCGGCTGGTGGAGCACCTCGCCGTTCGCCACCGACGAGGAGGTCGCCGCCCTCGCCGCCCGGGTTCCGCTGCGCACTGAAGCCGGCGAGGAGGTCCGCATCGACGTCGACGTCGAGTCCGGTGCGGTCGACTCCCGTACGGTCGGGGTGCTCGCTGTCCCCGCGTACCGCGGCGACACCGAGCGTGCGATCGCCGACGTGCGGGGCTGGCTGCGCCAGGGCCACCGCGTGGTCGTGGTGACCCCCGGTCCCGGCCAGGCCGCTCGCACCGTCGAGGTGCTCGGTGAGCACGACGTCGCCGCCCGTAGCCACGAGGCGCTCGCCGGTACCGGCCTCGATCCCGACGTGGTGCACGTCGTCACCGGCCGACTCGGTTCCGGTCTGCTCTGCCCGGCCCAGCACCTGGTGGTGCTCACCACCGACGACCTGGTCGGCCAGCGGGCGGCGGGGCGCGAGGAACGCCGCATGCCGGCGCGCCGCAAGAAGCAGATCGACCCGCTCGAGTTGCGCCCCGGCGACTTCGTGGTCCACGGGCAGCACGGCGTGGGCCGCTACGTCGAGATGGCCGCCCGGACCGTGCAGGGCTCCACCCGGGAGTACCTCGTCCTGGACTACGCCCCCTCCAAGCGCAACCAGCCGCCCGACCGGCTGTTCGTCCCCACCGACCAGCTCGACCAGGTCACCCGCTACGTCGGCGGGGAGCGCCCGGCCCTGGACCGGCTCGGCGGCAGTGACTGGGCCAAGCGCAAGGGCCGCGCCCGTCGCGCGGTTCGCCAGATCGCCGCCGAGCTGATCAAGCTGTACGCCGCCCGGCAGGCCACCAAGGGTCACACCTTCGGCCCCGACACCCCGTGGCAACGCGAGCTCGAGGAGGCGTTCGCCTACGTCGAGACCCCCGACCAGCTCTCGACGATCGAAGAGGTGAAGGCCGACATGGAGCGCCCCGTGCCGATGGACCGGCTGGTGTGCGGCGACGTCGGCTACGGCAAGACCGAGATCGCCATCCGGGCGGCCTTCAAGGCGATCCAGGACGGCACACAGGTCATCGTGCTGGTGCCGACCACGCTGCTGGTGCAGCAGCACATGGCGACCTTCACCGAGCGGTTCGCGCAGTTCCCCGTCACCGTCCGCGCGCTCAGCCGCTTCCAGACCGACGGCGAGGCCCGGGCAGTCATCGACGGGTTGGCCGACGGCTCCATCGACCTCGTCATCGGCACCCACCGCCTGCTGTCGCCAGAGGTGCGCATCCCGAAGCTCGGCCTGGTCGTCGTCGACGAGGAGCAGCGATTCGGCGTCGAGCACAAGGAGGCGCTCAAGCACCTTCGGGCCGCGGTGGACGTGCTGGCGATGTCGGCCACGCCGATCCCGCGCACGCTCGAGATGGCCATCACCGGCATCCGCGAAATGTCGACGATCGCGACGCCACCGGAGGAGCGGCATCCCGTGCTGAGCTTCGTCGGGGGCTACGAGGACCGCCAGGTCATCGCCGCCTTGCGACGTGAGCTGCTGCGGGAGGGGCAGGTGTTCTACATCCACAACCGGGTGTCGACCATCGACAAGGCGGTGGCGCACCTGCAGCGGCTGGTGCCCGAGGCCCGGATCGCCCACGCGCACGGCCAGATGGGTGAGCACCAGCTCGAGCAGGTGATGGTCGACTTCTGGGAGAAGAAGTTCGACGTGCTGGTGTGCACGACGATCGTCGAGTCGGGCCTCGACGTCTCCAACGCCAACACCCTCGTCGTCGAGCGCGCCGACATGCTCGGGCTGTCGCAGCTGCACCAGCTGCGAGGCCGGGTGGGGCGCGGCGCCGAACGCGCTTACGCCTACTTCCTCTACCCGCCGGACAAGCCGCTGACCGAGACCGCCCACGAACGGCTGGCCACGATCGCGCAGCACTCCGAGCTGGGAGGCGGCATGGCGGTGGCGATGAAGGACCTCGAGATCCGCGGGGCGGGCAACCTGCTCGGCGGTGAGCAGTCCGGCCACATCGCCGACGTCGGTTTCGACCTCTACGTACGGCTGGTGGGGGAGGCGGTGGCCGACTTCCGCGGCGAGGGCGGTCGGACAGAGGCAGAGGTCAAGATCGAGCTGCCGATCGACGCCCACCTGCCGCACGACTACGTGCCGAGCGAGCGGCTCCGGCTCGAGATGTACAAGCGGCTCGCGGCCGTGCACTCCGACGGCGACGTCGACGAGGTCCACGCGGAGATGGTCGACCGGTACGGAGAGCCGCCGGAACCGGTCGCCGCACTGCTGGAGGTGGCGCGGCTGCGGGCAAGGGTCCGGGCGGCCGGGCTCACCGACGTCACGGCCGCGGGGACCCATGTGCGCTTCGCCCCGGTGGAGCTCGCCGAGTCGGCGTCACTGCGGCTGCGGCGGCTCTACCCCGGTACGGTGGTCAAGGCTCCCGTGCGTACGATCCTGGTGCCACGCCCACGGACCTCGGCGGTCGGCGGCGTGCCGTTGCGCGACGAGGAGCTCGTGGCCTGGTGCCGCGAGGTGCTCGACTCCGTGCTCGACCGGCCGACCGCGGTTGCCTCGTGACCGGCATGCGCCCGTCGCCCCGTCGGCGCCGAACTCCAGGAGCCTCCATGACCGGCACCGCGACCGGCACCGCGACCGGCACCGCGACCGGCACCGCGACCGGCACTGGGACCCGCGCTGGAACCCGCGCTGGGACCCGCGCTGGGACCCGCACGGCGTCACGCCGTGCTCGGCCTCGTGACCAGCGGCGGCGTCGGACCGCCGCCCTGGCCGGGTTGGTGGCCGCAGGGCTGCTCAGCGGGTGCGGACAGGAATCACCAGGGGTGGCCGCCAGCATCGACGACGAGACGATCTCGCTCAGCGAGGTCGACGCATACGCCGGTGCGGTGTGTGACTACGCGGCCACCAGTGCCGAGCTCTCAGGCACGCCTCCCCAGCCGGTGAGTGGTGGCGAGCTGCGCAGCTTCGTGCTCGACCTGCTGATTCGGGCCACGCTGACCGACCGGGTCGCCGACCAGGTCGGTGCGAGGGTGCCGCCCTCGGCCGGGGCCGAGGAGCCGGACGCCCAGACCCAGGCGGTGATCGAGGCCATGCCGCAAGCGGAGGGCGACCGCATCGCCGAGATCTACTCGGTCAGCCAGCGAACGCCGGCGCTGGCGCGAGCCATCGGCGCCAAGCTCCTCGCGGACGAGGGCACCCCGGACGCCACCGGCGGCCAGGCCGACCAGCGTGCCGCCGAGGCCATCACCGCCGCCGAGCAGGACGCCGACATCACGGTGGAGCCCCGACTGATCGAGGCGTACGCGGCTCGGCTCGCCTCTGCGGGTGGCAACCCACCGTCGATGGACGTCGCGCTGTCGGTGCCCGTCTCGTCCGAGGCTGGCACCGACGCACCGGCCAGTGGCAGCGAGACAGCAGCGCTCAGCTGCTCGTAGCCACTGGGGCGGGTCTGGCCGGCAAACCAGATCCCGCCTAGCGTGACGGCATGCCGCATCCCGAGTCCACCGCCGCCGCAACCCGTCGGGGGGCCGCCGAGCTGTTCCCAGCCGCTGTGTCATTCCTCGAGCAGCGGGTGCGGGGTGCGCGCTTCGACTCGGGTCGCTCGTCGCTGTGAGCCAGGCGGGCGGAGGGTTGCTGGAACTGGTCGCGGTGATGGACCGGCTGCGCCGGGAGTGCCCTTGGGACCGGGAGCAGACCCACGAATCACTGGCCCGGCACCTGCTGGAGGAGGCGTACGAGGTGCTGGAGGTGCTGGACTCCGGCGACCGCGGCCACCTGCGCGAAGAGCTCGGCGACCTGCTGCTCCAGGTGGTGTTCCACGCGCGGATAGCGGCCGAGGACCCCTGCGCCCCCTGGGACCTCGACGACGTGGCCGCAGACATCACGGCCAAGCTGGTCCGCCGGCACCCGCACGTGTTCGGTGCCGGTTCTGCCGCTGACGCCGCCGCGGTCGAGGAGATCTGGGAGCAGCAGAAGGCCGTCGAGCGAGGGCGGACCCCCGCCGTCGAGGGCATTCCCGCCTGGCTGCCGGCACTGGCCCGCGCCGACAAGCTCCTGCGCCGGGCGGAGCGAGCGGGGTCCCCGTCCGGCCAGAACGACGCGGAGCGAGACCCCGTGGACTGCCAGGTCGGAGCCGCGCTGCTTGAGCAGGTCCGGACAGCCCAGGCGGCCGGGGTCGACGCCGAAGGTGCGCTGCGCCGTACGCTGCGCGAGCTCGAGACCGCCCTGCGCTGCGCGGACTGACCGCCGCCGGATGACCGGCCTGCTGTTACCACGTTGACGTGGTGACGGGTTGCTCAGCACGGCTTCGAAGCCGGGGTAAGCAGCACGCAGCCGGGCTGAGTGCCGGCCCGCTGCATCCGTGAGGGGTACGGGCCGTACGCCCCCCAGGCGTGCCGGACCGGCGAGGGCCGTACCGGCGTCTAGGGTTGCCGCCATGGCCACGATCGAAGCCGTCGGCGCGCGCGAGATCCTCGACTCGCGGGGCAACCCGACGATCGAGGTCGAGGTCGCGCTCAGCGACGGGACCATCGCGCGCGCCGCGGTCCCCTCAGGTGCTTCCACCGGTGCCTTCGAGGCCGTCGAGCTGCGCGACGGCGGAGAGAGGTACGACGGCTTGGGCGTGCGGCAGGCGGTCGAGGCGGTCCTCGACACGATTCAGCCCGAGCTCGTCGGCGCCGACGCCGACGAGCAGCGGCTGGTCGACCAGACGTTGATCGACCTCGACGGCACCGACAACAAGTCCCGGCTCGGCGCCAACGCGATGCTGGGCGTCTCGCTGGCGGTGGCACGCGCGGCCGCCGACTCCAGCGGCCTGCCGCTTTTTCGTTACGTCGGCGGGCCGCACGCCCACGTGTTGCCGGTCCCGATGATGAACATCCTCAACGGCGGCGCCCACGCCGACACCCGCGTCGACGTCCAGGAGTTCATGGTCGCCCCGATCGGCGCGTCCACCTTCGCTGAGGCGCTCATGCAGGGCGCGAGCGTCTACCACACGCTGAAGTCGGTGCTGAAGGAGCGCGGGCTCGCCACCGGACTCGGGGACGAGGGCGGTTTCGCCCCCGACCTGGCGAGCAACCGGGAGGCACTCGACCTCATCGCCGTCGCGGTCGAGCGGGCCGGGCTGCGCCTCGGCGAGGACATCGTGCTCGCCCTCGACGTGGCCGCCACGGAGTTCCACGACGCCGGTGCAGCCCGCTACCACTTCGAGGGCGCGGACAAGACCACAGCACAGATGACCGCCTACTACACCGAGCTCGTCGACGCGTACCCGATCGTCTCGATCGAGGACCCGCTCGGGGAGACCGACTGGGCCGGGTGGACCGCGCTCACCGGCGCACTCGGCCAACGCGTCCAGGTGGTCGGCGACGACCTGTTCGTCACCAACGTCGAACGGCTCGAACGCGGCATCGTCGACCGCGCCGCCAACGCCCTGCTGGTCAAGGTCAACCAGATCGGCACGCTCAGCGAGACCCTCGACGCCGTCGACACCGCGCACCGGGCCGGCTTTGCCTGCATGATGAGCCACCGGTCCGGCGAGACCGAGGACACCACGATCGCCGACCTGGCCGTCGCCACCAACTGCGGCCAGATCAAGACCGGCGCCCCCGCTCGGTCGGAGCGGGTGGCGAAGTACAACCAGCTGCTGCGGATCGAGGAGCTGCTGCTCGACGCCGCTCGCTACGCCGGCCGCAGGGCTTTCGCCCGGTCGGTCCCAGGCTGACCGGCGGCACGGCGATGGCTTCCTCCCCGGCTGACGCAGCCGCACCCTTGCGTCCCTCCTGGCTGAGCGGGCGTACGGCGGTGCTGCTGCTCGTGCTCGTGGTGCTGGTGGCCTCGTACGCCTCGAGTCTGCGCGCCTGGCTGCAGCAGCGCGACGACCTGTTGCAGGCGCAGGAGCGCATCGCGTCGTCACGGGCGCAGGTCGACTCGTTGAGCACGGTGGTCCAACGCTGGCATGACCCCGCGTACGTCGAGCGCCAGGCGCGGGAGCGGTTGTCGTGGGTGCAACCCGGCGAGGTGGGCTACCGCGTCGTGGGCGAGGACGGCACCACCCTGGGTTCGGTGGCCCGGCTGGACGCCGCCGTGCCGCTCGCGTCGACCCCGTCCACCTGGTACGCGTCGCTGTGGGGCAGCGTCGAGCAGGCCGGCAAGACCCAAGCCGAGCTGCGGGCCGAACGCCAGCCGGCGGTCTCTGGAGTGTTGCGGGCTCCCGCAGGGCAGCGGGGCACCGGCTCGGAGCCATGACCGAGCGCGTGGCCCCCGCCGAGCAGCCCGCTCGGCCGGCCGATCTCGGCGCGGTGGCCGACCAGCTGGGACGGGAGCCGCGAGGCGTCACCGGCATCGCCCACCGCTGCCCATGCGGTCGCCCCGACACCGTGGCGACGCAGCCGCGGCTTTCCGACGGCACCCCGTTCCCGACCACCTACTACCTCACGTGTCCGCGTCTCACCGGTGCGGTCAGCACGCTCGAGGCGTCCGGACTGATGCGGGAGATGAGCGACCGGCTGGCCTGCGACCCGGCGCTCGCTGCCGCGTACCGGGCCGCGCACGAGGCGTACCTCGACCAGCGTGAGCGCCGCGGCGACGTGCCGGAGATCGCCGGCATCTCGGCCGGGGGAATGCCCACCCGGGTCAAGTGCCTGCATGCCCTGGTGGGCCACGCCCTCGCCGCCGGGCCCGGCGTCAACCCGCTCGGTGACGAGGCGCTGGCGGCGCTGCCCGCCTGGTGGGCCGAGGGCGCCTGCGTGCCGTACGAGCACGTCGGACCGGTGCGGTGAGGACCCGGGTGGCGGCACTGGACTGCGGCACCAACTCGCTGCGGCTGCTGGTCACCGACCTCGACCCCGCCACCGGGGCGCAGCGTGACCTGGACCGGCGGCTGCGGATCGTGCGGCTGGGCGAGGGCGTCGACCGCACCGGGGCGTTGGCGCCGGCCGCGGTCGCCCGGGCGCTGGCCGCGGTGCAGGAGTACGCCGGCGCGTGCGCAGCCCATCGCATCGAGCGGGTACGGGTGGGCGCCACGTCGGCCGTCCGTGACGCCGCTGGCGCCGGGCCGTTCGTCGCCGGCGTCCGCGACCTGATGGGCGTCGAGCCGGAGGTGCTCAGCGGGGACGAGGAGGGGCGGCTCAGCGCGACCGGCGCCCTGCTGGGCCTGCCTACGCCCCCGCCGCAGCCCGCGTTGGTCGTCGACATCGGCGGCGGCTCCACCGAGCTGGTGGCGGCCCGTCGCACCGGACGAACCGTCGAGGTGCTGCACGGCCGATCGCTCGACGTGGGTTCGGTCCGCCTGACCGAACGTCACCTGCGGGCCGACCCGTCCACCGCCGCCCAGCGGGCGTCGGCGATCGCCGACGTGGACGCCGCGCTGGACCTCGCAGACGTCGACTGGACGGCCGTCGCCTCCGTGGTGGGCGTCGCGGGCACCGTCACCAGCGTCGCCGCGCACGCGCTCGGCATGCCGGCGTACGACCCCGCCCGGATCCACGGCGCCGTCCTCGCCCGCTCGGACGTGCTCGCGTCGTGCCAGTGGTTCGCGCAGGCCTCGGTCGAGGAGCGCCTTCGCCTGCCGTGGCTGCCCCCGGGTCGAGCGGACGTCATCGGCGGCGGGGCGCTCGTGCTCGACCGGGTGCTGCGCCGGCTTCCCGAACGGGTCGGCGATCTGGTCGTCAGCGAGTGCGACATCCTCGACGGCCTTGCCTGGTCGCTGGTCGAGTGACCCCACTCCCGCACCCGGCCACCGGGCAGCTGTTCGACTCGCCCGTCCCACCTGGCAGCGGTTGGCCCGGCGATCCGGCCGGACCTGCGGTTCCCGTCGCCGCCGACGCCGACGACGTCCTGCGGCTGTCCGACGACGCGGACCTGGCCGAGATCGAGGCCCGGGTCTCGGTGTGCCGCGCTTGTCCGCGGCTGGTTGCGTGGCGCGAGGACGTGGCCCGCGACAAGCGGCGCTCGTTCGCGGGCGAGCCGTACTGGGGGCGGCCGATCTCCGGCTGGGGCGACCCCAGCCCCCGGGTGCTGGTCGTGGGCCTGGCTCCGGCGGCCCACGGCGGCAACCGCACCGGACGGATCTTCACCGGGGACCGCTCCGGCGACTGGCTGTTCGCGAGCCTGCACCGCGCCGGGCTGGCGACCGAGCCGACCAGCGTCCACGCCGCGGACGGCCAGCGGCTGATCGGCACCCGGATGCTGCCGGCAGTCCGGTGCGCGCCTCCGGACAACAAGCCCACGCCCGGCGAGCGCGACACGTGCGCGCCCTGGCTGCTCGCCGAGGTGGCGCTGGTGCTGTCCAGCACCGAGGTGGTAGTCGCGCTCGGCTCGTACGCGTGGGACGCGGTCCTGCGCTGCTGGCGCGGACTCGGTGGTACGACGCCGCGTCCCCGACCTCGGTTCGGCCACGCCGCCCGGGCCGATCTGATCGCCCCCGACGGGCACCGGGTCGTCCTGCTCGGCAGCTTCCACCCCAGCCAGCAGAACACGTTCACCGGCCGGCTCACCGAGCCGATGCTCGACTCGGTGCTCGGGCAGGCCGCCCGGCTCGCGCGGCTGGGCACCTGACGTATCGGTCTGGCCGCCGGGGGCAGTCGTGCGGCCGAATCTTGCGACATCTGGGTCGCCCTGGCCACCCAATTGTCGAAAGATCGGGGGCGGGGCGTCGCGGAGCCGGCCTGGTAGACATCGGCCATGACCGAACGCTCGGGGGTCGCCCACCGCTTGCATGACCTACTCGTGCAGCTGTTCGGGGTGGAGCCTCCGGTGTGCCTGGTGGCGTGGGACGGCTCCACCGCCGGCTCGAGTCAGGGCCCGACGGTGCGCATCCGCCACCGGCGCGCGATTCGCCGGTTGCTGTGGGCACCCGGGGAGCTCGGTCTCGCCCGGGCGTACGTCGCCGGTGAGCTCGACATCGACGGCGAGCTGGTGTCGGCCCTGCGGCAGCTCGCCGACGTGGGCGCCCGGATCGGGTCGCGGCCGAGCCTGACCCCGGCCGATCGCCGCGAGGTGCTGCGCACCGCGGTGCTGGTGGGTGCCGTCGGCCCGGCGCCCAGACCACCGCCGGAGGAGCTGGACCCAACCGGCGAGCGCTGGCCTCGCGGGCACGAGCAGACCACGTCCGTCGTCGACCCGGCCGCGGCGGTCGGCTTGTTCCACTCCGTACTCGGCCCCACGCTCGCGTACTCCTGTGCGCGCTGGACCGACCCCGCCACCCCGCAGACCGAGACCCTGGACGGTGCCCAGGAGCGCAAGCTCGAGCAGGTCTGCACCGACCTCTCGCTCGGGCCGGGGAGCCGGCTGCTGGATCTCGGGTGCGGCTGGGGCTCGCTGCTGCTGCACGCGGCCGAGCACCACGGCGCCAGGGGCGTCGGCACCCTGCGCTCGGCCGACCGGGCCGAGCTGGTCCGCCAGCGGGTCACCGAGCGAGGGCTCGACGCACTCGTCGACATCCGGCTCGGCGACCACGCCGATGTCGACGACGGCCCGTACGACGCCGTGGCGTCCATCGAAGGCAACGAGCAGGTCCCCGTCGAAGGGCAGGCGGCGTGGGCGCGCGCGATCGGGCAGCTGCTGCGGCCAGGCGGACGGCTGCTGGTGCAGCGGCTCACCAGGCGTGCCGACCCCGGCGAGCCGCGCACCTTCATGCAGATCTACGTCTACCCGCAGGCGCCGCTGGGCCCCGTCGGCGGCCTTGTCGAGGCGGCGGAGGAGGCCGGCCTGGAGCTGCGTACCGTGCACAGCCTGCGCGAGCACTACCCGCCCACCCTGCAGGCCTGGGCGGACAACCTCGCCGCCCACCGGCCGCATGCCGTCTCGCTGGTGGGGGAGTCGCGGGTACGCGTCTGGGAGCTCTCGCTGGCGCTGTCGGTGCTCGGCCTGGAGCGCGGCCGGGTCTCGGTGCACCAGCTGCTCGCGGTGCGACCGCACGCCGACGGCTCCCTGTGAGCCTGCCCACCTGCCAGGATCGGGGCGCGCCCTCGTAGCCCAACTGGCAGAGGCAGGCGACTTAAAATCGCTGCAGTGTGGGTTCGAGCCCCACCGAGGGCACCCTACCGAGGACACGGCCGACGCCGGCGGGCACAAACGCAGGCGCGACCGCGTTGTGATCAGCAGCAGGGGATGGAGTGGTCTGCACACCGGTAGGCTGGAGTCGCACGCCCCCACCCCGGGGTCCCCCGGGCCTTTCCTGGAGGAGACATGCGCAGCAGTAACCCCGTCTTCACCCGCAGCGGCGACTTCAACGGCCGCAACGCCTACGGCAACCAGACCTATCCGGGCGCCGGGTCGTACGCCGGCTACGGCGCGCCGTCGACGTGGTCGACCGGCAGCCCCACCGGCGCCCAGCCCAGCACCTGGGGCGCCGGCCAGCCTGGGCACGACTCCGTTCCTGGACAAGAGCTCGGTCGCGGACCGATGACCATCGACTCGGTCGTGCAGAAGACCGGGATCACCCTGGTCGTGCTCGTCGCCTCGGCGCTGGCCACCTGGGTCCTCTCCCGCGACATCGCCCCCGACACTGCCGGCACCCTGCTGGGGCTGGCGATGGCCGGCGCGCTGATCGGCTTCGTGCTCGCGATGGTCAACTCGTTCAAACGCGTCATCAGCCCCGCTCTGGTGCTGGCGTACGCCGTCGCCGAGGGCGTGTTCATCGGCGGCTTCTCCAAGTACTTCGAGGCGGTCTACCCCGGCATCGTCGTCAACGCCGTGCTGGGCACGCTGGCCGCCTTCGTCGGCACCCTGGCGGCGTACAAGGTGCTCGACATCAAGGTCAGCAACAAGTTCCGCCGCGGTGTCGTCGCCGCGATGTTCGGCTTCGTGGCCGTCTCGCTGCTCGACTTCGTGCTCGGCTTCTTCGGCGTGGCGGTCGGCTTCAATGGATACGGCACGCTCGGCCTGATCTCCAGCGTCCTCGGCGTCGTGCTCGGTGTCTTCATGCTGATCCTCGACTTCGACTACGTCGAGCGGGGCGTCGCCGCGGGGATCCCGGAGCGGGAGTCCTGGCGCGCCGCGTTCGGTCTCACGGTCACGATCGTGTGGCTCTACATCGAGATCCTGCGCATCCTCGCCATCCTGCGCGGCAGCGACTGACCCGGTCGCCGTCGGGGGCGCACGTGGGGTCAGCCCGAAGTCATCTCGGCCGGTCGGTGCGGGCCGAGTCGCGCAGCCAGCCGGGAAGCGGGGGCATCGGGAGGCGCGGACGCTGCAGCACGCGCACCCAGCGGCCACGGCCGCTGCCCCGCTCACCAGCCACGGTGACTCCGACCGTCTCGGTGCCGGGTACGCGCGCCGCCCGGACGGCCGCGAACGACACTGGCAGGATCCCCGACTCGACCGCGTCGTCGTCCTCGTCGACGTAGCCGAGCGCCGCGGCCACGCTGGGCAGCAGGGCGGCCGAGATGCTGGCGTACCCCGCCAGTGACGGGTGGAAGCGGTCGTCGCCGAACAGCTCGCCGGGGGCGGAGTAGAAGTCGGGGCCGAGCAGGGAGCCGAGCGACACCGCCCGGCCGCCGGTCTCCGCAACGGCGACGGTCTGCGCGCGGGCCAGCCAGCGGGCCCACGCACGGGCCAGCTGGCGCAGCGGTGGCTGCAGCGGGGTGAGCGTGCCCAGGTCGGGGCAGGTCCCCACGACCACCTGCGTGCCGCCGGCGATCAGCCGCCGCACCACGGCTGCCAGGTCTGCCGCGGCAGCGCCGGCGCGGACCGCGTGGGTGACGTCGTTGGCCCCGACGATCACCACGCAGACGTCGGGGAGCGGCGGGACCGCCGCGTCGAGCTGGGCGGCAAGGTGGGCGGACCGGGCGCCGACGAGGGCCTGGGAGCGCACGTGGACGGCGCGTCCGGCGATGTGCGCCAACCCGCTGCCCAGCAGGCCGGCCGGGGTGTCCAGCGGGTCCACCATGCCGTAGCCGGCGGCGGCCGAGTCGCCGAGGACCAGCAACTGCAGCGGCTCCTGCCTGGAGTCGGCCAGCTCGGCGCCGTACACCCCGTCCGGATCGGCCAGCCGCGCGTCGGCCGGACCGATCGCCCGCCGGGCGAGCGCGGCCTCCGCCTTCATCAGCCCGAACAGGCTGCCGACGCCCAGGAGGCCGCTGCTGCCGTAGATCCCGGCCAGCACCGCCCGCCGGCGGGCGGTGCTGGTGCGGGCAGGAGGCGGGGCACTCATGTCAGGCATTGTGCCAACCGGCCACCCGGCGACGCGGCGACGCGCCACGTGCCCCCTACGCTGGCGGCGTGGACTACGTGGACTCCGTCGTCGACCTGATCGGTCACACCCCGCTCGTACGCCTCGACGACGTCGTCGGCGACGCACCGGGCCTGGTGCTCGCCAAGGTCGAGTACTTCAACCCGGGCGGCAGCGTCAAGGACCGCATCGCCACCCGCATGGTCGAGGCTGCCGAGCGAGAGGGACTGCTGCGACCCGGCGGCACGATCGTGGAGCCGACCAGCGGCAACACCGGTGTCGGGCTGGCGATCGTGGCGCAGTCGCGCGGCTACCGCTGCGTGTTCGTGTGCCCCGACAAGGTGGGACAGGAGAAGCGCAACGTCCTCGAGGCGTACGGCGCAGAGGTGGTCGTGTGCCCGACCGCGGTGCCACCGGAGCACCCGAGCTCGTACTACAGCGTGTCCGACCGGTTGGTCAGCGAGATCGACGGCGCCTGGAAGCCCGACCAGTACTCCAACCCGCACAACCCGCTCAGCCACTACGAGACGACCGGGCCGGAGATCTGGACCCAGACCGACGGCCGCCTCACCCACTTCGTCACCGGGGTCGGCACGGGCGGCACCATCAGCGGCGCAGGACGGTACCTCAAGGAGGTCAGCGACGGGCGCGTTCAGGTGATCGGCGCCGACCCGGCCGGCTCGGTCTACTCCGGCGGCACCGGCCGCCCGTACCTCGTGGAGGGCGTCGGGGAGGACTTCTGGCCGCGCGCGTACGACCCGTCGATCCCGGACCGCATCCTCGAGGTCCGTGACGCCGAGTCCTTCGCGATGACGCGGCGGCTCGCCCGCGAGGAGGGGCTGCTCGTCGGTGGTTCGTGCGGCATGGCCGCCGCCGCGGCGGTCCGGCTGGCAGCCGAGCTCGACGACCCGGGCGCCGTGATCGTGGTGCTGCTGCCCGACGGCGGTCGCGGCTACCTGGGCAAGGTCTTCGACGACGGGTGGCTGGCACGGTACGGTTTCGCCCCGGCCGCCCCCGAACGCACCCTCGGGGAGGTGCTGCGGCACAAGACCGGCGACCTGCCGCCACTGGTGCACACCCACCCCAGCGAGACGATCGCCGAGGCGGTGGACATCCTGCGCGAGTACGCCGTCTCCCAGATGCCGGTCGTGCTCGCCGAGCCGCCCGTCACCGCCGGCGAGGTCGCCGGCTCGGTGAGCGAGCGGGCGCTCCTCGAGGCGTTGTACGCCGGGTCCGCCCGGCTCGCGGACCGCATCGGTGACCACATGGAGCCACCGCTGCCGTCCCTGGGTGCCGGGGAGCCGGTCGCCGACGCGGTCAAGGCACTCGAGCAGGCCGACGCCGTGCTGGTGCACGAGGCCGGCATGCCGGTGGGGGTGCTCACGAGGGTCGACCTGCTGGGCGAGCTCGGCGGAGGCTGACCGCGCCGTCCCCCTCTCGACGCAGGTTGGGCAGTCGCGGGTGCGGTCTCCGCTCGTCCGGCAGGCTGGGGGAGTCCGGTCCCCCGAAGGAGGGCAATGACGACGCACCAGGACCCGCTGGCGCGCGAGGACGTCGAGCCGCAGCCTGGCAGGGGCTCGGCGCTCCGACTCGCAGCCGTACTGATGGCGCTCTGGTGCGCGATGGCGCTCTGGGCGGTCCAGCACGTCGCGGTCCAGACCGGACGCGGCCAGCGCCTCGACGACCGCCTGCTCGCTGGCATCAGGTCGCTCACCGGATCGACGATGCAGCAGCAGGCCGCCACCCTCGGGCAGGCCAGCTTCACCATCGCCGTCATCGTCGCGCTCGCGCTGGGGTTGTCGGCCCTGGTGCAGGTCCGGCCCGGCCGGCTGGTCGTGCTGGCGGTCACGGTCGGGGGCGCCAACGTCGCCACCCAGGTGCTGAAGCATGTCCTGATCGAGCGGCCGGTGCTCACCGACTCCGCCCCCAACTCGCTGCCGAGTGGCCACATGACGATGGTGGTCTCGGTGGTACTTGCCCTGGTGCTGCTGAACGAGGGGCTCCTACGGGGGCTGGTGCTGGTGCTCGGTGTCGCCTGGGTGATCGCCATGGCCGGTGCCGTGGTCGTCGCCGCGTGGCACCGGCCCAGTGACGTGCTCGCCGCCGTTCTGGTGTGCCTGTGCTTCGCCGCCACGGCCGTCGCCGTCGTGGGTCCCGGGGACCGCTCGCACGCGTGGGCGTGAGGCAGCTCAGCCCGCAACCACCTTCGTCAGCACCGGGAGCAGCGCCTCGTACCCCGCCCGGGACAGGTGCAGGCCGTCGTCGACCAGCACGTCGGCGTCGGCGGAGCAGAGCGCATCCGCCGTGTCGACGTAGGTCCCGCCGTGCTCGGTCGCGGCGCTGCGGGCGGCGGCGGCGTAGGTGGCCAGCTCGGCGTTGGTGCGGTCCGGGTCGTGCTCGAGGCGGCGTTCGTCGACCGGCGGCGGGCCCAGCACGACCACCGCTGTTCCGTCGAGCCGATCCAACACGGCGTCGAGGGCGGCGCGGTAGGCGGGCACGGATACGTGGGTGTCACCCGGTGCCGCGTCGTTCGCGCCGACGCTGATCACCACGCGTACCGGGCGCTCCACCGGGGTCTGGTCGAGCTGGCCGGCCAGGTCCAGCGACGTCGCACCGCCGACTGCGGCACGCACGACCTCGTCGGCGCCACCTGCGGCGGCCAGGGTCCGCACGTGGTCCTCGGCCAGGTGGGCCAGGTGGCTGTCGCCGAGCAGGAGCAGTGTGGTCACCCCAGCAGTGTGTACGTGGACTGCGAGGGCGTACGCCAGCGCCAGGTCAAGCAACGACCGAAGCTGGGCCGATGACGGCAGCGAGAGCGGCCAGCGCCTCGGGGACCGCCCGATAGTAGGCCCACACCCCGCGCTTGTCCCGGGTGACCAGCCCGGCGTCGAGCAGCACTTTGAGGTGGTGGCTGATGGTCGGCTGCGAGAGCCCGAGCGGCCGGATCAGGTCACACACGCACGCCTCGCGACCCTCATGAGCCTGGATGAGCGACAGCAGCCGGAGCCGCGTCGGGTCGGCGAGGGCCTTTAGGACTCCGGCCAACTGGTCGGCGGCTGCCGCGGACAGCGGCACTCGGGCCAAGGGCGAGCAGCACGCCACCGCCTCGAGTGCGAGGTTGTCGGGTTGCGACGTCCTGATCATGCGGCAGTGTCTCACAAGGGATTGACAGGCGTCTATGTCCGGGCACCATACTGAGACATGGATCGATCGCCGTCGATGTATACAGGAGTGGTGAGATGAGTCGAGTTCAGCTGGCGCTGAACGTGCGGGACCTGGATGCGGCCGTGACGTTCTACGCCAAGCTCTTCGGTACGCCCCCGGCGAAGCGACGCCCGGGCTACGCAAACTTCGCGATCGTCGAGCCGCCGCTGAAGCTGGTCCTCTTCGAGGATCGGGACGCCCGCGGCGACGGCGTGACCGGTGCGCTGAACCACCTGGGAGTCGAGGTCGCCACGACCGGGGAGGTCGAGGCGGCAACCGAGCGGTTGACCGGCGAGGGCCTCGCCACGCTCACCCAGGACGCCACCTCCTGCTGCTACGCGGTGCAGGACAAGGTGTGGGTGCACGACCCCGACGGCGCCCCGTGGGAGGTCTACACCGTGCTCGCCGACGCGCCGGGCGACACCAGCATCGGGGGCAGCGGATGCAGCACCGTCGACGGCCGGTGCGTCGCCACCGATGCCACCGATGCCACCTATGACGCGGCTCCCGGTGACGTCGAGCTGACCGCCTCGGGCGTTCCGCTGGCCGCCGCCCCGGCCGGCTCGTGCTGTTGACCGGCTCCTGCCGCCGGTACTCCGCGAGGAGACCTACGCGGTGAGCGACCTGACCGCCGAGTCCGCTCGCCCCGGTACGGGTCTGGACACGCCGGTGCTGGCTCGGCTCTGCACCCTTGACCGGTTCCTGCCGGTGTGGATCGTGGCGGCGATGGGCCTCGGTATCGCAGCGGGTCGCGTGCTGCCCGAGCTGAACGACGCGCTGGACGCCGTGCAGATCGGCTCGGTGTCGCTGCCGATCGCGGTCGGTCTGCTGGCGATGATGTACCCGGTCCTGGCCAAGGTCCGCTACGCGGAGCTGGGCACCGTGACCGGCGACCGCAGACTGCTCCTCGCGTCGTTGGTGCTGAACTGGCTGGTCGGGCCCGCCCTGATGTTCGCCCTCGCCTGGCTGCTGCTGCCCGACGAGCCGGCGTACCGCACGGGCCTGATCATCGTCGGACTGGCCCGGTGCATCGCGATGGTGCTTATCTGGAACGAACTGTCCGGCGGCGACCGGGAGGCCGCGGCGGTCCTGGTGGCGATCAACTCGGTGTTCCAGATCGTCGCGTTCGCCGCCCTTGGCTACTTCTACCTGGAGGTACTGCCCGGCTGGCTCGGGCTGTCCGAGGCCTCCCTGGAGGTGTCGGTGTGGGGCATCGCCAAGAGCGTGCTCGTCTTCCTCGGCATCCCGCTGCTCGCGGGCTACCTCACCCGCACGCTCGCAGAGCGGGCACGGGGCCGTACCTGGTACGAGACCCGGCTGCTGCCGAGGATCGCCCCGCTGGCCCTCTACGGGCTGCTGTTCACGATCGTGGTGCTGTTCGCGCTGCAGGGCGACGCGATCACCCGCGAACCGCTGGCCGTGGCCCGGATCGCGCTGCCGCTGCTGGCGTACTTCATCCTGATGTTCGTCGGGTCCTTCCTGCTGGGTCACCGCCTCGGACTCGGCTACCCGCGTACCACGACCCTGGCGTTCACCGCCGCCGGCAACAACTTCGAGCTCGCGATCGCCGTCGCGATCGGGGTGTTCGGCGTGACCAGCGGCCAGGCGCTCGCCGGCGTCGTCGGACCGCTCATCGAGGTCCCGGTGCTCGTCGCCCTGGTGTACGTCGCGCTGTGGGCGAGGCGCCGCTGCTATCCCGAGCCTGTGGCCCATCTGGAGGAGAGCCCATGAAGGACGTCCCGGCCGTCTTATTCGTCTGCGTGCACAACGCCGGTCGCAGCCAGATGGCGGCCGCGCTCCTGGACCACCGGGCCCACGGGCGGGTCGACGTACGCTCTGCCGGCAGCGCTCCCGCCGACTCGGTGAACCCCGGCGTGGTGGAGGTGATGTGCGAGATGGGGCTGAACCTCCGCAAGGAGTTCCCCAAGCCGCTCAGCACCGAGGCCGTGCAGGCCGCCGATGTCGTGATCACCATGGGGTGCGGTGACGCCTGCCCGATCTACCCGGGCAAGCGCTACCTCGACTGGGACCTGACCGACCCGCACGGGCAGGACCTGGACACCGTGCGAGCGATCCGCGACGACATCGACGCCCGCGTCCGGGCGCTGCTCGACGACCTGCTGGCCACGCCGGCTGACGACGGTTCAGGAGGAGGGCGGTCGTGACGGGCCTCGAAGAGCAGCTGCCGGCGGCCTGCACCCTCGGCTCGGGCCCCGGCAGGGATCAGCTGGCGCGTTGGCAGGCCATGGACGCCAGCCACCTGATCGATCGGTCCCGAGCGCCAGCCGAGCTGGTCGTGCGTTACCGGGTCGACGCCCACTCTCGCCGTGAGCTGCGCGAGCTGGTCGACGTCGAACGGGACTGCTGCGCGTTCCTGCGGTGGGAGGTCACCGACGGTACCGACACGCTGAGGGTCTCCGTACGAGGCACCCCTTCCGAGCTGGACACCCTCGGTCTCACCTGACCGGGTGCGGCGGCGCCGAGTGGTGCCAACCCGGGGTCGGGTCGCGCCGAGTGGTGCCAACCCGGGGTCGGATTGCGGTACGCCCCCCCGGTGTGGCACCGCTGGGCGAGTCAGCGCCCCGGTGTGGCACCACTGGGTGGGCTACCGGCCCGATGTGGCACCACTCGAGAGTGGTGCCGCCGCCCGGCCGGTCAGGTGAGCTCCACGCCCGTGCCGATGGGGCAGCTGACGCCGGTGGCGTGCACCGGGCAGTAGCCGCGCGGGTTCTTGGCGAGGTACTGCTGGTGGTAGTCCTCGGCGTACCAGTACTGCTCGAGTGGCACGATCGCGGTCGTGATGTCGCCGTAGCGGTGCTTCGCGAGCTCCGCGCCGTACGCCTCACGCGACGCCTCGGCGGCCTGTCGCTGGGCCTCGTTGACGTAGTAGATCGCCGAGCGGTACTGCGTGCCGACGTCGTTGCCCTGACGCATGCCCTGAGTGGGGTCGTGGTTCTCCCAGAAGACCTTGAGTAGCCGCTCGTACGAGACCTGCGCCGGGTCGTAGAGCACCCGCACGGCCTCGGCGTGTCCGGTACGACCAGAGCAGACCTCTGCGTACGTCGGGTTCGGGGTGTGCCCGCCGGTGTAGCCGACCGAGGTCGACCAGACGCCCGGGACCTCCCAGAAGGTCTTCTCCTCGCCCCAGAAGCACCCGAGCGCGAACACCGCCTCCGCGAGGCCGGCGGGCACCTCGGTCTCCACCGCAGTGCCCAGGACGGCGTGGGCGCCGCCGACATCGAACGGCCGGGAGTCACGACCAGCCAGGGCCTCCTCGGCGGCGGGTAGCTGGCGCTTGTGGCGTCCGAACAGCATGCGTCCTCCTTGGGGTGCGATTGCGTCTACCGGCCCCAACACCTGGGTCCACTGCATCGTTCCCCCCACAGTCTCGCGACGGGCAGTCGATACGCTCGACCGGTGCCCGACGACCACGGTTTCGAGACCCTCGCGATCCACGCCGGGCAGGAGGCCGACCCGCACACCGGGTCGGTGATCGTGCCGATCCATGCGACGTCGACGTACCTGCAGGACGGCGTCGGCGGCCTGCGCCAGGGCTACGAGTACTCCCGCACGGGCAACCCCACTCGAACCGCGCTGGAGTCGTGCCTGGCCGCGCTCGAGGGCGGCGCGCGCGCGCTAGTGTTCGCCAGCGGTCTCGCCGCCGAGGACACCCTGCTGCGCGCGACGACCCGGCCGGGCGACCACGTGGTGATGCCCGACGACGCGTACGGCGGTACGTACCGGCTGATCGACAAGGTCGCCGCACCGTGGGGGCTGGCGTACACCCCGGCAGCGGTCGCCGACGTCGAGGCGTACCGCGCTGCGGTTCGACCGGGTCGTACGAAGCTGGTGTGGGTCGAGACGCCGACCAACCCGCTGCTCGGGATCGCGGACATCGCCGTGCTGGCCGAGGTCGCGCACGAGGCCGGGGCGCTCCTGGTCGTCGACAACACGTTCGCCTCGCCGTACCTCCAGCAGCCGATCGCGCACGGCGCAGACGTCGTCGTGCACTCCACCACGAAGTACTGCGGCGGCCACTCCGACGTCGTCGGCGGGGCGCTGATCACCCGCACGCCCGAGGTGGCCGAGCCGCTCGCCTGGGCACAGAACGCCATCGGCGCGGTCGCCGGCCCGTTCGACTCCTGGCTGGTCCTGCGCGGGCTCAAGACGCTCGCCGTGCGGATGGAGCGGCACAGCGACAACGCCGAGCTGGTCGTGGACTTCCTGCGGTCGCGTCCGGAGGTGTCCCAGGTGCTCTACCCGGGACTGCCCGAGCATCCCGGGCACCACATCGCGGCGCGGCAGATGCGCCGCTTCGGCGGCATGGTCAGCTTCCGCGTGCAGGGTGGCGAGGAGGCGGCGGTCGCGGTGGTCAACGCCGCGAGACTGTTCATGCTCGCCGAGTCACTCGGCGGTGTGGAGTCGCTGATCGAGCACCCCGGTCGCATGACGCACGCGTCGGTCGCCGGGTCGGCCTTGGAGGTGCCCGGGGACCTGGTCCGGCTCTCGGTGGGGATCGAGACCGGCGCGGACCTGGTGGCCGACCTCGCGCAGGCCTTCGACGCCGCCCGCCGGTGACGTCGCTGGTCGCCTGCGTCGACTTCGGCTCGACCTTCACCAAGGCGTTGCTGGTCGACCTCGACGACGCCGTGGTGGTGGGCGCGGCCTCGCACCCGAGCACGATCGGCACCGACGTCATGGACGGCTGGGTGGCGTGCGCCGCCGATCTCGACGTCCGTGACGTGCCGCTGCTGGCGTGCTCGTCGGCCGGCGGCGGGCTGCGGGTCGCGGTCGTCGGCAACGAGCAGCTGGTGACCGCGGAGGCCGGCCGTCGGGTCGCGCTCAGCAGCGGCGGTGTGGTGGTGCACGTGGCTGCCGGGCTCGATCAAGGGACGGTCGGCCTGCGGCAGTCGCGGCCGGACATGGTGCTGCTGGTCGGGGGTACGGACGGGGGCAACGCCGAGGTGCTCCTCGACAGCGCTCGGATCCTGGCCGCGGACCGGTGGCCGACCCCGGTCGTGGTCGCGGGCAACACCGACGTCGCCGACGAGGTCTCGACACTGCTGGCCGCAGGTGCGGTCACCCACAAGCTGGCCGCCAACGTCGTACCCAGCATCGGCGTGCTGGCACCGGGTTCGGCGCGGGAGGCGATCCGGTCTGCCTTCCTCGAGCACGTGATCGGCGGCAAGAGCCTGTCCGCCGACCCTGCCTTCCGGAGCGCGGTGCGTGGCGCGACGCCCGACGTGGTGCTCTGCGGCGTGGAACTGCTCGGGGCGCTGGTGGGTGATGTCGTGGTCGTCGACGTGGGCGGTGCCACGACCGACGTGCACTCGGTGGTCGAGGTGCAAGCCGGTCTCCTGGACCCCGTGGTCGGCGTGACGCCGGTGACCCGCACGGTCGAGGCCGACCTGGGCATGCGGTGGAGCGCGACCTCCGCGTACGAGCAGGGGGTCGCAGCCGGGCTGCAGGCTCAGGACGCGGCGCTCGCCGAGGCGACCAGCCGTCGTGCCGCCGACCCAGGCTGGCTGCCCACTGACGCGGCCGGGCGCCATGACGACGCGCGGCTGGCCGCGCTCGCCGTCGGGGTCGCGTTGCGGCGCCACGCTGGGCGTTCCCGGGTCACGTTCGGACCCGACGGTCGGGTGGTGGAGCGCACCGGCACCGATCTGCGGGAGGTGGACCTGCTGGTGGGATCTGGCGGCGTGCTGCGGCACGGCGATCCTCGGGCTGCGCTGGGGGTGCTGCGCTCGGCCACCGGGGACGCGGTGCCCGGTGGCTGGCAGCTGCCGCGGGCTCCTGGGGTCGTCATCGACACCGACTACGTGCTGGCCGCGACGGGACTGCTGGTCGACGAGCACCCTGACGTCGCGCGGGCGCTGCTGCAGCGGCACGTCGTGGCTCGCGCCCACGCGTGAGCCCAGGTCTCGGGTGGACCATGCCGACATGGCACCGGGGTGGCCCCGGTGCCGCCCTAGTGGACCGGGGCCACCCCGGTCCCACCGCAACTGGCACCTTCGCCGCCCAGTGACGCCGGTACGGGCCGGCGCTGAGCGGTGTGCGACAGCCGCTCGTCCACGACGCGTACGCTCCGGGCCGAGCCGGGGCGCGACCGCGGCGTACGCAGCGAACCTCAGCCGGGGACGGGCGCCGCGGCCTCGGTCGGGGCACCGGTGGGCGTCTCCCTGCTGCGCAGCGGTATCTCCGGGATGAAGAGCGCCACGGCGAGCGCGATCAGCACCACCGGCACCGCCCACAAGAACACCTCGTGCAAAGACTCCGCGAACGCGCCGATCACGAGCTCGCGCACCCCGTCGGGCAGACCCGTGATCGCCGAGACGTCGCTGGTGTTGATCGGGGCGGCGTTGGTGGCCGGCAACGCCTCGGCGAGGTGGACGGCCAGCCGGCTGGACAGGATCGCCCCGAACAGCGCGGTGCCGAACGCACCGCCCATCGAGCGAAAGAACGTCACCGAGCTGGTGCCGGTGCCGATGTGGCGTTGGGGGACGGCGTTCTGGACCACGGTGACGATGATCTGCATCGTGAAGCCGAGCCCGGCGCCGAGCACGTACACCGACAGTCCGGTCTGCCAGTACGGCGTGTCGACGCCGAGCCGGCTGAGCAGGAACAGCCCGCACATCGTGACCACCGCGCCCAGGATCGGGAAGGCCTTGTAGCGACCGGTGCGGCTCATCACCTGCCCTGAGCTGATCGAGGTGGAGAAGATGCCCACCACCATCGGCAACAGTGCCAGGCCGGACCTGGTTGGGCTCATGCCCTGGACGACCTGCAGGTAGTAGGGCAAGAAGATCAGCGCCCCGAACATCGCGATCCCGATGATGAACGCGAACACGCTCGTCAGCGAGAACACCCGCATCCCGAACAGCTCGAGCGGGATGATCGGCTCGGCCGCCCGCGACTCGACGAGCACGAACGACGCGGTCAGCACCGCGCCCGCGAACAGCAGCCCGACGCCGAGCGGGGACCCCCAGCCGTACGTCTGCGACGGACCGGCCCACGCGGTGTAGAGCAGGACGCTGGTCACGGCGGAGACGATCGTGGCGGCGCCGAGGTAGTCGATGGAGTGCTCCCGGCGCACGTGCGGCAGCTTGAGCGCTGCCGAGGTGACCACCAGCGCGACGATCCCGATCGGCACGTTGACGAAGAAGATCCACCGCCACCCCGGTCCCTCGGCCAGGAACCCCCCGAGCACCGGGCCGAGGACGCTGGAGGTGCCGAAGACCGCACCGAAGTAACCCTGGTAGCGGCCACGCTCGCGTGGCGGGATCACGTCGCCGATCGTGGCCAGCGCCAGGGCGAACAGGCCGCCGCCGCCGAGGCCCTGCACCGCACGGAACCCGATCAGCTGGTCGATGTCCTGGCTCAACCCCGACAGCAGCGAGCCCACCAGGAAGGTGACGATGGCGGCCTGGAAGATCAGCCGCCGGCCGTACAGGTCGGAGATCTTGCCCCACAGCGGCGTCGAGGCGGTCGAGGTCAGCAGGTACGCGGTGACCACCCAGCTCAGCCGGTCGAGGCCGTCGAGGTCGCTGGTGATCCGCGGCAACGCGGTGCCCACGATGCTCTGGTCGAGCGCGGCTAAGAACATGCCGGCCATCAGGCCGCCCAGCACGGTGAGGATCTGCTTGTGGGACAGGTATCCACCGGGCAGCGGCTCGGTCGTCATCGCAGTGTCCTGTCGGGGTCTTGGTGGGAGTCGGAGTGTCGTTGGACCGCGGCGGCGAGCTGCACCAGTACGGCGCGCAGCTGTTCGCGGTCGGAGTCGTCGTAGTCGGTGAGCAGCTGCGTCACGGTGTCGCGTCGTCGTCGCATCGCCTCCGCCAGCAGCGTCGCACCGGCCCGCGACAACGCGACGACCGACGCGCGTCCGTCGGCCGGGTCGCCGGTGCGTTCGAGGAGCCCACCGTCCTCGAGCTGACGTACGTGCCGGCTGACCGTCGAGGCGTCGAGTCGCAGGCCCGCGGCCAGGTCGCTGAGGCGTTCGGGCCCTCGGCACCGCAGCCGGAACAGCAGCGGCATCGTGCTCGGGTCCAGCAGGTCGTCGGGGTGCCGCTCGCGCAACCGCCGGCCGAGCTGCATCAAGACCTGCAGCACCGCGTCCTCCGCGGTCTCGGCGACCGGAACCCACGGCTGGCGGCAGGGAGCGGACACGCGTGGACCGTACCGGCAGATACGTGGTTGACACAAGCAACCTCCATGCGGCCACCGCGGGGGTGTAGAAACTCAGGCGTGAGCGAGAACACGGCCGAGGCCGAGCCCGAGCGTGACGGCCGCACCGACTCGGGGCCGCTGGTGCTCGGACCCGTCCTGCGACACGTGGACGAGAACTTGGCGGTGGTGTGGCTGGAGGTGCAACGCCCTGCCACGGTCTCGGTGCGGGCCGGGGGACGCACCTGGGCCACCCGGACATTTCGCGTGCACGAGCACTCGTACGCGCTGCTCGACGTCGACGGGCTCGCACCGGGGGACTCGCTGCGGTACGAGGTGTTCGTCGAGGACGTGCGGGTGTGGCCGGAGCCGGGGTCGCCGTTCCCGCCCAGCCGGATCCGCACCCTCGATCCCGGTCGGGACCCCCGGCTGTTGTACGGCTCGTGCCGCAAGAGTGTCAGCCACGACCACGAGGGCAACGCCAAGCACGGTGTCGACGCGCTCCGGGCGTACGCGCTGCGGCTCACCGGTGAGCCGGAGGAGCGCTGGCCCGACCTCGTGCTGTTCCTCGGCGACCAGGTGTACGCCGACGAGACCAACGACGCGATGCGTGACTTCATCGCCAGCCGCCGCGACATCGACGAACCGCCCGGGGAGGAGCTGGCGGACTACGAGGAGTACGCCCACCTGTACTCCCTGGCGTGGTTCGACCCGGCGAACCGCTGGCTGCTCTCGACGGTGCCGAGCGCGATGATCTTCGACGACCACGACGTGCGCGACGACTGGAACACCTCCGAGGTCTGGCGCGAGGACATCGCGAAGGTGCCGTGGTGGAAGGGGCGCATCACTGCAGCACTCGCGTCGTACTGGGTCTACCAGCACCTCGGCAACCTCTCCCCGAGCGAACGCGAGCAGGACGAGGTCTGGCAGCAGGTCCGTGACCTGGGACCCGACGGGGACGCAGGTGAGCTGCTGGACCGCTTCGCGCAACGCGCCGACGCACACCCGGACACGTACCGGTGGAGCCACGCCCGCCGGCTCGGTGACACCCGCGTGGTCGTCATCGACACCCGCGCCGCCCGCGTCCTGCGCGACGGCCAGCGGGCGATGCTCGACCCGGCCGAGCTCGACTGGCTCGACGAGCAGATGCAGGGGGAGTGCGACCACCTGGTCGTCGGCAGCTCGCTGCCGTTCTTGATGCCGGTGGGCCTGCACCACATCGAGGCGTGGAACGAGGCGGTCGCCCAGGGCAGTTGGGGGCAGCGGTGGCGCGGCTGGGGCGAAAAGATCCGCCAGGGCGCCGACCTCGAGCACTGGGCGGCGTTCGAGAGGTCGTTCCGGCGGGTCGCGACGATGGCGGTCGAGGTCGCCGAGGGCCGGCGTGGCGCCGCGCCGGCGACCGTGATCTTTCTCGGCGGCGACGTACACCACTCCTACCTCAGTGAGGTCGACCTGTCCGGCCGCCCGGCGGCGGGTCGGGTGCTGCAGGCGGTCTGCTCCCCGATCCGCAACCAGCTGCCAGCGCCGGTGCGGCTCGGGCTCGGCATGGCGTCCTCCCCCCGCGCCTGGGGGCTGATCCGGCTGGCCCGCTCGGCGAAGGTGCCCGACCCCCCGATTCGGTGGACGGTGCTCGAGGGGCCGTGGTTCGACAACAACATTGCCACCCTCGCCGTACGCGGGCGTGCTCTGGAGCTGATGTGGGAGCGCGGCGTCGTCCGCGGCGACGACGACGAGCACCCCGCGGTCGAGGTCGTACGAGACGTACGCATCGGCTGAGCCCCGGTTACCCGCCCGTGCCCGCGCTCGGCGGGCACGGGCACGGATCAGGCCAGGGGGCGCTGGAGCGTCCTGGAGCTGCCAGGACGCAGCTGCACCTCCACCGGCAGCGTCGGATCGTCCAGTGCCTGGCGCACGTGGAGGACCGTCTGGGTCTCGATGGTCCGACGCACCTCGGCGATGTCGGCGTACTCGGCCAGGTCCACCGTGAGGGACAACCGCTGAGTGCCAGACCCCCGGAAGTGCGCCGAGACGTCACCGACCCCTCGGATGGAGCGGACCTCGTCCTCGACGGCGTCGCTGACGGCACCGGAGTGGACGGTGGTCAGCCCCTGGCGGTCGTCGGTGGTCGCGTCGAGGCGAGACACCCGTTCCACGCGCAGCTGCGCCAGCAGCCACCAAAACCCGAGCAGGGCCACGAGGAGGCAGGCACCGGCGACGGCCCACCAGAACCAGGGGTACTCGGCCGAGAAGGACCGTACTCGCGGCGACAGCACAGGGTCGCTGGCCCTCGCGTCGCCGAAGGCTCCGAGTCCGAGGGTCAGGCCCAGCGCCCCGGCAGAGACCAGGATCAGACCGAGCAGGATCAACACGGCGCGGTTGACACCGTTCACACGGGTGCTCATCGGGACTCCTGTCGCGACAGCTTGACGCGGGGGCGCAGAGTTCCGCCCAGACCGAGCTCGTCCAGCCGCTGGCTGACGGCAGCGGTGACCTTGTCCGGAAGGTCGCGGTCGGAGCGCACCAAGGTGCGCGCATCGACTCGCACGCTGCGCCGGCGGGCGGTGGCGGTGGCGCCGCTGACACCGTCGGTGCGCCGCGCGGCGTCAACCAGGGACTTCTCGATGCCGCGGCGAGAGGCGGTCACCTGCACCCCGTCGGGCCCGTTCGGACGAGCGGGCAGCGTCACCGCACCGGGGCGGCCGCGTCGCAGCGCGAGGAACAGGAGCAGCAACCCGATCACGACCAGCCCGACGAGGACCAGCCGCACGTCCAGGGTGTCCCAGGTCTGCCCTCCCAGCCAGCTGCTCCACTGCGGGTACGGGACCAGCCACGGCGGGCGTCCGAGCGCGGCGAGGAGGATCTCGGCGAGGGTCAGCAAGCCACCCAGCAGCAGGGCGAGGGCCAGCAGCGCTGCCAGGATCCGGTTGATGAGAGCCGTGGCGTTCACTGCACCCTCCGTCTCGGCTCGACAGGCATCTTCATGGACGCGACGTCGAGGTCGACGTGGTCGATGCGTACGTCGGTGATCCGGGTGACTTCGTTGCGGATCTGTCGGCGGACCTGGTCGGCTGCCTCTCGCACCGACGTGGGCCAGCGCACCGCGATCGTCGCCTCCACGGTGGCGGTCGCTCCCTCCACCCGGGCATCGACGGCGGCAGCGTCCTGCGGGCGGGCATCACCGATGTTGACGCCCAGCACGCGCCGGGGTGCCGCGGTCACCTCCGGAACCAGGGTGACCGCGTACCCGGCGACCCGTTCGACGACCCGGGCGGAGACCGTCAGCGTTCCGCGGTCGGCGGGCTCGGTCAGCGCGTGCGCCCGGGGTGCGGTCGGGCTGTCGTCAATCGCCCCGACAGCGGAGGCGTTCACCGGCCCGCGCGGCTGGAGCCGCCGAGGTACTGGGTCAGGTCGAGCTGACCGGCGACGACCTTGCCGACCACGAACCCGAGCGCACCGAGCAGGGCGGTGCCGACGAACGCGTCGAACCCACCGATCACCCAGGCGAGGCCGAGCAGCAGACCGGCGAACAGACCCACCGTGGTGGGGGGCATGGCAACCTCCGAAGAAGAGTGTGGAGCTGGCAGGTGGTGGGGGGCTACAGCACGCGAGGCCGGTGCGGAGTGCGGCGCGACGTCCACCACGCACTCACCCGCTGCATGCCCTTGGGGCGACGGACGAAGACCACCTCTTGCGCCGTCGCCAGTGGTCCGTTCAGCACGCTCAGCTGTCGGATGAACTCCTCAGGGTCTCCGCCCAGGTCGGGATGGTGGGCGCGCACGACGGCTCGGCGTCGGTGTCGCCGGGCCAGCTCCTGCGGGAACGGTGAGCTCACGCGTCAGCGGGGGGCAGGGCCACGGGCTGTGGTGAGGACACCGGGTCCTCGGGGGCCTGGACGTCCGCGACGTAGACGTCCACCGGACGTCCACGGGCCAGAGGCACGAGAGCGGCGCGGACCTGTCCGGCCAGGACCTCCACCGGCACCCCGAAGGCCGCCACGACGGCGACTTCGACGGTCTCGTCGTCCACCCGTACCCCGACGACACGGCGACCGGGGAGGTAGGTGGCGATCTGCCGGAGGCCCCCGGCGTGCAGGCCCGCGACGCCGGAGCAGCGCAAAACTGCCCCGGCGACCGCGTCTGCCTCTGCCGCCGCCTGGGCGGCGGTGAGAGGTGAGGGCGATGTACTCACTGGACTCGGGCCGGCTCCTGCTCGCCCTCGGAGTCGCTGGGCAGGTGGATGTCGTTGACGGCCACGTTGACCTCGGTGACCTGGAGGCTGGTCATGCCCTCGACCGCGGAGATGACGTTGCGGCGGACGGCCTTGGCGAGCTCGGCGATGGACACGCCGTACTCGGTGACCAAGTCGAGGTCGATCGCAGCCTCCTTCTCGCCGACTTCGACCGAAACGCCCTGGCCGGTGGACTGCGAGGAGCCCGGGATGCGCTCACGCAGGGCGCCCAGGGTGCGGGCTGCGCCGCCGCCGAGGGCGTACACGCCGGACACCTCCCGAGCCGCGAGACCGGCGATCTTCTGGACCACGCCGTCGGCGATCGAGGTGCGGCCCTGGCTGGTCTGCAGGGGCGAGGGGCTCGCGACGGCCACCTCGCTGGAGGAGGTGTCCGAGCCCGAGCTCGAGCTCGAGCGGGAAGAGGTGGAGGGAGTGGTCACGGTGTTTCGTCTCCTAGCAGTGGCGGCTACGGTCCAGTGACACTGCGCACGACGTCGCTTTCGGGACGATGTGCGGACAGCTACACACTTCTTGGACACCACAGCGGGCGAAAGGTTACCGACGATGGACGCCGATCGCCCGGACGTCGGCGACGGGCCGGGACGCGGACCTGCGACCCCCCCACGTGGTGGGTCCGCTGCGCCGCCGCAGCCGGTGCTGGTCGATCTCGCCCGCGCGGGCGACGAGGCGGCGTTCGCGGCGCTGGTCCGCGCGCACCAAGGCCGTGCGTACCGGGTCGCGCTGCGGATGACCGGCACCCACGCCGACGCTCAGGACGTCGTCCAGGAGGCGTTCCTGCGGGCCTGGCAGAGCCTGCCGCGGTTCCGCGGCGACGCACAGTTCGGCACTTGGCTGATCCGGATCGTGCTCAACGGTTGCCACAACCTGCGGCGCGCGGCTCGACCCGTCGACACGCTGCCCGATGACCCTGCCGCGCTCACCGTGCCCGGGGCAGACACCACCGTCGCGGCCACCCACCTGCGCGAGGCTGCCCGTGAGGCGATCCTGCAGCTGCCCTTCGACCAGCGTGCCCCGCTCGTGCTCCACTCGTTCGCCGGCTTCTCGCACGCCGAGGTCGCCCGTGTCCTGGGCATCACCGAGGGCGCCAGCAAGGTCCGGGTGCACCGCGCCCGCCGTACCCTGACCGCACTGCTCCAGGATTGGAGGTGAGTCCTGTGCCGGTTGATCAGCTGCCGTGCGGCGCCGTGCTCGACGACCTGCTCGACCAAGTCGTCGCCCGCACCACGCCGCGTGATCCGCAGCACCAGCACTCCTGCCCGCACTGCGGGGCCATCCTCGCCGAGCTCGAGGCCCTGTGGGCGCCTGTCCACGACCTGGTCGCCGAGGACGTCACCGCCCCGGTGGGGCTGTTGGACGCCGTGATGGACCGGGTGCGCCGCCTCCCCCGCAACGCCTGGTGCGCCATCATCTCCACCTCGCGAGGCGACACCCGGATCGCCTCCCGCGTCATCGGCGCCATCGCCCGCCTGGCCGCCGAGGAGGTCAGCCACGTCAGCCTCGCCCTCGGTGGCGGGCAGACCGGCGCCGGGCGCAGCCTCACCGGCGTCGCGGGCGCCGCCGGTGAGCCCGCCTCAGAGGTGGGGGTCGCCGGCACCCACGTCGTGGTCGCCGTCCAGGTCATGGTCCAGATGGGCGCCAGGATCCCTGTTCTTGCCGAGCAGGTCAGAGCGCACATCGTCCGACGTCTCGCCGAGCAGACCGGGCTCACCGCCGTCGAGGTGAACATCACGGTCGCCGACGTGACGGAGCGCGCGCCCGGACGCCTCTAGCTGCACCGTCGCACCCCGGGGCGCCCCGGCCAGCCGGGCGACGGACCGGTGGCGGCCTAGGGTGGCGGACATGACGACCGTGACGGTGGCCGACGTCGAACGCGCCCGCAACCTGCTCGAAGGCGTCACCCGGGTCACACCGATGGAGTCGTCACACTCCCTCACCGACCTCGTCGGTGTCCCGATTCACCTCAAGTGCGAGAACCTGCAGCGGGCCGGCTCGTTCAAGCTGCGGGGGGCCTACACCCGCATCGCCGGGTTGAGCGATGCCGAGCGGACCCGGGGCGTCGTCGCGGCCAGCGCCGGCAACCACGCGCAGGGTGTCGCACTGGCGGCTTCTCTGCTCGGCACCGACTCCACGGTGTTCATGCCAGAGGGCGCGGCCCTTCCCAAGGAGCGCGCCACCCGCGCGTACGGCGCCGACGTGCGGCTGGGCGGCGCCGACATCGGGGCGGCGTTGGAGTCGGCGCAGCGCTTCGCCGAGCAGACCGGCGCGGTGCTGATCCACCCCTTCGACCACCGCGACGTCATCGCCGGGCAGGGGACGGTCGGCCTCGAGGTGCTCGACCAGCTGCCCGACGTCGCCACGATCTGTGTCGCCATGGGTGGTGGCGGGCTCGTCGCGGGTATCGCTGCCGCTGTGCGGGCGCGCAAGCCCGACGTGCGCATCGTCGGTGTCCAGGCCGAGCAGGTCGCGGCGTGGCCACCCTCGCTCGCCGCCGGGAAACCGGTGCCGGTGCCGTGCCGCCCGACCATGGCCGACGGCATCGCCGTCGGGCGTCCCGGCGACGTCCCGTACGAGCTGGTCGCCAAGCACGTCGACACGGTCGTGACGGTGTCGGAAGAGTCGCTGAGCCAGGCCCTGTTGCTGTGCCTGGAGCGGGCCAAGCTGGTGGTGGAGCCGGCCGGGGCCGCGTCGGTCGCCGCCCTCCTCGAGCACCCGGGCGAGGTCACCGCGGCCGGCGGTCCGGTCGTCGCGGTGCTGGGCGGCGGCAACATCGACCCGCTGGTGCTGATGCAGGTCATCCGACACGGGCTCGCCGCCTCCTCGCGCTACCTGGCCGTGCGGGTGCGCATCCCCGACCGGCCAGGCGAGCTGGTGCGGCTGCTCGACGAGCTGGCGCGGCTCCGGGTCAACGTGCTCGACGTGATGCACGACCGCACCTCGGCCGACCTGCACGTCGACGAGGTCGACATCGCACTGCGGGCCGAGACCCGAGGCGCCGAGCACCGCGACGCGGTGGTGGAAGCGATGCTCTCGGGTGGATACCCGGTGACCGTGGGCTGAGGCCGCTCAGCCGCCGAACGGCTTGGCAGCGACGATCTCGACGGTCACCTTCGTGCCGTTCGGGGCGTCGTAGGTGGCCGACTCCCCGGGTGTCTTGTCGAGGATCGCGGCACCGAGCGGCGACTGTGGGGAGTAGACCTCGAGCTCCACTGAGGGGTCGAGAGCCAGCAGCTCGCGCGAGCCGAGCAGGAACATCTCGGTGTCGGTCTCGCCCTGGAACCGGATCGTCACGATCATGCCCGGTTCGACGACTCCGTCGTCGGGCTTCTGCTCGCCGACCTCGGCGCGCCGCAGCATGTCCTCCAGCTGGCGGATCCGGGCTTCCTGCTTGCCCTGTTCCTCCTTGGCCGCGTGGTAGCCGCCGTTCTCGCGCAGGTCACCTTCGTCACGAGCCTCGCCGATCTTGGCGGCGAGCTCGGCGCGGCCGGGACCGCGCATGTGCTCCAGCTCGGCACGCAGCCGGTCATAGCCGTCCTGCGTGAGCCAGATGACGTTCTTCTCGTCGGTGGGCTGCGTCACGGCGTCTGCTCCTGTACGTCGGCAACTCCCGGCTGGGGAGTGTCCGTGTCGTCTCACGGGTCGGGTTCACGGTTCGTCGAGCGGCGTCCGCACCCTGCGGATCGGCCCGGCGTGGCGTCGGCCTTCGACGCGGCCCCGCACGCTGGATGGGTCGCGCGGAAACGGTGAGCCTATCAAGCGCGGGGCATCGGCCCCGCCCTCGCCCGGTTCAGGGCGCCGCGGCCACCTCGCAGCCGCGGAGCGCGCCGGTGACCGCGGGCCGTTCGGTGGTGATGGCGGTGGTCAGCACCGTCGTACCCTCGGCGCCAACGGGGAGGTCCACGCTGCGCTGACCGACGATGCCGTGGTCGGCCGCCTGGGCGTACACCTCGCAGCGCACCGCCTCACCGCCACGGCGGTACACCTCGACGCGCAGCTCGACCCGGGACGGTGACACCACCTCGTACCCGATGAGCTGGGCGCTGACGGGGTCGCGGCTGGCGTCCCAGGCCGCCCACAGCAGCCAGCTGAGTCCCACGGCACCGACGGCCACCGCCACCGGCACCCACGCAGGCAGCCGGCCAGCCGGCGTCGGGGTGCGGCCGTAGCGGGCGTCGAGCGAGGACACGTCACTCCCGTGGCGGTGCGTGGCACAGAGCGGGGCCGCGGTCCGGGCTCCGCTGGCTGTGGGCCACCATTGTGACGTGGTGACCTCACCGGCCGAGCGGCGCCCGTCGACCGGCCTGCGGCTGATGGCCGTGCACGCCCACCCAGACGACGAGTCCAGCAAGGGTGCCGCCAGCACCGCGCGTTACGTCGCGGAGGGCGTCGACGTCCACGTCGTCACGTGCACCGGCGGCGAGCGGGGCTCCATCCTCAACCCGCGCATGGACCGCCCCGAGGTGCTCGCCGACATCAGCCGCATCCGGCGAGCGGAGATGGAGCGCGCCCGAGCGATCCTGGGCGTGAGCCAGGACTGGCTCGGCTTCGTCGACTCGGGGTGGCCAGAAGGGGACCCGCGCCCGCCGCTGCCGGACGGATGTTTCGGCGTGATCGACGTCGGGGTCGGCGCCGATCCGCTGGTCGCGCTGATGCGAAGCTTCCGGCCGCACGTCGTCACCACGTACGACGAGAACGGGGGCTACCCGCACCCTGACCACGTGATGTGCCACCGGATCAGCGTGGAGGCGTTCGCCGCGGCGGGTGACCGGTCGCGCTATCCGCACGCCGGGGACCCGTGGCAGCCCAGCAAGCTGTACTACCACCACGGCTTCCACCGCGAGCGCACCGTGGCGTTGCACCAGGAGATGCTGCGCCGGAGGCTGGAGTCCCCGTACGCCGAGCGGCTCGCTGACTGGAAGCCGGACCCCGAGCACGCCGCGCGCATCACCACCCGGGTGCCGTGCGCCGAGTGGTTCCCGGTCCGCGACGAGGCGCTGCTGGCGCACGCCACCCAGATCGACCCCGACGGGCCGTGGTTCGCCTGCCCGCTCGACGTGCACCAGGCCGCGTGGCCGACCGAGGACTTCGAGCTGGTGGACTCCCACGTACCCACCCAGCTGCCCGAGGACGACCTGTTCGCCGGGCTGCGTGGCACCCTGGGAGACGACGCTCCGGCGAAGGAGATCCCGTGACCGCGCTCGTGTTCGCTCTCGACCCGGCCCAGGTCAAGCCGGGCTGGCTCGGCCTGGGCGTCACGCTGGTGATGGCCGTGGCCCTCGTGCTGTTGATGGTGAACTTCACCCGCCGGCTGAAGCGGATCGACGTCGACCGCGAGCAGGGTCCCGACCCCGACCGAGTAGCAGACGAGCCCCGCCGCCCGCTCTGATCGCGCCGAGTGGTGCCAGATCGGGGTGCCTTCGCGCCGAGTGGTGCCAGATCGGGGTGTTGCGGCCCTCTCGAGCCCTGACTGGCACCAGTGCGCGAGTGCCTGGGCACCGGTGTCGCGGGCAGTCCCGCGAACTCGGGAGGGCTCAACCCGAGACGGGCTCGATGGAGGGCCACGGGCCGACGACGGCGAGCACGTCGACCGCCGAACCGGCGTCGGTACGCCGGGTGACGTGCTGCAGTCGGTGCACCCGAGTGCCCCGCAGCTCAGCGGCCAGCTCGTCGACACGCGGCAGGATCGCCGGGTCTTGCGGGCCGCCGACACCGTGCCTGAGGTTCTCGTGGGCGTGGGCCAGCAGCACGAGGTGCCCCTGCGCGCCGAGCCACCCAAGAGCGCGTCGCAGCAGCGCCGTCCGCTCGGCGACCGACAGGTGCAGGTAGGCGACCAGCACGAGGTCGACCGGACCGTCGGGCTCCCACCGGCGTACGTCGGCCACGTCGTACGTGGCACCGCCGCGGCGCTCGCGCGCCTGCGACACCGCCTCGGCCGAGAAGTCGACACCGTGCGCGTGCCAGCCGCGGCCGGCGAGCCAGGCGGTGTGCCGGCCGTCCCCGCAGGCCACGTCCACCGCTCGACCCGGTGGCAGCGCAGCGAGAATCGGCTCGAGGATGGTGTTGGGAGCGCCCCACAGCGCCGGTGTCGATCGGTACCGCTCGTCCCACTGCTCGGCGTCCACGCGGTCAGCGTGGCATGGGTCCTGTTGAAGGGGACCGCGTTGAGGTGAACCGGAAGGCCACCGCGATGTCGCCCTCGGGCCCCCGCCCGCTCAACGACACCTCACACGGGCCGGTCGGCGCGCGGACCACCATCGTCCAGGTCAACTCCCCGGTCGGCCGAAGCGGCAGGCGCGTCGACGGACCGGGTCCGGTGAGCGGCCGGCAGCTCGCCTGCAGGCGCCAGCCGGACACCGGGAACGACACGGCGACGGTCGGGCCCACCGGACCGAGATCCGGCAGCGGGTGGGCTGGCATGCCATCGGCGCAGAACGACGCGCCCTCCCCGGTCCAGCAGGTGGTGTACGGCTGCACGTCGAGCGTTCGCGTACCGCTGTCCAGCGTCACCGGTGGCGGTCCGGACAGCCGCGGCTCCTGCGTCGGGCTCGCCGAGGGCGACGGCCGCACGGACGCGGTTCCGGACGGCCCGGCCGCCTGCGTGATGGTGGTGGCCGGTTGCGTGCCACAGCCGGCGAGGACGAGGAACAACGCCCCGGTGGCAAGGTGTCGAGGTGTCATGGCGTCCTCCAGAGTGGGTGGTAGCTGCTTGGACGCGGCTGGCCCCGGCGGGTTCCGCTGGTGCCGAGACATGCCGCGGCTGCTGTGATGTGGACATGCCCAACCGCCTGGCCGACGCCACCAGCCCGTACCTGCTGCAGCACGCCGACAACCCGGTCGACTGGTGGCCCTGGGGGGACGAGGCGTTCGCCGAGGCCGCCCGGCGAGACATACCGGTGCTGCTGAGCGTCGGGTACGCCGCCTGCCACTGGTGCCACGAGGTAGCGCCATCGACGGCTGTTGGCGAGATTTGACGAAACCGCAGGTCAGACGGGCTGTGGCGGTTCATGCTGGTTCAGCCGAGACCGTCGTTGGACACCGATTCCGGGGCTTCGTGTATCACTTTCGTGTATCACTCGGTCGGGTGAAAGCGCCTTCTTTAGCCACGTGGTCCTGGGGCCGCGTGCGGCGCTCGGCTGCCTGCTCAGCATGGTCAGCAGTCAGGTGGATTTGCGTGGATCTGGGAATCCGAGGCTGAGGTAGCCGGGTGAGCGTTTGGTGAGTGCGGCCGCGAGAACCGGAACTTCGACGTCGTGGTAGTCGTGGACCTCGGCGGTCTGCTTGCCCGGGTAGGCGCGGAGGATGCGGCCGGCGTACTGGACGAGACGGCCCTTGAACGAGACCGGGCCTGCCAGGAACAGGGTGTCGAGAGCGGGACAGTCGAATCCTTCACCAACGAAGTGGCCGGTGGCAACGACGAGAAGTGGCGGCCCGCCGTCGGACGGAGTGAGTCGCCCGTTGGCTGCGGCGCGTTGCTTGGCACCCATTCCGCCTTTGAGGATGACGGGGTCGAGCCCCCTTCCGGCGAGCGTGGCTGCGAGGTGGTCGACGTGACCGGTGCGTTGCGCGAGGACGAGACAGTGCCGACCGCGATCAAGGGCACCGACGACATCGATGAGGATCTGCTCGTTGCGTGCCACGTCCTCGGCCAGCGCCCGATGGACGCTCGCGATGGCGCCCGGCACGGACAGGTCGACTGGATCGTCCAGCCGGAACGAGGTGGGATGTAGGACCAGGACAGGGCGTGGTCGGTTGGTGCCGGCACCTTCGAGGGTGTCGGGATCAGCGTGAGTGTACGTGTGTCGCACTGGGCCGAGTTGGAAGCCGATCAGGTCGTCGAGGCCGTCGCGCCGGTACGGAGTCGCGGTGAGTCCGACCCAGTAGCGTGCGGGGATGGCGCGGACTGCGGTCTCGAACGCGGCTGCCGGGACGTGATGGCACTCGTCGACGATGACCTGACCGTAGGTGCTCAGTTTGTCGGCGACGTTGGTGCGGCGCGCGAGCGTCTGCAGGGTGGCGATGTCGACGACGCCGGTGAGCTTGGAACGGCCGCCGCCGAGTTGGCCGGGTTTGACTCCGAGCAGGTCCTGGATTTGGCGACGCCACTGGTCGGCGAGCGTCTTACGGTCCACGAGCACGAGCGTGGAGACGGCTCGCTGGGCGATGACGGCGCAGGCCATCACGGTCTTCCCAGAGCCGGGCGGCGCGACGAGTAGCCCGAGGTCGTGCGGGAGCGCCGCCTCCACAGCTTCTTGTTGCTGCGGCTGGAGGTCAAAGGTGGGTGAGAGTTTCAGTGCATCGCCGGTGATTCGCCGGTCGTCGAACTCGATCTTGCTGCCGGCTTCCTCGATGAGCCTGGTAGCCGTGTCGTGTAGGCCGCGTGGGAGCACAAGATGGTCATCGAGTGTTTTGTCGTAGGACGTGATGATGCGGGGGACGTTCCAGGTCGACTGGCGACGACGCTGGCGGTCGTAGAACTCGGGGTTGTACGTCGACGCAGCGTGCTTCAGCGTCGCGTACAGCGAGGGGCTCAGCTCCGTCCCCGGAATCCTCACGGTCCCGTCGAGGCTGAGATGGACGATCGGTGCCGGGTTGGGCTGAGTTCTGGTCGACCTGGCAGGCTGAGCACGATTGACACGTGCGCCGACAGTGGGCTCGTGGAGTGCTGCGGCGAGCTTCGTGACCTGCTTCGAAGTGAGGCGCTCAAGGGTGGAGAGGTAGTCCCACTGGTCGTCGAACGGCTCCAGTGTGGCGAGGTCGAGAAAGACCGTGGCGCCGAGTTTGCGTGACCTGCCGTGGAGCGGGGCGGCAATCAGGTTTCCCGGTCCTTGACCGGGCAGCACGTCTTGGGATGGAAAGAGCCGGTCGTAGCAGCGGAGGTCCATTCGACCGCGGATGGCGATTGCCTCGCGGACGAGAGCGGTCCCGAGCTGACGCGCGGTGGCCGCCGGCACGGGATCGGTGAAGAAGATCCATACGTGCGCACCGATGCCGGAGCGGGAGACCTCCAGCGCGGCGGGTGCACCCAAAGCTCGTGCGGCCTTCAGGTAGGCGAGTGCGTCGAGCATCGCGGCGTGTCCGTCGAAGTCGGCCGCAAGCCAGCAGGTTTGGTCGCCGGGGAGCATCGGATAGAGGCCGATGTGGAGGTCGCCGGTCAGATGTGCGGCGAGCACATCGGGAGTCAACGGAAGGTGCCGCACTTCGGAGGCTGGTCGTCCCTTCCGCCATCCGCCCTCGACCGCGGGCATCCACCCTGACTTGCCGGTGCGGGCGTTCTCCCACCGAACGGCGTAGACGTCGCGTCTTGCGCCGAACAGCGCTGCGTAGAACTCGACCTTGGCCTGTGAGGACGAACGCGCGTCCACTGGGCCCGGTGCCTTGTCGAACCAAGCGGTCTGGGTGCCACGAGCAGGAGAAGCCTCCGCGTCAGTCAACTTGAGAAGCCTGCGCAGGCGCGTGTTTTCCAGCCGCAGGCTCTCCAGTTCGGCTCTCAGGTCACTCACGGTCTCAATCCTGCCGGTCGAGCTACTACTGAAGCAGGAGTGCCACGAGTGGAGCCGGTACGGCCCACACGGCGCCGGTTACGTCGAGGACGGACTTGGTTGCGAGGATGCCGCGACCGAACTTCCCGTCGATGGTCTTGGCCTCGCTCTTCCAGCCGTGGTCGACCCACTTGCACTCGATCGGCACGGTCGGGACCGGCCCCGCTGCGGAGGCGACGGTGACTGGGCCGAGGTCGACCTCACCCTCGCGTGCGGTTCGGGCATAGCCGATGGTGTCGCCGCTGACCCAGCGCCCTTCCTCGAGGTCGTCGATTGCCCGGGCCATCGCTACACCGATGGTCATTTCGGTGAGCCGGGTCATGTCCGGCGTGGGCAGACCTGACCTGAGTCTCGACGGCAGCGAGGCGAGAAGGGGATCGGTCAGGTAGAGCTTCGACTGCGCGCCGACCACGATCCTCTCTCCGTCGCGACGGGGGCACCACAAGGCGGCGTGGCTGGAGGCGAGGCGGTTGAGGCGTCGCTCCGTGATGCCCCGAGAGTGGCCGAGCTCTTCGGCGACGTTGGCGATGTTGAGGGGGCTTGTTGCTCGTTCGGCGATCTCACTGAGCAATCGGGGCACCGAGTCTTGCGGTCCTTCGGGGTCGACATCGGTGCGAAGCCAGGATCTGAGGTCGCCTAAGTAGTTGTCGGAGACCGCGCCGTTCCGGGTGTGTTCGGCGACTGCTCGCGGGAAGCCGCCGCAAGTCAGGTAGTCCTGCCAAGCCAGGTCGTAGGCGTCGACGTCGAACGCGACGGCGTCGAGGACGCGAGCGACACTTGGGCTCTGCAGATCGCTGACGTGGACCGTGTCGAGTGCCGGTGTCTTGCGCCGTGACGTGATGAGGAAGTCCCGGAACGTCATCGGCAGTAGTAGCCGGGTGCGGCGCCCGGAGGTCGTTCCGGCGCGCCCCGCGAGCAGGTTGCCTTCGACGTCTTCGCCGGCGGCCCATCGACTGCCGGTGGCGATCACGGTGTCGTCGCCGAACTCGGTGGTGTCTCGGGCGAGTTTGAGTGTGGTTGTCCAGCCGGAGACTCCGCTGATTTCGTCGAGCAGCCACACGCGGGGCTTGGGCTGGTCGAAGTCGATGGCCCGGGTCATTTCCCGAGCGAGGACGAGGCTGCGGCGCACATCTTGTGCGCTCATCCCGTCGCAGGGCAGATAGACGACCTGGCGCGGTTCGAGGTCAGGGCGAGCACACAAGGCGGCGGCCGTGTCCAGCAGCGCAACCGACTTCCCGATCCGCCGGGGACCGGTGAGCACGGCCAAGAGGTCGGTGACCGGTCCGGTCCGGACGTCGTCCAGGATGCCCGGTCGATAGCCGAGGTCGTACTCGGCGCGGCTTCGCAGGATTCGCTGGTGCGCCGTCCAGGCCGTGGGATCCTCGCCCGCGCTGGCGGCTCGCCACCACGGGTTCGCGTCCACGAGCCGCTGTCGCCGCTGGTCGTCCCTCATGACTCCACCCTATCAGGAGCATCACAGAATGGTACGGGTCTGAAGGTAGCTGACGTGACAGAAAGGTACAGGTGTAGGCCATGATGACATAACAAAGCGGTACGGGTATGGGCCGTGAGCACATGACAGAAGGGTATGGGTTTGGGTCATCCCGCCCGCCGCCGTCGCTTAGGTTGGGGGAGCAGGTCGGTGACGGTCACCTCCTCCCGCTCTGGAGCGACGAGGCCCTCCAACGCCGCCGCGGCAAGCGCCATCCGCTTCTCCTCCCAGGCCAGGAGCTGGTCGAGGCGCCAGCGGTCGGGGTGGGTCATCACCGGCGGCGGCACCAGGTCGCGGTCCTTGAGGTTCTGGTAGCCCTTGGTCTTGCCCCAGCCGTAGCGCCGCATCACCGCCCTTGCGTCGAGGAAGACATGGCGCGGGTCGTCCATCGAGATCACCCCACCTTCGGCGTGCCGATGACGGGCGTAGAGGCGAGCCGCTGCTCGCGAATCCAGCGGCGCAGCTCGCCGACGGTCGTGTAGAGCCGCCGGCCGATCTTGAAGAACTCGGGGCCGGTGCCGATCTGGCGCCACCAGCGGACGGTGTTCGGCGAGGTCATCAGGATCTCGGCGACCTCGTCGAGGGTGAGCAGTTCGTCCTCGTGACGGGCGTGGAAGGGGACGTCGACGGTGTTCTTGTTCATGCTTCCTCCTGGTTGTGGCGGATCGTCGGTGGATCCGCTGTCAGGAGGTAGGTGCGCGAGGTCTGCCAGTTGACGGGCCAAATACATCCGATTGGGTATCGTCCTCGGGTATGGACCGGTCATTCCTGCTGGAGCGAGCGCGGCGAGCACGAGGCCTGACGCAGGCGCGGCTCGCGGCCTTGTCCGGCACCTCGCAGGCGACGTTGTCGGCGTACGAGCGCGGGTTGAAGTCGCCGTCGCTGAAGGTCGCGTCCCGCATTCTCGCCTCGATGGACCAGGAGCTAACGCTTCGGACGCGGGTCGACTGGGTGGAGCATCATCCGCCCGGGATAGTGCGGTTCTGGGCGCCAAGCATGCTGTGGGCGGTTGAGCCGCCGATGTGCTTCGCCACGATCCAGATGCCCGATCTGATCCACAACACCGACAAGATGCAGTGGGGCATGCGCGACAGGACGGAGCGGCGGGGAGCTTACGAGCAGCTCATCCGTCGAGGCATGCCGCAGCAGATGATCCGCTGGATCGACGGCGGCCTCTTGGTCGACCTGTGGGACGAGCTCGAGCTGCCGGAGCCGGTTCGGCAAGCCTGGGAGCCGGCCATGCGTCTCGCCACGATGACGCTGGACGTGGACGGGCTGAACTTCTACTTCAAGGAGAATCCGGAGGTCGCGCGGAGCGCCCGCATCCGGGGTTACGAACCACTTCCACCCCCGCCTCCACCGCCCCCGCCGCGGCGCTCGCGGTTCGACCCGCGCCCCTGAGGCCTCAGAGTCCGAGGCTCGGGCCGGGCGAGGACGTCGGAGGCCGGTAGCCGAAGTCGTCATCGTGACGCCGCACTGCCGGGCGGCGAACGGCAGGTCGCTTGGGTGCGTTCGGCCCGTAGCGGTCGACGGCTTCGGCGGCGGCCTCCCGGGCGTGTGCCGGGCCCAGGTCGGCGCGGTCGCGTCCGAACACCTCGACCCACTGCTTGCGGGCGTCGTCGACCGACTCGGCGACGAGATGGGCGACGTTGCGCTCCCGGCCGCGGGTCATGCCGACGTACGCCGACGCGGCGCCGGTGTGCTCGCCTATCAGGACGTGGGAGACCGGCACGGTGGAGCCTTGGGCGCCGTATGCGGTGGTGGCGTAGGCGAGCTCGACATGCTGGCGCACGTAGCCCGGCGGCAGCACTCGCTTGCCCGAGTCGCCGCTCACGGTGAGAGCACCGTTGTCGCAGGCGAGGACGGTCCAGGTCTCCCGGTTGGCGACGTCGGTGTCGTGGTCGTTGCGGCGGGTGGCGATCTTGTCCCCGCCACCGATTCGCTCACCCGAATCGGTGATCGCACCGTCTGTGACCTCCCCGACGGTCTTACGGACTTCGTGAGCCAACCCGTTGATCTTGGTGACCTGCTCGCGGGTGTCGGCGACCACGAGCTCCCCGTACGTCGTGCGCACCGCGAGTTTCTGCTGTCGCTCGACCTCGCTGGCGTGGGTCACGATTTCGCCACGGCGCACCAGCTCGTCGAACACTTCGCCGGGCTTCTCGCCGGTGCGCATATCCAACGACAACTCGGCGTAGGCGGTGTCGGTGAACCGCCGGACAGTGTCGAGTTGGGTGACGCGGTCGGGTGCATAGCGGATGGCCTGGTCGAGAACGCCACCTCGTCCGACGGCGGGGAGCTGGTGGCGGTCGCCGACCAAGATCAATCTTGCTTGGGTCTCGTCTGCCAGATGCAGGAGTGCGCGGGCGGTGTCCTGGTCAAGCATCCCCGCTTCATCAACGACAAGGACGTCCCCGGGCCGGGTTCGGGCGGCAACATCAGGCGATGCTGCGACCCGGCTCCACCGGCCATCGTCGTCCCAGCGGAAGCCGTGTTGATGCAACAGCCAGGCAGCGGAGTAGGACGACGCGCCGAGCGCGCCTTCGGCGACCTGGGCGGCCTTGCGGGTCGGGGTGACGACGACCATTCGGTAACCGGCCGCGTGCACTTGGTCGCGGGTTGCGGCCAACCGGGTGGTCTTGCCTGCCCCCGCCGCACCCTCGACGATCGTGATGTCCTTGACCTCGGCGCGTTGCGTGATCCGGTCCACGATCTCGCGCTCTACGGCCAGCACATCGGCCGACGTCAGCGCACGGACGTGCCCGGGGACGTCCGCTCGGCCGAGCAGGGGACGGGAAGCGGCGACGACCCGGGCGGTCAGGTCCTCGGCCAGCTCGCGCCGCACCATTCCCTCGATGACGTCACCCGTGGCGGCGAGCAGCCGCTCGACCTCACCACGTGCGTCGGCAGCGTTCCACGCGGAGCGGCGCGCGCCGAGCCGGACGAGCGCCAGGTCAACCACGGCGTTGCGGTCCAGCGCGCCCGCCTTGAGCTCGGTGGTTGAGCCGCCGCCGGAGGCGGCGTGTCGAAAGCCCAGCTCGCGCAACTCCTCGACCCACCGCTGCCGCAACTCCTCACCCGAGGTCGGCACAATCTTGTCGGGGCGAGCGTCGGCCCACGCGCGGCGGTCCCATGCCTGCCGCAATGCCGGGCCGGGTTCCTCACCTGGATGCTCGGAACGCCACCGTGCTTCGTAGGAGTCGATGTTGGTTTCGATCTGCCGTGCTCTGGCGCTGAACGCCCCGGCGTACGGCGTGAGCTCGGCGACCTCGCCAGTCTCGGGGGCGAGGGTCAAACCGTGTGCGGCCAGCGCTGCCCGGAACGCCGGGTTCGTCATCACGGCTGCATGCCCGATCCCGTTGATCGCCTCCAAGCTGTCGCGTACCCCGACGGTGTGGATGCCCCGCCAGTTGCCCTCGGCGAAGACCCGGGCGTTGATCTGGAGATGAAGATGCCGGTGTGGGTCGCCGGCTCGGGAGGTGAAGTGACGTACGACGGCTGCCTCGATCTGCTCGACCGGAACCTGCACTTGCCGACCTCGCGGTCCAACCCGAGTAGTCGCGTGCGAGGCGAGCCAGCTGACGATCTCCTCGGCGGCCGCCATCTGAGCTGCGTCGTAGGTCGCCGCGATCTCGGTGTGCAGCGCCGCCGCGAGCGACCAGGTCTTCGGCCCGTTGACCGTGACCTCGACGAACCGCACCGCCTGGTCGTCGTTGCGCAGCCGACCCTTCGCCCCACCGGTCGCGACGTCGAACCCGGCGACCCACTTCTCGTACGTCTCGCCACCCATGTCGGCTCGGCACTCGATGCCGTCGGGGTTGGCAACCCGCCGCATCGCGACGCCACTGCCCTCGGCGAGGTAGTAGTCGTCGGCACGGGACCGGTCGGCCTCGACGTAGTTGCGCGCAGCCGCCGCTGCGCCCCGGTAGACCTTCATGCCGCCGTGCATCCGAACCACCTCCCTCAACAACCGTCAACAACCGCAAAACCGCAGGTCAGGGGGTACGTGGACGCCCCAGCCGTTACGAACTTTCGTAGCATGCGTGCCGCTTCATAGGTTGGGTGAGAGCCCCAATCTGGTGGGGTGATGTGGGAGCCGTTGATGATCGTCAATGAGTGTCGAGGGGCGAGGTGTCAGGTGCAGCAGCAGGCGAGACGGGGAGCGGGGCATCGGAAGGCGGTTGGATGCGGCAGAAGCCCGGCGATGAGTCGGCCCCTGCTGGCAAGATCGGGATCCAGCGACCCGCTGAGCGCGCTGGTGATCACCTGACCGACGACTGAGAAGATTCGATACGTGAAGCTCAACCTGAAGGCCGTCGAGGAGCGGGTCGCTCCGCTCGGCGGGCGGGCGTCCTACGACCGCGAGTTCATCTTCGAGTTGCTTCTCGCCTACGGCCGGTCACAGGGCAACGTCACGCGCCTGCGCAACGGGTCGCTCAACGTTGCCGACGACCCCGTGACTGAAGTTGCACAGAAGAACGTCGTCTACTTCAAGGAGACGGCCGGCGACCCGTTGGCTGTCATCGACGAGCTGCGGACTGCGCCGGCGGTAGTGCGCTACCGCCCGCGCTTCGTCATCGTCACCGACTACTCGGAGCTGCTCGCCGTCGACACGAAGACCGGCGAGAACCTGATGGTGCCGATCGCTGACATCGACCAGCACTTCACGTTCTTCCTGCCCTGGGCCGGTATGGAGAAGGCGCAGTACGTCGCCGAAGCTCACGCAGACGTCAAGGCAGCCGAGCGGATGGGCAAGCTGTTCGACGAACTCCTCGCGGCCAACCCGCAGATCCTCGGCGACCCGTTCGGACGCCACTCGCTCAACGTCTTCTTCACCCGGCTGTTGTTCTGCTTCTTCGCCGAGGACACCGGAATCTTCGGCGAGAACCAGTTCACCAACGCCGTGGGCAGTCACACACAGGTCGACGGGTCCGACGTCGCTGACTTCCTCACTGACCTCTTCAAGGCGCTCGACACGCCGCACGCTGGCGACAAGCCCACCCACCTCCGGGAGTTCCCCTACGTCAATGGGCGCTTGTTCACTGTCGCGGCAGAGCACACCGTTCCGGCGTTCACCAAGCAGGCGCGCAAACTGCTCATCGAGCTGGGCACATTGGTCTGGCGCGAGATCAACCCGGACATCTTTGGCTCGATGTTCCAAGCCATCGTCACGCCAGACAAGCGCTCCGACCTCGGTCAGCACTACACATCAGTGCCGAACATCCTAAAGACCATCGAGCCGCTGTTCCTCGACGAGCTCAAGGATGAGTTCGACGCTGCGTACGACTCGCGCCGCGTGCTCGAAGCACTTCTGGAACGGATCAGCCAGATCAAGGTCTTCGATCCCGCCTGTGGGTCGGGAAACTTCCTGGTCATCGCCTACAAGGAACTGCGACGCCTCGAGCACGCGATCCTGGAGCGGCTCGCCGAGGTCGACGTCAACCACCAGGTCCTCTACGCCGAGTCGAAGATCAACATCGAGAACTTCTACGGCGTCGAGCTCGACGACTTCGCGGTCGAGGTCGCGATCCTCTCGCTGTGGATCGCCAAGCATCAGATGAACGCCGAGTTCAAGGAGAAGTTCAACCTCTCGATCCCGCTGATCCCTCTGAAGGAGACGGGCCAGATCCAGGAAGGGAACGCCGCTCGGATTGACTGGCAAACTGTCTGCAGCAACGACGGCGCTGAGGAGATCTACCTCATCGGCAACCCGCCGTACGCCGGTTCCAAGACCCAGACCAAGGACCAGAAGGCGGACTACGACTTCGTCTTCGGTCGACGCGCATACTCGAAGAACCTCGACTACATCGCGCTGTGGTTCATCAAGGGTGCCGACTACATCGAAGGCACGAAAGCTGCACTCGCCTTCGTGACTACGAACTCGGTAGCTCAGGGCGAACACGTGGGCCTGATGTTCCCGATGATCTTCGCCAAGGGCATCGAGATCGAGTTCGCCTACACCTCGTTCAAGTGGGAGAACAACGCCAAGCGAAACGCTGGCGTGACGGTCGCGGTAATAGGTTTGCGGAACCAGTCATCCGCTCCGAAGTATCTGTTCGCCGACGACCTCCAGATCGCAGCGACCAACATCAACGGATACCTGACGGAAGGTCCGAACATCGAAGTCGCCAAGCGCAGCCGTTCGCTGTCGCGGCTCCCGGTGCTGACATTTGGGAGCATGCCTAACGACGGTGGTGCGCTAACGCTCGCCGATGACGAACGAGCGCGGCTGCTAGCCGAGCATCCGGAGGCGTCCCCGCTTGTCCGCCGGCTGCTTGGTGCCACCGAACTGATTGACGGCAGGGACCGCTTCGTTTTGTGGATTGAGCCCGCGGGCGTGGAAGAGGCACTCGCCATTCCAGAAGTTCGCCGCCGAGTCGATCAAGTCAGAGCGGCACGGGCGGAAAGTAAACGTCCCTCCACACGCAAGCTGGCCGAGGTGGCTTGGCGTTTTGGTGAGGTCCGGCACAAGGACTCTGATGCGATCGTCGTGCCGAATCATTCGTCGGAGCGCCGAGCCTATATTCCACTTGGTTACGTGTCGTCCGAAACTGTGGTTTCGAACGCTGCGAGCGTCGTCTACGACGCCGAACCATGGCTTTTCGCATTGATGACGTCCCGAATGCACATGGTGTGGGTGCGGGCCGTTGGTGGCGCCCTAGAGACGCGGTTGCGGTACTCCAACACGATCGTCTATAACAACTTTCCGGTCCCGCCGCTCATCGCCGGGGTGAAGGAAGAGTTGGCCGTCGCTGCCCTGCGGGTGCTCGACGTGCGTGAGTACCACTGCGAGAAGACGCTGGCCGAGCTCTACGACCCGGATCTGATGCCGGCCGACCTGCGAGCCGTTCACGCCGAGGTCGACGCACTCGTGGACTCGATCTACTCCAAGGGCGGTTACGAGACCGATGAGCAGAGATTGTCGGACCTGTTCGCTATGTATGAGTCGATGACCGCGGACGAGGCCTCGAAGGGGACGAAGAAGTGAACAAGCTGCTCAACGTCGTGGATGTGACCTACGCCCAGACCGGGGCGTCGGTGAATACCGATGCGATGGGGATGCGCGACATGCAGCAGCGGGTCTTCGCGAAGCGTGATGCCCAGCACCTTCTGGTCAAGGCTCCCCCGGCTTCGGGCAAGTCTCGTGCGCTGATGTTCGTCGCACTGGACAAGCTCTACAACCAGGGCCGGAAGAAGGTCATCGTCGCCGTCCCCGAGCGCTCGATCGGAGCGTCGTTCTCCTCGACCAGCCTCACTGAGTTCGGCTTTTTCGCAGATTGGGACGTGAAGCCCGAGCACAACCTGTGCGACCCCGGCTCATCTCAGGGCAAGGTCGGCGCCTTCATCGACTTCCTGAACGGCCACGACGCGATCCTGATCTGCACCCACGCCACTTTGCGGTTCGCGTTCGAGAAGCTTGCCCCTGAAGCGTTCAACGGCACTGTGCTCGCGATCGACGAGTTCCACCATGTCTCGGCCGACACCGAGAACAGTCGGCTCGGAGCGTTGCTCCGCGATGTCATGAACGGGTCCGACGTCCACATCGTTGCGATGACGGGGTCGTACTTCCGCGGAGACTCGGTCCCGGTGCTCTCCGCGGAGGACGAGGCCAAGTTCATCCCCGTCACGTTCAACTACTACGACCAGCTCAACGGCTACGAACACCTCAAGTCGCTGGGCATTGGACATCACTTCTACCAAGGCCGCTACACCGACGCGATCGGTGAGGTGTTCGACCTGGACAAGAAGACGATCATCCACATCCCCAACGTGAACTCAGGTGAGTCCACGAAGGACAAGATCGAAGAGGTCGGGTTCATCATCGATTCGATCGGTCACGTCGAGTCCACCGATCCGGACACTGGGATCATCAGTATCCGTCGAAGCGACACCGGAGCGATCGTTCGAGTGGCCGACCTCGTCGACGACACGGATCAGAAGAAGCGTGGAGACACCCTGCACTACCTCTCCACGGTTGCGTCGAAGGACGGTGACGGAGTCGACGTGATCATCGCGCTCGGAATGGCCAAGGAAGGGTTCGACTGGCCGTTCGCCGAGCACGCCCTCACCGTCGGCTACCGGGCCTCCCTGACCGAGGTCATCCAGATCATCGGACGCGTCACCCGTGACAGCCCCGGCAAGGAGCATGCCCAGTTCACCAACCTGATTGCCGAGCCCGACGCCTCCCAGGGCGACGTGAAGGTGTCCGTGAACAACATGCTCAAGGCCATCACAGCGTCGCTTCTGATGGAGCAGGTGTTGGCGCAGAACTTCACGTTCAAAACCAAACGTAGTGGCGACGACCATGACGCCAAGGTGCCGGGTGTCATCAAGATCAAGGGCTTCAAAGAGCCGTCCACGGAGCGGGTCAAGCAGATCGTCGACACCGACCTCAACGATCTCAAGGCCACGATCCTGCAAGATGACACCTTCGCCAGGGCTGCGGCTGGGTCGGTGGATCCGGAGACGACGAACAAGGTGCTGATTCCGAAGATCATCCGCGAGCGCTACCCGGACCTGGATGAGTCGCAGGTTGAGGAGGTGCGGCAGCAGGTTGTCGTGGACTCGGTGATCAAGAACGGTGAGGTTCGCGAGGTCGGCGACAAGCGGTTCATCAAGATGGCCGAGAAGTTCGTCAACATCGACGACATCAACATCAACCTCATCGACTCGGTCAACCCGTTCCAGCGCGCCTTCGAGGTGATGTCCAAGTCCGTCACCCCGAGCGTTTTGCGGATCATCTCGGATGCGATCACCGCGACGAGGGTCGAGTTCACGGACGAGGAGGCCTTCGCACTGTTCCCGAAGATCCAGGCCTGGGCCAAGGTCAACGGGCGCAAGCCGAATGTGCGCGCCGAGGATCCGACGGAGAAGCGGTACGCCGAGGCATTGCTGTACTTGCAGAAGCGCAAGCAGCAGCACCTCGCCGAACAGCGTGATGTGCAGATTGCTGACGAGGCATGAGCATGACCGACGCCGAGAACGCTGGCGAGGAGATCGCGGGATCGCCTCGGATGGACATCCAGTGGCTCCTTGACACCGACCTCGATGGGCTGCTCGATCTCCCTGAGAAGGCCAAGAAGGTCACCTCCAGTGACCGTCTGGAGCGCGCGTTCCTAGAGATCGTGGAGTTTCGACGAACTCACGAACGACTGCCATCCTCGACCACGCGGGAGATCGCTGAGCGGAAGCTCGGTGCGCGCCTCGACGGCATCCTCGCCGACGAGGCGAAGATTGCCGCGCTCAAGCCGCTCGACGAGTTCGGACTGCTGGAGGTCCCCGAAGCTCCGACTTCACTCGATGCCTTGCTGGAGGGAGACGACTTCGACTTGCTTGGCGACGAGTCCGGGCTGCTCGATGTCTCAGATCTCCCCGTCCGGCGTCAGCAGTTCGACACGGGTGACGTCGCCCGCCGGAAGCCGGCCAATGACTTTGAGCAGTTCGATCAGCTGTTCAAGCAGAAGCACCAGGAACTTCGCGAGGGCACTAGCAAGCTTCTCCCCTACCCCGGCCTCGGGCACATCACACCGGGTGCCTTCTTCGTGCTCAACGGCGTCATGCTGTTCATCGCAGAGGTCGGCGATACCGAGTACAAGAAGTCGACCGTGCGCGAGAACAAGCGCGAACGGCTCCGCTGCATCTTCGAGAACGGCACCGAGTCGGCCATGTACCGCCAGTCACTCGGGATCCGTCTCAGCGACGAGGATGGCCAGATCGTCACGCGGGCCGAGGTGCCGGTGATCCTCACCGACGATGAGGTCAGCGGCTACATCTACGTCCTGCGCTCGCTAAGCAATGACCCGCAGATCGCCGGAATCAAGGATCTGCACAAGATCGGCTTCTCACGCGGCCCCGTCGAGAAGCGGATCGCAAACGCTGCCAAGCAGCCGAGCTACCTGATGGCGCCGGTCGAGGTCGTCGCCGACTACCGCGCGTACAACCTCAAGATCTCGGCGCTGGAGAATCTACTGCACCGCGTGTTCGCTGATGTCAGGCTGGACATCACCCAGATCGACCGCAAGGGCCGCGACTACGACCCTTCCGAGTGGTTCGACGTCCCGCTTCCGGTCATCGACCAAGCAATCGAGTTGATCATCTCCGGAGGCATAACCGGCTACGTTTACGATCCGGAAGCTCGTTCGCTCCGAGCCCGGTCGGGATGACGCCGATGGCTGGAGGTCTATTCATAAGCTCGCCGAGAATTTGTAGAAATGAAGTGCGGTGACGGCGCGCACGATGCTGTTGTACTTGTGGAGCGGTGCTCGGCATCGGCCGCCGAGGATCTTCCAGTTCTTGAGGTG